>FWPV01000280.1_pt1 | contig 172645 bp, 158 predicted proteins | sample 2228371 | NCBI WGS metagenome assembly FWPV01 (sample SAMEA103939776, study PRJEB20133) | metagenome | reverse complement strand
GCGTGGAGGGATGGCCATGACGGATCGATTTCTCGCGGGCAGACTCAAGGTTGATGGCTTCGAGGGGCAGGGCAACTTCGATGAGCTTTTTGCGGTAGGGCATAGGTTCACGAACAAGGCGGGTAGGTGAACAGTCCTGAGGCTGCTCTCCTAGGTTAGCGCTAGGCAGATGTCAGTGGCTGCCAACTTGCAAACCCGGCGGCAGTTCTAGGGTATCGCCAAGCTGTTCACCATCCCAATAAGCCGCCAAAAGCACATCGCAGGTTTTCCCCCAAGCAAGATGACCTTGGTGGTCGATACCAATAGCTCCCAAGTCGCGCTGGCGAGCGGCTGCTTCCTGAAATGACTTAGCAAACGCTTCAGCAAGGCTCAGCCCATCAGTAACCCGCACCACAATGCGGCAGGCCAAGGCTTCATCCAGAATATCTTCACCAATGCCGGTACAACTAACCGCCGCAAAGGTATTGGCATAGTTGCCCGCAGGCGTTGCCGAGTCACTCACCCGCCCAATGCGCTCAAATCCCTTCCCCCCTGTCGAGGTGCCCACGGCTAAATGGCCAAGATGATCTCGCACCACAACGCCAATCGTGCCCCGTCCAGCCTCCTCTGCAACCACCCCCGCCATTGCTGTTTGAAAATTACCGCGCCGCTCCTCCAGCCATTCGTTGAGCCGCTGATCCGTGAGGGGTTGATAGACGGGAATTTTTAACTCCCGTGCTAGTTCGGCAGCACCAATCTCGGAAAGAAGGCGATCGCTACTGTTTTGCAGCCATTGAGCCAAGTCAATCGGGTTTTTGACGCGGGACACATTGATGACGCCACTGAGGCGCTGCTGCACACCGTCCATGATCGAGGCACTCATGCGAATCTGGCCGTCGGATTGCAGCACTGAGCCGGTACCGGCATTAAAGCGCGGATCATCTTCCAAAAGGCGGCAGCCGAGTACCACCGCGTCCATCGCCGAGGCATTGGCTTCTAAGGCTTGGCGAATTTGCGCCACAATCCTGTGGAGTGACTGCCGTACAGGGATCAGCCCCCCCTTGTCGTGGAGCGATCGCCCCGCACCGCCATGGATAATAACTTTGGCTTGGGACACCGTCATGAACTCGCAACCAAGGAGCTTAAGCTATCAAAAACAGGTCTCCGCCGTCAACTGCGCTGACTGCTGCTGCGCCAATTCTTCAGGGTGCGTCAGCAGATACAGCATGGGTAAGTCCTCATTACAGATATGCTGAACCACTAGTTGGCCAATTGTTTCAACGGTTGTGATGGTCAGAGTTTCAGGATTTGCTTGCACAGCATCGACAGCACGATCTAAATCCCGCAACAGGTTTTGGTGCGCCGCACGATGGCAGAGATATTGTGGGTGGTTGGCCGCCGCCATCAGGGTTTCTTCATGCTGAAAGTGCTGCTGAGTTTCAGTGACACAGTCCAAGAAGAGGGTCTCAAGTGTGGCAAAAGAGTCCCCGCGGGCGATCGCCGCAGCCAATTGCTGCAAACGCTGCAAAAGCTGTTGGTGCTCTTGATCAATTTCTTCTAAACCCGAGCAATAATCAGCACGCCAAGTTAAAGCATCCATCATAGGTTCTCCCAACGGGAACAGGGAAGCAATCTGTGCTTGCTTACTGCTTTCACGATAGCTCAGCTGCAGGGCAAATGGCTGGCACCACACCGATCTTTACTTGCCATAACCCTTCTTGCAAAATCAATCAAAAGCAGTTCTCCGCCATCAACGCCGCCCCTTGCGGCTGTCTTGGTGCTTCCGGCGGTGTCAGTAAACGCAACATGGGTAAATCCACCTCACAGATGTGGTGGAGCACCAGTTGAGCGGTTGTTGCCACTGTGGCCACGCTTAAACTGGCAGGATTGGCCTCCATTTGAGCCAGTAATCGGTACAAATGCCGCAGTAGGCTTTGATGGGCAACTCGATGGCAGTGGCATTGGGGATGCCCCGCTGTTACCGCCAGTTGTTCTTCATGCTGAAAATGTTGCTCGGTTTCGGCAACACAATTGGACAAGAGAGACGCAAGCGTCATGTAAGAATCACCGCGGGCGATCGCCTCTAATAACTCCTGAAAAAGGCGCAAAATGTTTTGGTGCTCCTGATCAATGGTCGCTAGTCCTGAAGCATACTCCGGTTGCCATGCCAATTCCATCCAAAAACCTCCGAACCACCTCCGCTCTTCAATAGCAGGAGTTGTTGACCAAAGTAAATGGTTATCCAAAGGTAAAGTCTATGTCAAGTCGTCAATAGCCCTAGAACGTTAACTTTTATTGCAATTGCTGCTGAGGAAGGGGGTGTTGACCGCGCTGCGTTCCATAGGCGATGCTGCCAACCCCATAACGTTTGTAGTGCTTATGTAGTGCTTATATTGAAGTATCCCAAAGAGTCCCAAACGACCTCAGTTTCTTTTCGATCAACAAAAGTCATGAAAGAATCGCAAATTTTAAGAATCACTCGTAAAGCGGCGCGTCTTAAGGAGCAGCAAAAGCAGCAGCCGTCAATTGCTCCTGAAGTAGAGCCAGAGAAATTAGCGGTGGTGACCCCGGCAACTGAAGCGACGACCATCTCTGGCGATCGCCAACCCGCAGCATCGCCAGAGGAAAATGGCCAACGCTGGTGGAGTGAACGTTGGATCGGTGTTCTTGAGTCGTTTGGCTGGCGACGGCGTATGGAACGGGCTCGTATTTATGTGCGGGAAGGACGAGTTCTGAGCCTTGAGTTCAGGGGAAATAAAGTACACGCTCGGGTGCAAGGGACTGCGCCTGATCCCTACCACGTTAAGCTGCATCTGGATGCCTTTAGTGATGAGCAATGGCAATACGTGATTGATGCAATGGCGCAGCAGGCCTTCTATAGTGCCAAGCTCTTAGCTGGAGAAATGCCCAGCAATATCGAAGAGGTCTTTATCCAAGCGGGCTTAAGTTTGTTTCCCTTCACCAAGTTTGACATTCACAGCCACTGCAGTTGTCCAGATCCAGTCAATCCCTGTAAGCACATTGGCGCTGTCTATTATCTGCTGGGGCAGCACTTTAACGAGGATCCCTTTTTGCTCTTTCAATTGCGGGGGAAAACCAAGGACGAAATTTTGCAGCAGTTACGCCAGTACCGTGCCATGTCAGGATCTCAGCCGCTGGCGACGCTACCTCCACTGATGCCGTATTTACCCCCCCAAACGGATGCTCGCTTTTGGCAGTACACTGCTCCTTTACCACCGGAGTTGGTAGTGCTGGTGCCGCAAGGACAACCCGATGCAGTTCTGTCGCTGCTTCCTCCCTTCCCTCACGATAATACGATGGAGGTTGCCCAACTCATGGACTGCCTTGGGCAGATGTATGCCACCGCCAGCTTAGCTGCTTGCCAGTTGGCAATGAGCGAGCCTGATGCTCCCAACTCCTAAACCGCATCCAGATCGCCGTACTGCAATCGTCAGTCAAAATAATGGCGGGGCATGGATTTGAACCATGGACCTTCGGGTTATGAGCCCGACGAGCTACCAGACTGCTCTACCCCGCGGTATCTAAGCTTGTTTAATATAGCGCATCTTTAGCGAGTGTGGCAAGGTCTAGGGGCGGTAATGATTGTCGCCCCGAATATTTCCTGAACCTTACTCATGTTTGGGTAATCTGATCAGTATCGTTTCATAAGCTCTTTATGCTGGAATCCTGTCCCCGTTGCTCAGCTCGTCTCGGCCCGCCCCTCTCGTCTGGACGCCAAGTCTGTAGCGCCTGTGGCTGGACTCACATCATTGTCGAGCGCCCTGCCGCTACAACTGCCCCACGCCCAACAGGACTGCCCTTGCTGTTGGCGCAACTTCGGCGGTTGCTGCGCCGTTTTCTACAATACTTAGGTCTGCAGCTAAAACTGCTCTGGCAAGGCTTGAATGAGCGCCTGCGTCGCCAGCCTTGCGAACCCCAGCTCAACATTTTTGAGCGATTAGCCAACAAACTGCAGCGGCTGGAAACCCAAATCCCCACAGGCGATCTGCGCCAAGAATGGCTAACACCTGAAGAGGCTTTTGTGCTGTTGGGCGGTAACTTGGATAACCCCCACTCGAAGGTCAGTACGCTCAATGGCAAGCGCCGCATTGGCCTGTCCGCTTTTCGGCGCCTAGTGAATACGGCTGAGTATGAGGATTTTGGCTTTCAGTACTCCAGCGATCGCCATCTGAAAAATTTACCCTACCTGCGCCGCCTGCCCCGCTAGCGCTTTGTCTAGAAGGCGGTTCGCTGGGTATGGTTATAAAGAGGAATGTCCCATAACGATTCAGGGTGAGAGCCGTCCAATGCGCGTAATTTTAATGACTGGTAAAGGTGGTGTTGGCAAGACCTCCGTTGCCGCAGCTACAGGGCTGCGCTGTGCTGAGCTGGGGTACAAAACCCTTGTGCTCAGTACGGATCCGGCTCACTCCCTCGCTGACAGCTTTGACATGGAGTTAGGCCATGTGCCAGTGCCCGTGGCGGAAAATCTGTGGGGGGCAGAGTTAGATGCCCTGATGGAATTGGAGGATAACTGGGGGGCGGTCAAGCGCTACATTACCCAAGTGTTGCAAGCCCGTGGCCTTGAGGGGGTGCAGGCGGAAGAGCTGGCCATTTTGCCGGGGATGGATGAAATTTTTGCCTTAGTGCGGATGAAGCGCCACTACGACGAAGGCCAGTACGATGTGCTCATTATTGACTCGGCACCCACCGGTACAGCGTTGCGGCTCCTGAGTTTACCCGAGGTGAGCGGTTGGTACATGCGGCGCTTTTACAAACCCCTGCAGCGGATGTCGGTGGCATTGCGCCCCATTGTCGAGCCTATTTTTAAGCCATTGGTGGGCTTTTCTTTGCCGGACAAAGAAGTCATGGATGCTCCCTACGAGTTTTATGAGCAGATTGAAGCCCTTGAAAAAGTCCTCACCGATAACACACAAACCTCGGTACGTTTAGTCACCAATCCCGAGAAAATGGTGATTAAAGAATCCCTGCGCGCTCATGCCTACTTGAGCTTGTACAATGTGGCCACCGATCTGGTAGTGGCAAACCGCATCTTACCCGAGACGGTCAACGATCCCTTTTTTAGCCACTGGAAAGCAACTCAACAGCAATACCGTCAAGAGATCCACGACAATTTCCGCCCTCTGCCGGTGAAAGAGGTGCCCCTTTTTGCTGAAGAACTCTGTGGTATTGCTGCTCTCCATCGCCTCAAAGACACCCTTTATGCCGATGAAGATCCGACTCAGGTGTATTACCAAGAGCAAACGATTCGCGTGGTACCCAATGATGGTCAGTACAGTCTGGAACTGTATTTGCCCGGTGTCCCAAAAGAAAAAATTGAACTCAACAAAACTGCTGATGAGCTCAACATTCGCATTGGCAACCATCGTCGTAATATGGTGCTGCCCCAAGGCTTAGCCGCGATGCAGCCCGTCGGTGCCAAAATGGAAGCGGACTATTTGAAAATTCGCTTTGCTGCTGCGGCAGTAAGTGACTAACCTACTGTTTTGAGATGCCTCCGGTGACGACTGCTCCACCTGCGTTGGCGATCGCCACAACAAACCTCAGCATGGTGTACCAATCTGGGCAGCAAAAAACGCCGGTTCTGCACGATATTAACCTCAGCATTCAGGCGGGGCACATCCATTTACTCATGGGGCCTTCTGGCTCCGGCAAGACAACGTTGCTCTCGATTTTGGCAGGCATCTTAACCCCAACAGCGGGCAGCGTTGTTGTCCTTGGTCAAGAGATTACTCAAATGAAAAAGAGCGAGCTATCAAGGTTTCGCCTCAAAAACATTGGCTTTGTTTTTCAAAGCTTTAACCTCTTTCCCGCCTTAACCGCATTGGAGAATGTTGAGATTGCCCTCAATTTGAAAGGAGTACCGACAAAAGCCGCCAAAATTCGTGCGGCTGAGCTTTTAGTTGACGTGGGACTGGGCGATCGCCTCGACTTTTTGCCGCAAAACCTCTCAGGAGGCCAAAAACAACGGGTGGCGATCGCGCGAGCGCTGGCGGGGGAACCCAAAATTATTTTTGCTGATGAACCCACTGCCTCGCTTGACTCCCAAAGTGGTCAGCAAGTCATCAAAATCCTCTACAAACTGGCCAAGCAAAAGGGCTGCACCGTCATGATTGTGACCCATGACCCGCGCATCACCCCCATTGCCGACTGCATTACTCACATCGAAGACGGTCGCATCAAAACACAAAAGTAGGCATGAGGAAATGGCGGCCTTTATGACTATCAAACTGTTGTTAGACAGAGCTCATGGATGCTTAGGGATGAATGAAGAAGGCTACCGCTAGAACCAAATAGGTCATTAGCAACAACACTCCTTCCAACCAGTTCGTTGCCCCATCATTGCTAATGGAGTTGGTAATCATCACGGCAGCAACAACCGCCACCAGCTCAAAGAAGTTAAAGCTCAAATTCATCTCTGGCTGCCCTAGGAGCCACCCCACCAGTACCAGCACCGGCGCCACAAAGAGGATGATTTGTAAGCTAGAGCCAATGGCCACGGCAACTGCCCCCTCCATGCGGTTATGGAGGGCAAACTTAATGCAGGTAATGAACTCCACCACGCTACTAAAAATGGGAATGAGAAACACCCCTGTAAAGAGCTGAGTGAGCCCCACTTCTGAAATAGCCTCTTGGAGGCTGTCCACCAGCACATCGGAGACAAACACCAAAACAATGGTGCCCGCTAACAGAATGCCGATCTGAAGTTGCAGATTCACTTCGGGAGCCTCCGGTGCCTCGCTCTCCGCCGTAGCAATCTCATCGAGGAGGTAAAGGTGACGGTGGGTTTTCATCGAAAACAAAAGCATCAACCCGTAAAACATCAGCAAGAGGATGGCCGAGGCATAGGAGAAATGATCCACCAGTCGTAGTGATACTGCTGGGGCTGCCGCTTGGATGGCCGTGGGGGTCATCAGCACAATCAGGGCTAACGTCAGGGACGAGGCATTGATGCGGGCAACCGCCACCGGAAACTGTTGCTCGCGGAAGCGCAAGCCCCCTGCCAAGATCGCCAAGCCCAAACCCAAGAGCAGGTTGGCAATAATGGAGCCGCTCAGGCTGGCCTTAACCACTTCGGCTAATCCTTGGCGCAGCGCCACAATGGCAATAATCATTTCCGTGACATTGCCAAACGTGGCATTCAGCAGACCACCCAAGGTGGGGCCAATCACCTCGGAAATGGCCTCGGTAGCGTTGGCAATCCCGGCAGCTAAAGGAACAATGGCCAAGCCACTGACGATAAAGCTCACCAAGGGCGGCAGTTTGAAGATAAAGTTTAAGAGGGCAAGGGGGACAAACATCAGTAACCCCAAAAGAATTTTTTGCTGGACGCTCATGAGTGGGATGCCCTCAACGCTAAAACAGTACGATTGCCTGCACCTGTCGGGAATTCGCTGCTATGGCTACACCGGTGCTTTGCCAGAAGAACAAATTCTCGGCCAGTGGTTTGAGATTGATATTAGACTCTGGTTCGATATGTCACAACCTGCGGCCAGCGATCGCCTCGAGGAGACCCTTGACTATCGCCCGCTCCTTGCCGCTATCAGCGACTTGATGCAGCAGCAGCGCTTTAACCTCATTGAGCGGTTGGCTGCGGCCATTCTAGAATGCTGCTTAGCGCCTCCCCAAGTGCAGCGAGCGGCCATTCGGGTGACGAAACTAGCGCCGCCAGTGCCGAATTTTACGGGACAAATTAGTGTGGAAATGGAGCGCGATCGCCAAACGCCATGACTAACCGCCTTGCCCACTGCCGGAGTCTTTACCTGCGCAAGCACGCCGAAAACCCCATTGACTGGTGGCCGTGGAGCGAAGAAGCCCTTGCCAAAGCGGCTGCCGAGGATCGGGTGATTTTCCTCTCGATTGGCTATTCCAGTTGCCACTGGTGCACGGTAATGGAAGGGGAGGCCTTCTCAGATTTGGAAATTGCCGCCTATCTGAATCGCTACTTTCTGCCCATCAAAGTGGATCGGGAAGAGCGCCCTGATTTGGACAGCCTCTACATGCAGGCATTGCAGTTGATGACGGGGCAGGGGGGCTGGCCGTTGAATATTTTTTTGACCCCCCAAGACTGCCGACCGTTTTTTGGGGGCACCTATTTCCCGGTGCAACCCCGCTATGGCCGTCCTAGCTTTTTGCAAGTGCTCCAAGCCGTGCGGCGCTTCTACGACCAAGAGAAAGAGAAGCTAGCATCTCAGCAGGCCACCCTGTGGCAGTACTTGGTTCCCAGCCCTGAAGGAGCACCGGAGCTAGACCTCAGCCCTGAGTTGCTGCGCCGTGGACTTAGCCAAATCCTGCCGATTCTTGAGGATCGCCCCCAAGGCCCCTGTTTCCCGATGATGCCCTACGCCCAGACCCTGTTGCAGGGGGCGGCGGTGAGTCCCGCGGCAGCCCAGTTACAAGCCCGCTGTCGCCAGCGAGGAACCCATCTGCTTCTGGGAGGCATTTATGACCATGTGGGGGGGGGCTGGCATCGCTACACCGTGGATCCCCAGTGGACGGTGCCCCACTTTGAAAAGATGCTCTACGACAATGGCCAGATTGTGGCCTACCTTGCGCGGCTGTGGCAGCAGGGCGATCGCCATCCCCACATTCCCTACGCCGTTGCCCAAACGGTGGCTTGGCTGGATCGGGAAATGACGGCTCCGGAGGGTTATTTTTACGCGGCTCAGGATGCCGATAGTTTCCCCAGTGCCAGCGCCGCTGAACCGGAGGAAGGGGCATTTTACGTCTGGGACTACGGCGAACTGGTCAGCCACTTGAGTGCTGAGGAATTCCACCAACTGCAAACCCATTTTGACATTAGTCCCGACGGCAACTTTGAAGGCAAAATTGTCCTCAAAGCGCACCAACGCTGGTCAGATCCGCCGGCGATCGCCCCAGTGCTCGATAAGCTCTTTGCCCTTCGCTACGGTAGCGAGACGCGGCGAGATCAGCCCCTGCCCGTTGCCACCGATAATCAAACGGCAAAATCCCAGCCATGGCGAGGGCGAATTCCCCCCGTCACCGATACCAAGATGATCTTGGCTTGGAACAGCTTGATGATTACGGGCTTGGCCACTGCCGCCGCCGTTTGGCAGGAACGGGGGTATTGGCAGCGAGCCGTCAGAGCCGCCCAATGGCTGCATGAACATCAGTTGCAGGGGGGACAGCTTTACCGCCTCAACTACAGCGGTACAGTGGCAGAACCAGCGCAAGCGGAAGACTACGCCTACTGGATTCAAGCCCTCCTAGCCTTGCACCAAGCCAGCCTCATCTTGGGAGAAGAGCCGCGCCCGTGGCTGACGTATGCTTGCACCTACCAAGATCTGTTTGATCAGCACTTAGGGTCTCCAGAAGGGGGCTATTACAACGCGCCAGCGCGGCCTGATTTAATTTTGCGCCAGCGGGACAGCACCGATCAGGCAACTCCTGCCGCCAATGGGGTGGCGATCGCCAACCTAATGCAGCTTTTTCTACTCACCGAGAATTCGGCCTATTTAAGCCAAGCCGAAGCAGGGCTGCGTTCGTTTGGCCGGCTGATCCAAGACTCCCCCCAAAGTTGCCCCAGTCTCTTGGCGGCCTTGCAGTGGTATCTTTACCCTGTTGGTATTCAAATCCATCCTGAACATCTCGATCAGGTGAGCGATCGCTGGCTGCCCACGGCTGTCCTCAAGGTGCTAGAGGAGCCCCAACCCCTTGCCCGAGTCTGTGAAGGCCTGCGCTGCCGCGAACCCGCCCATACCCCCGAGGAACTCCACCGCCAACTGGCGAGCCTATTCCCTTGCCCTGAAAAACGGTCATGACTAACCTCCTCCAGAGAACTCCCCTCTTTGCCTGCCACCAAGACCGCAACGCCCGCTTTACGGCCTTCGGGGATTGGGAAATGCCCCTCCAGTACAGCAGTATTTTGCAGGAGCACCACGCGGTGCGGCAGCGGGTGGGACTGTTTGATATCTCCCACATGGGGAAGTTTCTCCTCAAGGGAACGGAGGCAAAAGCGGCACTGCAAACCCTTGTGCCCACGGATCTGAGTCGCCTGCGCCCCGGCCAAGCCAAATACACCCTGCTGCTGAACGAGAGGGGGGGCATTGTCGATGATCTCATCCTCTACATTGAGGAAGCGGCAGTGCGCTGTATTGTCAATGCGGCAACGGCGGCAAAGGATTGGGCGTGGTTGCGCTGCTACTTGCCCGCCGAGGTAGAGATGGTGGATGAATCTGCTGATAAGGTCTTGCTGGCGCTCCAAGGCCCTGAGGCCATTGCCACCCTAGAGCCTCTTGTCGAGCCCTCCCTCAGCGGCCTCAAACCCTACCGCCATTGCTGGCTCACCCTCTTGGGTCAACCCGCTTGGGTAGCCCGCACCGGCTACACCGGTGAAGATGGGGTGGAGATTCTGGTTGATATTGATACGGGTGTGGCACTTTGGCAGGCGCTCCTGAAGGCGGGGGTAACCCCCTGTGGGCTGGGGGCACGGGATACCCTGCGTCTCGAAGCGGCTATGCTCCTCTACGGCCAGGACATGGATGAGGAGACCACGCCCCTAGAAGCGGGTTTAGAGTGGCTCATTGATTGGCAAAAACCCCAATTTGTGGGGCGAGAGGCTCTGTGGCAGCAAAAGCAGGAGGGGATTGAGCGGCAATTGGTGGGGTTAGAACTCCACGGCAAAGGCATTGCCCGCCACGATTACCCCATCTACCTGAACGAGCAGGCTGTTGGCAAGGTAACCAGTGGTACCCTCTCGCCGACGCTGGGAAAAGCCATTGCCCTCGGCTACGTCTTTCCAGAGTTTGCCAATGTGGGGCGGGCGTTGGCCGTCCAAGTGCGCGATCGCCCCGTGCCAGCCGTGGTTGTGCCCCGTCCCTTTTACCGCCGTTCCTAGTCTTCTTCTTGGGGTAGCTTGAGAGCATCAGGAATCACTTGGCCAATTTGAGCCGGTAGGCGGGCGATCGCCTGCTGGATAAACGACTGAATAAATTCATCGCGGCGATTGAGCTGAAATTGCTCTTGCACCACCTCAGTAATGCCGCCATCCCCCCAGTCTTGATCGCGCCGGAAGTATTCAATAAAGCTTTTCCCAGCAATGCGGGTGAGATAAGCTGCCGTAATACTCTGAACCGCTTTGCCCACCACAAGTCCGCCTACGCTCAGTTGTAACGCCGTGGCCACTAAGTCCATGGCTCCTTTGACAATGCCCAGACTGGCCAAGGTTTTACCGAGGGAGAGCGCCAACTCACGGGCGCGATCGCGATTCAGCTCACAGCCATAGACCGCGCCAATTTCCATCACCATTTGGGCATTGACTGCTGCCGCCGCTAGGAGATCCACCACGGGAATCGGGGTGACGCAAACCACCCCTGCCCCAATCCACTGATAGCGCTCCACCACCTTGTCTGCTTGGCGCCGCCGCTGCTGATCAATAATTTTGCGGGCTTGCTCCCCCAAGCGCTGGGATTGCAAAAGGATGTTATCGGCCACCAGATCGTCCCCTTCTTCTCGCAAAATAGCGGTCATGCGGCGAATCAGGGGCAAAATGTGGGGTTCCGGCTCCAGCCACTCCCCCGTTGGCAATTGGATGGGTTGGGGACGGGCGGCAATGCCCACCACATCCTCAGGAGGAATTAAGCCCCGTACCCGCTGCCGTAGGTGCTTCAGTAACGCCAGTTGATCCGCTTCCGAGCGCAGATCCATCTTGTTGAGCACCAGCAGCGATCGCTTCCCCATTTCCACCAAATTGACCAAGGGCGTATATTCCGACTGGCGCAGATCATCGTCGAGAACAAACAGCAGCAAATCCGCCTCCGCTGCCAACTGTCGCGCCATTTGTTCGCGGTAGGTGCCCGCCACCCCCGCTTCCAGAATGCCCGGTGTATCGGTAATCAGAACCGGTTGATTCGTGTGCGGCAGCCAAAACTCATAGGTTTGCCCCACCTCGGTTGTGCCCATCGTCGGTGCCACCTCCCCAGCCATCTCACCAATCAGGGCATTGACAAGGGAGGTTTTACCCGCTGATCCGGTGCCAAAGACCACCAACCGTAATTCTTGGCGCTGGAATTCCTCTTCCAGCTCTCGCGCTCGTGCCAACAGGGCTTGGCGGGCGACTTCATCTTCAATTTGGCTCAGTTGCCGCCGCAGAGCCTGCAAGTTTTCCGCCGCGGCATCGGTTTTGGCCGCCGGTATCCGCAAGGGGGGCGATCGCCCCTTGCCCTTACGATTGAGCAGGTACAGGTAACGAAAGAAAACGTAGAGCAGCCCCCCCAAAAGGCCAATTAACAGCAGCAGCAGGATATTGGCCAAAAAGGGGGTGGTAAAGGCCACCTGAATGTAGAGCCAGTGGAGCGCCGTCACCAGCCACAGCATCAGCCCCAGAATGACACCAAGGCCAAGGATCAGCCAGAACCAGCGAACAGGGGTCATGGCAATCGCTTAGGGTAAGTACTTCGTCAGCCGACTCAGCAGAGGCACCGTGAGGGAGCGCCCCCGCCACAGCCGTACCATCAGCCAGAGGTTGAGCAAAAAATAACCGGAGCCCCAGAGACTATTCAGCAGCAGCACAAGGCCGTGGGACAGAGATTGACTTTCCATCGCCGCTGCCGAACCATTGAGCAGACCATAGCCCAACAGCCACACAAGGGCAATCAGCACAGCGAGGCGGCTCACTTGGCGGGCATGGCGATCGCCCCGGCGTTGGCTCAACTGCCACAGGGCAGGGATGAGGCCAAAAATCGGCAGCAGATAAATAAAAAACCACAGCCGCTGCAACGCGGGGTTGGTAAAGGCATCCGGATCGACGGGATCAAAGACCGGTGGCTCCATAGGGCGGCAACAGAATAAAGATCAACCGTCTAGAGGGCTTCTGCCTCCACATCCACCGTGGTTCCTGACACATCAGGGCGGCGTTTTTTGCCTTTTATATGCTCAATCACGATCTGGGTCATCTCACTGGCCAAAATCATCATCACCGTCACGTCATCCAACTGACCAAGAATGGGAATCACATCTGGGGAAATATCAATAGGGCTAAGTAAATAGACAAAACTGGCAATAATGATTACCCAGCGGTACTTGGGGTGACGCAGTAACGTCCGATACCAGTTGTAAAAGGCAGCCATGGCGCAGCTCCTTAGTGTTCTTTCCTAATTATCGATTGTTCGCTTCAGATTGGGGGTAGGCACTTCTCTCCCCGCAAATTCGGAAAACCGAAACGAGCCATCAACTGCAACAGACATGGGAGAATCAAAAACGCCCATTTCATTTCTGCGTTTGCCCATGGCTGCAATTACCCTCACCGCCGATGACGCATGGCACATTCAGCCCAGCGGTCAACCCCTGCGGGGAACCGTGCACGTGCCGGGAGATAAGTCTATTTCTCATCGCGCCTTAATGTTGGGGGCGCTGGCAACCGGCACCACCCGTATTCACGGTTTACTCGTGGGGGAGGACACCTGTAGTACGGCGGTCTGTTTTCGGGCCATGGGAGCCACAATCTCCGAACTGAACCCAACGGAGGTAACGGTGACAGGTTGTGGGGGCGATCGCCTTGCCGAACCCGCGGATGTGCTTAATGCGGGCAATTCTGGTACCACGCTGCGGCTACTGTTGGGGCTGCTGGCGGCACAACGGGATCGGTTCTTTACCTTGACCGGGGATGCATCGTTGCGATCGCGCCCGATGGCACGGGTGGTTGTACCCCTGACCCAGATGGGGGCGCAAATTTGGGGACGGGATGGCCACCGCCGTGCTCCTTTAGCGGTTTTAGGGGCTGATCTCAAACCCATAACCTACACCAGCCCCATTGCCTCGGCGCAAGTCAAATCAGCGCTGTTGCTGGCTGCCCTTTTCACCCAAGGCACCACCGTTCTGCGGGAACCCCACCGCTCCCGCGATCACAGTGAGCGGATGCTGCAAGCCTTTGGGGCACCAGTGACCGTAATCCCCGACGCGGCCACCGTAGAGTTAACCGGCCCCTGCCAACTCACCGCCCAAACGGTCATTGTCCCGGGGGACATTAGCTCCGCCGCCTTTTGGTTGGTGGCTGCCTCCATTACGCCAGGCTCGGAATTGCTGCTCACGAATGTGGGGGTAAACCCAACCCGCACCGGTATTTTAGATGTCCTCTGGGAGATGGGTGCCGACATTACCCTTGAAAATGAACGGCTGGCGACGGGTGAACCCGTGGCGGATTTGCGGGTGCGCTCTGCCCCTCTCAAAGGCACAAGGATTTCTGGTGCCCTCATCCCCCGCCTCATTGATGAAATTCCAATTCTTGCCGTTGCCGCCGCCTTTGCCTCGGGCACAACCGAGATTCGCGATGCCGCTGAACTGCGCGTTAAAGAGAGCGATCGCCTTGCTGCTATTGCGACACAGTTGCAACGTCTTGGGGCAAACGTGACCGAGCTCAACGATGGTCTCGATATTACCGGGGGCAGACCGCTGCAGGGCACTACCCTTGAGAGTTACGGTGACCACCGCATGGCCATGAGCATGGCGATCGCCGCCCTCAATGCCAAAGGCGCAAGTTTCATTCAGCGGGCGAGCGCTGCTGCTGTCTCCTACCCCAACTTTGTAACAACACTGCAACAGCTCCTTTAAGTTTTGTATAAATTTTTTGTATAAATTTCCCTGGCTACACTGCACTGGGCGGCAAGCTCCTGCCAATGACAACACCAACGTGCTAGCATCAGCTAAATTATTTTGGTCTTACAGCAAGGGTGGGTTGATTGCCAAGTCACCTACGCTAGTCAGGGACTCAAGTAGCTTTGAGGCCGTGTTTCATAAGACTCAATTAGACCGAAGATGATACGGAACCAAAAAAATGCGATAATATAAGCTCATAACTATCCATAAACCCATCAATTGTCTCCCCCATCTAACCCTCTAAGGGCTTATCCCTCTTTAGATAGGCAGCGATGTCAACAGCAGAGACAGTTTAGAACTTATTTAATGGTGGGTTTTTAACTGCAAAAAAGGCTGCACTCAATTGATTATGGCAACAATTCAAGAGTACATTCACGTTCAGGATCAATGGTCGTTAGACGAGTTGGTAGAAATTGCCAACAAACTCTTACCTCAGCACCTGCCCCAAGAAGACTCAAAAAACCGTGTTTTAGAGGAAGTCAACCCACGTTTGGTGCGCCATTACACCTCCTGCAAACTTATTGACCGGCCAGCCCGCATTGGTCGCGAAGGGCGCTATGGGTATCGTCATCTCGTGCAACTGCTGGTGGTTCGCCGCCTGCTGATGGAGGGCTACACAGCCGGTGCCATTTACAAGCTGGTGTATCGCATGAGTACGCCGGAGTTGCGTGCCCTCCTAGAGCAAGGGGTACACCTGCAATTGAATCCACCCCCCATCAACCCTGCCCTTGCTTTTTTACAGCAGGTACAAGATCGTACCGAGCACCGCCATTCTGAGTCGGTACGCGCCAGTGCCCTGCGACGGGAAGTGCCGACTACCAACTCACCCCAACCGGAAACATGGCATCGTATTGAAGTGGTGCCGGGGTTTGAAGTACATATTCGGGAGGACTTTGACTTTCCCCAGATCAACCGCGACCAAGAGGCTCTTGTGAAGCAGTTGGTGCAGTTGCTCTCCTCCTATACCCAGCGCTAGCGGTAACCCCAGAGGGCGATCGCCATGGAAGGCCGCCTCAACGATACCGACATCTACACCCTGTGTCAGACCCTTGCCCTGGGTCAACGCACAGGGGAGCTCTACATCGAGGATGAGCGCGACCAAATTTGGTTACTGTTTCTCAGTCATGGTCATCTTGTCTATGTTGCCGACCGCTTCAGTCAAAGTCTAGAGCGGTTGCAGGACTTACTTTACGGTCAGGGCATTCCCTTGCCCAACCCCGATGAGTTGATTGAAAGTCGTGCAGGGGCAAGTTGGGTCGAGTACGAATGCCTGTGGTGGCTCCTCTCCCACTGCCCGCCGAGCCAAATCCAAACCCTGTGGCGATCGCTCCTGCGGGAAAGCCTATTTGACATTGTCAACGTGAATCGCGGCTGGTTTAAGTTCTGCAGCGCTAGCCCCCTAACGCCTCAGTGGCACAGCTTGCCCTTAACCCTTTTGCTCAACGATAGTCTCAGCCACTTGCGGGAGTGGAAAAAACTCCACCCTTACCTGCGCTGCCTAGACCAGCCCCTAGGGATAACCGATCTTAAACCCAACCCACCGGAACCCCGCCTGCGCCAGTTAGAACCCCTCCTGCAAGAGCGTTTAAGCTTGCGTCGCCTCAGTCGTTGCTTAGGGCGTGATGTGGTCACTGTCGGTAAACTGCTGCTGCCCTACCTACAGCAAGGGTATGTACAAGTGAGTTCCCCGCCTACCAATGGTCAAACTCGTCCCTTTGTGCCTTCATCATGGCGGCGATCGCCCCGGGTGGTATGTGTTGATGATGCCGCCACCGTGCGACAGGTCGTCGAGCTCACCCTCAAGGAAGCGGGATACGAAGCCACGGCGATCGCCCATCCCCTCACAGCCCTGAGCCTGATTTTTCAACTCAACCCCGACCTGATCTTTTGCGACATTGCCATGCCCGAGCTCGATGGCTACGAACTCTGCACCCTGCTGCGCCACACCCCCCGCTTTCGCTACACCCCGATCATCATGCTCACTAGCCTTGTGGGCTTACCAGAACGGCTACGCGCCAAAATTGCTGGTGCCACCGACTACCTCAGCAAACCCTTCACCACCGATGAATTGTTAACCATCACCCAACACTATATCGGCAGTGCCGCTCCCCAACCAGATACTCCAGCCGAAACCTTTCCAGACGTGCTAGAACAAAAAGCAGTTCTAGAGTCATCCCTATAGGTCAGGCGACGTGGTTATTGGGGAGCAGTCGTCGTCGATGTCCTGTAGAGCGAAAGTTCTCTAGTCTTTTCTCTAGAATAGAAACAATCCTTTTGTTGCCGATCCAAGCAAAGCTCTATGAGTAAAGTTCTAGTCGTTGAAGACAGCCCTCCCCAGCGGGAAATGATTAGTGAGCTACTGGCAAAGACAGGGTTTGAAGTGACGATTGCCAGCGATGGCGTCGAGGCCATGGAACAATTGCAGAACTTTATCCCCGATGTCGTGGTTCTAGATATTGTTATGCCGCGGATGAATGGCTACGAAGTGTGCCGCCAAATTAAGTCGGATCCGCGCACCCAAGCCGTTCCCGTCGTTATGTGTACCTCCAAAGGGGAAGAGTTTGATCGCTACTGGGGCATGAAACAGGGGGCTGATGCGTATATTACAAAGCCCTTTGACCCCAAAGAACTCATTGGTACCATCAAACAACTGTTACGAGGCTAGGCGCCATGTTTAGTAGTTCGGATCTGCTGGCGGAGAACACCCCCTTAGAAAGTGGCAGCATGGAGGATCTCCGAACTCCAGAGGGAGATCTGCATATACTCTTTACCATTGCCTCAGGGGATGCCCTTGCCCTGCCCGCTATTGGCGTGCGGGAAGTTATTGCCGTCAGCCCCGATCGTATTACGCCTGTCCCCAACACCTCTCCTCTGTTATTGGGAATCCTGAACCTGCGAGGGCAAGTCATCTGGGTGGCGGACACGGGCAAATTTTTGGGAGATGACACCCCCCTCAATACAGATCGATCCGAGTTATCAGTGATTGCCATCGAAGACGACGAACTCATGGTGGGGTTAGCTGTGCATCAGGTTCAAGGGATGGAATGGCTAAACACCAATCAGATTAAACCGGCCACCAATGTGAGTGACAAGATGGCACCCTTTATTCGCGGGGAGTGGTTGCTCGAAGGTGAGCAGCAACAGGTTCTTAAATTACTCGATCCCTTAGCCCTTTTGCGGAGTGCGCGCTGGGGTCTTTAAGATTGTTGCACAAGATCATTAATCTAAAGTCAATTCAGCTTAACTCGCAGGAGCCCCGCGCTGACCCTACAGTACAGCGCCGGCAGGAATGCGAACGGGCATATGGAAGGCCTCTTTCTGATGAGATACGATATGGACATGAACCAAGTCCTGACTATCTCCTGCAAGCTCAACGTCTCCCAGTCACAAGCCGCAAAACTAGATGCGACGCTGGATGCCTTTGCACAGGCGTTGAGAACACACCCCAGAAGATAGTCAATGCACTGAAGCTGCAATCCTTTTGTTACTATGAAATTCGTGCTCGATTTGGCTTGTCCAGCAACTTGGCTCAGCAAGTGTGCCGTCGAGTTGCAGAGTCTCGTAAGGTTGCCAAACAGAAGAACCGTCCTGTGAAAGCGTTTAAGGCTGGATTTGTTACCTATGACGCTCGCATCTTCTCTTTTCGGGAGATTGCACGATTTGGGGCGCTTGTAAACCGCCCTAGAGATTCGGGTTGGGCGTGTTCTCTGGCAGAGCACGTCCGGCTCAGGGTCACTGAAAGCCCCCTCCCGCTCGCGTAGCGCGTCCCCACCGCCTAGCGGTCGGAGGCGGGTAGTTTACGAAAATTAACACTTCAGTGTCACCTTTCACCAAGATTAGCGCATACTTTGTAAATATCTAGCATAACTTATGTATGTCGCCCGTTCCCCTCTTTCACTGTCCATTCTGGGAGTACGCCCATGGCATCCAGTAGCACCCATCACACCCAAGCATACCAAAAAGCTGTTGCTGCATATGTCCAAGGACATTACGATGAGGCAGCAAGAATTACCGATGAGTTGGTGGGCACTCGACCGGATGACCCCAATCTTCGGCTGCTGCGGGGTCACATCTACTGCTGCCAGCAACAATACAATGAGGCGCATGCCCAGTATCAAGCCGTGCTCAGCCACACCAGGGATCCTGACCTCGTGAACTTGGCCAACGAGAGTATTGCCAAAATTCAGGACTTTATTGCCTCTGCACCCCAGAATGGTGGACACGACTGGAGCGACGAAGACTCTCCTGCGACAACGGTTCAGGGAGATCACACCATCCTGCAAGGAGATCACACCATCCTGCAGGGGGGGGCGCCTATCGCTAGTCCTGAGGCAGGGAGTGAGGAACTGAGCCTCGATAGCTTTGCAGATTTTGGCAGCGACCTTGGCGATAGCAGTCCCTTCGACGACCTAGACATTTCCGGCATTGAGAACGAGTCCCCCATGAGTGCCGAAATGCCTGTCTTTAACCCCTTTGATGAGGATGCCACCCTCGATAGCGACGCAGACCCCTTTAGCTTACCGCCCTTAACCGAGCCACAACCTAGCCTCACACTGGATGAGGTCGGTTTTGAGGACAACATTCCAGAGATTCCCATTGGTCAGTCAGTTCAACCTCTGGGCACCACTGCCGTTGACGAGGATGACATCACCATGCTCATGGGCAGTTCCCCCTTTGGCGCAGAGCCAGCACCTGTCAGTGAGCCTGAGGCCGAAAACATTGAGCCAATTGACGACGGCAATGACCCGCTATTTAATTTTGCCGCAACGGCTGATACCCCCAGCAACCCATTTGAGGAACCACCCGCAGCAGTTGAGATGCTAGAGACTTCTCTGGCTGAACACGAGGCGCTATTTCCCGAATTTACGCCCAGTGTTCCCGCTGAGGAGGAGGCCTCTGCAGCAGCGATTAGCGACCTGTTGAGTAGCGAAAGTGACGTCGAACTTCTGCCCGAGCTGGCTGCTGCTGCACCCGAGAGCACTCAAGAAGAGGATGAGGGTCTTTTTGGCGAGTTTACGGATCCGGCTTTTGGCGATTTGGTAGCAGACCCCCTCACCCCCAACAACTTTGATCCCGGTCTCTTTGAGGATGAAGATCAAACCATTGCCATGGGGCAAATGCCTACGGCTGGAACGCCCGAGCCTAGGCAGTCTCAGGAAAGCGCGGCAATCGATTGGCAAGATGATCAGACCATTGCCATGGGGAGTATGCCCCCCTTGACCCCTGAAGAGGGTGGGGATGAAACGATTGCCATTTCTCGGCAGACCAGTTTTGATTCCAATACGTTTACTGATGTCGAAACTGGGGCGGCAGAGTCCGTTGAGGAAGTCGCTAACTTTGACTTCAATGATTTTGATCTGGGGGATTTTGGTCATGCAGAATCGGCTGCCCCTGACGTGGGTTTTGACGATGAAATGACGATCGCCAACCCGCAGCTCCAAGGGAATTTAACTGCCAGTAGTGCCGAACTCCAAACGGATCTGGGTACCGAAACCTTTGCAGTATTGCCGGAGGAGTTTGATCTCGGTCAGGACAGTCTAGCCGATCTGGCGGAGTTTAGCCTTGATCTCAATCCAGTGGCCACTCCTAACAAGGGTAGCGCGACTAATAATGCCCCAGAAGACCTCTCAACCTTTGCCCAGCAAACGCCACCCCCTGCCAGCCGTCCAGTGGCGCCACCCCGACCCACTTCACCAGTAGCAGCAGCTCCGATATCGCCGCCCCCTAGCACACCTAGTGGCTCCTTTAGCCAGCAGAACCTCACCTCAGCTGTGACGACAGGTTTATTATCGGCCTTAGCCGCCGGAGCGGTTGGCTTGGGCTTTAGTGCCCCTGTTCCCGTTCCAGTGGTGGGGGGAACAGCTGCAGGCTTGACCGCAGGTCTAGCGGCCTATGCCCTTGGACAGCGCAGCATTAGCCGTGTCAAACGCTTCTGCACAGATTTGCAAGCCCAGTGTAATGCTGTTATTGCTGGAGATATGACTGCACGGGTGCCGGTGACCAGTAACGACGAGCTGGGGCTACTGGCACAAAGCTTTAACCAAATGACTGACACCATCCAGCAGATCACCTCAGATGCCCAGAAGAAAGCCGAGGAGAACGAGCGGCAGCGGGATGATCTACAGCGGCAAGTGATCCGACTCTTGGATGATGTGGAGGGAGCGGCTCGGGGTGACCTCACGGTGCAAGCGGAAGTGACCGCTGACGTGTTGGGAGCCGTGGCAGACTCCTTTAACCTGACGATCCACAACCTGCGGACAATTGTGCAACAGGTGAAAGTTGCGGCACAGCAGGTGAGTCGTGGCGCTGCTGAGAACGAAACCTTTGCCCGTAGCCTTTCGGCAGATGCCTTGCGGCAAGCAGAGGAGTTGGCGGTCACCCTCAACTCAGTGCAAATGATGACCAACGCCATTCAGCGGGTGGCTGAAAGTGCCCAAGAAGCGAATGCCGTGGCACGTCATGCCTCCGAAACCGCACTGCGGGGTGGTGAAGCAGTGGAGCGCACCGTAGCCGGTATTTTACAGATCCGGGAAACAGTGGCTGAAACTACCCGCAAAGTAAAACGCTTGGCGGAGTCTTCCCAAGAAATTGCCAAAATTGTCGGTGTGATTTCCTCGATTGCCAACCGCACCAACCTTCTTGCCTTAAATGCCAGTATTGAGGCAGCACGAGCGGGTGAATCCGGTCGCGGCTTTGCCGTGGTTGCCGATGAGGTGCGCCAACTGGCTGACCGAGCAGCAAAAGCTTCAAAAGAGATTGAGCAAATTGTGCTGCAAATTCAAAGTGAAACTGGCGCCGTGATGACTGCCATGGAAGAAGGCACACAACAGGTGATTGAGGGGACGAAGCGGGCTGAGCAAGCGAAGCATTCCCTTGAGGACATCATCCAAGTGTCCTCGCAAATTGATACCTTGGTGCGCTCAATTACGAATGCCACGGTGGAGCAAACGGAGTCTGCCCGCGCCATGGCACAGGTGATGCAGTCTATTGAGCTGACGGCGCAAGCGACGTCGCAAGAGGCACAGCGGGTGTCTGATTCCTTGCAAGGACTGGTGAGTGTGGCTCGCAACCTGCAAGCATCGGTGGAACGGTTCCGCGTTGAAAGTACTGAAGACCAAGCCTAAGCAATCCGGGAGGGGCTATGCAAAGCGATCAACAAAAGCGCATTCTCGGCTATTTCATTGAAGAGGCGCAGGAGCATCTGACCACCATTGAAGAGAGTTTGATGAATCTTCAACAGGTGGTCAATGACCCGGAAGCGATGAGTGAAATGTTTCGAGCCGCTCATTCGGTCAAGGGGGGAGCGGCGATGCTGGGGTTGCATAGTATTCAGCACACTGCCCACAAACTGGAAGACTATTTTAAGATCCTACGGGAGCATCCCATTCAAGTAGATAGCACTTTAGAAAATCTCTTTTTACAGGGGTTTGATGCCCTGCGGGAACTGCTCGATGAACTGCAAGGCCCTTTTGGCTTAACAGAGGATATTGCGGCGGCCACCCTTGCGAAGGTTGACCCCGTATTTAGACAATTGCAGGAACACCTCAATGCTTTAACCCAAGGCGGTACGGCACCAGCGCCGGAGCCTGCGGTGACAACAGCAGCAGTTTCACCACCGCCAGTGGCAGATTCGAGCTACACGTTTGTCTTTCAAACGGATGTGCCGGAGCGCTTGCGCGCTATGCTGCAACTTTTTAAGCAGCCCGATTCGCCAACGGTGCGTCAGCAACTCATGGCGGAGTGTTCCAATTTGGGTCAATTGGGGGAAACCTTTGCCCTACCCCAGTGGGTAGAACTGTTGGCGATCGCCCAACAGGTCGTCAGCAACGAAAATCAGCCCCTGACGGCTCTTGCCCCTGCGGTGATTAAAGAAATCATGGCAGCACGGGATTTGGTACTCAGCGGCCAAGGCCACACCATTGCTGCTAGTGATCAGTTGCTTGCTTTACAACCGCCTCCCCCGAGCATCGCTGAACCTAGCCCCATGGCAGAAGCCCCGCCAGTGGAAGCTGCACCTGCTCCTGTTGAAGCCGTTGTGCCCCCACCTCTGACCGAAGAGGTTGCGGTGCTTGACAATGGAGACGGGGTCACCGTTTTTGGCGAAGATAGCCAAACAGATTTAGAGGAGCTCAGCGATATCTTTAGCGTTCCCAGTGATTTGCTGGATGAGTGGAGTGATCAGGTGCTCGATGAGCAACTGCCCAGTTTTGACAGCGATGCCTTTATTGATAAAGACATTTCTGATTTCTTGACAATTAGCAGCGATGTGGCGGAGTCAACGACCCCAGATCTGGGCATTGATGAACTCCTGACGGACATTGACTCGTTGCTACAGGATGAGCCCAGCGTTTCCCCCATTGAACAGGAAGTCAACGATCTACTCCGAGACGCAATTCCAGACACCCCTGATGCAGAAGTAGATATTGCCACGTTTCTGGGCGAGTTTACAGAAGAAAATTCTGTGGCACCTGAAACCGCTGTGCCAGCAGCAGATGTCGCTAGCCCTGAGGAAGTTCTTGCAGACCTTAGCCCTGCTGAGGGCGACCCCCTTTCTGCGGATACTTTTTCCGATGTGGCTGCCTTTTTAGGGGATGCCCCTGAGCTAACGGATGCCCTTGATAATCTTGTCGTCGAAAACGCGGCAGCCGATGCTTTAGCTGAATTTGTCAGTGCTCCTGCTGTAGAAGACCTGTGGGCAGAGCCATCGTCCCCTGCCCTAGAAGAGCCACCAGCAGCAGATGTCGCTTCTGGGGAAAGCCCCAGCCATGCTCTCGAAGCTCTCATTGATGAGAGTGTCCAAGCCCCGGTAGAGGAGACGGCTGCCCTAGCCGAATTAGAACAGTTGCTGGGGGATGAATCGCCAGCGGCGCCGGTATTTGAGGATCTTGAGCAGATGCTGGGAGCACCCAGTCCACCGGCAGCGGCACCTACCCCCAGTACGCCGACTGCCGATACTGACTTTCAGGAGCTAGAAGGAATCATTGGTACCCCTGCCAAGGCCAGTGCACCGCGACGGCGCGAAAGTGCCAAAGGTGCGGGTCTGGTGGAGCAAACCATGCGGGTTCCCGTTCGTCACCTCGACAGTTTGAGCAACTTAGTTGGGGAGTTGGTGGTCAACCGCAACAGCCTTGAGGACAGTCAAGAGCGCCTGCGGCAGTTTTTAGATAATTTGCTCTACCAAGTGCAGCAACTGGGGGATGTGAGCCAACAGATGCAGGATCTTTACGAGCGATCGCTCCTTGAAAGCTCGTTGTTGGGGATCTCGACGGCTCGCGCCAGTCACAGTCACGGTCAACCGTCCCGGACTCACGCAACAGGGGTGGAATTTGATGCCCTAGAAATGGATCGGTTTACTGGCTTCCACACCTTGTCCCAAGAGGTGATCGAGCGGATTGTGCGTGTGCGGGAAGCGGCGGATGACATTCAGTACGTTGTGGATGAAATAGAGCAGGTGACTCGGCAGTTCCGCCAAGTGACCACGCAAGTCCAAGAAGGGCTCAGTCGCTCGCGAATGGTTCCTTTCCGCGAGATGTCTTCCCGCTTGCCCAGTGCTGTGCGGCGGGTGGCGAGCACTATTGGTAAGCAGGTAGAACTACGGGTGGAAGGGGAAGACACCCTCATTGATAAAGGGATTCTGGAAAAACTCTTTGACCCCATGACCCACCTGATTAACAATGCGGTTTATCACGGCATTGAGGCACCGGAGGTGCGCCAGCAGTTGGGCAAACCGGAAAAAGGCTTGATTCGGGTGCGGGCTTTTTATCAAGGTAGTCAAGCCATTATCTCCGTCAGCGACGATGGCGGCGGCATTGACCCGGAGCGAATAAAACAAAAAGCCATTGAAAAAGGGTTACTCAATCCTGCCGATGCCCCCAATTTGTCGCGGCAAGAGGTGTACGCTTTCTTATTTCAGTCAGGATTTAGCACCAAAGACCAAGCGGATGCCTTGGCGGGTCGGGGTGTGGGTATGGATGTGGTGCGCAAAAACCTTGAGGACATTCGCGGCACGATTAATATTGATTCGACCGTGGGCAAAGGGACGACGTTTACGATTCGCTTACCCCTGACCCTTAGTATTACCAAGGCGCTTTGCTGTATTGATAATCACTGCCGTATTGCCTTTCCGATTGATGGGGTGGAGGATATGTTGGATCTGCCCCAAGAGCGGATTCACACGCTTGAAGATGGTAAACAGGTTCTTCCTTGGCGGAATCGCCAACTGCCCCTGCGGAACTTGAGCGATTTGCTTATTTACAGCCGTAACATCAGCCGCAGTAATGTTTATGGTGGCAGCAGCCAAGACGACGGCATGGTCTCGGTGGTGGTACTGCGCAGTGGCGATGATTTGGTGGCGATCAAGGTTGATCAGGTGATCGGTGAGCAGGAAATTGTGATTAAGCAGTTGTCGGGACCGGTACCTAAGCCAGTGGGTATTGCTGGGGTCACGGTGCAAGGGGATGGTCGCGCTATGGCGATCGCCGACGTTTTGGAAATTGTTGATCTGTCCCTTGAGCGTATGGATCGCGAGTGGCACGGTTCCTTTGGCCATGATTCCACGATTGGGGCTGCAGAGCCGACCGAGGTGGCCACGGAACCCTTGGTGTTGATTATTGACGACTCCATCACGGTGCGGGAACTGCTGTCGATGACGTTTACTCGCGCTGGCTATCGAGTGGAACAAGCTCGTGATGGTCAGGAGGCTTGGGAAAAACTCCGCTCGGGGCTGCCCTGCGATCTAGTTTTCTGCGACATTGAGATGCCGCGCATGGACGGTCTAGAACTCCTGTCACGCATTCAAAAAGATCCGAAGCTGAACCAACTGCCAATCGCCATGCTGACCTCCCGCGGAGCCGATCGCCACCGTAAGATGGCGGCTCAACTGGGGGCGAAGGGTTATTTCACCAAGCCTTACCTCGAAGAGCAGCTCCTAGATGCGGCGGCGCGGTTATTGCGGGGTGAAGTTCTGGTGCAGGAGCCAACCCCAGCCCCATGAGCGAGCGATCGCCAGCCTTAGCAGACTTTCTGGCGCAACTGCCGTTTTCCTTAGACACGTTTCAGGAGGCGGCCATTGCCGCCCTAGAGGCGGGGCGATCGGTTGTGGTCTGCGCCCCAACGGGCTCCGGGAAAACCCTAATTGGGGAGTACGCGATTCACCGCGCCCTCAGCCGCCAGCAGCGGGTATTTTACACCACCCCCCTCAAGGCACTCTCTAACCAAAAGTTGCGGGACTTTCAGCAGCAGTTTGGTGCTGAACAGGTGGGGCTGCTCACTGGCGATGTCTCCATTAACCGCGACGCGCCCATTCTGGTCATGACTACGGAAATTTTCCGCAATATGCTCTACGGCACCCCCATTGGGGAAGTGGGCACGTCACTGGCCGGGGTGGAAGTGGTGGTGCTCGATGAGTGCCATTACATGAACGATCGCCAGCGGGGGACGGTGTGGGAGGAATCGATCATCTACTGCCCACCGGACATTCAACTGGTTGCCCTTTCGGCCACAATTGCCAACGGCGAGCAGCTCACAGACTGGATCAATACCGTTCACGGGGCAACAGAACTCATCTATTCCGACTGGCGCCCCATTCCCTTGCACTTTTATTTCTGCAGTGGCAAAGGGTTGGTGCCGCTCCTTGATGGTCAGCGCCAACGCCTCAACCCGAAATTGCACGGCACTGGCGAACAACGTCGCCGCAGCGGCAAACGGGACTTTTTGAGCATTCGCTACGTGGTGGGTCAACTGCAACAGCGGGATATGCTGCCGACCATTTACTTTATCTTTAGTCGTCGTGGCTGCGATCAAGCAGTGCAGGAGGCGCAGGGACTCAATTTGCTCACGGAGGCAGAGAAGACCACCCTTGCGGCGCGCGTAGATGCCTTTTTGGCACAGCACCAAGAGATTGTGACTCCGGCAATGATTGCCCCGCTCTACCAAGGCATTGCCGCCCACCATGCGGGGGTACTCCCCGTGATTAAAACCTTTGTGGAAACCCTCTTTCAGGAAGGCTTGATTAAGCTAGTGTTTGCCACAGAAACCCTCGCTGCTGGGATTAATATGCCCGCTCGCACCACTGTTATTTCCACGCTCTCGAAGCGCACCGATAGTGGCCACCGCCTGCTGACGGCCTCGGAGTTTTTACAGATGGCAGGACGCGCCGGTCGCCGGGGCATGGACACGGTCGGGTATGTGGTCACGCTGCAAACCCCCTTTGAAGGCGCCCATGAGGCGGCTTTCCTGGCCACCGCGAGACCCGATCCGCTGATTAGTCAGTTCACCCCGAGCTACGGCATGGTGCTGAACCTGCTGCAACGCCACACCCTGAGCGAAGCCCGCGAACTAGTGGAGCGGAGTTTCGGCCAGTACCTCGCCACACTGCACCTGACCCCTCAACGGCAGGCGATCGCCACCCTAGAAGCTGAACTGGCCAGTGTGCAAGAGCGCCTTGCCCCTATTGATCGCCAGCAACTGGCCAGCTACCAAAAACTGCGGGAACGCTTGCACCAAGACCAGCGCCTCCTGAAAATTTTGCAGCAGCAGGCGGCTCAAGAACGCAGCCACGAACTCCTACCGCTGGTCACCGCCGTGCCCTCGGGAACGTGGGTGCACCTCAAGCCTGCAGGAGCGGAGCAGCCCCCCCTGCCCGCCGTGCTCTGCCAGCAAATACCGGGTTCTGGACAGTTACCCCACTGGGTTTGCCTTGGGGCGGATGGTCGCCTTCACGTGGTTGGGGTGGAACACATTTTGGGCGTCTATCCTGATCGCCCCCCCCTGAGTACCGTGCCGCCTGTGCCCGAGGGGTTCAAGCTGCGCCTTGGGGCAAGTTGTCCTGTTGCTGATTCAGAACGCTGGTTAGGCCACGTCCCTGACTTGCCGCCGGTTCTACCAGCACCCCAAGTAGCGGCACAACAGGCAAAAATAGCCGATCTCCAAGCCAAACTGAGTCAACTGCAGGCTAGCTTTCCCCAGAACGTGAATAACCTTTTACGGCTGGTGCGGCGCGAGGAGCGCTTGCTCACCGAACTGGGCGATCGCCGGCAAAAACTGAACCTGCAAGCGCAGCGCCATTGGGATCAGTTTCTAGCCTTGGTGGGGGCGCTGCAAGACTTTGGCGGCCTCAACGAGTTAACCCCCACCCCCCTTGGGGAAATGGCTGCCGCGTTGCGAGGCGAAAACGAACTTTGGCTGGCTCTGGCTCTTGCCTCCGGTGAACTGGATGACTTACCGCCGCACCTGCTTGCCTCCGCTGTCGCTGCCCTTGTCACCGAAACTCCCCGCTCCGACAGTTGGTGCAATTATCCCATTGCCAGCGAGGTGGAGGAACGGCTAGCCGCCCTTAGTCCTATTCGACGACGCCTCTTTCAAATTCAGCGGCGGCGTCAGATTATCTTTCCCCTTTGGTATGAGTGGGACTTGATTGGCTTGGTGGAACAGTGGGCGCTAGGAACGCCATGGAACGAACTCTGTGCTGAAACCAACCTTGACGCAGGGGATATTGTGCGGTTGCTGCGACGCACCCTTGACTTTCTCTCCCAGATTCCTCATGCCCCCCACACCAGCCCCCAGCTGCGGCAAAGTGCCCAGCAGGCACGCCATCTCCTAGATCGCTTCCCAGTGAATGATTTGTTGGAAGGCGTGGAACTGGAAACAGCAACCTTCTAGAGACCCAACAGCGCTTGTTCAGCCCAGTCATGAGTGGTGCACGATTGTGTTTGCTTACCTGAAAGGACAGGTGGTTGGCCAGCAGCAAGAGGCTCCCAACCGTTCGGTTTTGATCCTCGAGGTGCAGGGGGTGGGCTATCGCCTCAGCGTCACTTCCCACCTCCTGAAGACCTATCCCCCCAGTGATGCGGTGGTGCAAATTTTTACCCATCTGGTGATGCGCGAAGACCAAATGACCCTCTACGGCTTTAGCACGGCAACCGAGCGGGACTTGTTTCAGCGCTTAATTCGCGTGAATGGCGTGGGGCCGCAACTGGCGCTGGCGCTCCTAGATACGCTCCCCCTGCCGGAGTTGGTGCAGGCCATTGTGAGTGGCAACACCCGGCGGCTGAGCCGCACCCCCGGCGTGGGTCAAAAAACCGCAGAGCGGATTGCCCTTGAGCTGAAGGCCTCTTTAGCCGCTTGGCGCCAAGAGGTCAATTTGCCTCTGGCCGGTGACCCAACCGGCACCCTGCGGCAGGAGTTAGAACTGACGCTTCTGGCCTTGGGCTACAGCGATCGCGAAATTCAAGCTGCATTGACTGCTGTTGGCCAAACGACTCCCTTGGCTAAAAATAGCGATCCAGAAGCATGGCTACGGGAAGCGATCGCTTGGCTGAGCCAGCATGCCTAAACGCAAAAGACTCAAAAATTCTTGAGATCCGCTATAAGCTATACCTTATAGAATTAAGGTAGAGTGAGGTTCCTCAAGGAATCACGAATGATGATGCTTCCCCAAGAAATTATTGGCCAAAAGGTCTGGCTCGACATCGAACCCGAGGATGCCTACTATCCCGGTGAAACTGTGCGCGTCCAAGCAGAAATTACCCAGCCGACGGCACCACCGTGGTATTTTGCCCGCTATCTCAATGCTCCCCGCTGGTTGCGCACCTCTGGACAATGGCTCACCCACCATGAGGCAGAAACAGCCGTCCTCCTCAATCCAGTTCTTGAGGAACCTGACTCCCTTGAGGCAGACGAGGACTACGATGACTACGGCGATGAACTGGCTAACGGCGGTTGGGATAACCATCACTAGCGCTGCATTGCTTCCTTTTTGAGCTGCTTGCTATCCCGCTGCGCACTGGCTGCCAAATCAGCATCAAGCAGGGTTTGACCCGTGGCCGCCAAATAGACGTCATCAAGGCTAGGACGGGACTGCGCCAAGCTAAAGAGAGGAAATCCGGCACCTGTGAGGGTGGCCTGAATTTCGCTCAGGGCAACACTGGCCTCTGTTACCACCAAGTTGAGGGAGTTACCTTGGTTGCGGTTAATGAGAACCGATTTCACACAGGCCAGTTTCCGCAGTAGGGCTTGCGCTGCTTCTGACTCAGTGTAGGGGGTAAATTCGCGCAGCCGCACCGTGATGCGATCGCCGCCAATGTTGGCTTTGAGTTCCGTGGGCGTTCCACTGGCAATGACGCGGCCTTTATCCAGAATTGCAAGGCGATCGCTGAGCAGATCCACCTCTTCAAGATAATGACTGGTGAGGAGAATGGTTAGCCCCTGCGCCTTCAAATCCCGCAGAACCTCCCAAATCACTTGGCGACTTTCAATATCTAGACCTACCGTGGGTTCATCTAACACCAGCACCTGCGGTTGGTGGAGGAGTCCTGCCGCCAGATCAAAGCGTTTGCGGATGCCACCGGAATAGGTACCACACTTGCGATCGCGCCACTGTAATAGGTCGAGACGCTCTAGCACCGCTTCAATGCGCTGCGGAATGAGGGCAGGAGGAATATGGTAGAGGGCTGACTGTAGTTCCAAAAATTCCTGACCGGTGAGAATTTTATCCAGGGCCACCTCTTGAGCTACATAGCCCAGCTTTTGGCGGACGCGGTGGGGTTGAGTGGTCACCGACAGGCCACAGACTTCCAAAACCCCTGCATCGGGCTGAGAGAGCGTGCACAAACAGCGTAGGGTCGTGGTTTTGCCGGAGCCATTGGGACCGAGCAGACCAAAAATTTCACCTGCTTCTACTGTAAAGGACACATCCTCAACCGCTGTCACCGCGCCGTAGCACTTTTTGAGATGTTGAACCTTGACTGTGACCGACATGGTGCCTGTAACCTCAACACCGTCATCTTTACATTCTGACAGAATTCCCCACCGCTTTGGGGCACATGCTAGAACAGCACTAGAGCCTGCTGCGAGAGAGCCCCATGGCTGCGGAACCTGCTCCAATTGCCGAAGTTATGCACCTCACGGGCGATCGCGTTCGCCTGCGCATCCAAGAGATCAAACGTGATGCGGGCTTTCGAGAGTCCCTAGTGGCCTACCTCCACACTTTAGAAGGGGTGACCGTGGTGCGCTGCAATCCTCTTGCCGCCTCGATCACCATTGAATACCGTCTTGAGCAGATCACTCCTTTGCAACTGCTAGCGGCGCTGCAACTGTGGGGGGATGTGCAAATTATTGGCCAAGGCAATAAGGGCTTGCAAAACCTGACCCGCGCCTTTGCCCTCGAACCAGAAGAGGTGGGTCATAAAGCTACGGCCATGGGGGGCTTTGTGGTGGGGGGCTACCTTGGGGATGTGGTGGGGGGCATGGTGGGTGCTACCACCGGCGGCTTATTCATGGGACCTGCCGGCGCCGTTATGGGAGTACAAGTCGGCACCTTCGTTGGTGGTGTGATTGGTGCCCGGCTTGGCATGAGTGCCACCGAGCAAATTAGCCAATTGCAATTCACTTCCTTTGAGCAGACTCCCCAAGAAGTAACAAAAGCTTTGGAAGTGCGCTCGGGGGATAAACTGGGTGAAGTTGCTGGGGAAATTGCTGGTGGTCTTGCGGGGCAAGTGGTAATGGGGCCGGTGGGGGAAACCGTCGGTCGCGTGGTTGGGGGCATGATTGGCTCACAAGTGGGGGAAGACCTCGCCCGCCAAATAGCCGAACCCACCCCTGCCGCACCTGCCCCTCCTTCTGTTGATGGGATGCTAGAGTGGTGGCTCAAGACTAGTCGCTCCTTTGTGGGGGAAACCCTGTGGGCAACCTTGGGGGGCATAGTGGCGCGCTTAACGCTTGGCCCCCAAGCCGAAGCGGTGGGCATCCGCACCGGCGCGCGCATTGGTCGCCAATTAGAACGGGGTGAGTCAGCGACGACAAGCATCTCTGAGAGTAAGGAAGTATAATCCAAAGTAATAGCTTACGGAACATCCAGCACGGCAGGAGCAAACCGATGCTCGATACAGTTTTACTCCTCATTATCGTAGTGATGGGGATTGCCGTTGGCTTTAACAGTATTGACTTACTGCCAACGACCGTTCTTGATCAGGTCGCCAATGTTCGTGGTTTGCAGTGGGTGACCGCTGGATTTGGTGGCCTTGTGGGAGTTGCCCTTGGCTTGTTATTGCAAACGCTTTACCATCGCCTTGAGAACAATATTCGGCAACTACCCGCCGATACCCTCCTGTCGCGAGCAGTGGGCTTGGTGGTGGGGTTGCTGCTGGCCAACCTGATGTTAGCACCTATCTTCCTGTTGCCAATTCCTAAGGATTTTTCCTTCATTAAGCCCTTAGTGGCTGTGCTCACCAGTATTGTCTTTGCTTACTCGGGCACCACGCTGGCGGATAGCCATGGTCGCGCTCTGCTGCGCTTGATTAACCCCAACTCCGTTGAAAGTAGCCTCTTGGCAGAAGGGATGCTTAAACCTGCCCGTGCCAAGGTTTTAGATACCAGTTGCATTATTGATGGTCGCATTGAAGCGCTGCTGAACCTAGGGGTGCTGGAAGGGCAAATTATCGTACCCCAGTTTGTGTTGCAGGAGTTGCAACTTATTGCCGATGCTGCCAACGATCAAAAACGCAGTCGCGGTCGCCGTGGCTTGGATGTGCTCAACCGTCTGCAAGCTAGCTTGGGCGATCGCATCGTCATCCATTCGGCAGATTACCCAGACTTAACCACGGTGGATGCCAAACTGGTGCGGTTGTGCCAAGAAATTCACGGCACCTTGGTGACCAATGACTTTAACCTCAACAAAGTGGCGCGCTTCCAGAAGGTAGATGTCTTTAACGTCAACGAATTAGCCCAAGCCCTACGACCCATCTACCTGCCGGGGGATACCCTTGAGCTGAAAATCCTCAAAGAAGGTAAAGAGCCCGCCCAAGGCATTGGCTATCTTGAGGATGGCACCATGGTCGTGGTGGAAGAAGGGGTTGACCACATTGGCGATCAGTTGTCCGTCGTGGTCACCAGTGCCCTGCAAACCTCTGCGGGTCGGATGATTTTTGCTCGCTTACAAATGCCGACGGTGGCCTAGGTTTCATCCCGACGGAGGGATTCACCACATGACTCGCGAACCGCCGTCAAAACCGGCTGCGCCCCCGCAACTCATTTCACCGTGGGTGTGGGGTTTTTTTGTCTTCAGCCTGCTCACTCTGCTGGTAGTGCTCTTGGCAACGGTGTGGCGGCCAACGCTCTTTCCCATTGATCTGGTTAATCCCGACGAGTTGCGACCGCTGCCTGACCTGTTGCAACTGCCCGGCGATGATCTGAGCCAGTGGTGGCCACTGGTACTTGCCGCAGGAGTAGGGGTCGCCCTCAATGTGATTCCCAGCAATAACATCACCCGTTTGGTGGTGCGCCTGATTGTGGTGCTCTTTGGCGTTCGCTACTTGGTGTGGCGCGGCCTTGTTACCCTGAACATGGCCCATTGGGTCAGCGCCGTCGCCAGTATAAGCTTCTACGGCCTTGAGGTGCTGTACTTTATTACCTACCTGCTGTACTTTTACCAGACGGCTTGGCTCACCGATCGCCAACGCAGCCAAGAAGCCGATTACTATCAAGCAGCCGTTTTGGCAGGAGAGTACTGCCCTAGTGTCGATGTCTTTATTCCCACCTACAATGAGCCCCCCTACATTTTGCGGCGCACGATTGTGGCCTGCCAGTCCATAGACTACAGCAATAAAACCATTTATGTGCTGGATGATGGCCGTCGTCCCGAAGTGGCTGACCTGTGCGATCGCCTTGGAGTCAAGTACCTGACGCGCCCCACGAACGAACACCGCAAAGCTGGTAACCTCAACCATGCCCTGAAACACACCTCTGGCGAACTGATCACTGTCTTTGATGCTGATTTCATCCCTTTTCAGAACTTCTTGAGCCGCACCGTCGGCTTCTTTCAAAATGACCAGATCGCGATGGTGCAAACCCCTCAGCACTTTTTTAACCCCGATTACCACGCCCAAAACCTTGGCATTGAGTTTATGATGCCCGGGGACATGGAATACTTTTTTGGCTTTATTCAGCCCGGGCGGGACTTTGGCAACGCCATCATCTGCTGTGGCACCTCCTACGTGGTGCGGCGGCGGGATCTAGAAGCGGTGGGAGGATATTACACCCGCTGCGTTGTCGAAGACTTCCAAACCGGCACCAGAATGCAGATTGCGGGCTACCGCCTCATTTATTTAAATGAAATTCTCAGCATGGGCGAGTCACCGCGGAATTTTCGCGATCACCTCGAGCAGCGGTTGCGCTGGCTGCAAGGGAATATGCAAATCTATTTCTGTGGTCAGGATCTGCCCATTTGGTCAAAACTCTCGTGGTTTCAGCGCAGTTGTCATGTTTCCCTGCTGCTATACAACTTTAATCCTTTCACCCGCACCTGCTTTTTGGTAGGCCCTTTCCTGAGCTTAATGAGCGGGGTGTCCCTGACTGTTGCCACCCCTTGGGAGTATCTCTACTTTGCCCTGCCCTACACCCTCTTAACCTTGGCCACCTTTAGCTGGGCCACTGAGGGGCGCTACTTTGCCCTCTGGGGCGAAGTCTATGAGGCAATCTTTGCCTTCCCCGGCATGGTGCAATTAATTAAAATTTTCCGCAACCCCTTTGGCAAAATTGGCAGCCTTGTTACTAATAAAGGCACGCTCTCCAACCGTAAACGCCTGAATTTAGACCTCACGTGGCCGCTGCTGCTGTTGGTGGTTGCTTCTGCCTTTGGCATTTTTATCCGTTATGGGGGCTATTGGTTGGGCCTCTGGCCACCCATGGAGTACGAGCGCGCTGGTCTGGAAATGATGCTGGCATGGACCATTTACAATGCCTTCATTGCCCTCATTGGTTGGCTGGCCGCGATTGATCAGCCCAGTCGTCGCCAAAGCGATCGCTTTCCGATTTGTACGGTGTGTCGCTTTCAAGTGGGCGAACAAAGCTTTTGGGGCTACACCCGCGATGTGTCAGAAACGGGGGCGGCTCTGCTGTTGACGGCAGGGCGGCAGTTCTCCTCTCAAGAAACAGTAGGTACCCTAACCTTTTTGGAGCAAGATTTTAGCGTCACAGCGGCAATTGTGCGGCAGCGGCAAGAGGAGGAGCAAACCTGCATTTATCTGCGGTTTTTAGAAGTGGACGATGAGGCCAATCGTCGCTTGGTGCAGTTACTCTACGGCAGCCTCACTTGGTGGCACAAACCGAAAGCCCCCCATGGACTGGATGCCTTCTTGGCGATGGTATGGCGACTGTTGGATTTCCGCTCCCTCTTTACTCTCTACGGCTAGGAGGCAGGCTGCCGTTCCAGTGCCAGTTGCACCAGTCGATGCACCAGCTCCGGAAAAGGAATGCCACTGGCCGCCCACAACTGCGGGTACATACTCAGGGCTGTAAAGCCCGGTAATGTATTGACTTCGTTAATTAAAACTTCGCCCGTGCTGGGAACATAGAAAAAGTCAAAGCGGGCAAGACCAGCGCCATCTAAGGCTTGAAAAGCTTTTAAGGACATCGCCTGAATGGCTTCACTGACGGCGGTGGGAATCTGGGCAGGAATCACCAGTTCAGCGCGGCCATCAGTGTATTTGGTTTCATAATCGTAGAACTCGCTAGTGTAGGTAATTTCCCCTACTACTGACGCTTGGGGTTTGTCATTGCCAAGGACGGCACACTCAAGCTCTCGCGCTTCCACCCCCGCTTCGACAATAATCCGCCGATCCAGTTCGGCAGCAGCATCAAGCGCCGCCGTTAACTGTTGGCGGTTTTTCACTTTAGAAATGCCCACAGACGAACCAAGGTTAGCGGGTTTAACAAAGCACGGGTAGCCCAACTCCGTTTCGAGGCGATCGCACAGGTAAGGATCTGACCACAGTTCGGTGCGACTGAGAGCCACATAGCGCACTTGCGGTAGCCCGACAGCGCCAAATAGGGTTTTCATGAAAATTTTGTCCATGCCAATGGCCGAGGCAGCCACACCAGAGCCAACGTAAGGCCGCTGCATCAACTGCAACAGTCCTTGAATCGTGCCATCTTCGCCGTTGGGGCCATGGAGAATGGGAAACCAGACATCAATGGTTTCCACAACAGCAGGAAACGACCACAGGGATTGAGGTTCCACTGGAGTCACTGGGGCACTGACGGTCTCTGTACAGCACCAACGGCCATCTTTTTGAATGTAGATGGGCACCACCTCATAGCGATCGCTATTCAGAGGATCGGCAAAGGCGTGGGCAATGGCTGCCGCCGATACCACCGATACCTCGTGCTCACGGGAGCGACCGCCAAACAATAACCCAATCCGCAGACGACCCATAATGTAAACCTGTGTTAACGCGACCGTTTCTTGGTACGATTTTCAAGGATTATACAAACTTTGGGAGTTGCTATGGACGTGGGGCAAAAAGTGCGCGTCTGCCGAATTCGTGATCGCGTCGCCCAAGAAGTGGTCAAAAAACTAGGTCAAGTTGGTCAAGTCACCGGCTTTAAGATGACCGATGGCAGTGGTGTTGGGGTGATCGTCACCTTTGATGACCGCTCCAGTACATGGTTTTTTGAAGACGAAATCGAAGTCGTCAGCTAACCCCGTGTTGCCCCATTAGTGGTACGTTGTATTGTGGTGCTTTTGCGGGCACAGCTTTAACTCCTTTTCAGTGTTGCAAAAAACGAACTTACCAAGACAGTAGGCAGAGTCCATGGTCACAACAGCAGAACGAACCAATGTAGGCTTTATTACCCAAGTCATCGGGCCGGTCATTGACATTGAATTTCCCAGTGGTAAAATGCCCGCCATTTACAACGCCCTTCGTATTCAGGGAAAGAACGAAGCGGGCTTAGATGTTGCCGTGACGTGCGAAGTGCAACAGCTCCTTGGTGATAACCGCGTCCGTGCTGTTGCCATGAGCAGCACCGACGGTCTTGTGCGTGGTATGGAAGTTGTGGATACTGGTGCCCCGATTAGCGTTCCGGTGGGTACCGCCACCCTAGGCCGTATTTTTAACGTGCTGGGAGAGCCTGTGGACGAAAAAGGCCCCGTACCTGAAAGCGAAACCTTGCCCATTCACCGTCCCGCACCTAGCTTTACTGAGCTGGAAACCAAGCCTTCCGTCTTTGAAACCGGCATCAAAGTGATTGACCTCCTTACCCCCTATCGCCGCGGTGGTAAAATTGGCCTCTTTGGCGGTGCCGGTGTGGGCAAAACCGTCATCATGATGGAACTCATCAACAACATTGCCACCCAACACGGGGGTGTGTCGGTATTTGCAGGCGTAGGTGAGCGCACCCGCGAAGGCAACGACCTTTACAACGAAATGATTGAGTCCGGGGTTATTGACAAAGACGACCCAAGCAAATCTAAAATTGCCCTTGTTTACGGTCAGATGAACGAACCCCCAGGGGCACGGATGCGGGTTGGCCTCTCGGGCTTGACCATGGCTGAGTATTTCCGCGATGTCAACAAGCAGGATGTGCTACTGTTTATTGACAACATCTTCCGCTTTGTTCAAGCGGGTTCAGAAGTCTCGGCACTTTTGGGTCGGATGCCCTCTGCGGTGGGCTATCAGCCTACGTTGGGTACCGATGTAGGGGCACTGCAAGAGCGAATCACCTCCACCATGGAAGGTTCTATTACCTCGATTCAAGCGGTCTATGTGCCCGCCGACGACTTGACCGACCCAGCACCTGCCACTACGTTTGCTCACCTCGACGGCACAACCGTGCTCTCGCGGGGCTTGGCTGCTAAGGGGATTTACCCTGCTGTGGATCCGCTGGGTTCCACCTCGAACATGCTCCAACCCGATATTGTGGGTGCTGAGCACTATCAAACGGCTCGCGCGGTGCAAGCTACCCTACAACGCTACAAAGAACTGCAAGACATCATTGCTATTCTTGGCTTGGATGAACTCTCGGAAGAAGACCGTCTGACCGTGGCACGGGCGCGCAAAGTGGAGCGGTTCTTATCCCAGCCCTTCTTTGTGGCAGAAGTCTTCACCGGTGCCCCCGGGAAATACGTCACTTTGGAAGAAACCATCAAAGGCTTCCAGATGATCCTCAGCGGCGAGCTGGATGATTTACCAGAGCAAGCTTTCTACATGGTTGGGAACATCGAGGAAGCCAAAGCTAAAGCTGAAAAACTGAAAGCTTAGGTCACGAGGCATTAGGGGTGGGTTCTCCCACCCTTTTATCCTGTATTCAAAGGGGAAGCACTATGGTGATGACAGTACGGGTCATTGCACCCGATAAAACCGTTTGGGATGCGCCAGCCGAGGAAGTGATTTTACCCAGCACGACGGGTCAACTGGGGATTCTCCCCAATCACGCGCCTCTACTCACGGCTCTTGAAACGGGTGTGATGCGAGTGCGCCAAGAGCGGCAATGGGTGGCGATCGCCCTCATGGGGGGCTTTGCCGAAGTGGAAAATAACGAAGTCACCGTTTTGGTGAATGCCGCTGAGCGGGGGGACACCATTGACCTCGAGACGGCCAAGCGTGAGTTTGCCGAAGCCCAAGCAGCGGTAACTAAAGCAGAGCAAAGTGGCTCTAAGCAAGCTCAGATTCAGGCCGCCCAAGCGTTCCGCCGTGCTCGTGCCCGCCTCCAAGCCGCTGGTGGTGTTGTAGAAATTTAGAACCCTACCTTTCTGTTTCTGTTTTTGCTGCCAAGACGGACGACTAACGATTGGCAATATGAAACGTCACCTTGGCAGTATAGCCAACATAACAGAAATTACCCTCACCGAGGTTGTCCTCACTATCAATGGCAACTCGCACTTGGCTTTGGCGGGGATAGTTTTCCGGGACTGGCAATGCAATGTCATTTCCCGGATTCAGGCGACCCAAGCCTGACCGAATATTGGTTACAGTACCGCGCAAGACTCTATCCTTAGCACCGTAAGGAGCAATTGTTGCCTTAGTGCCCGGCGGCAGCAGCCGCAGGTATTTTTCATCAACCAACACATCAACCCAGCGCCGTTGACAATCAAGGACTTGGGCAATTGTGTCCCCTTTGCCTAAAAATGTTCCTAGCTGAGCTTCGACATGCCAAACGTAGCCTGCTACGGGGGCTGCTACCGGTACTAAGCGTCGCTGAGCCACATCTCTTTGAGCCTCTGCTAGTTCCTTCTCCTTGGCAACAATTTCAGTTTCTATACCCCGCACAGCGGCCTTCTGCTCAGCAATTTGCATTTTTAATTCCTGTAGGCGCAAACGCGGATCGTAATTGCTACGGGTGTTCCGCAGCGTTAAGCCCAGTTTAGCCGCTTGCGCTTCAGCCGCGACAGCTTCAACGGTACGCGCTGCCGCTTCAACTGCCCGCTGCCGATTGAGAACCTGCGCTTTGCTTTGTTGCAGTTCAGTGCGAGCCGCATCCGCTTGGGCTTGAGCAACGGCTCCCTGCTGGGCTAAGGTGCTGAAGCGCTGGTAGTTAATTTTGGCCAGTTCTTGGCGTGCTTTGGCATCTGCCAGATTGGCTTTGGCCGCCGCCAGTTCAGCTTTGGCAGCAGCTAAGCGACGATCCATTTGAGTGACTTCCAGCCGGTAGTGATTATTGTTGTCTGCCACTGCGGAAGGGAGCATTGCCTCTAGTGCCGCCAACTTGGCTTTGGCGGTTGCCAGCTCACCCCGGCGACGTTCCAGCCACGCTTGGATATTTTTGGGAATTGCTGCATTCACTCGGTCATTGGTAATGGTTGCCAAGGAACCATCGGTTGGCTGCACAAACTCTCCGACTTGGGCACGCAAATCTACAAGGGTGCCCTCTTCCGGAGCGCGGACATTGACGATAATGCCGTTGATCACCGCATCGCGGCTGCGTACCGTTGTTAGATGCTGAAACAGGAAAATACCGGTAAATGCTAAAATCCCTAGTCCTGTTGCCATGACTAATCCGTTGGCAAAGAGCGATCGCCGCAGTTTTAGCCGTTGGGTTGGAACCACTTGGGAACCTGAACCTACCAGCGTACTCTTCGCCCGTGCCGGTGCAGACAGATCTAGGAATAAAGGCGGCTGATTGACCTGTTTCACAAGAAATCTCCATTTGAAACACTGGGACACATAGCCCCATAGTTATATTCAATCATCCTTGCAGGAGTGCCTACATCGGTAGAAACGCTGAACTGTTTTCAATGAGAGGCTTGCCCCCTCCTGCGGCCAGCAGAAGTGCGTATGATGGAAGTATCGATGGCAAAGTGCTATGCCCCGTTCTCTCGACATTGAGAAGCAAGCTTGGTTAGTGGTTTGCTCCCAAGGAATAGTTGTTGGCAAGTATCATTTAGCGGGTAAGCCGTTCTGGACGATTGGCCGATCTCGGGAGTGCGATGTTATTATCAACGATCCCTTTATCTCCCGTCATCAAGCCACGATTGAGCTCCGTCCCCGCGGCAGTGATTTAGTGTATCTGATTCGGGACACGGGCAGCCGCAATGGTACGCTAATCAACGGTACGCCAATTACTGGGGAGCGCGTCTTGCACCATGGCGACATTATCATGATGGGCGATACCGATTTAACCTTTCGCTTTAGCGGCACCACACCATCGGTGAACGCTGATTTACTCAAACCTGCGTGAGGGAACTCGTGTCACCGTTAGATGAATTTCTCTGGGCTATTTTGGGGTTACTGCTGACGGTAGCGGGCACGTTTATGGAGGCGGCGATCGCCATCCCCAACCTGTTCAGTGATGAGGGGCAATTGGTGCTACCGAGTTCGTGGAGTGAAATTCCAGTTTATTCGCTACCGGTCTCCTACCAAGTGGCGGCAGTGCTCCTTGTCGGTTGTATGGGGGGGCGGCAAGCAGCAGCGCTCTCGCAGGTCGCCTACCTCATCCTCGGTCTGAGTGGTTTTCAGGTCTTTTCCCAAGGGGGTGGGCTGGACTATTGGCAGGAACCGACCTTTGGCTACCTGTTAGGATTTGTCCCCGGCGCGTGGGTGTGCGGCGCTTTAGCATTTCGTGAGGGAGCGACTGCCCGGATTGAATGGCTTGCCCTCAGCGGCTTGGCCGGGTTGGTCATTATTCACGGCTGTGGCCTGCTCTACCTCAGTGGCCTAGCCCTCTTTGGTCAGCTTAGCCAACCTTTGCTGGAACTGATGCAGCAATATTCCCTCTTGGCCTTGCCCGGACAACTGGTGATTGTCTGCTTAGTGGCACTGGTGGCACGCATTTTGCGCCTCGTGCTACTCTACTAAGGGGTTAAAGCAATCCCAGCATGTGCAGTGGGCCTTGGCCACTAATGAGCTCAATGATGAGGGCAAGAAAGCCCAGCATGGCCAAACGACCATTCCAGCGCTCTGCTGCCGAAGTCATCCCCCACTCCCAACGCTCTTGGGGATAGAGTTTGACCCGCTTACGCAGGGTATTGACATCCGCAAACGTGCGGGGTGGCGCCGCAAGGGACTCTTTCACAAGCTGCGCTAACGCCGCAATAAATCCCGCGTGATCGTTCAGGGCGGGCACCCGTCGAAAGACTTCAATGCCTGCCTCTTCCGCAAGCTCCCGGTATTCAATATCAATTTCTTGCAGGGTCTCAATGTGCTCAGAAATGAAGCTAATGGGAACAACAACAAGGGTTTTTACCCCTTGAGCGGCCAGTTCGGGAATGACATCTTCGGTGTAGGGTTGCAGCCACTCCACCGGACCCACCCGACTTTGATAGGCCAACACGTGGGGGTTGGGGCGACCCAAGGCGTTCATAATTAACTGCACACAGGCTTCAATTTGCTCTTGGTAGGGATCGCCCGCGTCGGTGACATAGCTTTTGGGAACACCATGGGCGCTGAAAAAGACGGTGGCAGTGTCCGGGTCAGGGCACTGATCCAGTTCTTGCCGAATCAAGTCTGCCATTGCCGCAACATAGCCCGGATGATTGTACCAAGAGGGAATGAGGGTGTAGCGAATTTGGCGCAGGGCTGCGTCCTTGTCCCACAGGGCTTCCAGCAAACGAAAACTGGAGCCACTGGTGCTAATGGAATATTGGGGATAGAGGGGCAAAATGACAAGATCGCGGATGTTGTCGGCTTTAATTTGGGCGATCGCCTCTTCGGTAAAGGGATGCCAGTAGCGCATGCCAATGTAGAGGTTGGCTTCAATCCCCAGCTCTGCTAGGGCGGCTTTCAGGGCTTGAGCTTGCTGCTCAGTAATACGCCGTAGGGGAGAGCCGCCGCCAATTTGAGCGTAGTTGGCTTGGGATTTACGGGCGCGGCTGGTGGAAATAAACCATGCAAGGGGTTTTTGCAGCCAACGAAAGGGCAGGCGGATAATTTCTGGATCCGAGAAGAGGTTATACAAAAAGGGGCGGACATCCTCTGGCCGATCCGGCCCGCCAAGATTCAATAGAAGTACACCCGTTTGCCCCATAATCCTAGAAATCACCTACATCTTTTTGCGATCGCTCCCCTATTTTGACATACTCCTAGGGCTCCAGAGGAATAAAACCCTCTAGCTTAGGATTGAAGATAAGAATATAAAGGGTTTTGACAAAATAGGTTTAAGTGCGCTGTGACCTACGCAATTGATTTTGGCACCAGTAACACGCTCGTCAGCCGCTGGAACCCTGCCACCCAAGGGGCAGAAGTGGTGCCTGTGGCGGGGCTATCGGTGGGGTTTGGCGAAGTGCCAGCCCTAATTCCCAGCTTGCTCTACGTGGAGGATGCCCGCCGTCCTTTGGTGGTGGTGGGGCAGCAGGTACGGGATCGCGGTTTCGATGTGGCGGGCGATCGCCGGTTTTTTTCGCGCTTTAAGCGAGGCATTGGGGCAACGGTTCAGGGCTATCTGCCGGAACTCGATGGTTGTCCGATCACGTTTGAAACGGTGGGGACATGGTTTTTGCGATCGCTGCTGACGGAATTGAAACACAGTGGTGCCAATTGGAGCGAATCCCTCATATTCACAGTACCAGTGGATAGTTTTGAAACCTATCGGGGCTGGCTGTTGCAGGTGTGTGATGGCTTTGCCGTTGATCAAATTCGCCTGTTGGATGAACCCACCGCAGCAGCCCTTGGCTATGGTGTGGCCGATCGCCCCGTGATTCTGGTGATTGATTTTGGCGGTGGCACCCTTGATCTGTCGCTAGTGGAACTGAAAACAAAGGATCAACAGCGCTCTCCTTTGGGTTTTATCCTCAAGTGGGGCGATCGCCAGTGGGGTCAGAGCGATAATCAACAGCCACGCACCGCCCGCGTTTTGGCGAAAGCGGGAATCAACCTTGGCGGCACTGACATTGATCATTGGATTGTGGACTACTGGCAGCAGCGGGGGATGACGGCGAACAGCTTGTTACTGCGCTTGGCGGAGCGGTTGAAAATTCAACTCTCGCAGCACCCCTGCGCCCAAGAGGTTTATTTTGATGCCGAGACGTTTACTAGCCTTGAACTTAGGTTAGAACGCTCCGAACTAGAGGAAATTCTGCGGCAGCAGCAGTTTTTTAACCGCCTTGATGCTGCCCTCACTCAAGTGCTCCAACAGGGACGGCGGCAGGGGATTACCCCCGAGGACATTGATGCCGTGCTCTTGGTGGGCGGCTCCACTCAAATTCCCGCTGTCCAAGCTTGGATTAGGGAATATTTTGACCACGATAAAATTAATTCTCACCAACCCTTTACCGCGGTGGCCATGGGGGCACTGGCACTGACCCAAGGGCTTGAGCTGAAGGATTTTCTCTATCACAGCTACGGGATTCGCTTTTGGGATCGCAAGCTGAATCGCCACGGTTGGCATCCGATTATTCAGCGGGGACAGCCCTACCCAATGCGGGAGCCAGTAGAACTCATTCTTGGTGCCTCAACCGAGGGGCAACCCAGTATTGAACTGGTGATTGGCGAGTTGGGGGATGAGCAAGGGGGGGTGGAAATTTTCTTTGATGGCGATCGCCTGATTACCCGTACTGCCGGTCAACTGACGGTACAGCCCCTGAATGATACCCCCCAAGGCAAAACCCTTGCCAAACTCGATCCCCCGGGGTATCCGGGCACGGATCGGATTAAAGTGCTCTTTCAGGTGGATGGCGATCGCCAACTGCGCATCACCGTTGAAGATTTGCTCACCCAAGAGCAACTGGTGAATAATCAAGTTGTCACGCAACTGCGGTAAATCGTGGCTGCCAAACCCTTACCCCACACCATTGCCCATGTGCGGATTACCGCTCAAAACTGGCAAGAAGGCCACATTCGCGGCCAAGTGTGCGCCAGTACCTACCAGTGGGATTTTTGCTGGCAATTCAAGGCCAAAACCCTGATCATTTCACCAGCCTTGGGACGTGCCCTGATCAAAGAACCTTTAAGTCGTTTCCTCGAGCAGCAAGACTATCAACTGGAACTAGGGGGTGATTATCAATTCACTGTGCGCGCGAAATTCTAGCCTTTATAATAAACGGCAAGTTTTTAGGCTCCTAGTGTCTTGATGCGGCTGCACTATCTGCAACACGTTCCCTTTGAGACCCCTGCCCAGATTGCCGCATGGGCAATGGCGCGTGGCTACCACTGGCAGGGCACCCATCTTTACGCGGGGGAACCCTTGCCGCAATTGGAAGACATTGATGGCCTCATTGTCATGGGGGGGTCGATGGGGGTTAACGACGAGGAAGAATATGACTGGCTCAAACCCGAAAAAGCCTTTCTCAGGGAAGCGATCGCCCACGGCCTGCCGATTCTGGGAATTTGTTTGGGCGCGCAACTCCTCGCACAGGTGCTAGGGGCAAACGTGACTTCTGCCCCTCACAAGGAAATTGGCTGGTATCCCATTTACCTGACACCAGCAGCACAAGCCCACCCATGGTTTCGCGAATGGCCGGCCTCCCTCACAGTATTCCATTGGCACGGTGACACCTTTAGCCCACCGGCGGGGGCGCTGCTCTTGGCCACGAGTGCCGCCTGTGGTCAACAGGGATTTCTCTGGGGCGATCGCTTCGTTGGTCTGCAGTTTCACCTTGAAATGACCCCGGCGGCGATTGCTGCGTTACTAGAACACTGTCAGGAGGAACTCACGGCAGGGTCGTATATCCAGTCAGCAGCGGAGATGCTTGCCCATGCGGATTACACTCAGCAGTTGACCCCTTACCTCGAGTCATTGCTTGATCATTGGCTGGCGGCAAAACAGTAACCGCTAGAATCCCCTCTTCTTTGGTAAACTAAAAGACTGGGCTGGTGTAGCTCAGTTGGTAGAGCAACTGACTTGTAATCAGTAGGTCAGGGGTTCGAGTCCCCTCACCAGCTTTTTGCCCCTGATTGAGCACACCCCGACAGGCAGTAAAATAAGTACATTAGAATGACAAGCAAGCAGCAGCGTCAGCTCGGATGGGAGGTTTCCCATGCTTGTGGTCTTGACGGAAAATCACATCCTGCCGCCGCAGTCGGTGTGCCAGTCTTGTCTTCTGGCTGATCGGCAAGGTCAACCCCGCTGGCAAGAAGGGCAATTGCGCTGTGGTGCGCCTGTTTGCAGTGGCTCCGACGGAAGTTGTCAGCAATTTCGCTGTCAAATGGGATTTTTCCTTGTCCACGTGTCGGATTTGCCCGCTACCCTAGAACAAGAGACCTAAATTGCTTTGAGGACAGCCCTGTGACGTGGCGTGCAACCGCAACCGTTCCGGATCGTATTTTTGCCTGCTTGGCCTACCTGCTGCCACTGTTTTATGTGATGCCGCTGGGGGGCTTTCTCTTTGAGATGTTCCCGCCCTTACAAGCGCTGTTTATTGTGGTGCTGCCGGTCGCTTTGCTGTACTCCATCCCCTTTGCCGGGCTGATTGTGTTTATGCTGCTGTACCTGCTGGTGGTACGCAACTCCCGTATTAGTTTGTTTATCCGTTACAACACAATGCAGGCGCTACTGATGGGCATTGCCCTATTTATTGTCCAATTGGTGCTGGAACTGTTGACCCGCGTGGCCAGCTTTGATCTGCTGATGAAGGTGCTCTTTAACTTCATTTTCATCGCAACGGTGGCAGGGGTCGTCTTTGCGGTGGTGCAGTCCATTCGTGGTATCTATGCAGAAATTCCCACTATTTCTGAGGCAACGAAAAGTCAGGTGTTTTAGCCCCTAACGTGGGGAGCAGGGCATCCACAAGGTGTTCAGGATAAACCCCTAGGGGTGTCCACTGCTGGGCAGCGGCAATAGCTGCTTGGGCATGCCACCACACACCACCAAGGGTAGCGGGGAGGCCATCCTGCTGTGCCCACAACCCGCCAATTAGCCCCGTGAGGACATCGCCACTGCCACCGCGAGCCAGAGCAGGGGTACTGTGGGGATTGATCCAGAGGGTACCCCCGGGATGGGCGATCGCTGTGCGGGCACCTTTGAGTACCACTAAACTATTGCTGTGGGTCGCCGCCTGTTGTAGTTGTTCGAGGCGATCGCCCTCGCGGGTGAGCGCTGGAAATAACCGCCGAAACTCACCCAAGTGAGGGGTCAACACTGTAGGCGAGCTTAACGGCCAAGGAACAAGCATGGCCAAAATGTTCAGAGCATCCGCATCCAGAACCAAGGGCAAGCCTGTTGTCAAAACCTGCTCAACGACACCCGTGGCCGCCGGGGTCAAGCCCGGTCCACAGGCAATGGCTTGAAAACGGCTCAGGTCTAAATCCGCAGGCAACTGGGCAATCGCGCCGGTCTCCGTTTCTGGGCAACCGACAACAATGGCATCGGGCACGCGGGCGAGCACAAGGGGTTTTAAGGACTGGGGCACCGCCACCACCAGCATACCCACGCCAGTGCAGCGAGCCGCAAGGGCACTCAGAAGAATACTGCCGCCAAACTGACAAGAGCCACCAATGAGCAACAACTGCCCCTGCTGGTACTTGTGGGTGATGGGCGATCGCCCCCAAGGGAGGAGCCGCCAGCACTGCTCATCGAGACAATAGCGTCGCGGTGCTGTCCCCAGAACTTCAGCAATCACAGGCGCCGGCATATCCAATTCCAGTAGGTGAGCTTCCCCTGCCCACGGCAAGGCTTCATCAATGAGGAGTCCCCGCTTCCACAACCCCAAACAAAGGGTATGGCTGGCTTGAATCGCCGTTCCCAAGACCACCCCGCGATCGCTACATAGGCCTGAGGGCACATCAATACTCAGCCGCAGCACAGACCACTGATTCACCTGGGCAAAGGCAGCGGCCACTTCATCGCTCACGGGACGCGCCAGCCCAAAGCCAAAAACCCCATCCACAATGAGATCAGCGCTGGCCAAATCGGTGATCTCGGCGGTGAAGGGAATGCCGACGAACCGGGCATAGTTGGCATGATCCGCCGTCAGGGGTTTGAGGCGACTAAAGGGCTGCCACACGGTCACTTGGTAGCCTCGGTGCCACAGTTCCCGCGCCACCACCAAAGCATCGCCACCATTGTGGCCAGGACCGGCCAGCACCCCCACCCGCAGATAAGTTGAGGACGGATAGTGCTGGCACACCCATTGGCTGAGGCGTTGCCCCACCTTTTCCATCAGGGCGGCAATGGGCAAGCCCGCCTTAAACAGTGCCGCCTCAATTGCCTGCATTTCAGCAGTAGTTACGACTACCGGAAACGATTGGCTCATCATCCTATCCTCACCGGCTGCCAGTACTGCCCCAAGGGGATGGCCTGCCGCGCCCCTGTAACACTGGGAACATTGCCCGGAATGCCTAACTGCTGCCAGTAGGCCAAGACCGCGAAGGCGATCGCCTCTTTAGCGTCAATGGGCACCCCCGCCACTGCGGTGGTTTCCACGGGAATACCCTTGAGATGCCTCTGGAGACGCTCCTGCAAAAAGCGGTTATGGGCACCGCCACCGCACAACAACACCCGATCCGGCAGGCGGGTCAAAAAGGATTCATAGCTGAGGACGATGCTGCGGACAGTAAACTCCGTTAGCGTGGCCAACACATCGGCAGGGGTGAGGCCATGGGTCTCTGCGGCAGCCAAACACTGCTGCCAAAATGGCTCGCCAAAGAGTTCCCGTCCGGTTGACTTTGGTGGTGGTTCCCTAAAAAAGGGATGGTTTAACCACTCATGGAGAAGTGGCTCACAGATCTGCCCTTGGCAAGCCCACTGACCCTCAGCATCGTAGGTTTGCGCCCCTCCTGAAAAATAGCTGACGGCTAAATCCAGTAGGACATTGCCGGGACCCGTGTCCCAACCTCGCACCTGTTCCCCACGAGGATCCTCAGCGTAGGGGAGCAGGTAAGCAACATTGCCGATGCCACCGATATTTTGAATACAGCGGTGCTCCTGGGGATGCCCCAACAAACACCAGTCCACTCGCGGTACTAGGGGCGCTCCTTGTCCGCCCAAGGCAATATCGTGGGCGCGAAAATTGGCCACGGTGGGAAGTCCCGTGCGATGGGCAATGAGTTCGCCGCGCCCTAACTGCACACTGTGACCGAGGCGATCGCCCCGAGGGGGACGATGAAACACCGTCTGACCATGGGAGCCAATGAGCTGCGCTGGCGGGTAGCCCTGCTGAACCATTTTAGCGGCAGTAGCAAAGGCTTCAGCAATCGCCTCATCCAGATCAGACCATTCTGGCAGCGTCAGGGGCGCAGCAGCACAGGCGGCCAAAATTTGCTCACGTAGGACTGGCGGATAGGGAACCGTACAGAAGTTCAAAACTTGAACTTGGAGATCCTGTTCCCGTCCTTGCAGTTCCACCAAAACCGCATCAATGCCATCCACAGAGGTACCGCTCATCAAGCCAATGACGCGCATCGTGCCCTCTTAGAGCAATTGATACTTGGTTTCCGCCAAGCGGTAGAGGGGTCGCCAGACAAAGCGATTCGTCAGCACCACCAGCAGCGACATCACAACTGTTGCCGCCAATAAGAGGGGAAAATCTGCTTTCACACTGGCTTCGGAAATAATCGCGCCCAAGCCAAGGGTCTGCTCCGTTTGGTTTTGAAACTCAACATATTCGCTGACAATACTGGAGTTCCATGCCCCCCCGACAGCGGTAATAATCCCTGTAATCAAGTACGGGAAAATCCCGGGCAGAATCACCGTGCGCCAGCGCTGCCACCAAGAGAGTTGATAGATGGTTGCCGCCTCAAACAACTCCGTCGGAATCGCCTGTGCTCCGGCAATGACGTTGAAGAGGATATACCACATCGTGCCTAGCATCATGAGGGCGACAGAGCCAATTTCCAAGCCACCGCCAAGGTTGGCCAAGGCCAGCAGCAGAACCGGAAACAAGGCCGTAGCAGGCACCGAAGCGGCAATTTGTACCAAGGGCTGCAAGAGTTGAGCAGCGCGCGGATTGCGACCAATGGCTACCCCCACCGGTACCGTCCACACCAAGGATAAAATCAGGGCAACACTGACCCGTAGCGTGGTTAAGATCGCCCCTAAGCCAATCAATTGCCAATGACGCCAGCTAACGGCACTCATCTGCTGTAGGGAGGCGATGGTGCCCCAGCCTACGACCGCAGCAAAGAGAAAGAACAGTACAGGCAGAATGGGCAGACGAAACCTGCGCTGGGAAACTGAGGGGCTTTGGCGGGGTGTCCTTGGCCGTAGGCGATTGTCTAGCTGCTCCCACAGGGGGGTAAACACATTTTGGTTGAAGGCGCGCAACGTGGGCGATCGCCGCAGAAAGTCCAACACAAAGGACTTAGGCGTACTTTCCGCCTCCACCATTTCCATTTTGAATTTTTCGCCCCAAGCGATAAGAGGACGCCACACCACGATGTCAATCGCGATGATCACCCCAATTAGAACCGCAAGACCATAGAGCAAGGCAATATAGTTCTGCTGGTTAGCAGCCTCTGCGAGGTAGGAACCCAAGCCCGGCAGGGTAAAGGTCTGCTCGCCAATGGTAAACGACTCGATCGCCATCAAAAAGAACCACCCCCCTGCCACCGACATGACACTATTCCAGATCAAACCGATGGCACCAGCGGGCAGGTCTAGCGTCCACACCTGCTGCCACCAACCCAAGCGATAAATTTTGGCCACCTCCCGCAATTCCCGGGGCACACTAATCAAAGATTGGTAAAAGCTAAAGGTCATGTTCCAAGCCATACCCGTGTAGATGAGGATAATCGCTGCCAACTCGACCCCCAAGCGACTGCCCGGAAAAATGGCAATCAGCGCCAGCACCACCCCAGGCAAAAACGAGAGCACTGGAATGGACTGCAAAATATCCAGTAGCGGTAGCAAAACTTTTTCGGCGGTGCGGTTGTAAAAGGCCAAATAGGCATAAAAAACGCTAAACACCAAGGAAATGAGGTAAGCAATGAGCATCCGCAGCAGGCTCTGTGCTGTGTAGCTAGGCAGCACATTTGGGCTTAGCTCAATCGTAATGGCAGGGTCATAACTGGACGTAAACTTGGCTGCCGTGTTCACAATCCAAAAAATCAGCGTGATCAGCGCCAGAATAATCAGACCGTCTTGCCAAGTCCATGGACGATTCAGGGTTTGATTGTCGGGGGTCAGCGGGCGTGCCATGCAAATCCTCCACGGGGCATTATCACGAGCCAAATTATAGCCTTCCCAGAGCTGAGAACTTAACCCCAGACAACAACTCCAGCTAGGGGTTTTACGAACAGCAACTCCCGCAAAGCTCGCTGCAGATGCACGGGGGATGACTGGTGTAATCTGAGGACGACAAGGGTTTGATCCACAACCGCAGACCAGAGTTTAGCATCCACAACCTTTAGCAGCGGCGGCGTATCCACAATTATCAGATCAAAACGATCGCTTAGACGGGCAATGAAATCCGCCAATAACGGTTGGCTGAGCAGGCGCACAGGTTGCTGTCGCAGTTGTCCCGCTGTCAGGATGGTTAAGCCCGGGTAGGCAAAGAGGCGATCGCCTCCACCGCTGCCCGTTAATAAATCTGCCAGTCCCTGCCCCAGTGGTAAACCCAAACAGCGATGCAAAGTGGGTTGGCGTAAATCGCCATCGATTAACAAAACTTTTTTACCCATCGCTGCCGCCGCCAGCGCAAGGTTCAGGGCGACTTGGGTACGCCCTTCCCGAGGACTGGGGGAGACAACCGCAAGGGAGCGGCCATGCCCCGCCAAAGAGAGATTGGCATAAAGCCCATAGAAGGCTTCCTGTACCTGTTCGTATTCGCCAATGGCCGGCAGTACCTGGGTGACGCGCCAAGCCACATTGCCCACCTTGGCCACTTTTTCCAGCCGGAGATTCGGCTGCCCTGCGGCTTTGGGAATCTGAGCCAGTACCGGTAACTTCAGGCTGGCCTGTACCTGTTCAGCGCTAATCAACGTTTGGTCAAGGGCATCGGCCACGACAACCGCCACAACACCCAGTAGTAGGCTGGCGATCGCCCCCAACAACAGGAGCTGTAGCCGTGAGGCCTGAGTTGTAATCGGCGTGGTGTCTAGATCGGTGAGGAGCTGCCAAGCAAAATTCTCTTGCGCCAGTTGCAGTTGTACCACTTGGCGCGCCTCCTGCAAACTATCGAGGGAGAGCTGTGCTGTACGGATACGATTTTCAAGGCGTCCCAGTTCTGGCAGTTGTTGGCTTAACTGCTGTAACTCGCGGGCGATCGCCGCTTGGGGAGCTGCTAATTCAGCATCGTAACGCCGTTGGTTGTCGTACTCGATCCACGCCGTTAAGTAGTTGGTAATCAGGGTTTGGGAAACTGCCCCCTGAAACCCTAAGGCGGTAGGATTCTCAATGCGGTACTGCTCACCAATGACCTCTGCCGCAATCGTTTGCAGTTGTGCCACAAGGGCATTGCGCTGCTCTTCAAGCGCTAAGAGAATCGGGGTGCCTTCACGGAAAATGGCAAGATTTTCGGCAATTTGACGATCTACCTCTTGAATCTCAGCTAGTTGTTGTTGATAGGCGGGGGAGGCACTAAGGTTGGCGGCAGCTAGGGCTTCAGCAGGGGTCATTTTCAACTGCTGCTGTAGGCCTTGAAAACGACCGTAGGCTTCCACCGCTTTCAAGCGGGCTGCTTGCCGCAAGGAATGGATTTGGCGGTACTGCTCAGTGAGGAAGCGCAGTTGCTCTGCTGGTTGCAAGCTTGCCCCTGCGGGTTGCACGGTCTGGAGCTGCCGTTGCAGTTGCTCAACCTCACCGAGGTGCTGCTCAATTTGTTGGTTCAGGTAGTCAAGGGTACGCTTCAATTGTTGTTGGCGATCGCGTTGACCATAGGCCATAAAAGCCTCCGCCAAAGCCTCTAGAGCACGACTCACTTGCTCTGGCTGGCGATCGCGGTAGGTAATCTCCAGCACCTTTGTTGGTTCTGCCTCGGTTGAAGGCACGGGCTGAATCACCAGTTGCCGCTTCAGATCGGCGGGAGAAATCTGCAATTGTGCAGCCACAGGAGCCAGTACCTGATCACTGGCCAACACCACAATTTGTGTCCCCACATCGGCTGTGGTTGTGGGTGGCGGCGGCAACGGGGTTTGGGGTTCTGGCACCGTTCCTGTCATCCCTGCCACCGTTGGCGGGGCAGGAGCCTCAGGGAGAGCTGTCCGAACTGGTTCAATCAAAAGCCGAAAGCGCCCTTCGTAACTTGGCGGCTGCAACAGCCCATAGGTGCCAGTGGCAAGGAGTGACACAAAAACTGTTCCCGTGAGTACCCGCCAGCGATGGCGACAGCGCCCTAAGAACGCAGAAAAGCTCCCTCCCGCTGGGGTTACCATAGATCCGGAAGGTAATATTGGCTGCGATGAACTGCCTGTCACCAGCCGTAGATTAGGCACCTTCTGCGGCAACGCCATCAGCCACCCCTACTCAAATAGGTTGATAATAAACCCCAGTGTACCTAGTACTCCTATGGGACGGAGGGCATTTCCCAGCGTATCGCCAAATTGGGTCAGTCCCGAGCGTTCCACCACAATCACATCCCCCTGCTGCAAAACGGGGTTGTTGGCACTTGGCTGTGCAGCCATGCTAAAGGGAAGGCGGCGCCGACTCACAGTTCCATCCCGATTCAAGCGCACCAAGGTAATACGGGAGGTGTTAGCGCGCTGCACGTTGAATCCACCCGCGGCACCAATCCCTTGGGTCAGCGTGGCATTAGCGGGCACCTCCACAAGGCCGGGTCGGAGGACTTCGCCCACCACTTGTACTCGAATCGTTGGGGGCGAAAACGTGGCTGAGGCCAACCGCACTGCTTCTGCGGCATTGACCGTTGTTGCCTTGGGAATCACAATCACATCGTCACTGCGGAGGGTCAAATCTTGACTGGCATCCCCCGATTGAATGAGATCCCAAAGATTCACCTTGGTCACGGCAACTTGGCCATTCCCCAGTTGGCGGCGCACCTCCACATTGCGAATATCAGCATCTTGGGTAATGCCGCCTGCTTGGGCAATCACACCCGTTAAACGTGGCCATGTTAACCCCCCGGAAAGCCCCTGCTGCCCTTGTTGTACAGAAATCCCAGTAAAGGGTACGGTATAGCTTCCAGGCCGACTCACTTCTCCGGCGACGAGAATTTTCATGGGTCGCGGCGTTTGCAAGTTGACAGTGACGGCAGGAAAGCGCATCACTTTGCTGTAGGCATTGAGGATGGCTTGCTCGGCTTGGGGCAACGTCAGGCCAGCCACCATGATGCGCCCCACAAGGGGGAGAACCACGGAGCCATCAAGGTTGACCGGAAACTGGCGCTGGTTGGTAACCGTCGGTGGCAAATTTACCACTTCCACAAATAGAATATCCCCAGCTCCTAAGATGTAGTCTGCCAAGGGATTGACGCCAAACGTGTAAGTGGCGCTAGGCGCAGCCATTTGGGCAAGGCTGGGGCGAGCCACCAAAGACCCACTGCTGAGCACGAAGACGCCAGCGATCGCCCACGGTAGATACTTGCACTGCTGCCGATTCAAACCTAAGTTCTCCATCCCTCTGCTCCTCCTCACGGGTTTGGCTGGTGCGTCAGCCCAAATTAAAAACTGTTCTATCATAATCCTTGCTGCATCACTGCCATTCCCTGTTAAGGGTGCACCGCCGCATCAGGACAGGTGAAGAGGGGTAACTGGAACCTTGGGATTGACACTCCGCACCCGTCAAGGCCTGGGTCTGCCCGCGCCATTTTTTTGATCACTAATGCCGGTATTATCTACTTGTTGCGCTGTTTGATCCCGATTTTTGTGACGGGTTTGGTGGCTCAGCTTGAGCAATCGCAGCGCAAAAAAGGGGTGCGATCGCTCATTGGGAGCACGCATTATTTTTCCGGTGATTGTGATTGGCTTAATCACTGCCTATAGCTTGAACTATGGCGATCGCCTTGTTTAAGCCTAGGCTAGAGTGTAAGGGCGGTTGAGGCGCTCCAACTGCTGCACCATGAGACTGAGGAACAGCCCCACATCCGTTACCACGCCAATGGACTCCAGCGAACCGCGATCCGCCAGCTTCGTCACAACGGCTGGATTAATGTCCACACACACGAGCTTCACCCCGGCGGGGGTCATGTTGCCTACTCCGATTGAGTGCAGCATCGAAGAGAGCATCAAAATCAGGTTCGCGCCTTGAACGAGCCGACTGTACTCCCGCTGGGCAGCAATTAAATCCATCAGGGTATCCGGCAGCGGACCATCATCGCGGATTGAACCCGCCAGCACGAAAGGAACGTTATTCTTGACGCATTCGTACATGACACCACTGGTGAGGATGCCTTGGTGCACTGCCGCAGCAATACTGCCACAGCGGCGAATGGTGTTGATGACCTTCAAGTGGTGCCGATGCCCACCCCGCACCGGAACGCCCCGCTGCATATCAACTCCGAGGGAGGTGCCCATCATCGCCTGCTCCATGTCGTGCACAGCAATGGCATTGCCCCCCAAGAGCCCTTGCACGTAGCCCTCGCGAATGAGCTTGGCAAGGTGCTCACCACCGCCCGTGTGAATAACCACAGGGCCAGCCACGACAACCACTTTGCCCCCCTGATCGCGGATGCGGCGCAGCTCCCAAGCAATTTGCTCGACCACCAGTTCTACCCGCCGCTCGCTGGAGACCCCCGAACCCATAAACGTAAATTCTTGGCTGTTGCGCTGGGTTTCGGTTTTGCGCACGGTGCGAATCCCTTCGACCCCGACGACGACGCGATCGCCCACTTCTAAGTCCCGCAGCAGGCGACACTCGGCTACCGTCCCTTCTGGGGTCGAGCGCACGACGATCGCCGTATCCATGCGTTGGTTTTGCACCCGCACCCACTGGCCGTTCACCCGCACCTCCGTGGGGTAAATGGTAGTGACGTAAAAGTCATCCGGTGCCACCCCTGCCAAGGTGACCGCTTCTAGGGTGGCATCGCACACCTCATTGGCAGGCAAAATAGCGCCTAAATCAATCAATTGCGCCATAATGGCGTCCATTACCGCCGCATCCGGCGCCATGACCCGCACATCCGCTTGGGAAGGGCTCTGCCGCTGCTCGCCAAGGTTAAATTGCAGCACTTGGAAACTGCCACCACTTTCAACAATGGTGTCTAGGACGCGGTTGATAAGGCCAGAGTCGAGCAAATGCCCTTCTAAGTGAATCACACGACTGGGGAGTGCCGCCGGAGCATGGAGTTCTTCCCGCACTGGCTCGGTCACCCGTAGGGTTAAGCACTTGGCAGCACCTCCCGCTTTCAAAAACTCTGTCAAAGGGGTTTCCACCACTTCAAAGCCAGCGACGGCGAGGGCGTTTTTCAGGTCTTGGCTGGCACGGTTGAGAATCACCGTCCGCTCAATGTTCACTGCATTACAGGCAAAATTCACCGCATCTGGTTCTTGAACAGGAATGCGCTTTTCGGGTGGCACCCGCAACTCGATCAGGCGATTGGAATAGGCATCAAAAGCTGGGGGGTAATAGAGGAGATAGCCATTGGTGAGGGGGCAAAAACAAGTATCGAGGTGATAAAAGCGCTCATCCATTAAGCGCAGCGACAGCACTTCAATATCCAGCCATTTAGCTAAGTAGGTGTGGGAATCGAGTTCCGAGCGAAAGCCATAACCCGCCCACAACCAGCGCCCTTCACGGTCGAGCAGGGCATCCCCCGCCCCCTCAAAGGGCAATTCCTTGGGCAGTTCAAAGACCCGATAGCCCTGATCGGCAAACCAAGCCTTGAAGTAGGGCTCTTCCCCTTGCCGTTCGGGATGGTAAAAGCGACTGAGAACGACGCGATCGCCCAAGACTAAGCCGGCATTAGCCGTAAACACCATGTCCGGCCAACCGGGCTGGGGGTCAATGAGGCTAACGTCTGACCGCGCCTGAATGATTTCATAGAGTTGCTGCCACTGCGCCTGTGCCCGCTCCCGGGAGGACTTGTGAATGTTGCCCTCCATCCACGGATTAATGACATAGTCCACCTCATAGTAGGTGGGGGGGCACATGAGGAATCGTAGGGTAGAGCTCATAAAAATTACAGCAATGTGAAACGGCAAGGGGGATTGGTGGGCAGGGCATGAAGCCATACACAACCTTTGATCCTATAATGGGAAACTATCTAAACTATCTAAAGCAGCGTTAGTGTCATCAAACCTTGATACTTCGGTATAGATTCAGTGGGTAGCACCTCCAGCATTCCGAGGTATCAGCACCATAGAGGCTAGCGTTTACGATAGGATAAGCATTTGGGCGATCGCCAGCGAATGTTACTGCTTTAGACACCACTTTGCGAAGGGGAATTGCCTTGACTAACGCGACTCAACTCATTTCGATTACCACCGAAGCCCGTCCCAACAGCCAACTTGCCGCCACTATTGAAGTCGGCGCTGAACGTATTCAACAGGTTTATAACCAAGTTCTCAATGACCTACTGCGCCACACCCAACTGCCAGGGTTTCGCAAAGGGAAAGTGCCGAAGCAACTGCTCTTAAAGAAAATTGGTACCGAGCAGTTCCACTACGCAGTCGTCGAAAAATTAATCGAAGAGACGGTCAAGGAAGCCGTTGCCCAAGAAAACATTGCCTACCTCGGCAACCTCAAGTTGGAACCCGAGGCAGAGTTCCGCAAGGCAATGCAAGCGTTTGACCCCCAGAAGCCCTTCCGCTTCAGTGTTACATTTGATGTCAAGCCCGAGATCACGCCCCGCAACTATCAGGGGCTAACGATTGAATACACGCCCGTCACCTACGACCCTGCCAGCGTTGAGGAAGTTTTACAACGACACCAGCGGGAGCACGCCACCCTGATTCCAGTTGAGGATCGTCCTGCTGCATGGGGGGATGAGGTGACCCTGAAACTAGTCACGAAGAACCCAGACAGCGATGAAGTGATCAAAACGCTTTCTGCTGAGGAGCTACCCTTGACACTGGACGAAAAGCAGCCCTTCTTGCTGCCCGAACTTCCCACCGCTGTCGTGGGCATGGCCATTGGCGAGAGCAAAACCGTATCCATTACCCTGCCCCAAGACAGTGAAGACAAGGCGGAAACCTCTGCCAAAGCGGTTGCGGAAATTGAAATTCTTGAAATTAAAACCCCTGAGTTGCCGCCCCTTGATGATGCCTTTGCTGCCGAGCACAGCGAATTTAGCACCATGGCAGAACTGCGGCAGCACTTGGAGAAAATTCATCAAGAGCGGGCTCAGAAGCAAGATAAACAGGCCAAAGAGAAAGCCCTCATGGACGTCCTTGTGGCGGAAAATGAGGTGGCCGTCCCAGCAACTTACATCAATCAACAAGCGGAAACGATTGTCAAGGAAAGCCTGCAACGTCTGCACGAGCAAGGTCTTAATATTTCCAAGGTGATCACCCCCGAAATCTACGAAAAAATGGTGGATGAGGCCAAGCCAAGGGCACAGCGTTTGGTACAAGCGGACTTGTTACTGCGGGCGATCGCTCAAGCCGAGGGGATTGTCCCCAGCGAAGAGGCCATTAACGGGGAACTCGAGAACTACCTCAAAGAACTGGACCGAGTGAATGCCAAGGAGCGGGAGGCCATACGGAATTTTGCCAAGCTCAACTTAACGAACTCCCTGACAATCGATTGGTTGCTGGCTCGCAATACCTTTCAAGCCATCACTCCCCCAGCCCAAGAGCCTGCCGTTGCTCCGGAAATCGGAGAAGCTGCTCCAGCTAAAACCCAAAAACGCGCTGCCCAAAAAGCAGCTCCGCCCCCAGCAGCGGAATAGTTCGCCATAATGAGAGTAGCTTCACCCATCCTCCCATGGGTAGAATACGTTAGTAACTTGTAACTTGTCCTCAACCTACGGGTTCATCGACGCCACTATGCTGCATTCTCGATATAATCATCCCCTTTGGGCATCCCTGCGCTCTCCCGAGCTGAGCTTGCCAGCCACCCATGCCAACATTGTCCCCATGGTGGTGGAACAGTCGGGTCGCGGCGAACGGGCGTTTGATATTTACTCGCGTCTATTGCGGGAGCGGATTATTTTCCTAGGCGGTGGTGCCGGCGATCGCCGCGGTATTGACGATGCCGTAGCCGATTCAATTGTGGCGCAGTTGCTTTTCCTCGATGCGGAAGACCCGGAAAAAGACATTTACCTCTACATCAACTCCCCTGGAGGCTCGGTAACGGCAGGAATGGCCATCTACGACACCATGAAGCATGTGCGTCCCGATGTGTGTACCCTCTGTTTTGGCTTGGCCGCCAGCATGGGAGCCTTTCTGCTCTCCGGCGGCACACCCGGCAAGCGTATGGCTCTACCCCATGCCCGCATTATGATTCACCAGCCCCTCGGCGGTGCCCAAGGGCAAGCGGTAGATATTGAAATCCAAGCCCGCGAAATTCTCTACCACAAGCGCAAACTCAACGAACTCTTAGCGCAGCACACCGGTCAGCCTATTGAACGGATTGAGGCAGATACCGAGCGGGATTTCTTCATGTCTGCTGAGGAAGCCAAAGCCTACGGTTTGATTGATCACGTGGTGACGCGGCAAACCCTGCCAAGCCACTAAACCCTTCGCATTCTGTCAGCCTGTAACCCTAGAGGTTCCCTATGGCCAAATACGATACCCACCTTAAGTGTTCCTTCTGTGGTAAGTCACAAGAACAGGTGCGTAAACTCATCGCTGGCCCTGGGGTCTATATCTGCGATGAATGTGTGGAGCTGTGCAACGAGATCCTCGATGAGGAGTTGGCCACAGTGCCCAATGCGGGGAACCCGCGGCGGCAGCCCACGGCATCGCGATCGCCCCGTACCCCACCACGGCCCCGTCCCTTAGGTCAAGTACCTAAACCACGGGAGATTAAGGAATACTTAGACCATCATGTGGTGGGGCAGCAGGAAGCCAAAAAGATCCTCTCGGTTGCGGTCTATAACCACTACAAACGCCTGAGTCTGCTGGATAGCGATCAGCAGGGGGATGATGCGGTTGAGCTCCAAAAGTCGAACATCCTGCTGATTGGCCCCACTGGCAGTGGTAAAACCCTACTGGCGCAAACCCTTGCCAAAATGCTGGATGTGCCCTTTGCTGTAGCCGATGCCACTACGCTCACGGAAGCGGGCTATGTCGGGGAAGATGTGGAGAATATTTTGCTACGGCTATTACAAACAGCCAATATGGATGTTGAGGAGGCGCAGCGGGGCATTATCTACATTGACGAGATTGATAAAATTGCTCGCAAAAGTGAAAACCCCTCGATTACCCGGGATGTCTCCGGTGAAGGGGTGCAGCAGGCATTGCTGAAGATGTTGGAAGGCACGATTGCCAATGTGCCTCCCCAAGGAGGACGTAAGCACCCTTACCAAGACTGCATTCAAATTGACACCACAAATATTCTTTTTATCTGTGGTGGTGCCTTTGTGGGTCTGGAAAAAACAATTGAGCAGCGGATTGGCAAGAAGGCCATGGGTTTTGTGCGCGATGGCGAACTGCTGCCGAAGGAAAAACGGGCTGCCGATTTGCTCAAGCACCTTGAACCACAGGACTTGGTGAAGTACGGTATGATTCCGGAATTTATTGGTCGGATTCCAGTGTTGGCGGTGCTGGAGCCCCTCAATGTGGAAGCCTTGGCGGAAATTCTCACTCAGCCCCAAAATGCGCTGCTCAAACAGTACCAGAAGCTGATGCGTATGGATAGTGTGGAGCTGCGCTTTGAACCCGCTGCTGTTGAGGCGATCGCCCAAGAAGCTTACCGCCGCAAAACGGGTGCCCGTGCCCTGCGTGCCATTGTGGAAGAAATCATGTTGGATGTGATGTACGAGCTACCCTCCCGTAAAGATTTGCGCGAGTGCACCATTACGCCAGAAATGGTTGAAAAACGCTCCACCGCCGAATTATTGCTGCATCCTTCCTCTCTGCCCACCCTTTCGGCCTAGGACAGGGGTTAACGAAACGTTAAGTTTGGGGATGTCCATTGCGGTAGCTCCCTGACCCCAGTATTGGTTAAAGTAGGGAGTATTATGTTTGCTGACTGGGGTAGTTATGGCATCAGTCCTCGATGTAACCAATCGCGATCGCTCGATAGAAAGTGAAAGTTTAGCAGCACAAACCCTACGCGATCGCCTGCGGCTCGTCGAAGAGGTCTTGGTGGATGTCCTTGCTGCCGAATCTGGTCAAGAGTTAGTGGATTTGCTGCGGCGGTTAGGGGCGCTCTCCTCGCCTGAGGGGCATGCCCTGCATCCGCCAGAAGGGGAGTTACTCAAAGTCATTGAATCCCTAGAGCTTAACCAGTCTATCCGCGCAGCCCGTGCCTTTAACCTCTACTTTCAGATTATTAATATTCTTGAGCAGCACTACGAGCAGCAGTACAACCGCGAGCGGATGCTGCAAGAAGGACTGCGCCGCCGCAGCATTATGAGTGAACCCATTTCCGGCGTGAGTGGCGAGGGCTTTCCCTTGGCTCAAAATGCCGCCAATGCCACCGCGGTGCGCAGTGGACCGAGTGAGCGCCTCGAGCACAGTTTGTACGAAGCTACACCGGCAACGCAGCAGTACGGCTCATTTTCATGGCTGTTTCCCCGCTTGCGCACCCTCAATGTGCCGCCCAAATACATCCAAAAACTTTTGGATCAGCTCGACATTAAACTGGTGTTTACGGCGCACCCCACGGAAATTGTCCGCCAAACCATCCGCGATAAGCAGCGGCGGGTGGCACGCCTCCTAGAGCAACTAGATACGGTTGAGGGGGCAGCACCACACCTGACGGATTGGACCGCCCATACGCTGCGCGCGCAACTGATGGAGGAAATTCGCCTTTGGTGGCGCACGGATGAGCTGCATCAATTTAAGCCAGAAGTCCTCGATGAAGTGGAATATACGCTGCACTACTTCAAAGAGGTGATTTTTGCGGCAATTCCCCAGTTGTATCGCCGCTTGGAGCAATCCCTCAAGGAGACCTTTCCGTACCTGACGCCACCCCGCTACAACTTTTGTCGTTTTGGCTCTTGGGTTGGGGGCGATCGCGACGGTAACCCCTCGGTCACTCCAGAGGTCACGTGGCAGACTGCCTGTTATCAGCGCAACCTTGTCCTTGAGGAGTACCTCAAATCCGTTGAGCGGCTGATTAACCTGCTGAGCCTGTCGCTACACTGGTGCGATGTTTTACCCGATTTGCTGGATTCCCTTGAGCAGGATCAACGCCAACTGCCCAGCGTTTACGATCAGTACGCGGTGCGCTACCGCCAAGAACCCTACCGCCTGAAGTTGACCTACGTTCTCAAGCGGTTGCAAAACACCCGCGATCGCAACCGCGATTTACAGACCTACTGCATTCGCCGTAGCGATGCTGAGTCCCTCAACAGGGGCCAGTACTACGCCCACGGCCATGAATTTTTAGCTGAGCTCACGCTAATTCAGCGCAACCTCAAGGAAACGGGGCTGACCTGCCGTGAACTAGACGATCTCATCTGCCAAGTGGAGGTGTTTGGCTTTAACTTGGCCGCTTTGGACATTCGCCAAGAAAGCACCTGCCATGCCGATGCCCTGAATGAAATTACAGCTTATTTAGGTGTTTTGCCCTGCCCCTACAATGAGCTATCGGAAACAGAGCGCACCCGCTGGCTGCTGAGCGAGCTTTCAACGCGGCGTCCCCTGATTCCGGGGGAACTCCCCTTTAGCGATCGCACCAATGAGATTATTGAAACCTTTCGCATGGTGCGGCAACTGCAACAGGAATTTGGCACCGACCTGTGCAACACCTACATCATCAGCATGAGCCATGAAGTCAGCGACCTGTTAGAGGTGCTGCTCTTTGCCAAGGAGGCGGGCTTGTTTGATCCGGTCACCGGCACCAGTAGCCTGCAAGCCATCCCCCTCTTTGAAACCGTCGAGGACTTAAAGCACGCCCCAGCAGTGCTCAGCCAGTTTTTTACCCTGCCCTTTTGCCACAACTACTTAGCCAGCCACAGCACGCCATTTTTGCAGGAGGTGATGCTGGGCTATTCCGACAGCAATAAAGATTCCGGTTTTTTAAGCAGTAACTGGGAAATTTATAAGGCGCAGCAGCGGTTGCAGAAAATTGCTGAGACGTTTGGCTTTCAACTGCGCATTTTCCACGGTCGGGGTGGGTCAGTGGGGCGCGGCGGCGGCCCTGCCTATGCGGCGATTTTGGCACAGCCCGAGCAAACCATTAATGGCCGCATTAAAATTACCGAGCAGGGAGAAGTCTTGGCCTCGAAATATTCCCTGCCAGAATTGGCGCTCTTTAACCTTGAGACGGTGGCCACAGCAGTCATTCAAGCCAGCTTGCTGCGCAGTAGCATTGATGAAATTCAACCGTGGCACGAAATCATGGAGGAGTTGGCGATGCGATCGCGCCAGTGCTACCGCCATCTGATTTACGAGCAGCCGGAGTTCATTGAATTTTTTAACGAAGTTACCCCCATCCAAGAAATTAGCCAACTGCAAATTAGTTCACGACCAACGCGGCGGGGTGGCAAGAAGACCCTTGAGAGCTTGCGAGCCATTCCATGGGTGTTTAGCTGGACGCAAACCCGTTTTCTGTTGCCGGCGTGGTATGGGGTAGGCACAGCCCTGAAGGAGTTTTTAGAGGAAAAACCAGCGGAGCACCTCTCCCTGCTGCGGTATTTTTACTACAAGTGGCCTTTTTTCCGCATGGTGATCTCAAAGGTGGAGATGACCCTTGCCAAGGTGGATTTGGAAATTGGCCGCTACTATGTTCAAGAACTGAGTTCCCCAAAAAACCGAGAGTCGTTTTTCCGCCTCTATGATCAAATTGCCGAAGAGTATCGGCTAACCTGTGAACTCATTCTGACGATTACCGGGCATGAACGCCTCTTGGATGGCGATCCGGCACTGCAGCGTTCTGTGCAGTTGCGCAACCGCACAATTGTGCCGTTAGGCTTTTTGCAGGTGTCCCTGCTGAAACGGCTGCGTCAGCACAATAGCCAAACCACATCAGGTGCGATTTTACGCTCCCGCTATGGTCGCGGCGAACTCCTGCGGGGTGCCTTGTTAACGATTAATGGTGTGGCGGCAGGGATGCGCAATACGGGTTAACGCCCACCTCGAGGGAGCAAGTCGGGTGTGGCCTGTTCCCCCACAAATTGGCGCAGGTTTTGAATACGAATCAACTCGGTGACCTCCAGCAGGGGACGGCGTTCAAGGGCAGCCACCTGTTCCAGTGCTGTCAGCAAGGCGGCGGCGGCTTCCGCTTCACTGTAGCCACGGCGTTGTGCCAGTTGCAAGGCTTGTCGATCTGCTGCCACTTCCACGGCGACGCCACGGGTATTTTGCCAGACTTGCAGGGCACCAAAGGCGGCTAACCCCCCCGCCGCGATCGCTCCCACGGCATCCGCTTGCAGAAATTGCAACACCGTGCCAATGGCACCAGCAATTGTCACTCCCTGATAGAGGTCGAGTTTAATTAAGCCAGTGGCATTAAACCACGCCACTGCCCGCAGGACGAGTAAATCCCGCTGGGGGGTGTCTAAACGGCTCCAGAGGCGGAAATTAATTTCAATGGGGCGATCGCCCCAAGGCAGAGCCGGTCGGTAATGAATCACCTGCGGTTGCTGGGAGCGTGCCACCAGTTTGCAGCGCATTCGTGCCGAAGCGGGCATAATATCAAGCAGACGGCGAATTTCAGCGTCGGGGGTCATGCACTCACCTCCCCGGAAAGAACGACGGCAGGATTTGGCGGCAAGGCTCCCTTGGCGGCGGAAAGCAAACCATAGAACAGCGGATGCGGCTGGTTGGGACGGGAGCGGAATTCTGGATGGAACTGCACCGCAATAAAGAAGGGGTGGGCAGGATACTCAATAATTTCCACAAGGCGACCATCGGGGGAGGTGCCGCTAATGTGATACCCCGTCTCTAAAAAGAGGCTGCGGTAGGCATTGTTAAATTCATAGCGGTGGCGATGCCGCTCATAAATCACCGTTTCACCGTAGAGTTGCGCCGCTAAAGAGTTGGCGGCTAAGCGACAGGCATACAGCCCCAAGCGCATGGTGCCACCCAAATCCACAATGTCCTGCTGTTCCGGCAGCAGGTGAATGACTGGATGAGCTGTATTGGGGTCAAACTCGGCACTGTTGGCGTTCTCAAGACCCGCAATATGGCGCGCCCACTCGATGACGGCGCACTGCATCCCTAAGCACAAGCCCAAAAAAGGAATGCGCTGCTCGCGGGCATATTGAATTGCCGCAATTTTCCCCTCGACACCGCGAATGCCAAAGCCGCCGGGCACAACGATAGCCGCCACATTCTCGAGGTAGGGGGCAGCCCCCTGTTCGGCAATTTCCTCCGAGTTGACCCAGCGAATCCGCAGATCCTGATCAAGGGCGATCGCCGAGTGCCGTAGCGCTTCCACAACGGAAAGATAGGCATCACTCAGGCGCACATACTTACCCACAATGGCCACTTCAAGGGGGTCTTGGGGACGATAAAGCCGCTCCACAAGGGCTTGCCATTGACTGAGATCGGGGCAGCGTTCCTCAAGGTTCAGCAGTTGCAGCACTTGGGTGGCCAACCCCTCCCGCTCTAGCAGCAAGGGCACTTCGTAAATACTTTTGGCATCCGCCGAAGGAATGACACAATCCACGGGCACATCACAAAATTGGGAGAGTTTTTCTTTAATGCCCGGCACCAAGGGGCGATCGCACCGACAAATGAGAATATCCGGCTGAATCCCAATTGAGCGCAACTCCTTCACTGAATGCTGCGTGGGCTTAGTTTTCATTTCCCCCGCCGAAGGAATCCACGGCACCAATGTCACATGCATAAACAGCACGTGCTGCCGCCCCACCTCAGTGCGAAACTGCCGGATGGCCTCCAAAAAAGGTAGCGACTCAATATCACCAACCGTGCCACCAATTTCAATAATTACCACATCCGGGTTTTTATCCTTGGCAACCCGTAAAATCCGCTCCTTAATCTCATTCGTAATGTGGGGAATCACCTGCACGGTGCCCCCCATATAATCCCCCCGCCGCTCCTTATTGATCACCGCTTGGTAAATTGAACCCGTGGTAACGCTATTCAGGCGCGACATGGGTGTATCAGTAAACCGCTCGTAATGGCCAAGGTCTAGGTCAGTTTCTGCCCCATCATCGGTGACAAACACTTCACCGTGTTGAAACGGACTCATGGTTCCTGGATCCACATTAATGTAGGGATCTAATTTCAGGATGGACACCGAATACTGCCTGGACTTCAACAAGCGCCCCAAGCTCGCAGCGACAATGCCCTTGCCAATGCTCGAGACAACACCGCCCGTTACAAAAACGTATTTGGTCATAGTGGTTGGTTAATTGCTACGCCGTACCCCTTAAATTACTTTACCCTAGCGCCCTACCACGGACTGCCAATGGCGGTAAATGCTGCCCAAAAGTAGGGGTGGGAGAGTTGGCGCGCCCCATTGGTGGCTAGGCCTTCCGGCAGGGGAATGGCTAAGCCCCTCCGCACTCCCGTCCCCCGCAGGCTATTATCCTCAATGACCACTGCTCCTCTGAGCATGGCAATTTGGGCTTGGCGCAATGCTTCTGCCTTGATGGGGGCCGTTCCCAACTGCTTGTAAAACTCAGTCATCAGAGCCAAGGTACCTTCATCACTGACGTACCACAGACTGGCCACGGAGGTTTTTACCCCCGCTTGTAGAGCCAAGCCCGCAAACCCTAGCTCCGCTTCGCGGTTGCCCACTGCCGTGCGGCAGGCGCTCAGGGTCATTAACTCGGTGGGTGGACGGAACAGGCGCAGTTCCCGTAGCTGGGCGATCGCAAGCTGACCATCCCAAAACTGAATATAGGAATTTTGGGGTTTGCCCGGATTAAACTCAGCGTGGGTGGCCAAGTGCAAAATGGGATACTGAGTACGGCGGCGCTGTACCTCAAGATTTTGCATCGTAAATTGCTCATTGAGAAATTCTTTCCCCCGTCCCACCAGTTGGGTAATGGTTTGTAGCTCAATAGGTACGGCGGGGAGGGGGCTGTGGTGTTGAAATTCCGAGGCTCCCATGGCAAGGACTTGGGCATCCTGCAACGGCTGGTAGCGGGTATCCACAAGGTTAATGCTAGGAATTAAGCCAAGGTTGTACCGCTCCACTAAAAACTGACCATTGCGACCAAGGGGTACATCTGCTGCCGGTGAAGATACTAAATTAGAGCCAGTGTGGAGCGCAGCGATCGGCAACCCTCGCAACCCTTGATCCATGGCAAAGACAAGCGTTGTAATGCCCCGGGCTTGCAGTTCAGCATCGACACCGCCCAAAATCCACTGGTAGAGTTGCTGGGCAAAGGGTAAATAGGACTCCGTATTGGTTTTAGACGGATCCCGCACTTCACGATTAAAGGCAGAAATGACCCGCTGGAGTTCCTCCTGAGAAACGCGCACTGGCTGATAAATGGGGTCACCCTCGGGCGTAACAATAAAAATATCCAGTTGGCTAGGCCGCCAGAAAATGTAGGTGAGGGCAGGTTTTTGACCTGTTTCTGCCGCCATTTGGGTCAGTAATGCTTGAATTTGACCAATGTCAAGATTTTGTAACCCATCTTGACCGGGGGTGTTAAATACCTCACCAAAGTAGTCACTGAACTCAAAGGCATAGAGCTGCTCTAAGAGCTTAACCGCCGTGGCATAATCCCCCTGATCAAAGGTCGCACCAATTTGCTGGCGTAGGATTTCAGCCCCCGGCGAATAGAGCACTTGCCCCCCTGTTTCCGGTAGTTCAGTATCTTGTACCTCTTCACCAAGTAGTTCAGTATCTTGTACCTCTTCACCAAAGAGAACTCTTCCTAAAGTTGCAGAATCCTCCGCTGGTGGTGGCTCCTCCGAGGGGGGCGGTGGTGGCTCCTCCGAGGGAGGGGGTGGTGGTGGCTCCTCCGAGGGAGGAGGGGGTGGTGGTTCCTCCGAGGGAGGGGGCGGTGCCGCTACGCGATAAAGAAATCCCGACTCGCTAAATAGAGATCCTTCAGGGAAGGTTGTGCTGTACTGCTCGGCACCGACAAGGCCACCTTTCACATCCAGACTGGGATCAGTGGAATAGACCAACCAGCGACCATTGGGGTTGGTAAAGACCGTTGGCCCAAAATTGTTAATGAAATTGTTGCCCGCCACCAATACAATGGCATCGCCAGAACCAAAGGCAGTAATCGGCGCATTGAGAACAATGTTGCCCGTCAAGGTTTGCAAAAAGATATTGCCACCCGTAATCCCCGTCGGATTGACAGTGCCAACGGTAAGGGTGCCGTTGTTGACTAACTGCAAATCACTGGAATTGTTTAACTGAGCCGCAACAGTGCCAATTTGGTTGTTGGGGTTAGTGAGGATAACGCTGCCATTTTGGAGCGTTGCCCCTAGGCTGCCCACTTGCAGGGGAGCTGTTTGAGTGAGACCCCCATTCGCCAAACTGACAATAAAAGGATTGCCGTTGGTGTTTAACCCCGTGGTGAGGCCATTCACCCCATTGTTAAAGCTGGTGATTGTCAGCGCCCCTTGATTGTTGAGAGTTACACCGCCATTCACATTGCCGGAAAGGGCTTGGAATTGATTATTGGGGTTGGTGAGGTTCATGTTGCCTTGCCCCAGCAGTTGCAGCGTACCTGCTGCAAGGGCATGATTTCCCTGAGTTACACCACCCCCACTGTTTAGGGTTAAGTTACGGCCATTCAGATTGGTGGTACCCGATCCATTGAACTCAATTCCTGCCGAACCAGAGCCGGGGGTTTGCAAGGCAAGATTGTAGTTCAGGCTCAAGGGACGCACATCCATCAGCCCCGTTCCGTTGGGGTTGCCAATGGTCACGAGGGAAAACCCACCACTAATGCGATCTAGCAGTGATTGATCAATGAGTAAGCTGCCTGTTGCCCCAGATCCTACACCTACAGAGGTGCTGGCCAAAACGGGTTGAAAGACTAAGCGACCATTGCCATTAGAAGTAATTGAAACATTTGTGGGCTCGTTGGGCTGGAGATTAATGCTGCCTAAAGAGGCAAAGGTTAGGGTTCCATTTTCGACTTGAAAGCGGGCAATTCCGTCCTCATAGGAGACGATTTTAATGCCAGTGCCTATCTCACTACTGCGGCCATCAATGAAAAGATTGCCAGACCCACCGGTTTGAATAGTTAGCGTATTAGGGATCTCAGAAAAAAACTCAACTCCAATGCCATCAGGCTTCGCTATGCCCAAAATTGTAATGTTGCCAGTGGCGCTACTAATCTCTGTTCTTTCCTCAAATTTGCTCGTAATTGACACACCTTGACTAGATAAGGCATTACTTGCAGTATCAGAGCGCCCCTCTATCAAAATATTGCCTGCTTCTGTTGTAATTAAAGAATCTGCTATCCCAATACCTTGACTGAATCCTTCTGGTTCTGGGTTACCACCAGTACCGAAAATTTGAATACTGCCAGCGCCAGTCGTTGCAATTATGGAGTTTTCGATGTCAATACCATTGCTATAATAGGCATCGTCAGCACTTCGACCCGTCAGGGTAATATTGCCACCCCCCGCATCTAAGGTTGAATCGAAAATAGAAACACCACTATTATTACCACCAATGCCAGTGATGTTAATGTTACCCCCTTCAGATAAAATGCTGGAATCATTGACGTCAATAATGTTACCCCCTTCAGATAAAATGCTGGAATCATTGACCTCAATAGTGATGCTTCCCCCTTTTGAATTGATATCCGAGTTCCAGATGTAAATGGCACCACCGTTACTTGAAAGGAAAATATTGGCGGATCCTTCTGTTGACTCAATACTAGCAGCATCGCTAAGACTGATAAACGTGTTAGCTTTTAGCGTAATCGCACCTAAGCCTGAGCCTGTGTAGTTAATTGATGACCCTGACTCAACAAAGATGCCTCCGTTTCGAGAATCAAGGGTAATATTGCCACCAGCAGATAAGTCGCCTGCTGTCAGGGAGTTAATTGTGATGCCATTAGTGTTAACAAAGGAGATGGCGCCACCAACATCACCTCCTAGGTTTGTAATGTTATTATTAGAAGAGTTTAGTTCAAAATTTCCATTTCCTAAAAGTATAAGGTTATCTGCTGTAATCGTGCCAGTCCCAGTTTGAGTAATGAAGCCATTACCTTCTAGAATAACGGTGGCACTATACTCTAAAGTTGTATTTGCCCTCAGGTTAATTGGAGCATTAATCGTAATGTTGTTGGCCGCCTGAAGCGTGAGCGATACTGAGGAAAAGTCTGAATACGCTTCAATTGGCGCATTAACAATAATATTTCCTGCTTGGGTGCCTGTGGTGCCGGTTGTGATAACGACACTTGTGCCACCAGTTAAGGCATCTTCAATGTCAACATTGCGAACAATTGCATCGTCTGCACTAGGCGTAAAAATATTAGGATCTCCACCGCCAAATGTACCCCCTACGGTTGTGTCGTTACTAATAGTAATATTTCGGGGATCAAGTAACCATGTTCCGGCACGGCCATTCACGGCGCTGGCATCCACCTTACCCCAAGAGTTCAAAATATTGCGGCCAGAGGTCTCGACAAAGCCACCGTCACCTCGCAGTTGGCCACCACGGGCGGTAATGGTGCCGTAAAACTGGGTTGCATTGTCAGCCCAAGCAATGACGGTGCCGCCATTTCCTTCACTGAGGGCATCCGCCGCAATGGTGCTACCGCTGTTAATAAAGAGGTTTTGGGCATTAAAGCTACTGTCGAGGCGATGGGTGCCTGTTGTGCCACCAAGGTAGTCACCCCCGATGAGGAGAGTGCCGCCGCCAAGCTGGCCAGAGGCATTGAGGTTGGCATTGACAAGGGCTGTATGGTGCCCCGTGATAATCATCTGACCACCAACGCCGGTGGGGTTGGCCACTGATAAATTGCCCCCAATCACGGCGGTGGCAACGCCCATGGGAATTTTGGTGGGATCGTGGATCAGGCTAATGGTGCCATCCGCATTTTGAATGACGCTGTTGACGGCGGGATAGCCATTGCCACCTGCGAGTAGGGTTGGTAAATCAACGGCTTGGATGACTCCATCGCTGGGCAGGCGCTCTTGGGGAATTTCAAGGCTCAGGAGCATTCCTTCTTGGGAAACGCGCACAATGCCATTTTCGGGCACGGTAACCACGTTAATTGCACCAGCGGGAGCGGTCAGGCTGCCAGTGTTAATGACTTGGTGTGCCATGAGGCTGAGGGTTTGGCCACTGCCCACGGCAAGCTGACCTTCGTTAATGATGATGCCTTTGCTCAGGAACTCAAAGCCGGTGGGGTTGCTGTTGAGTTGGCTGTAGGTGTTGTTGCCGTTGAGATCAAAGACCCCGCCCTCGAAGTGGACGCGCTGGGCCGTACTGGCATGAAAGGCAGCCGGAAGGTTGAGACGGGCATTTGAGCCAAAAACAATGCCCGCAGGGTTGAGGAGGTAAAGGTTGCTGTTGCCGCCGCTGACTTGCAACAGGCCGTTGATGTAGCTGGCATTGCCGCCATTGACTCCGGCTAGGATGTTGCGAATTTGGGCGTTAGAAAGGAAATTAGCGGTTTGGCCGTTGCCAACGTTAAAGTCTCGAAAGATGTGAAAAAGGTTGCGGCCATTCCCAGAGAGGGTGCCACCACCAATATCAAACTGCTGACCGTTTTGGGTAACGGTGGTGCCGGTCGCATTGGTGGCTGGTGTGATTTGGGCGGCTACAGTGCTGCTGAGCATCCCCCAGCACAGGAGGGCCAGCGGGAGCGATCGCCATGTCCACTTCATTGTTGCAGACCCTCCTCAATTTTCTGTAGCGAAGTGCGTTCTTCGTAGTAATGATGATAGTTACGCCACTCTCACCACAACTATTTACGGTAGCCATTATAGACAGCTAACAACCGATCTCCAATAGTTTAAATTCAATCTTTAGCATTGATGGGTGCTACAGTTTGCCAACCCCCGTGGCGATCGCCATAGTGCTGCAAAACGACCTCTATCTGACGTAGCGCAGCAGCAGGTAAGGCATCGGGAAATTTCAGAGTAATGCCCTCCACTTGGCTGAGGGCATAGTCAAACTGGCAACTCGTTTGGGGCAGCAATTGCACCGTCAAGCCATCAATTAACCCTAACTGTGCCGCCAGTTCCCGGTACACGGCTAAGGGCATGTGGCTGTTGTAGTACACTTGTTCTTTCATGGGTTTGGGGGCGTTGTTTCAGGGGGAGTCGGTAAAACACAGCAGTTGACATTATCAAGGCACACTTTGCCCCAAGCCAGTGCCCAACGCACCAAGGCAACGCGATTTTCAGACTTGGTTTTCGTCAAAATATTACTAATGTGGTTATCGACGGTTCGCTTACTGATGTCTAACTTTTCGGCAATGTCATGGTTGGTCAAGCCAGCTGCCACTAGCTCCAGCACTTGGAGCTCGCGTTCTGAGAGCAGTGAATACTCGAACCCATCATTCTGTGGTATAGACATCCCTAAATCCGTATAATTACTCAAACCCGTATCCTGATTGTAAGGGAAATTTTTAGCTACTAGGCTGACCCTGAAAGGTCAGCGTCGGGATGAGACTTCTCAGCAACCTGCACCCGCAGTCAGCCAAATGTATTTCCCCTTCTGTTGCTAAGGAAATTATGCCATCACCCACCATGACCCTTTCGATCTCCTGCCCCGATCAACGTGGTTTGGTCGCCAAGTTGGCGCAGTTTGTCTATCGCTACAACGGCAACATTATCCACGCTGACCACCATACTGATGCTGTGGCAGGTATTTTTTTGTCTCGTTTGGAGTGGGAACTGGAGGGGTTTGCCCTGCCCCGCGAGCAAATTGGGCCAGCCTTTATGAACTATGCCCAAAAAGAAAACGTTTTTGCCAGTTGGCAGGGAGTGCGCTGGCAATTACGCGCCTCAGATGTGCCCTACCGTTTGGCTATTTGGGTGAGTCGCCAAGAGCACTGCCTATGGGATTTGATCCTGCGCCAGCGGGCAGGGGACTTACCAGCAGAGATTCCTCTGATTATTAGTAACCATGAGTGGCCACGCCCCATTGCCGCACAATTCGGTATTGATTTTCACTACATTCCCGTAACGCCGGAAACCAAGGCAGCGGCAGAAGCAAGGCAACTGCAACTGCTCAAAGACTATGGAATTGATTTGGTTATTCTGGCGAAGTATATGCAAGTTCTCAGCCCCCAGTTTTTAGCTCAGTTTTCCCAGGTGATTAACATTCACCACTCTTTTTTGCCCGCCTTTGCTGGGGCAAACCCCTACCATCGTGCTCACGAACGCGGGGTGAAAATTATTGGTGCTACAGCCCATTACGCCACAGCAGATTTGGATGAAGGCCCGATTATTGAGCAAGCAGTTGTCTCGGTGAGCCATCGGGATACAGTGGCAGATTTAATTCGCAAGGGCAAAGATCTGGAGCGGATTGTTTTGGCAAGGGCGGTCCGCCTGCATTTGCAAAATCGTATTTTGGTCTATGGTAACCGCACGGCGGTCTTTGCCTAGGGCAGGGGCTGGGATTTGTCTCTCACAGACGAGAATGGTATGATTTACGAGTCTAGAAATTTCATTCTTTTGTTGAGTCGTCCTTTGGGGCGGTCTAAAGATTGAAACGCAGTAAGGTAAGGCATTGCCATGGCATCGTCACCCGTTGCGCCCGTTGTGTTAATTGTCTTAGATGGTTGGGGCTATCGCGAAGATTCCTATGGGAATGCGATCGCTCAAGCGCAGACACCGGTGATGGATAGCTTGTGGCAGGCTTACCCCCACACTTTAATTTATACTTCTGGCAAGGCGGTGGGGTTGCCCAAGGGACAGATGGGCAATTCGGAAGTTGGGCACTTAAATTTGGGGGCGGGTCGCATAGTTCCCCAAGAGCTGGTGCGAATTTCCGATGCGATAGAGGATGGCAGCCTGTTTGAAAATCCAGCTTTAGTTCACCTGTGTCAAGTCTTGAAGGAGCGCCAAGGCAAGTTACACCTCGTGGGCTTGTGCTCGGCGGGCGGTGTGCACGCCCACATCGAGCATCTTTACGGTTTAGTGGAGCTGGCCAAGCGCCAAGATTTGCAGGAGGTTTGCATCCATGCCATTACCGACGGTCGCGATACCCCACCGCGGGATGCCGCAGGTGTGCTGGCTGAGATGGATCAACGCCTCGCTCAACTGGGGTGCGGCAAAATTGTGACTGTGAGCGGTCGCTACTATGCCATGGATCGCGATCGCCGGTGGGATCGCACTGAGGCGGCCTATCGGATAATGACGGAAAATAGTGCCATTGCCCCCCTGAGTGCGTCGGAAGTGGCCACTAAGTCCTATGCCCAAAACCTTGGGGATGAATTTATTTATCCTACGCGCATTGCTGCGGGTGCTGTGGAGCCGGGGGACGGGGTCATTTTCTTTAACTTCCGCCCGGATCGCGCTCGCCAATTGACCCAAGCCTTCATTGACCCGGACTTCAGCGGTTTCGAGCGCACTCTCATTACGCCTTTGGACTTTGTCACGTTTACCCAATACGACGCTAGCTTTAAGTGTGGTGTTGCCTTTCCGCCGCAAAACCTGAACCACATTCTCGGGGAAGTGATTGCTGAGCATGGCTTGAAGCAACTGCGTGCTGCCGAAACGGAAAAATATGCCCATGTGACCTACTTCTTTAATGGCGGTCTGGAGGATCCCTTCGCGGGCGAAGATCGGATTCTCATTCCTAGCCCGATGGTGGCCACTTATGATCAAGCGCCAGAAATGTCGGCAGTGGCGGTGACAACAGCAGTAAAAGCAGCTATTGAAAAGCAAGAATATGCCCTTGTGGTCGTCAACTTTGCCAACCCTGATATGGTGGGGCACACTGGCCAAATGGCTGCCACCATTACGGCGATCGAAACGGTGGATCGCTGCTTAGGCGTGCTGGTGGAAGCCACCACGAAGGTGGGGGGAACGCTGTTGATTACGGCAGATCACGGCAATGCCGAGTACATGATTGATGCGGACGGGAATCCGTGGACGGCGCACACAACTAATCCAGTGCCCTTTATTCTCGTGGAAGGGGAAAAACGCAAAATTCCCGGTCATGCCACAGATGTCTGTCTGCGGCAGGATGGTTGCCTAGCGGACATTGCCCCGACCATTCTTGAGATTTTGGGCTTGCCCCAACCGCCGGAAATGACGGGGCGATCGCTCATTGCTGGTGCTCCTTACGAAACTCGTCTCAACCGCACCCCTGTTTCCGTCAAGATCTAAACTTGCCCTCGCTCCGAACATTTCTATCGCCCATGGCGCGCCGCCCCGTTACGCTACCACAGCTTCAGCAAAAAAAACGACAAGGGGAGCCTATTACCATGCTGACGGCGTGGGACTACCTGTGGGCACGACTGCTAGATGCGGCAGGCGTGGATGTCATTTTGGTGGGGGATTCCCTTGGCATGGTTGCCTTGGGCTACAGCACCACCTTACCCGTTACCCTTGAGCAGATGACTCACCATGCGCGGGCTGTTCGCCGTGGGGTGACCTCTAGCTTTGTGGTGTGCGATTTGCCTTTTTTGAGCTATCACGAAAGCCCAGAGCAAGCCCTGCGCTCAGCGGGACAACTGGTGAAGGAAGCCGAAGTACAGGCGGTCAAGATGGAGGGGGCATCACCAGTAGTGTGTGCTGCCACCCGGCGTTTGGTGGAGGCAGGTATTCCGGTGCTGGGTCATGTGGGCTTATTACCGCAGCAGGTTCATCAATTGGGGGGGCTGCGGCAACAGGGAAAAACAGCGGCAGCAGCAGAGGCAATTCTAGCGGATGCGATCGCCCTTGCGGAAGCAGGTGCCTTTGGCTTGATTCTGGAGCATATTCCCAGTGACCTTGCCGCCGAAATTACTGCTAAACTGTCGATTCCCACGATTGGCATTGGGGCAGGTCCCCATTGCGATGGCCAAGTGCTAGTGACTGCTGATATGTTGGGGCTTAGCCCCCAAACGCCACCCTTTGCCGCTGTTTATGCCGATTTAGGCACTCAAGCCCTCGCTGCAATAGAGCGCTATTGCCAAGATGTGCGATCGCGCCGTTACCCCTCAGCTTAAGTAAGAGTAAAACGGTTGGTTTCCTCGCGGATTTGCTCAAAAGTGATGGTTTGTTCCGTGCCTGCAAAGGGGTGATCCGGCGTTAAGAACAGCAGGCAATGGCACTCACGACGTTCCCGCATGGGTACGCAGGGGCAGTTCCAGTAGGCAGCTTCCACTTCTGCCTCTTTGTCTTCGTAGTGGCGGCAAGGGCAAAGGGGGGAGCCGTAGTCATCCTTATGTTTTGCTAATCCTTCCAAGACAACTGCGGTTGTCCCTAAGTCGGAACAGAAGTAGGTGCCGGTACGTTTGGCATAGGTTTCCGCAAATTTGCGCACCGCTTCTAGGTTTTTGTCAGAGGCTTGCTGCGGTTTGTAGGCATTACTCATGGCGGAAGTTGCGACAGAGGACGTTTTTCTAGTGTACCCGATTGGCGATCGCCCTTTGTCGCCTGTTCACCGCTCTCATAATATATTTACACAACTGCTAATTATTGACTCTACCCTACACATTTGGCGCCCCTGTGGACTCTTGTCGATAAACGTCAGAAGTCAATGTTGGTTTTGGCAGTATATTAGATTTTTTTATTGCTAACCTTGCCAAGGTTATCGCCGCAATCAAGGGAGCTAAACATTTTGATCCTCAAAATCGCTGGTTTAGGAATGAATTAAGGAATTCTATAACATCTTGTTAAATAGCACCGGAGAGTGTTCAACGCTAATGATAAGGTGACAATAGACGGCAAACGAGTCGGTTCACTTCTTTTGTTGTCACGCTTTAGTGTTTAGTGTGTTCCATTGGTTTTTAACACTATAAATTATTGGATAGTGATATTGCCTATCAGTAAATTTTCATGAGTTCTGGGAAAAGGATTAGAGACGGCATGGAAAAACCCAAGCCCCTAACCGGCAAGGCGCTGCTGCAACGGCTTAAGGAAATTGGCCAAACATCACGGAAAGAGGCGGCAAAGCTGTGTGGTTACTACCGCATTACCCGCTCCGGTGAGGTCAAGGTCAACTTAGCAGAGTTTTACAATGCAATTTTACAGGCGCAAGGCATCCAACTGGAGCCGGAAAAAGAGACGAATCACCGCAGTGGTCGGGGGCGATCGCCTTCCTACCGCGTCAGTGTGCATCAAAACGGTCAAATTGTAATTGGTTCAGCCTACACTAAGGCCATGCATCTAAAGCCAGGGGATACTTTTGTTATTAAGCGCGGCTATAAGCATATCCACCTCTACCAAGTTGACGAGGCGGAGGAAGGGTCTAGTATTGCAAAAAATTCTTGATGGTGTACAAACGAGTGAGGCTTGGACGGCTGTCATTGTTGGTAATAGTCGCCACCATTGGGCACTGTTTAATGGGGTTGAGTTGGTACAGGCGTGGCACTTAGCTCCCAAGGATTTCCTTCCTGATGAGATTGGTGCGGTTAGCGATCGCGAGTGCTGGGGAGTGAGCGTGGGTTCTACCCCTGTTTCAGATCTTTGCCCTCATGCCATTCCCCTGAGCCTAGCAGATATTCCCATTCCCCACCTGTACCCCACCTTGGGGCTCGATCGCGCCTTGGCGCTATGGGGAGCGTTACAAATGTATGGAGCACCCGTCTGTGTTGTCGATGCTGGTACCGCCCTCACGTTTACGTTGGCCAATGGGGGGGGGGAATTTGCAGGCGGGGCAATTTTGCCCGGTGTAACGACGATGGCTCGCTCCTTAGCAGACTATACGGCTGGTTTGCCATGGGTCGCGATTCCGCCAGCAAGGCCGCTGCGTTGGGCAACAGGAACAACGGCAGCGATTGAAAGTGGCCTTTACTTCGCCACTGCTGCTATTCTGAAGAGCTACCTAGAAGATTTCTACACTGCTTATCCCCAAGGGAAGGTGGTGGTCACCGGTGGCGATCGCCCCTTCATTGGTCAACTGCTGGCCACCGCATTTCCAGAGCAAACTTGGCACAGCGACGAGCACCTCGCCTTCTGGGGCATTCGTGCCATCCGCAACCAACGGTTAAGATAAAAAAAGCAGCGCGCAGCACAGAGCCGACACTGATATGGAGCATGGCCGTGACTTTACCGATTTAGCCCTTGGATTGATCTCTGCCCAGAGCTTTCCAGCCATTGTCGGTATTGCCGACCACATGCTGAAATCATCGGATGTATTGCTGGTGGGCTATGAAAAAATTGGCAGCGGTCATTGCACCGCTATTGTGCGTGGACGCATTGCCGATGTGCGCCTAGCCATTGAAGAGGGGGCAGAACGAGCCCAGCAGTTCGGCCAAGCGTTGAGTACCCTTGTGATTCCCCGTCCTGATCCTAACCTTGAGAAGATTCTTCCCATTGGGAGTTTGCTGGCGAAATTGGCGTCTGGCGCCAAAGGGCATCGTTTGAGCAGCCATGCTGTGGGACTTTTAGAAACCCGTGGTTTTCCCGCCATGGTGGGGGCTGCCGATGCCATGCTCAAAGCCGCCGACGTGATGTTAACTGCTTACGAAACGATTGGGGCAGGTTTGTGTACGGCCATTATTCGCGGTACCGCCTCCAACACGGCGATCGCCCTAGAAGCGGGCATGGCGGAAGCGGATCGCATTGGTGAACTCCATGCCGTTATGCTGGTGCCGCGACCCTTGGAAGACTTGGATCAGTCCCTCCCCTTAGCGCCAGCCCTGCAACAAGAGCTGCGCCCCCTGCAACTGCCCCTCAAGCTCAAGCAAAAAGAAACCGAGCCGCTGGTGCTACAAGCTGCTTCCGAACAAGCCGCCGTGTCGGTTGAAGCTCTACCGGAACCTGTCCCCGTTGACCCTCCCTCGACTTAGGTATTTTCAGGCTGAGGCAGGAGACCAAACTCCTGCAAGGCGGGCACGAAATTGCGGTTTTCATGGCCGGGTTGGCTAAGTTTGACCAAGGCAAAGCGTTGCAGCGGTGTCAGAGCGGCCCATTGCTCAGCGGTGAAGAGGGGAATGTTGTCCCGTTGCAGTTGCTGCTGCACCGTTGCCGGAATAGCATCGGTGATTTCCCATTCAAACCTGTCGGGAACCGCCAGATCGCTGGGAGGTGAACCATGGCTGGCGGTGACCCAGTCCCGCAGTTGTTGGCGATAGTGCTCCCGCTCTTCGGGGCGATCGCAGGGGGTAATCACCAGCCACTGTCGCTGCTCGTGGGAGAGTTGATGCCAATGAATCAGCTTGAGTTTTATGCCACAGCGATCTAGCTTATAGCGGACAACCATGGGAATGCAGCGGAGGGAGGCCGTAAACTCTGCTTCAAAATCGAAAAAGTACGACATCATTGGAACCCCCAAAGTCACGGGCTAGGGCTTCAGTAGAATACCTGTTTCCTGTTCCTGTTGGGACTGCGGCAACGGCGCATGGGTCAAGCGCAAGGGTAACACTTGAACGGCACAGGCTTTGAGTTCCGGTTGCTGGGAGATGGGGCAAACCGTTGGATGGGTGAGTTGATTGGCTTCGGCACTCTCGGCAAAGAGAAAGCCCCAGTGCATCGGCACAAACAGGGTACCCGGACGAATAGCTGGCGTGATCGTAATCGGTAGGCAGACAACACCGCGGCGCGATCGCACCTCGACCCAATTGCCTTCCTTCAGGTGCAGGTTAGCCGCATCGCTGGGGTGCATTTCTAAAAAGGGTTCTGGGTGCATCTTTTGGATTTTGGCAATGCGACCTGTGCGGGTTTGGGTGTGCCAATGACCGTAAAGCCGCCCTGTGGTTAGCGTAAAACTATAGACAGCATCGGTGGGTTCCGCCACACCCCGGCTGTGCGCCACACAAAATTGCGCCCGACCATTCGCCGTAGCAAACCGCCAGTCGGTGTAGAGTCGTTTGGGGGCTTTTGCCTCCTCATCGCTACAGCCCGTTGGGCAAGGCCATTGCAATGCGCCAAGGCGTGCTAAGCGTTCGTGACTCAGCCCCGACTGATCGCAGGGACGCCCCGCCGTCAACTGCACAAACTCGGCATAGACGGCCGCGGCATCAGCAAAGTTGAAAAGATTAGCGTAGCCCAATCGTCGCCCCACTTCCGCAAAAATTTCCCAGTCGGCGCGGGCGACTCCCGGGGGCGTGCGAAAGGCTGGGGCAAGGGTCACCCGCCGTTCGGAGTTGGTCATGACCCCCGTTTTTTCACTCCACTGGGCGGCAGGCAAGATGAGGTGCGCATAGGCCGCCGTTTCGGTGGGGAAGTAGGCATCTTGATAGACCGTGAAGGGCGACTTGAGAAAGGCCGCCTTAGCTCGTTCAAGGTGAGGGAAGCTCACGGCTGGATTCGTAGCAGCAATCCAGAGCAGACCAATTTCTCCTTGTTCTAAGCCTTCGACAATCTGCCAAGCAGTGCGACCGGGGCGATCGCTAATCTGTCCCCGCGGTAAGCCCCAAAAATCTTCCACCTCTTGGCGGTGCTGGGGATTGGTTACGAAGCGGTAGCCGGGCAATAGATGCGCTAGCCCCCCTGCTTCTCGCCCCCCCATGGCATTGGGCTGTCCCGTCAGGGAAAATGGACCACTCCCGGGGCGGCCAATTTGCCCGGTGAGGAGGTGCAGGTTAATGAGGCAGCGGGCTTTGGCGGTGCCTTCTGCCGATTGGTTAATGCCCATCGACCACAGAGAGAGAACCGCTTGGGCATGTCCCCAGTAGCGAGCTGCCTGTTCTAAGTCGCTTTGGGCAATGCCGCAGCGCTGCGCTACCCACTCCGGTGGATACCCCTCTAGGAGCTTGACGTAGTCGGCAAAACCCTCGGTGCACTCTTCAATAAATTCGGCATCGAGGTGCCCCCACTTCAGGAGTAAGTGACCCATACCGTGGAGGAGGTCAATATCGGTGCCGGGGCGAATGGCAAGGTGCAGGTCGGCGACTTCGGCAGTGGCGGTGCGGCGCGGATCCACAACGATGAGCTTGACGTGGCGGTGGCGTTTATGGTGATTCCGCAGTCGGTTAAAGACAATTGGGTGGCACTCAGCAGTGTTGGTGCCAATGAGAAAAGCACAGTCGGTGGCTTCCAGATCCTCGTAGCAGCAGGGGGGGCCATCCGCCCCAAAGCTGGCCACGTAAGCGGAGACGGCGGAGGACATGCACAGCCGCGAGTTGGCGTCGAAGTTGTTCGTGCCCAAACAGCCTTTGATCAGCTTTTGCGCCACGTAGTAGTCTTCGGTTTGAAATTGGCCAGAACCGTACATACAAATGGCATCGGCACCCTGCTGCCGCCGTACCCATTGCAGCCGCTGCACCAAGCGGGTCATGGCTTCATCCCACGAAATGACGGTAAAGGGCTGATCCAACCGCTCTCGCCACAGGGGATAGGCAAGGCGATCGCGATCCAGCGCTTCTAAAACCGTTGCCCCCTTCACACAGACCATGCCTTGGGAAGAAGGATGTTGGCGATCGCCCCGAATCTTAAAGGTATTCCCCTGCGGTACGGCCTCCAGACCACAACCCACACCGCAGTAGGGACACAGGGAAGCCACAGGTGTCGTTGGCGGCCTCACCTGCCGCTGCCTTTCCTGCACCTTTAACTCGGCACAGGAGTAGTGAGTCACCCTTTGGGCGGTTGTCACGATCAGGTGGGCCGTGGCATCGCCATGAAACAGCAGTTGCTGCCCCGGAAAGAGCACCCGCTGCCACGCAGGCTGATTCGAGAGGGTAATCTGCTCGATCTCTGTGGTGCTATTGCGGTAGTAGCACAGGTAACGGCTCGACTGTACCGCCAATGAGCCCAACTGCGGCCACGTCCTTGAGGTACTCATGGCTCGTGCTTAGTGTCCAAAGCGGGTGTATAAAAAGTCCACTACTTGGTTGCGCAGGTCGTAGTACTGTGGGTCTTCCAAGAGTTGCGATCGCCGGCGGGGACGGGGAAAGGGAATCTCGAGAATCTCACCAATGTGAGCCGCCGGACCATTGGTCATCATCACCACCCGATCCGCCAAGTAAAGGGCTTCGTCAATGTCGTGGGTAATCATCAACACCGTCAGCTTGTGGGTGCGCCAAATTTTTAGCAGCTCATCCTGCAGCTCCTCCTTGGTAATGGCATCCAACGCTCCAAACGGTTCATCGAGGATCAGCACTTCGGGCCGAATCGCCAAGGCGCGGGCGATCGCCACCCGCTGTTTCATCCCCCCCGACAACTGACTGGGGCGTTTATGAGCCGCCGCACTGAGGCCAACCAGCTCAAGGTGTTCCTCCACAATCTGACGGCGGCGCTGGCGCGTCTTGTGGGGATAGACCGACTTCACCGCCAACTCAATGTTTTGGTAGGCCGTCAGCCACGGCAGCAGGGCGTAGTTTTGAAACACCATCATGCGATCGGGACCGGGTCGCTGCACGGGTGCTCCGTTGAGGGAAATCTGACCGGAACTTGGCTTGGTGAAACCCGCCACCATATTGAGCAGCGTCGTTTTGCCACAGCCGGAATGGCCAATCAGACAGACAAACTCTGCCGGTTTAACCTCCAGATCAATGTTTTCCAACACCACATGGGTGCCGGTGGGGGTGGGATAGGCTTTGCTCACCCCCTCGATGACCAGGTGACGGGTGGCCGTTAAGCGTGGGTCAAGACGGTACAGTGTTTCCATAATCCTCCGAGGTCAATGATTAAAATTAAAGGACAGCAGTTAAACCGTTACTGGCGAGGCATCCGCCGCAGGAATCGTTTGAATGTCAAGGGCACGCCGAATGGCAGCGGCTTCGATGTAGGCCAAGGGCTGGTCTGGGTTAAAGACCACTCCGTCAAAAAGGGCAAAGGGACGGCGATCCGGCTCGTTATCGACAACCTTCAGATCCCGTGCGGCGGCCCCAAATAGATCTACCCGCCGCACTTGTTCGAGGATTTCTAACCAATTTTCGGGAAAGGGGGTGATCTGCCAGCGCGCCAACTGGGTCATGATCCACAGCCCCTCCACCCGTCCGGGACAGGGGGAGCGATCCACATAAAACTGGTGGAAGCGGGGCTGAAAGGCCGCCGCAATCCCATCCCCCCAGTTCAACGGCTCGACAAAACCGGCGTAGGCATCTTCAGGGGCACAGCCGACGTACTCCGGTCGGCACAGCAATTGGGCAATTTCCGCCCGGTGTTGGATGGTGTCGCAGTACTCGCAGGCTTCAATAAGGGCTTTGACCAAGGCGAGGTGTTGATCTGGCCGTGTCTGGGCCCAATCCTGCCGCACCCCCAGCACCTTCTCTGGGTGCCCCGGCCAAATATCCAAATCCGTAGCCACCACAACGCCAATGCCTTCGCGCACCGCATGGGAGTTCCACGGTTGACCGACGCAAAAACCGCTAATGTGCTCTGCCTTGAGGTGATAGACCATCTGGGGGGGGGGAATCACCAGTAGTTCTACATCTTGGTCGGGATCGATGTTGGCTGCCGCTAACCAGTAGCGCAGTAATAGGTTGTGCATGGAGGCCGGATGCACAATGCCAAAGCGGGGGCGATCGCCGGTGCGGTCAAGATAGGCGCGCAGATCGGCAGCCGTTTTCACCCCTTGCTCCCACAACTGCCGACTGAAGGTGATGGCATTGCCATTGCGGCTGAGCACCAGTGAAGTCATCAGGGGTTGGGGGGGCTGACCATTGAGACCTAAGGTCATGGCCATGGGCATCGCCGCTAGCATTTGGGCGCCGTCCAAGCGGCCATCGATTACACCTGCGGCTAAATCTTGCCAACTTTCTTCGCGGTGTAGTGTCACTGCCTCCAGACCGTACTTGGCAAAAAAGCCCAGTTCCTTTGCCACCACCAGTGGTGCACAATCCATCAAGGGCATAAACCCCAATGTGAGGGGGCGATTTGCTGGGCGATCGCCAACCGTTGGCGCCACAACTGCAGACCGCCGCCGTTTTTGCTGATTGAGGAACGAAATCATCTCATTGCGCAGGCCATAGTAGGCGGGATGATTGAGCACATCATGGCGGTTGCGGGGACGGGCAAAGGGCATCGTTAAAATTTGACCAATGTGGGCTTCCGGGCCATTGGTGAGCAGCACCACCCGATCCGACAGCAGCAGCGCCTCATCCACATCGTGGGTGACCATAATGCAAGTGGTTTCCGTGGCTTGACACACCTGCATCAGCTCATCTTGCAGCGAACCACGGGTGAGGGCATCAAGGGCACCAAAGGGTTCGTCTAGCAGCAAGACTTGCGGTTGAATTGCCAAGGCGCGGGCGATCGCCACCCGTTGTTTCATCCCCCCCGACAGTTGGGCGGGGTACTTATCGCGGGCAGCACTCAGGTGCACCTGTTCAAGCGCTTGCAGCACCCGTTCCCGCCGCTGAGCGTTACTCAGATGGGTAAGCACCGCCGCCACTGCCAGCGCCACATTCTCATACACCGTCTTCCAAGGCAGCAGCGAATAGTTTTGGAACACCACCATACGGTCTGGCCCCGGCTCCGTCACCTGTCGCCCCGCCATCACCACGCCGCCACTCGTCGCCCGCTGAAAGCCCGCAATAATGTTCAGGAGCGTGGACTTGCCACAACCCGAGTGACCCACTAGGGAGATAAACTCACCCTTCTCAATTTTGAGGTGGATATTCTTGAGAGCAATGTAGCGATCGCCCCCGTTGAGATCAAAAACCTGATCCACATGGTCAATTTCAATGAAAGGTAAAGGTTTAGACATAGCTGTTGGGGAGTTGAAGAGAGAGAGTACCGTTAAAACTGTTAGGACTGCGGTTCCTCACCGTGGCTGAGCAAACGCCCCACAAACGCCACCGAGCGATCCAGCGCCAAGCCCACAATGCCGACGTAAATCACAGCCACAATAATTTCACTAATGAGGGAACTGTTCCAGGCATCCCAAATAAAGAAGCCAATGCCCACACCGCCAATCAACATTTCTGCCGCCACAATCGCCAACCATGACAGACCAATGCCAATCCGCAGTCCCGTAAACACGTAGGGCACCGTTGCTGGCACAAGGATGTTGAGGAAATAATCCTTGCGGGATAACCGTAACACCCGCGCCACATTTTTATAATCCTTGGGAATTTGCTGCACCCCCACAATCGTATTGATAATGATTGGCCAAATAGCTGTAATAAAAATCACAAAGATAGCTGCGGGTTCATTGTCCCGCAGTGCCGCCAACGAAATGGGTAACCACGCCAAGGGCGGCACAGGCCGCAGCACCTGCAAAATCGGATCCACTGCATCGTACAGCACCCGACTCGAACCAATCAGCATTCCCAAACTCACGCCAGCCACTGCAGCTAACGAAAAACCAATGGCCACCCGCCGCAAACTTGAGAGAATTTGCCAGCCCAAACCCACATCATTACCGCTGCCCTCATAAAAGGGATCAATAATCAAATCCCACGTATCGGCAATCACTTTCAGGGGCGTAGGTAACTTTAGTAGCCCTGCCATGCAAATAAATTGCCAAAGCGCTAAAAAGCACAACACCCCCAAACTGCCGAGCACAATTTTGCGAACCACCGGCAACCCCTGTAGCCGTTTTAGCCACCGCTGCCGCCGCGACACTCTCAATGAACTACTTGCCATCATCAATGCCCCTATTGATTGAATGAATCTATTGAAATGAATGGTGAACAATCCTCTGGAACATCCCTAGACCTTCTTGAACTCCAAACGATCTAGGTAAGCTTGCGGATTTTGCGGATCAAAGGCCACCCCATCAAAGAACGTTTCAACGCCGCGCGACGTGGTTGTAGGAATTTCTGCTGCGGGTACACCAAGCGCTTTTGCGGCCTCCCGCCACAGATCCTCACGATTCACCGCCTGAATCAGTGCCTTCGTATCAGTCTCTGAACTCAGGTATCCCCAGCGAATGTCTTCCGTGAGGAACCACAAATCGTGACTTTGGTAGGGGTAGGAAGCAAAATCGCGCCAGTACTTCTGTGCTAGGTTTAGATTATTCAGCGTGCGGCCATTGCCAAAGTCAAACTTGCCCAAGGAGCGATCTAAAATATCCTCCACCGGCACCTTAAACCACTCCCGTTTCGATAAAATCTGTGCCATTTCCGGTTTGTTGGCATCTTGATCGCACCACTGCTGCGCCTCCATTACCGCCATCAGTAGCGCCTTGGCCGCTTTGGGATGTTGATCTACCCAGTCGGCCCGCAGCGCAAACGATTTTTCTGGATGGTCTTGCCACAGCTCACCCGTCGTAACCGCACCAATGCCCACTTGTTGGTTCACCGTTTGTAGCGGCCACGGTTCCCCCACACAGAAAGCCTCCATCGTGCCGGTCTTCATGTTGGCCACCATCTGCGGCGGTGGCACCACAATCAGGGAAACATCTTTATCAGGATCGATGCCTCCCGCTGCCAACCAGTAACGAATCCACAGATCATGGGTGCCCCCCGGAAAGGTCATGGCCACTTTTATTTCCTTGCCTTGAGCTTTAGCCTTGGCAAAAGCCTCTTTCAGGGGGCTACTATCGGTGGTGACGTTCAGGTCTTTGTAGGTGTTGGCCAAAAGAATTCCCTGACCATTGGTATTTAGGCGCGCCAAAATGTACATGGGCACCTTCTTCCCGTCCGTAATTGTGCCTGCGGTCATCAGGTAGGGCATGGGCGTTAGGATGTGGGCACCATCAATGCCACCGCCACCTGATCCCAGAACCAGATTGTCCCGCGTCACCCCCCAAGAGGCCTGTTTGAGCACCTCCACATCCGGCATCCCGTACTTGGCGAAGTAGCCTTTTTCCTTGGCAATGATTAAGGGTGCCGCGTCCGTGAGGGCAATAAACCCCAGTTTGGCGGTGGTCACTTCCGGTGTTTCTGCCAACGTCGTGGGTTGGGTCACTTCGGTGGTCTGCTGGTTGTTCGTACAGCCGTGGGACAGCAGTGTCACCGCCGTAGTGGCAGCAGCAGTCACGAGGAAACGGCGACGAGAAAAATTAGCCATAGGGTATTTGATCCTTAATGTTCTACTTGCAAGACAAGAAATAACTAACGTGAAAAATGGACAATGGTTGCTCTTAAGACACCACCATGGCTACCGCAGGTGTCGCCGCAGGGGGGGTCTCTGGGGTCAGCGGCTTTGCTCCGAAGTGATTGATTAATAACTGCCGCAGCAGCTCGGGTAGCTCATCACAGGGAATTCCTTTCTTAACGCAGGTGCCCAACTGCGCGTCCTTGCCGACTTTGCCGCCCATGTACAGATCCACCGCATCGACGGTTTCACCATTGCGGCGGGTTTTCGTGCCCATGAGGCCAATATCTGCCACTTGGGGTTGACCACAGGAATTGGGGCAGCCGGTCCAATGGATGCGCACTGGTTGGGGTAGGACGAGGTGTTGATCCAACCAGCGGGCGAGGGCAAGGGCGCGGTTTTTCGTTTCAATAAGAGCAAAGTTGCAGAACTGAGCCCCCGTACAGGACACCAGCGATCGCACTAAGGGGGGAGGATCAATCTGAAATTTTTGCAGGAGGGGTTCCTTCAGCAGACTGGGCAGGAGCGCATCAGGCACATGGGGAATGATGATGTTTTGCTCCACTGTGAGGCGAACTTCGCTTTGGCCGTAGGTTTGCGCCAGCCGTGCCAATTCAAAAAAGTCGGCTGCGTAAAGCCGCCCTACAGGGACGTGCAATCCTACATAGTTCAGTCCCCGCTGTTTTTGGCGGTGTACCCCTAGGTGATCGCGCTTGTCCCAGTCAATTTCGTCTTTGGGGGCGGCACTCAGGAGTTCAAAGGGCAGTTTGGCCGCCACTTCAGCACGGAATTTTTCAAGCCCCCACTCGTCAATGAGCCACATCAGACGAGCCTTCTGGCGGTTGCCCCGCAGGCCATGATCGCGAAAGATTTCCAGAATGGCACGGCACAGATGAATGACCGCATCATCGGGGGGAACCCACGCATTGAGAGGAATAGCCGCTGCACAGCGCCGGGCTGAGAAAAAGCCCCCCACAAGCACGTTAAACCCCAGTTGGCGATATGGATGCCCAGATTCGTTGCCAATGCGATAGGCGGGGACAAAGGCAACATCATTAATTTCGGCATGAACCGAGTTGTCTCGCCCGCCCTCAATGGCAATGTTAAATTTGCGGGGCAGGTTACTGAACTCGGGATTTCCTTGGCCATTGTTGGTAATCATGGCCTGTAATTTCATGATCAAGGGGCGGGTGTCAATGAGTTCAGCCGCGTCAATCCCGGCCACAGGAGACCCTGTTAGATTGCGCACATTGTCCATCCCTGATTGCACCGACGTGAGGCCGCACGCCTGCAACTGCTGCAAGATGCCGGGAATATCACTGATGGGTAAGCCCCGAATTTGCACGTTTTGGCGAGTGGTAATGTCGCCGTTACCGTGCTCACCGTAGCGCTCAACAATCTGTCCGAGCGTGCGCAGTTGCTGACTAGTGAGAATCCCGTTGGGCACCCGCAGTCGCATCATGAACTTGTCTGGGGTTACCGGGCGAAAGAACACCCCTAACCACTTGAGGCGTACATCCCGATCCGCTTCGGGAATGTTTTCCCAGCCAAGGGCAGCGAAGCGCTCTATTTCCTCTTTGACGGCGAGGCCATCCTTCTCGCGCTTGATGACTTCAATCTTGTTGCTCACGGTTGTAGCCCTTGCGTCCAAATGGGTCATTTGAACCCCAATTTAGGGAGCTAGACCATGAACTTTTGTAAATTTAGCTACATTTTTATTGGCATTATGCAATTTCCGTATTGTAAATATACGCAAACCGTATGGCCTAGCGTCCCTGCAGGAAGTTAAGAATGCCGCGGGCGATCGCCTGCGCCATTTGGGTGCGCCATGCGGGATTTTGGAAATTCGCTGCGTCTTCTGCCCCGGTGACGAAGCCGGTTTCCACCAGCGCCGCATCCATTGATGTATTGCGAATAACATAGAAGCGAGCGGCGCGGACACCGCGATCGCGGATATTGAGAGAACTGAGGATGCTGTTTTGAATGGCAGCTGCTAAGCGACTCGATTTCCCCGGCGCGTAATAGGTTTCTAAGCCATTCACATCGGGACGCGCCATACTAATGGCATTGGCGTGGATGCTGACAAAAGCATTCGCCCGAGCGCGCTCGGCTATACTGACCCGTGGGGCTAGCTCTAGATCAATGTCAGTGGTGCGAGTCATAATCACCTGCACGCCTTGCTGTTGTAGGAATTGCGCCACTTGCAAACTCATATCAAGCACAATATCTTTTTCACGAATACCGCCAATGCCAACCGCGCCCGGATCGCGCCCACCATGGCCGGGATCAATGACCACCACAAAGCGACCCCGCGGAACGGGCTGGCTAGGAACTTGAGTGGTCGGCGTCGGGGGGACTCGAATGGGGGTTGAGCTGCCCGGGGGGGGCTCCCCTGCCCCTTGCAGTTGCACCACAAACGATTCAGCGGTGAGGGCGCGGGGGCCAAGGATGCGGAAGTTGGGGGCGGGGGTCAGCAAAATGGAAACGGTCTGGTTATCGTCTTGGCGAATTTCTAGGTTACTGAGGGGGCTGCCGGGAACTAAGCGCGGCTCGCGGATATTCCCTAACTGGGCTTGGCGCAGGCGAATGCGGTAGGTGTTGCCTTCCCAACCAACGCTGTAAAAAACGGTGCGATCGCCTTGGATCAGTAACTCCCGCCCACCAAGATCAACCCGTTGAATGGTGGTCAGGGGCGTTTGGGCACTGGCGGCAGGGATGCCACTGGGTCGGCTGGTAGCAGTTGGGGGTGGCGAGGGAGGGCTAATGGCGGTGGTGGTGGGGGTGATGACAAACCCATCCTCGCGGGGCGTTACCTGCCAATCCCCATCTTGGGGGTTGACCGCCAAGCTAATGAGCACTTGGCGGCCTTGATTGCGAATTTCTGCTCGGACGCGATCGCGACCAAAGCGCTGCAGTTCGAGGCGACGGGGATTAAAGTTGCGAATGAGCTCACTATTGTTGAGGGAAATTTCAATGCGGTTGCGGCGGGGACGGCGCAGGGTATAACTCCCTTCTGGCAAGGGGCGATCGGTCATCACTCGAAAGCCCGTGGCATCGGCTTGCCAGTGACGTACCTGGAGCGGGCCTGTGGTTCGAGTTGGTGTTGTTGGCGGCGGGGGGGCGGGCGGAGGGGGAGTGGCCCCTTGCTGCTGTGGGGGGGGGAGTTGCACTAGCCAGTTATTGGCAGCGACGCCACGAAAGCGCACTTGTTGGGGGTCAATGGTGAACCCAGCCGCATATTCCACCACAATCCGGGTCGTTTGGGGGTCAAACTGAGCAACCCGCACCTGACGAATGGGGCCGTTAAAGTTTTGGTTGACTTGGGGACTGCCCAACACGACACCGGGTAAGTCAATGACTAGGCGGGTAGGGTTGTACACCAGCTCTGCCCGCGGTTGCACCCCTCGCTCCGTGCGAATCTCCAGTTGATTGGTGCTGGGGTTGAGCCGCCACAGTTGTAAGCGGCTGGCCATGGCAGGTTGGCAGATCACAAGCGCCGCGGCGGTGCCGCACAACCCCCTCCAACACGCCTGAGATTGCCATAAACGCCACTGTTGATCCATTCACATCACTCCACCGCAGAGGCACAACAACATTGGTTCTAGGTACTGATCGGCCAAGGGAAACGTGCTCAGCGTACTCGATCAGGGACAGGTGTGTAAACTGGCACACCCTGCGATTAAATTTGCGCAGCAGCCCCTTTCGAGATTCAAATTTCAGCGCAGTTCCCTATAGCCCCCCTTAGACGTAAGCTTGCCTTGGCAGGTTCTCGAGCTGCATTGACAGTCGCTGTTTGGCGTAGGTCTGGGATGTAGATAAACGTAGAAGTCGCATGCCCAGTGGTCGTACTCATGATCGCCTGACGTGGATTGTCATGCCCATGGTGGGCTTTAGCGTCAGCGCCCTCACCGGCGACTGGCGCTGGGGGGCGATCGCCAGCAGTAGTTTTGGCGTGGGCGGCTTTTTCCTCAGCCCCGATTTGGATACGGCTTCCCTGCCCTACTATCGCTGGGGGATATTGCGGGGAGTGTGGCACCCGTACCAAAAACTCTTTCGCCACCGCTCCCTCTGGACCCACGGCCCCTTTTTGGGAACACTGGTGCGGCTGCTCTATCTGGGGCTTTGGCTAACTCTAGGCATGAGCTTGCTCGGACTGGGGATCTACGCGAGCGGCCATTGGCTTACGTTCTTAGCAACGGTGGACGCTGTCTTAGCAAAAATGGCTCCCTTAGATTGGCGTCCTTTGGGGGCGATCGCCCTTGGCTTGGAACTCTCTGCCCTTGTCCACATTAGTAGCGATACGCTTGTCTCATGGTGGCGCCGTTGGCGACAGTAATAAGCTCAACTTCCTAGGGCGACCACTGCTCCAACGTGGGCAGCAGCAAGGTGACAAAATAAAACACTAAGGGTGCCGTAAACACATAGCTGTCGGCACGGTCCAGAATGCCGCCATGACCGGGAATGAGTTGACCAGAGTCCTTGACGCCCGCATCCCGCTTCATCATTGATTCGGTGAGATCCCCCAAGAGGCTGGCGACGCCAATCAACAACCCCAAAGCCGCCCCTGCCAACCAAGGGAATGGCCAGTGCAAAAGATGCGTCCCTCCAATCGCCACCGCCAAACTGCCCACGACACCAAAAACCGCCCCCTCCACCGTTTTCTTTGGACTAATGTGGGACAAGCGCGTGCGCCCAAACAATTTACCTACGGTATAAGCGCCAATATCTGCTGCCCAAATAGACATAAATGCTAGCAAGGTGGCCTGTAAACCCAACGGCAGTGCCCCTAAGGACCACTCCAGCGGCCAAAATCCCCCTAAGGGGAGCGTTGGCGTATGGCCTAACCCCCGTAAACGCACCCAATAACTAGGCAGGTAGCCGCCGTAGAACAATCCCATAATTGACGTGGAAATGTCGGCAATAGAAGCCAACTTCGGCTGAAATAGCAAGTAAAAACAGATAAACGTGCCTGCTACCGGAAAAACGGCATCTGCCAGATCCGAACGCAGTAGCGCCGTAATCAGTAATACTTGACTCACCACTAGGGTGGTTTTAGCGGCTGGGGCATTGCCTTTAGCACGAGCCAATTCAAAGTATTCCAGTTGCCCCAAATAGATGAGGGCACCAATCCCTAAGGAAAAGTACCACCCCCCCAGCAGGGTCATCAGCAATGCCACGGCGATCGCAACGAGTCCACTGGAAATGCGTATCCACGGCATGGCAATTATGGCAGTTGGTTTAGTAAGGTGTTCACACTTAGCCTAACGAAAACCGCAGGCGATCGCCGCTATAATTAGAGTTTAGTCTAAATTCTGCCAACGTTAAGAAAACATTAAACTGTTGCAAGAGCCAATAGCAGCCCCAAGGGAAACCCTGCGCATAGGAAGACCACTTGCAGGGTATAACGGTTGAGGGTTAATCAACAGTGATTGATGTGCCATTTACTAACACAAGCTAACATTTAAGCTAGACATGGCATACGTTCCTCTCAGCAAAGCGGTTGAGTTAAACACGCTGAGAAAATACACGGATGAAGGTAAGATCGATTGCATCCGCAACGAAGCAGGACAACGACTGTACAACGTTGAGTCTTATCTACGGACTACGTCCCGCTGACGCGAACGACGTAGAACAATTCAACCTGCCGTTGTTTGCTACTGTCGCGTCAGTGCTGCAAAGCAACGAGACGCCCTTGCCAGACAAGTTGAGTTTATGCGGGAACGATTCCCAGAAGCCGAAATCATCCAAGACGTTGGGTGGGGACGCGCTTCGCGAAATGGCGTTTCCCAATACGTTTACAACAAGACTATCGAATATCTGCAACAGCCGGATACAAAGGCTCAGTGGATGGCTATGGCTCGAGCTTGCCGGATTGGGCTAAGTCGGTTCCCCACCAAATCCAGAAGATTGCCGTAAAGGATACCTGGGAAGCCAAAAGGAAGTACCAACAAGACGGCAAAATCCGCAAATGCAAGTTTCGTAGCCGCAAGGACAAGCAGCAGACGATATTTATTCCAAAAACGGCTATCAAAGATTGTGGAGTGTACCACACGATTCTGGGAAAATGTCCCCTCAAGGAAGCACTCCCTAAAGACTTCAGTGACGGTCGGCTAACACTTGCCTATGGCGAGTACTATCTGGTCGTTTCTGAGGAAGTGCAACCACGGCAGGCCGAGAACCAAGGGCGCGTGGTTTTTGTTCGCACGTTCATCACGTTCTTCTCTGAGTCGTCCTACGGGTGGATTGGAGAGGGCGCTAATCTGCGTATCCAGAAGCTCTGCTGCAAGCTGGATAAGCTCATCTCGAAAATGAGCCAAGCCAAATCTGCGCAAAAGCGGCGACTCAAGAAAGGGGCTGACCGGATAAGAGCGAAAATCAAGCACCTTATCGAAGAGCTACACCATAAAACAGCAAAGTTTTTGGTGGACAACTTCGATGTGATTTTGTTGCCCTCGTTTGATACCTCTCAAATGGTGAGCAAATCGCGGCGCAAGATTCGCTCCAAGACAGTCCGCCAAATGCTTTCACTGTCCCATTACCAATTCAAGAAATTTCTAGAGTGGAAGGCTTGGGAAGCGGGCAAGGTGCTCTTGACCGTCAACGAAGCCTATACCTCGAAGACGGTTTCTTGGACTGGCGAAGTGGTTAAGATTGGCGGCTCTCGAATTATCAGGTCAAGTATCGATGGACGGACAATGGACAGGGATCTCAATGGTGCTCGTGGGATCTTCCTGCGGGCATGGGTTGATACGCCTTGGTTGAGAGACAATCTCAACTTATGTATTCGTTAGCGTTTGTTAGCGAAAAAGTATCGGAACTTGATTGACTACCTTCCGTCATGAGAGACAATTGGTCTGAGGTCTGTTGGTTCCATGACATCCAGTATTCCCCTTACTTGGCCCCGTGTTGAGGAGACCTGTTACCGGGTGACACTGCCGCTAACAAAACTTTCACTTCAAGAATTGGTAGCTCGGTGTCAGGCCGGCAGGACGCCAGAGCGAGCAGCCTTTACTGAGTTGCTACGTCGTCACCAAGCCCATGTGGAGCGGATTATCTACCACTTGGCACCCGACTGGGACGATCGCGCCGATTTAGTCCAAGAAGTCTGGATACGGGTGTATCGCAACATTCACAAGTTGCAGGATGCGAGTAAGTTCCGGGGTTGGCTCAGCCGCATTGCCACTAATCTGTTCTATGATGAATTGCGCAAACGCAAGCGCCACCAACCGCCTCTCTCTCTGGATGCTCCCCTCAAGACCCACGATGGGGAAATCTCGTGGGAGTTGGCTGCCACGGATGCCAGTCCTGATGACGTGGTGCGTACCGATGAATTTTATGACCAATTGCGGCAGGCGATCGCCAGTTTGCCGGAAACGTTCCGAACCACGATCGTGCTACGGGAAATTGAAGGTTTGTCCTACGAAGAAATTGCTCAAATTACCGGTGTGTCCCTCGGCACTGTAAAATCCCGTATTGCCCGAGCGCGCCAGCGACTGCAAACCGAATTACAACCTCACCTTGATCAACCCCTTTCCTAAAACCCGCTCCTGTTGCTTTCCCTTGATAAGATGAAGGATTTTGAATCATGATGGACGAACTGGATCACTGCAAACGGGATCACTTTGAACTGTTGAGTGCCTACCTGGATGGCGAAGTCACCGCCGCAGAACGGCAGCAAGTGGAAGCATGGCTAAGGAGCAATCCTGAAGCACAACGGCTCTACCAACGACTGCTCACCCTGAGAGAGCAAATGCAGCAACTGCCGGTACCGGTTTCCCCTTGCCCAGCAGATTACTTAGCGGCTCAGGTCATTGCCAAAGCCCAACGGCGACCCCGAGCGGTCTGGGTTTGGGGGGGTGTCGGGGCTACCCTAGCGGCATCGGTGGTTGGGCTCCTCAACGGGCTCATTCCCAACCCATTACCCGGCTCACAAATTGCCGTGACCACTCCTGCCCGGCTGGAGCCCGAGGTTTCACCCTTGCCCCTTGAACCAACAGCCGTTGGCCTCATGCTTAGCCTTGATCGCCCGCCCGTGGACATTCCCGTAAGCGCCACTGCCCCTGCAACCCTCTCCGAAAGCCCCCGAAAGGACTAGGAACTATGAACGATAGAGGGCTGGCCAGTTAACGCCTGCTTTTAAGGCGGCGAGAATACCAATGGCTTCAGGATAGGACTGGCAGGACAGGGTTTTCAGCCCGAGGTCTGCTGCTGTTACCTGTAGGGTTGTTGTGTTGTCTGCAACAGTAAGAATGGGCACCCCCTGTCGCGCCAATGCCAAGAGGCTACGTCCACCAAGGGCGGTGGCGGGTGCAATTACAGCATCAATAGACCTCGACCACAGCGCATCCGCTTCAGGACTGCGAGTGTAGCGGGGGGCACGGCTAAGACCCACCAAAACAGAGGGTAAAAACGTGTAGCCAATTTCTTCGGCAAGGGCACGGGGATGCACCGTTTCATCGAGGGGTAAGGGTTGTAATGCCGGGGCATGGGCTGCCGGAATTTGTAGGTGTTGTACCACTAGGTGGCTGATGACGGCCTCTGCACCCGCTAGGGGATCCACCCCATGGCCACTGCGATAGTTGTGCAGTGCCGCACTCCCGGGATCATCGGGAAAACGGGTCACAATGGCGATCGCCTCGGCGTTGGCCTCTTGAACAAGGCGCTCGGCAGCCCGCAGCAGGCTACCCGGTTCGGCTAGGGTGCCCCAAGTGGCACCAGAGGCAGCAGTTCGTAGACCGACCCCAAGGGGAGCATCGGTAGTGATTGGGTCAGTCAGGGTTAAGCCAAGGGTGGCTTGACAAGCCGCCGCCGCTTGCAGATGGCGGAGCCGCAGATCCGGTTCAATGGCCGCATCGAGGAGGAGGCCAATTCGATTGGGACGGGGCGATCGCAACCCCCACTCGCCCGCAGCAAACTGATCAAGGGCATAGCCTTCAACGTACCAAACATTCGGCAACGGCCAGTAGAGCATGGCACCATTAAGGACATTGGGGTGGGTCACGAGGCGATCGCACACCTGCGCCATTGCCCGCACGACTGGAATCGCATCCCCGGCATAGCCACCAATGGCCGCACCAATCCCTGTGGGAATCAGCAGAACCGCCGTAAACACCAAAGATTAACGACTGGCTTGAGCAGGCAGGGGAGCAGGCTGTACCGCTACCGTCAGGGTTTGACCGCTGCGGCGAATTTCTATATCCATCGTGCGACCAATTCCGGTATTTTCCACCATCTGCTGCACTTGATCTGCCTTAGTAATCGTCTGACCGTTAATGCGCTTAATCACATCTCCGGGGCGAAGGCCTGAGCGGGCGGCTGGTGAATTGGGTAACACTTGGAAAATGAGCACTCCCGAGCCTTCTTGCACTCGCACGGGGCTGTTGGGGGCTGAGTTCAAGCGCTGTTGTACGTCTGGGGTTAAGTTGGTCATGCGAATGCCCAAGAAGGGATGCTCAACCCGGCCATTGGCAATCAGTTGGTTCGCAATCCGCTGGGCTGTATTGATGGGAATGGCAAACCCCAACCCTTGCGCTCCACCAATAATGGCGGTGTTCATGCCAATCACTTCACCCCGTTGGTTCAGGAGAGGGCCACCAGAATTCCCCGGATTAATAGCCGCATCAGTTTGGATAAAGCCCACCCGTTTATCGGGCACACCCACATCGCCACTCGAGCGCCCCGTGGCACTAATAATGCCTGCGGTTACCGTGTTATCTAAACCCAAGGGATTACCGATGGCGATCGCCCACTCTCCGGGGCGCAGGGCATCGGAATTCCCCAAGCGTACCACCGGTAAGTTCGTGGCCTCCACCTTCACCACAGCGACATCCGTTAAGCGATCCTGACCAATCACCCGCCCCTCAAATGTACGGCCATCCTTGAGGGTAACACGCACGCGATCTGCACCATCAATGACGTGGGCATTGGTGAGGATCACCCCATCGCTGCTAATGATAAAACCGGAACCGAGACCACGCTCTTGGCGAGTACGGGGTGGCATCATCGGACCAAAAAATTCTTGGAAAAAGGGATCGTTAAATATCGGGGGAACCCGGCTTTGCACCGTGCGCGAGGCATCAATGCGGACTACGGCAGGTCCTACCTGCTCCACAGCACGGGCAATAAAGTTAATGTCATTCCCGCCCGGTAGCGGGGCAGGTAACTGAGCAAACGTGGGAGCATCCAAAGGGGTTTTCCAGGGCATGAACTGGGTAGCAAACATCGTTGCTGCTGCCCCCAGTGCCATGACTGACAAATAGGTCACAGACTTGCCAAGCTGTTGACGCGCTGTCATAGGTTACTGCCCTTCTATGGATGACTGTTTTTCGTTATAGACGCAAAGGAGGATGCAGCAGTTCCACTACCATTTCAACAAATTAAATTTCTCCATATCAACCGTGTCGCGGTTACGGTAGATGGCCAAAATAATGGCTAAACCTACCGCCGCCTCTGCTGCCGCTACGGTAATCACAAAAATAGCGAACACTTGCCCTTTAATCTGCTGACCGTCAAGGTAGTTTGCAAAGCCGATGAGGTTCAGGTTAACGGCATTCAGCAACAGTTCAATCGACATCAGAACCCGCACCGCATTGCGACTGGTGACCAAGCCATAGATGCCAATACAAAACAATAATGCCGCCAAAATTAAGACATAGGTTAACTGCATAGTCAATTTCCTACTTTTCCGTCAACGCCACTGGTTCGCGGGGCCGCTCCGGCAATTCCAAAGGAGGCACCACCTCTTCACCCAAAATTGGCTCTGGCTCTAGGACAAGCTCCCGCCGCGCCAGCACCACTGCTCCAATTAAGGCCATCAACAACAGCACGGAGGCCAGCTCAAAGGGCAGCAGAAAATCGCTAAAAAAGTGCTGACCAATGGTGGTAATGCTGTCACTGGTGGGGGGTAAACTACTCAGTTGCCAAGGAGTTTGCAGAATCATTTTCGTTAATAGGGCAAAGACTCCAAGGGCAACCACTGCGGCACCTCCTTGACGTAACCAGCGGCCAGGAACTGGGGCATAAGTCTCCCGCTTGTTCACCAGCATGATGGCAAAGATAATCAGAACGTTGACGGCTCCAACATAAATGAGAATTTGCGCTGCAGAGACAAAGTCCGCATTCATGAGGATGTACAGGCCAGAAATGCCGATAAAGACCACCGCCAACAAAAAGGCTGAGTAAACAACGTTTGCTAGCAAGACAACCCCCAACGCCGCCACAATAACTGCCGCAGCAAGGGCAAAGAACGTAATCGTTTGGGTCAGAGTGGCTAAGTCCACGGTAGCGGCTCCTAGTTCTCGGTTGGTTCATGAACAGGGGTGCGCTCATCCGCCCGTTGGGCACCCGCAGGCACATCATGCCCAGAGAGGACCCCTGCCGGTAAGTAGGCAAATTCGCGAATGGGGGTCACCATCGGATCATCGGTGACCTTGTAGGGAATGCGCCCCATGGCCACACTGTCGTAGTTCAACTCGTGGCGATCGTAGGTAGCCAACTCGTACTCTTCTGTAACCGATAGGCAGTTCGTGGGGCAGTACTCAACACAATTGGCACAGAAAATGCACACACCAAAATCAATGCTGTAGTGCTTCAGTTCTTTCTTTTTAATCTCTTTGTTAAAGACCCAATCCACCACCGGCAGGTTGATGGGGCAGACGCGCACACAGACTTCACAGGCAATGCACTTGTCAAATTCAAAGTGAATGCGACCCCGAAAGCGCTCCGAAGGAATCAGTTTCTCGTAGGGATATTGCACTGTGATAGGGCGACGCCGCATGTGGTCAAAGGTCACTGATAACCCCTGACCAATATACTTCGCCGACTGCACGGCCTCTTTGGCATAGTTACTAATCTGATTGAGGAATTTCATGTTTCACCTCATGGGAGAACTCTAAAGGGTTAACCGCCAAAGGCCACAGGAAAAGCAAGCTTGAGTCCTGCGGTGAGAAGTAGATTGACTAAGCCAACCGGCAGCAGAAACTTCCACCCCAAGTCCAACAATTGATCAATGCGTACCCGCGGCACCGTCCAGCGCAGGAGAATGGCCAAGAAGATAAAGAAGTAGGCTTTCAAGAGGGTCATGGTAATGCCCAGAACCGCAAAGACAATCTGGAGGAAGGGGTTGGTTTCCGGTAGCCCCAAGGCATCGGCAATGTAGTGGAGTGGAATTGGGAAGCCCCAACCGCCAAAGTAAAGAACGCTGACCAGCAGTGCCGATAGCACAAGGTTGACGTAGGCACCCAAATAAAAGAGGGCAAATTTCATGCCAGCATACTCGGTTTGGTAGCCAGCCACTAGCTCTTCTTCTGCTTCCGGCAGGTCAAAGGGCAAGCGCTCGCACTCTGCCAAGGCAGCAATCCAGAAAATGAGAAAGCCAATCGGCTGTCGCCACACATTCCAACTGAGAATGCCATACTCAGCCTGCTGCTCAACAATTTCCACCGTTCCCAAACCATTGGACATCATGGCGACTGCTAAGACCGCCAAGGCTAAGGGAATTTCATAGCTAATGGACTGGGCGGCTGCCCGTAGCCCTCCTAGCAAGGAGTACTTATTGTTAGAGGCGTAGCCAGACATCAGCAGGCCAATGGGCGCAATGCTGGAAAGGGCAATCCAGAGGAAGACCCCCATGGCCAAGTTAGAGATGAGGAGGTTCTGGCCAAAGGGAACAATGATGTAGGACAAAAAGACCGGAATGACCACCACTGCTGGGCCAAGGGTAAAGAGCCAGCGATCGGTATTGCTGGGCAAAATATCTTCCTTAAAGATTAGCTTGAGACCATCGGCAAGGGGAGCTAAAATCCCCAGCGGACCAATATATTCCGGACCAATGCGCTGCTGTACGGCGGCAGAGATTTTTCGCTCTAGCCAGACAGCCACCAACACGCCTACTGTGGCGACCACCAACATAATTAGCATTGGCAAGGGAAGCCAGAGCAGTTTGGCTACATCGTGATTCAGCCCTAGGGTTTCTAGGGCGCTAATAAACTGCCCTTGTAAGTCAATTCCGGATTCCATAGCCTTACCTACAGACACGCTCTACAGTATAAGGGTTTTATTTCCGCTGCGAAGATAGATCTGCGGCAAATTTTTATCACCGTAGGTATTAAGAATTTTTATCGTTTGTTCCGGTTAGCGGCTGTTCAACAGATTCCGTTAGGATTGGAGAGAGGATTACGGAAGACAGGAATTCGTTGTGGCGATCGCCATCCAAAATGCCATTATTGCTACTCCCGCGGGGGATCTGCGTCAGTACCAGGTGCGTATCGAAGGCGATCGCATTGCTGAAGTGGCGGAAACGGTAACCGTCAACCCCGAGGATACGGTCATTGATGGGACGGGATTGACGCTACTGCCGGGAGTGATTGACCCGCAGGTTCATTTTCGCGAACCGGGCTTGGAGCACAAGGAGGATTTATTTACCGCCAGTTGTGCCTGTGCGAAGGGAGGGGTGACCTCGTTTCTAGAGATGCCCAACACCCGCCCCCTCACCATTGATCAGGCCAGCTTAGACGACAAGCTTGCCCGCGCCGCTGCCAAGTCGGTGGTCAACTATGGCTTTTTTATTGGTGCCACGAAAGAGAACCTCGAAGTATTGAACCGCGTCCAGCCTGCTTGCGGCATCAAAATTTTTATGGGTTCCATGCATGGCCCCCTGCTGGTGGATGAAGAGCCCATTCTGGATCGCATTTTTAGCGAGGGCGATCGCCTCATTGCGGTGCACGCCGAGGATCAAGGCCGCATCCGTGAGCGCCGCGAGGCATTTGCAGGGGTTACGGATGTAGCGGTTCACTCCCAAATCCAAGACGATATTGCCGCGCTCAATGCCACCCAGTTGGCGGTCAAACTCTCGCGCAAGTACCAGCGACGCTTACACATTTTGCATCTCTCCACCGGTATTGAAGTGGATTTCCTGAGGGAGAATAAGCCCTCATGGGTGACTACCGAGGTCACGCCCCAACACTTGCTGCTCACCACTGCCGCCTACGAGAAGATAGGCTCCCTTGCCCAAATGAACCCCCCCCTGCGCACCGAGCAAGACAACCAAAAACTCTGGCAGGGGCTGCTCGATGGGGTGATTGACTTCATTGCCACGGATCATGCCCCCCATACCCTTGCGGAAAAAGCCCAACCCTATCCCCAAAGCCCCTCGGGGATGCCGGGGGTGGAAACCTCCCTCCCCTTGATGCTCACCCAAGCCATGGCTGGTCGCTGCACTGTGCCCCAAGTTGTACACTGGATGTCCACCGCCGTAGCCGCCGCCTACCAAATTCCCCGCAAGGGTAAAATTTTACCTGGTTACGATGCTGACCTCGTTCTGGTGGATTTGCAGACCTATCGGCCAGTGCTGCGGCAGGAGTTGCTCACCAAGTGTGGCTGGAGTCCCTTTGAGGGCTGGTCTCTGACGGGGTGGCCGGTGTTCACGATTGTCAATGGCGAAATTGTCTTTAGCCAAGGAAGGGTGAATACGGCGGTGCGGGGTCGTGCTCTGACGTTTGGATCATGAATGGGGTGCCCGATGGTGATTTCTGCTCCCAGTGCTTTTTGGCCGCCCGTGGGGGGCGATCGCGCCGCATTAATTGCCCCCAATGCCACGCTGATTGGGGATGTACGCCTAGGGGAAGGCTGTAGTATTTGGTACGGTGCGGTGCTGCGGGGCGATGTGGAATATATTGCTATCGGCACCCACACCAATGTCCAAGATGGTGCCATTCTCCACGGTGATCCAGGGCAGCCCACGATCCTTGAAGACTACGTGACGGTCGGTCATCGAGCGGTCATCCATGGGGCGATCGTCGAGAGAGGCTGTTTAATTGGCATTGGCGCTGTGGTGCTCAATGGCGTGCGGGTGGGTAGTGGCAGTATTGTCGGTGCCGGAGCTGTGGTCAGTAAAGATGTACCCCCGCGATCGCTGGTGGTGGGAGTGCCCGCCAAAGTTGTGCGTGAAGTCAGTGAAAAAGAAGCGGCAGACCTCATTACCCATGCCGAAAAGTACGAGCAACTGGCCTGTGTTCACAGTGGCCGTGGCACAAACCTCGGGTTTTATGCCTGATTTTGCATCACTTTCGGCTATCCGTAATAGGGTAGCAGGGCAGTTCATCTGCTAGAATTCTGAAGGATTTTGTCGTAAGAGTTCAGCCAATGACTCGTGCACGGATTGCTGTGGATGCCATGGGAGGTGACTATGCCCCCGATGAGATCGTTGCCGGTGCCCTCAGAGCTAGTGAAGAATTAGATGCCGATATTTTTCTGGTCGGTGACCCTACTCAAATCCAGAATTACCTAGATCAGCACGCCCCCACAGCCAAACCACAAATTGTGGCGGCCACGGATGTGGTGGATATGGATGAAGAACCCTTAACCGCCCTCAAACGCAAGCCCAAGGCCTCCATTAACGTGGCAATGGACTTAGTGAAAACCGGGGCAGCAGATGCGGTAGTCTCAGCGGGGCACTCAGGGGCAGCAATGGCGGCGGCACTCTTGCGGCTCGGACGATTGCCGGGGATTGACCGCCCGGCCATTGGCGCAGTGCTACCCACCCTGATTGCGGGCAAATCGGTGCTGGTGCTGGATGTGGGTGCCAATGTGGACTGCCGTCCCAAATACCTAGAGCAGTTTGCCGTCATGGGTTCAATCTATAGCAAATACGTTTTGGATGTTGAAGATCCCAAAGTTGGCCTGCTCAATATCGGTGAAGAAGACTGCAAAGGCAATGATGTCGCCCTGAAAGCCCACCAACTCCTGCGCCAAAATTCCCAGATCTCCTTCGTGGGTAACGCCGAAGGCCGAGATGTCATGTCCGGTCAGTTTGACGTTGTGGTTTGTGATGGCTTTGTCGGGAATATATTGCTGAAATTTGCTGAGTCTCTTGGGGAAGTGTTGGTGCAAATTTTGCGGGAAGAGCTGCCCCGGGGCTGGCGGGGGCAACTGGGAACAGCCCTGTTGCGACCTAACCTGCGGCAGATTAAGCAGCGCATTGATCATGCCGAGCATGGGGGTGGGCTACTGCTAGGGGTCGATGGCATCTGCATTATTAGCCATGGCAGTTCCCAAGCGCCTTCGATGTTTAATGCCATTCGCCTTGCCAAAGAGGCGGTGGATCATCGGGTGTCAGAGCGAATTCAGGCTTGCTATCAGCACGCGGTTGCTGTTGAGGATCGGGCTTAGTGGGTGTTCGATTTACTGGCGTGGGCGCGGCAACGCCAACCCAAACCCTGACCAATGAGCACCTGAGTGCTTTGGTGGAAACTTCCGATGAGTGGATTCGCACCCGCACTGGAATTCAGCAACGATACATTGCAGCACCGGATCAGCGCCTTGTCGATCTAGCCTCAGAGGCGGCTCTGGCAGCACTGGCCATGGCCAACCTTCAGCCCACTGCCGTAGATTTGGTGATTTTGGCCACCTCAACCCCTGATGATCTGTTTGGTACGGCCTGTTTAGTCCAAACCCGCATCGGTGCCACTAATGCAGTAGCTTTTGATTTAACGGCAGCCTGTTCGGGATTTATCTTTGCCCTAGTGACGGCTGCCCAATACCTGCGCACTGGGGCTTACCGCACGGCAGTGGTCATTGGCGCTGATATTCTCTCGCGCTGGGTGGACTGGGGCGATCGCCGCACCTGTATTCTCTTTGGGGATGGGGCGGGGGCAATGGTGCTGCAAGCCAGTGAGGTGGATCAGCTCTTGAGTTTTGAATTGCGCAGCGATGGCCGCTTGAATGAACATTTAACCCTCGCCTTTCAAGGAGAAACGCAAACGCTTTGTCAGGAGGTGGCGATCGCCCAAGGGGGGTTTACGCCAATTGCCATGAATGGGCGGGAGGTCTATCGCTTCGCTGTCACTCAAGTGCCAGAAGTGATTGAAAAAGCGCTGCACCGTGCCCACCTATGCGCAGAGGATATTGACTGGCTTGTCCTTCATCAAGCGAATCAGCGGATTTTGGATGCAGTGGCGGAGCGCCTTGGTGTTGCTGCTGAAAAAGTGATTAGCAATGTCAGTCAGTGTGGCAACACCTCTGCGGCTTCTATTCCCCTTGCCTTGAGTACTCCAGTACAGCAGCAGATTAAGCGGGGCGACCTCATTGCCACAGCAGGCTTTGGAGCAGGCTTAACATGGGGAGCCGCACTCTTCCGCTGGGGATAAACTCTTGAGTTTTTATGTCTCAATCCTTTAAGAGCGTCCCCCAGACGTTGAAGGCGGCTCTTGATGCTCTTGACGGCGATCCGCTCTTTCGCGATCGCCTCGGGAGTAGCTGTTAGCTGTATTGATGCCTACCTGCAGTTGAAGGGAACAGTTTTGCCACCACGTTACGGGAGCGCCAAACCACCCTAGACTGCTAGGCATAGGCACAGGCTTGGCCAAAGATACGCCGTGGCACAGGATAGCGAAAGTGAAATAACAGAGCATTTTGACGGAGCGCCCGTGGCTCCGGCGCCCGCTCCCATAGGGTTTCATAAAAGAAAAAGGACACCCCAAACCCAGAGCGCTGGGCTGCTTCTACTTTGGCATCAATGAGTCCCATAGGAACCGGGTTCGTTCGCAGTCCCGTAAGTACCCCCACCGCCGTTGGGATTTTGGCTTGGGCTTGCAGCAATTCCGGTTGTGCCAGTTGCTGCACAAAACTGGGAAGATTGTAGCGATAGACCTGCACCACCACCTCATCGAGAATCCCTTGCGCCACCCACTGCGGCCAGTCTTGGAGAAAACTTTGAAAAGCCGTGGGCAGCGTTGTCGGCGAAAGTGAGAAAATGGCAGTGGGAAACTCCTGCTTCACCCGCTGGCGCAAGGTGTGGGCAAAAGCTGTGAGTTTGTCGGCACGCCAGCGCATCCATTCCGGATCGCGGGGGTTCGCTGGCACCGTTTTTTTTGTTTCCTGCTGGTAGAGTTCGCGAGTGTAGGGATCATAGCCAAACTCCGTAGGTAGACTAAAGTGATCGTCAAACTGAATGCCATCGACGGGATACTGCCGCAGAACTTCTAGCACAATGTTCGTAATAAAGGCTTGCACTTGCGGATGAAAGGGGTTGAGCCATGCCACTTCACCCGCAGCAGTGAGGCGGGTTGTTTCCCCGTGCACGCCTTGGGTGAGCCAGTCCGGGTGGGCGATCGCCAGCTCTGAGGTTTCCGGCACCATGAAACCAAATTCAAACCATGGGATCACCAGTAGATTGCGGCAGTGGGCTTGCTCGGTGAGTTCGCGCAGGATGTCGTAATCTTGGAGACCCCGCAGCACAAAGGGTTGAATACCTAAGTTGCGAGCTGTTGCACTGGGAAATCCCACATAGCCAGAATTCCAGACTACTGGGTAAAGGGTATTGAAGTTCAACCGTTGTAGATCGTTAAGGGCTGCCACCAACCGGGGGCGATCGCGCAACATTGGCATATCATTAGCCGTTAACCAAACACCCCGAATTGGGGGCATCGTCTGTGCCCTCAGCGGCAGGATGACTCCCCAAAGACTAATCAGCAGTAAGCCAAGGAGGAACCAATACGAAATTCGACGACGCACCATAGGGCTACACAGCAAAGGGGTGAAGCTGCCCCGCTCTCAGTTCCATGACTTGGGTACACGCGCTCTGCAAGAAAGTAGCATCGTGACTAACAATCATCCCGGGGGTTTGATCCTGTTGCAAAAAGGCCGTTAATGCTTGGCAACTCCGACGATCCAAAAAGGCTGTCGGTTCATCGTAGAGGATGAGTTGTGGCCGCATGGCTAAAATGCCAGCGATCGCCACCATCTGTTTTTCCCCGCCCGAGAGTTGATGGGGTACCCGTTGAGCTAAGTGGCTTGTGTTCGTAGCCGCGAGTGCTTGGCCAACCAAGGTACGAACTTCTGTCGGCGAGTAGCCCAAATTTTCCGGCCCAAAGGCTACATCCTCCGCCACCGTTGCCCCAATCAGTTGATCCGCCGGATTTTGCAGCACCACCCCCAACTGTGGCTGAAATTGACCCGGAATAACCCGCTGGCCACAGCAGTAAATTTCCCCCTGCTGCGGCGATAACACACCCGCGCACAACAGCAGGAGTGTGGTTTTACCGCAGCCATTCTCGCCAATAATGCCGAGGCGATCTCCCTCCCCCAAACGTAGATGCAGCCCTTGCAGCAACGGCACTGCCTCTGAGTAGCTAAACCAGAGATCGTGAATCTCGAGGAGGATTGCCACCCTTAGGTCTCAGCAAAATATAACACCATAGCCACTAAAGAGTCAGGGCTTGGGGATTGGTTTCAATGAGCTTGGCTAAGTCCCGCAGGAACGCTGCAGCATCCGCACCGTAAATCACCCGATGGTCACAGGTAATGTTCACCTTCATTTGCCGTTTCACCCCCAACAGCCCGTCTTCCGTAGCCACAACTGTGGGTTGCGAAGCCCCCACCGCCAGAATGGCACCTTGCCCCGGGGTGAGGATGGCATCAAAACTATCCACCCCAAACATGCCCAAGTTGGAGAGGCTAAACGTGCCGCTGTTGTACTCATCCGGTTGCAGTTGCTTGGCGCGGGCACGCTCCACAAGCTCTTTCCAAGTGCGCGAGAGGGTATAAATATCAATCTGGTCGGCATTTTTGAGAACTGGCGTAATCAGGCCACCGTCCGGCATAGCCACCGCCACAGCAATGTTAATGTCGTGGCGATATTGGATCCCCTGATCGGTGTAGTAGGCATTCATAATCGGGTGCTTTTGCAGCGTCAGGGCGATCGCCTTGGCCAGCAGCACCGTCATCGTGACTCCCTTCGACTTAATTTGCTGGTAGAGCCGATCCAAAGCGTCAGTGGTGATGGTATAGGCCACATGGAAATCAGGAATGGCCAAACTGGCCACCATATTGCGCACCACAGCATTTTGCAGCGTTGTCAAGGGCACTAAATCCGCTTTGGCAACCACTGGTGTTGGTGGTGCTGCTACCGTAGGTGTTGGTGCTGCAGTGGTGATGCCGAGCAGGGCTTCCACATCGGCAGCGGTAATCCGGCCATTGGGGCCTGTACCTTTGAGGGTTTTTAGATCAATCTTGTGTTCTTTGGCTAACTTGCGTGCCCGGGGTGAAGCAATCACTCGCCCGGTTGAAACACTCGAGCTACTCGGATCTGCTGCCACGGGCGTTGCCACGGCAACTGAGCTTGAACTGGCTTGGGAAGCCCCATTACTAGCGGCTGCTGGACTTGCTGGCGTTGCTGAGCGTGCCTTTGCCTGGGCCTCGGCAATCTCTGCTTCAGTTTCTGCCACTAGGCCAATGGTAGAACCCACTGGCGCCACTTCGCCTGCCGGTACTGTAATGACGGCTAGATAGCCATCGTAAAAGGACTCCACATCCATATCGGCCTTGTCCGATTCGACAATTAAGACCGTCTCCCCCTTGGCCACTTTATCCCCCGGGGACTTGAGCCACGAGACAATTTTGCCTTCCGTCATAGTGGAGCTGAGAGCAGGCATAAACAATTCACGAATCATAGAGGCTGTGTCCTTCGTTCCTTGGCAGTAGTAGCAGAGTAAACAAAAAAACTGTAGGCAATAGGGCGCTAGAGGGTACCGCGAATCTCTTCAATAACGCCATCGCGCATCAGGATTTCCACCTGCATTTTTTGGATCAGGTTGTCTCCTTTGGTGACGTAAAAAAAGTTATCGACTTGCCCTTGATCAACTTCTTGCCCCTCTTCAAGGCGTTGCACTTGATCCAGTTGTTGCAAAACAACATTTTTTTGCTGCAACAGTTGTGCCTTCTGGTTGTTCGCTTGCCCCTGCACGTCTTGAATGCGGGCTTTAATTAAATCTTCAGGTTCACCACTTTTCCGCAGTTGATCCACTACCTGCTGGAGCTGCAAATCCAGTTGCTGAATTTGAATGTCGATTTGATTCAGTTGCGCCTGTAGTTGCCGTTGGGCATCTTCTTTCCAGAGGGGGGTTACGACTGCTTTGACTGAAATTTGCCGCCGCAGAAGCAGTTTAGTGTCCATAGGGTCTGTCATGTACGTCACTCAAACATGCCCTTAATCATATCGTGGTAGCGATCGCTCACGACATGTCGGCGAATTTTTAGGGTTTGGGTTAAAAGACCATTCTCTATCGTAAAGGGTTCGAGGACAAAGCGGAATGTGGCAATGCGATCCTCCGGTCGGTAGCCGGGACGGTTCTGGACTTCTCGCAACAGCTCTTGACGGTAAAGATCCTGAATCACTTTGCTCTCTAGGGTCACACACTCGCCAACCCCTTCCGGTGTGGAGCGATCCGGCAATTCTAGGCGATACCCTTTGGCGGTAGCCCATTGCTCAAGAGCTTCAAGGTTGGGCACAATGAGGGCACCAAGGGCTTTCTGGTCTTGCCCCACCAGCATAATCTGGTCAATGTAGGGGCTACGAAGACAAGCATCTTCAATGGGTTGGGGTTCGATGTTTTCACCATTGCTGAGGACAATCGTGTCTTTTTGCCGCCCAGTGAGGACAAGATCCCCTGCTGGTGTTAGGTAGCCCAGATCCCCGGTGTCAAACCAGCCCTCACTATCCAAAACTTTAGCGGTGGCCTCGGGTTTGTTGTAGTACCCTTGCATGACTTGCGGGCCTTTGGCGAGCACTAGGCCTTTTTCACCAAAGTTGACGGGCTCCTTGGTTTCCGGGTGAACGATTCTAATGGCGGTATCGGGAATCGGTCGCCCCGCAGAGCCCCGCAGGTTGCACCAATGGCGTCGCGCCGTGAGCACCACTGCGGTTTCCGTGAGGCCATAGCCCACTAGCACCTCTAGGCCAATCACCTCATAAAACGTGTCTAAGTGGGGAGCAAGGGCACCCCCGCCACTAATGATTTGTTTGATTTCGCCGCCAGTGGCCTCGCGAATTTTGCAATAGACTCGTTTTTCACCGAGGTTGTACAGGGGGCGCAAAAGAGTGGTTTGGATGCGGGCGATCAACTTTTCCCAGCCGCTGGGATTAGGGTTAGTTAAACTGAGCCCAGTGAGCAGCCGTCGCTGCAAAACATACTGGCGACCCACCGCAAGGAAAAGCTGTGCCAGCCGTCGTTTGCTGGTCGGTGCATCCCGCAGTTGCTTTTGCACGCCTTCGTAAAAGCCTTCCCAAATCCGGGGCACGGCAATCATGTACTGGGGTTTACAGCGCTTGAGGTCATTTTTGAAGTGGCGTAGGTTCGTATAGGTTTGGGTACAGCCCGCCGCAAAGAGAAAGTACTCGGCGACCCGTTCATAGGCGTGCCAGATGGGCAAAATACTTAAGGTGCGATCGCCCACGTTCGGTTGTACCACCGCCCAAAGATTGACAATCTGACTCAGGAGGCCAGCGTGGGTGACCATGACTCCCTTGGGTTGTCCTGTAGTGCCAGAGGTGTACATCAAGGTCGCCAGATCCTTGGGGGCGATCGCCACAGTGCGCACCGTACCGTACTGTCCTTCAGTAAACACCTGGCCAAAATTCAGCAGCCGTAAGGGGAACCCTGCCAACTCGGGAGGTTCAGCACTCAGTAAAACAACGGTTTTCACCGAGGTCTCCCCGAGGCCAGCCTGCAACTTCTGGAGGGTGGCCAAGTTTTCCACTAAGAGCAAAGTGGCGCCACTGTCGCGCAAAATGTACAGAAGCTCTTGGGCATCGGCAGTGCCACTGCGCACCACATTAATGGCACCGGCCATCATACTCCCTTGATCGGCAATTAGCCAGCGGGGGCTATTATCGGCAAAAAGGGCGACGCGATCGCCCACACTGACCCCAAGGGCTTGCAGCCCTGCCGCAAAGCGTTGAATGCGCTGGTAAAGCTCACTGTAGGTGATGCGCGTGGCGGGTTCTTCATAGGGAGCATCGAGAGCAACAACCTCCCCGTGCCGTTGCGCCAACAGCGGCCAAATTTCCGGTAGCGAATTCAGGGATTTGTAGGGCACAAAGTGATCCGGTAGCGGGGCATCCCCCGCCAGCCCCGTCACAGGGGTATAGGTATAAGCCGCCGTTGTCATCTCCCTGCCTCCAAGTGCAACACGCAGAACTGTATTAAAGTTACCTGATGAAAGCGTTATCCTTGATAAATGCTACTCTTTGGTTCGCTGCAGACTTCACTCCATAAACACAGCTTGGCGTGAACCTATGCAGATCATCTGGAAATTTTGCTCTCCTTCATACAACTAAGGATCAGGACACAACCGTGGACAGTCCCATTGAGCACCGAAAAGCTGAGCATCTCCAGCTTTGTATGAGTGATGATGTCGCCGCTGATGTAGTCACCACTGGCTTGGAGTGCTACCGTTTTCGCCATTGCGCCCTGCCAGAATTAGACTTTGCCGACATTGACCTGCGGGTTCAGTTTCTCGGCTGGAATTTGGCGGCACCGTTACTCATCTCCTCCATGACCGGCGGTACTCCCCAAGCAGGAGAGATCAACCGTCGCTTGGCGCGGGTGGCTCAACAGGTGGGCATTCCCATGGGGGTGGGTTCGCAGCGAGTACTCCTAGAGCAACCCCACGTGCGCGACACCTTTGCCCTGCGCACTGTGGCGCCCACGATTCCCCTGTTAGCCAATTTAGGTGCAGTGCAGTTGAACTACGGTTGTGGCGTGGCGGAGTGCCAAAAAATTGTGGATCTGCTCGACGCCAATGCGCTGATCTTGCATTTGAACCCCCTGCAAGAGGCGGTGCAAACCGAAGGCGATCGCAATTTTAAGGGACTACTCGCTAAAATTAGACAAGTTTGCCAGGCCTTACCCGTGCCTGTGATTGTCAAAGAAGTGGGCAATGGCATCAGCGCTGAAGTGGCACAGCGCCTTGTGGAAGCTGGTGTTGCCGCCATTGATGTGGCCGGTGCAGGAGGCACCTCCTGGGCAAAGGTGGAAGCAGCCCGCGCCCAAGATCAACGTCAACGCTACTTGGGGCAAGCCTTTGGGGAGTGGGGGCTTCCCACCGCCACCTGTATTGAGCAAATCCGTACTGTCTTGCCTGCGGTACCGCTGATTGCTTCCGGTGGGCTCCAACGGGGGATTGATGTGGCCAAAGTCTTAGCCTTAGGTGCCAATCTGGCTGGCATTGCCCGTCCCTTTTTGCAGGCGGCGCAGCAATCGGAGGAGGCACTTTACGAACGTATTGAACTCCTCTTGGCGGAAGTCAAAACGGTTTTGTTCTGTACCGGCAATCAGAGTATTCCCCAGTTCCAAGCCCGTCCCTGCCTCGAAAAAACTTAACGAGGTTCTTCGAGAATGACCCGTAGCCACGCTGGCGGATCCGGAATGGGGTTGCCAAGACGCTCCAGCAGCATCCAGGCTAACATGTGCACCACCAAGGCATAGACCGTGGACTGCAAAAACACTAGCAGCAGAGCCACAACTTGGATCACGGTGACGGTGGGCTCCAGCAGCAGGTTGAGGTGGACAAGCACCCAATCAATGAAGTTTGTTACCTGCTGATTAAGGTAAATCCACAGGTTCTCCCCCAAAAGAATTGAGACCAACGTAATCTGAAAGAAAAATCCGGCAGTGCCGATCGCCGCACCAGTGAAGATTGAGCGACCCCAGCCCTGCCCTTTAGCCCAGCAACCGCCGAAGATCACTCCCATAATGCCGTGGGGCAGCAAAAATTGGAGACTGCGGGGAGGCCCCATCAACACCGACAACAGCAGGGCACTGACAATAGCCCCCATCCACGCTGCCCGCCGCCCCCAGCGGAGATAGACCAAAGCAATGGGAATTGGGAAAAACAAGCGCAGCACGGGTCCTACTGGCAGATAAAAGTTAATCACCCACATGAGGGCTGCCGTACTAGCTAAAAATGCCGTTTCCGTAATCACCAGGGTACGCTGCACCTGCGATCGCCCCAAGGCTTGGGCATGCTCGTGAGGGGCGATAGGGGACACCGCCGGAAAATCGTCATCCAAGGGATCGGTTGGCTTCATGCAGGGGGGGAGAGTATTCCAAAGCAGCACTGCGCTAACACTCTAGCAAGGGCGGTGCCGCCTGACCAGTGAGGGACACATCGCCAGCGCCTCAAAGCAGATCAAGAAACCCCCGATCGCCAGCGATCGAGGGAGCCTACCTAAGATACACAAGAGGATTTATTGAAATTATGTTTCAGCAATTGGATTGAGAATATTTTCTAGTTGCTTAAAGTTAAACCCCATCGCCCGTAGGGCATGCCACAGGTGCCCTTGGAGGAAGAAAAAGGCGAGGAAAAAGTGGGCGTTTGCCAACCAAGCCCGCGGGGTGTGCTGCCCCAGCGGGAGTTTGATCGTATCGGCAAAATAAGGCGCAATCCCTAATTTCACTTCTAAGGGAGGACCGTAGAACTCCACTGGGTAAGCTAAGGTATTGACGGCACAGAAGTAGGCCGCCACAAACCCAGCTAGGGCAATCCCCCCTAAGGAGTAGGAAAGAATGGCCTCCGCCGAAAAGATCAGCACTTTACGCGCCCATTGCAGCGGTGGCACGAGAATATGCCAAATGCCCCCACCAATGAGCAAAACCCCGACATAGATATGCCCACCCACAAGGTCTTCAAGGTTGTCAATACTGGCAAAGTGGGTCTGGTAGCCGTAGATAACAAAGGGATCCAAAGTAGGCTGGGTTACAAGGCGTACCTCGTGCAGGTTGGCATCGTACAAACCACCCCAGACCGTGGCCTTCAGTACCAACAGCAGTGCCCCCAAGCCCAAAAAGAGCAGGTGGTGCCCCAAAATAATGCCCAGTTGCTGAGGATCGTCCCAACGAAAATGAAATCGACGTGCCCGCCCCTTGGCAGTGCTCAGATCTTGGGGAGCGCGGAACGTGTGGAACAGGGCACCTGCCCCCAAAACGGCAGAAGCGATCAGGTGAAGGGTGCCAATGACAAAGTAGGGGTACGTGTCAACCACCTCACCCCCCTCGCCAATACCAAAGCCAAGGGTTGCCAAATGCGGTAGTAAAATTAACCCCTGCTCGCCCATGGGAACACTGGGGTTGTACTGAGATATTTCGTAGAGGGTGAAGGCACCTGCCCAAAAGACGGTCAGGGCGGCTTGGGCCACATGAGCAGCAATAAAGAGCCCGGAAAGCTCAACAAAGCGCGCATTACCGGCCCACCAGTCGTATTTGACATTGGCTTGACCATAGGTCTGTAGTCCGGCACTGCTGACAGGCGGGTTTACCGCCGTTGTAGATTCACTGGCGATCGCCATAAAGTCCTCCTAGATAAACTATTTGCAAAGATGAAGGAGCGTTACTGATACTTAAACTCAACAACACCGCCCTTAGTTTAGCGTATTTAATGAGAAAAAATATCAATTAAGCATCACCAAGATGTAAAGATATGTAACGGCTCTATCCCCTCAATAAGGCAAAAAAATTACCGTAATTCTGGCATTCCCTTGATAAAGCGTGATACCCTGATTAAGGATGAGTCAAGCGCTGAATGGCTTTTCCCTAGCGGGTTAGCCATTGAGTTCACGGTCATCCATCACAGTTCTGCACAGCAACAGTAGCTGTGAACCAACTAAGCGAGCATTATACGATGTTGATGTTAGCGGGGTTAAAGCAGCAATTTTGTCAGCGTGCTTTTTGCCTTGGCGCGGCTTGTCATGCCCGATTAGCCATTTTCCATTGTTGCTCTTTTTAATCTGCCTAAGGGAGGTTTTTTTATGTCTATCCGTTTGTACGTGGGCAATTTGCCGCGGGAACTCAGCCGCGAAGAGTTGGAAGCGCTCTTTAACAAAGAAGTTGGCAACGTGGGCACGACGAAGCTCATTACTGATCGCAAAACCGGTAAATGTCGCGGTTTTGGCTTCTTGACCGTTGAGTCAGAAGAACTGGCCGATCAAGTGATTGAAAAACTCAACGGCTACACGTTCAAGGACAACACGCTCAAAATCGAAAAGGCCAACGACAAGTCCAAATCTGAAGCCAAGGACGAGCATGCCCCTGAAAAAACTGCCACGAGCAATCGCAATAATTCTCGCAAAGCCAACAAAGGGGGAAATCGGCGACCCCAAGCTGCTGCTGCTGAGTACAGCTCCCTAGATACCGACGCCGCGCAACCGGATCCCCGCTGGGCGGATGCCTTGGCACAACTGAAGGAACGGCTGCTGGCACAAAGCACAAACTCTTAGGTACCTATGACCAGTAACCCGTGGCCGTTTATCACCCCGGGTATCCCCGATAGCCTCTTTGAACGCCTTCCCGGTATTCCCCTCACCCAGCGGGAAACGCGTTTATTGATGCTTTCCTATTTACGTCTGGAACCTCACTCGTGTTTGTGGGATATTGGTGCCGGTACAGGTACCATTGCGGTAGAGGCGGCACGATTAGCTTCTCGTGGCCACGTCATTGCGGTAGAGCGGGATGAGGAAGTGGTCGAGCTGATCCAACGCAACTGTGATCGCTTTGGCGTAAAGAATGTTCAAATCATAACGGGTTCCGCCCCCGAGTGCTTCCCTCAGTTAAGCCCATTGCCCCAGCGGATTTGCCTTGAAGGGGGTCGCCCCATTAAAGATGTGTTAATGCAGGCGTGGGAATATTTAGCCCCTGGTGGCCGTCTGGTGGCGATCGCCAGCAGTCTGGAAAATCTTTATGCCCTCTCAGAAGGCTTTGCGACGGTGCAAGCGCGGGGGCTTGAGGTGGTCCAGTCCGTGATTAATCGTCTCGAAACTCGCGGCGGCCATCAGCTTTTTACTGCTGTCGAGCCCATTTTCATCCTCAGCGGTGAAAAACTTTCCTAATGGCGATCGGGCAGTTGTGGGTGGTGGGCACCCCTATTGGCAACCTCGAAGACCTTACCCCACGGGCACTGCGGATTCTGCAGGCGGTAGATCTCATTGCTGCTGAAGACACTCGCCACACGGGACGGCTACTGCAGCACTTTGGTATTACAACGCCCCAACTGAGCCTGCACGAACACAACACCCAGCAACGCCTGCCGCAACTCCTTGCTAAGCTCCACAACGGTGAACAAATTGCACTGGTCAGTGATGCTGGCCTCCCGGGCGTTGCGGATCCCGGCTATGAACTCATTTGCGCCTGTATTGCTGCTGAGATTCCTGTGACGCCAGTTCCGGGAGCAAATGCTGCCCTGACCGCCTTAATGGCAGCAGGCTTACCGATGGAGCGCTTCTGCTTTGAAGGTTTTTTACCCGCCAAAGGGCGCGATCGCCAACAACGATTGGAGCAACTGCGCCATGAACCCCGCACCATGATCCTTTACGAGGCTCCCCATCGCCTTAAGCAAACCTTGCAAGAATTATTGCCAATCTTGGGGGGCGATCGCCCCATAGTTTTAGCTCGGGAACTCACTAAACGCTACGAAGAGTTTTGGCGGGGTTGCCTTGCTGCTGCCATTGACTGGGTGCAGCAAACGCCACCGCGGGGGGAATACACCCTTTTGATTGCGGGCTGGACGCCAACAGCGCCTTCGCTGTCTCCAGAGCAACTGGAAGCTGAACTGCGGAGCTTGCAAGCACAGGGACTCTCCCTTGCCGAAGCCAGTCGCCAACTGGCTGCCCTCACCGGCATTTCACGGCGGCAGCTTTATCAAATTGGCTTAAGGCAGGACAAGGGCAATCGTTAAAATAGGGAATGGCAATCCCTCTGGGCGCGGTGGCGATCGCCCAACCTACTGGCGAGGAGTACCTCTGCATTGGCAAACATCAATTTTTGGGCACTTTTGATTCCGCCTGTTGCTGGCGGCATTATTGGTTACTTCACAAATGATCTTGCCATTACCATGTTGTTTCGCCCCTATAAGCCTCTTTATGTTGGGGGCAAGCAGCTTCCCTTTACCCCCGGGCTGATTCCCCGCAACCAAGAGCGCCTCGCCCGTCGTATTGCTGATGCCATTCTTGGCTCCCTGCTGACACCGGAAGAACTGCAAAACTTGGCACGGCGTTTGCTGCAGGTGCAGCGAGTCAAAGCCGTGATCTATTGGTTGCTAGAAACGAGCATTACCCAGATTAAAGAGCAGAGTGAACAGCGGTCTGCGCAAGTGCTAGCCAACATCCTGCGGGACTTTTTTGGCGGTGCCTTGCCACGCCTCATGAAAGTGTGGTCACGGCGGGAAGACTTCTTAGAGCCACAGCTCAATCAACTCTTTGACCAAGTCCTTGTTGAATTGCAACTGAGCGACGAGCAGGCGGAAAAGTTAGCCGATTGGTTATTGTCAGTCATGTTGCCACCGGATCGGCTACGACTGGCCATTATCGATTTTTTGACTGACCGTACCATTAACATTCTCGATCAAGAACTCCGGCAGAATACCAGTGGCACCTACTGGGTCATGGTCAACTTAGTGGGCGTTCGCAATACCCTCATTCGCCTACGAGAATACTGCCTCAATGAACGGGACGCCTGCAACCGTCGCCTTGGTGACCTCATTCAAGCTTTGACCCTGCGGCAGCGTTTAGTGGAAGCCTTGCAAAACCTTAGCTTACAGAGTTTACCCCTCGGCACCGTGCGAGAACTGCGGCAACTGTTTCGCCAATCAGTACGCACTTACATTCAAGAGCAAGGCTTTGGCGTCATTGAAACCGTCAGCCAAACGGTGGATTGGGATGGCATCTCCCTGAGTATTTTACGGCGACTGCGGGAGTCCGCCAGTTTGGGGGCCTCCTTAGACGTCATCAGCGATGAGTTGGCGCTGGTGCTGGATCGCTATTTAGAGCGGGATTTAGAACTCATTATTGAGCGAGCTATTCCCATCCTTGATTTAGACCGAGTGATTGTCGATCGGGTGAAAGCCACCTCACCGGAAAACCTTGAGCTGGCGATTCAGGGCATTGTCCGCAGTGAATTACAGGCCATTGTGCGCCTAGGGGGAATCTTAGGATTTTTAATTGGTGTCATGCAGGCTGGTTTTTTGTACTGGCAAAGTTTGGGGTAACCAGGGCGATTTTGAGGTGGGTTGAGGGGCAAAGTATTGGTGCACCTCCTCAAAAGCTACAATCCATGACAAATCTGGTCGCTCCAGGGAGCGCACGACCACCAAACGACGATACACAGAGACAACTTCAAAAGGTTCATCTCGCAGGTAGAGGCGATCGCCTTTGCACAGAGTTGTGGATGTCATAGCTGGCTCGTCAATAATCCCTTTCCATTGTTCCGAAAATTCCCTGAGAACTCCTCCCCCAATCAGGTAATTCTGGGGAGGATAATGCTAGGGTGGGTACGGTTCCATGACCAACCATAAATGGAGAAGTGCATGAGTACACTGGTTGTAATTGCCTTTGATGATGAGTACAAAGCCAATGAGGTTCTCATCCAACTCCTCAAGTTACAGCGGGAGCATCTCCTTGACCTTGAGGATGCGGCAGTCGTTGTCCGCACCAAAGATGGGAAGGTGAAAATTAACCAAACCCAAGACTTGACTTTAGCGGGTGCCTTAGGGGGCGGCTTCTGGGGACTGCTGATTGGGTTGTTGTTCTTTAACCCATTGCTGGGTTGGGCAGCGGGTATTGTTGCTGGTGCCATTTCCGGTAAATTTACCGATATTGGCATTGACGATAATTTCATTAAGGAACTGGGAAAAACTATTTCCCCAGGCACATCGGCCATTTTTACCCTCGTACGGCAGGCCACCCCCGACAAAGTGCTGGAAGAAATTGCTCCCTTTGGCGGTAAAGTGCTGCGAACTTCCCTGTCCAAAGAAGATGAAGCAAAACTGCAAGAAGCCCTTAACCGGGGTAATGCTGCTGGTGACTCTAGTGAGGGTTAATCAACAGTGATTGATTTGCTACCATTTACTAACACAAGCTAACATTTAAGCTAGCTATGGCATACGTTCCTCTCAGAAAAGCGGTTGAGTTTTTGGGTCTGAGAATAGCTGGGCTTTTGTGACATCCTCCGGACGCTGACTCTACGAGTACAGCGCGAAACTTATAGCTCCCCGAACCCCGCATTAGTTAACGAACTATAGGCAGTCAACGGGTGATTGCGGTAGTGTTAGGACATCTCAGGTAAGGTGGGCGAGTGACCATTCAAAAGCGACTGGATTGGCGATCGCTGCGATTTCCTTGGCTGATGCTGCTCTTTGGACGGCGATCGCGCCTTGGCACAGTTTTACAGCGATGGGGCGCTCACCATTGGCAGGCGGGAGCTATACTTTCCCTCGGCTTATCTTTGGGAATCTCTGGTCTTTCCCTAGGATGGCTGCTGCGACAACCCACAACGGCAGGCAACTGCGAGTTTGTCTTTTGGCCATTTGCCTCCGCCTCGTTTCGGCTCTACTGTGCCCAAGCGGCGGCAGAGCGTCAAAGTCTTGAAGACCTTCTTTACGCGATTGATTTAATTGACCACCTACCGCGGGATCATCCCCTTGCGCCGGAGATCAACCGCCGCCTTGAAGTGTGGTCGGATCAAGTGTTGGCACTGGCCAGTGCCGCATTTCACGAAGGACAACTCAGCCGTGCCATTTCGTTTGCTCGTCGTATCCCGCGCCATGTTCGTGCCTACAGCAAAGTGGAAGCGCAAATTGCCCGCTGGCAAGACATCTGGCAGGAGGGGGAAGCCATCTATCGCCGCGCTGAAACCGCCCTCAAAAACTTAGAATGGCGCGAGGCCTTTCAGATTTCGCTACAACTACAGTTTGTTCAATGTCGGTACTGGTCGCAGGAGCAGTTTGGGGCTTTGAATCAACGGATTATCCGGGCGCAAAAAGAGGATCGGCAACTGGATGAAGCCCGTGGGCTGATGGCGCAGGGGGGGGCCGATAACCTTGCTGCTGCCATCACCATTGTCCGACGGATTCCCAGCAGCAGCGATGTGTACCCGGGGGCACGGCGATTGATTAATGAACTCGGGGAACAATTACTGCAGGAGGCCCTAGCAGCCCTTGAGCGCTATGACCCCTTGGAAGCCCGCCGTATTGCCCGTCTGATTCCGAGCGATGTCAGCAGTGTCCGCGCTGCCCAAGATGTCCTGAAGCTAGCAGCCGCAGAGGAGCTCGCCCAAGCGGGTATGGGAGCTGAGATCACCAGTGCGATCGCCCAAGCTCGTACCATAAGTGCCCAACGCCCCCTTTACTTTGATGCCCAGCGAGCCATTCGCCGCTGGCAAGCGGATCTGAAAGCGTTACAAACCCTCGCTGAGAGCCAAGCCATAGCCCGCAGTGGCGATCTGGGTCATCTACGCCAAGCTCTCGCCACTCTAAACATTCCCCTGACGGACGTGAGTCCCTACCGGCAGGAGCAAATTCGTCGCCAGCAGCGCATCTGGCAGCGCCAAGTGGAAGTTGCCGAAGATCAACCCCTCCTAGATCGTGCCAATGCCCTTGCCCGTCTCGGAACTCCCCAAGGGTTATTACAGGCACGGCAGCTTCTGGAGCAAATTCGCCCCAATCGTGCCCTTTACGCAACAGCACAAGACCGTATCAATGAACTATTTCCGCCTGTAACCAGCCCTAAAGTGGCTGAGGATAGGGATATCCTGCGACTGAACGAAGCCCAACGCCGGGCACAGGGCGGGCGCCCCAGCGACTTTGCTGCTGCCATCGCCCTTGTGCAAGAGATTCCCCCTGAGGCCAGCGTCTATCCTGTGGCCAATCGGCTCCGGCTCCAGTGGGGGCAAATGATCTTGGAGCAAGCGCGCTATTGGGTGGGTCGCAATACTGCCGAGGCGATCGCCATCGCTGAACTGATTCCCCCAAACCACCCCCTCTATCCTGAGGCTGTCGAGATGATCCGTGGGTGGCGCAGCCTCGATCCTGCCTTGAGTTCTCCCTAGCCAGCGGTACTGTTGGCCTCCACAAGGCGTACCTTGCGTGCTAAGCCCACGGCTTGCAGAGCGCGAATCGTGATCCAAGTAATGTCAAACTCCCACCACTGCAAACCGTGGCGGGCTGAGTGGGGATAGGTGTGATGGTTATTGTGCCAGCCTTCCCCAAACGTGAGCAGCGCAACCCACCAGCAGTTCGTGGAGCGATCGCCCGACTCAAACGTGCGGTAGCCAAACTTATGGGTGGCGCTATTCACAAACCACGTCAGATGATAAACCAACACTAAACGGACAAAGATGCCCCAGACGATGAAGGGTAAACCGCCCCAGAGGTACAGCAACAGGGCAAACACGACTTGAATGGGCACAAAGTACTGATTGAGAAAGCGATAGATGGGGTCACCATTAATATCTTTGGTGAGACGCTCAACCTCCGCCTTGGCAGGGACGGTCACCAACATCCATCCCATGTGAGACCACCAAAAACCACGCTGGGAATTGTGCTGGTCTCGCTCTTGGTCGGAATGTAAGTGGTGGTTACGGTGCAAGCCCACCCACTCGATGATGCCGCCCTCACAGGCAAGGCTGCCGCAAAAGACAAAAAAATACTCCAGCCACTTGGGGCATTGGAAACTGCGGTGCGTGACCAATCGATGCCAGCCAAGGGTAATGCCTAACCCGCCGGACACCCAGTACAAAACTAGACATAAAATGAGGGCATTCACAGAGAACAAGCCCGGTACAAAGGCCAGTAACGCTCCTAAGTGAACCACACTCATAAAAAGAATGACGCCCCAGTTTGGACGCAACGGGAGCGCAGGTACAGCAGAAACAGATGTCATACAAATCTCTCAGTGATAACAAACCCTGAAGTTAGACCCTCTCCTTGAAGAAAGGCTTTCAGGGATAATGACGGTTGGGTTTGATCGAAACCCCCATCGCCACCGTAGAAACGGTTGTCAGCCGTAGTGGGCGATCGCTAGACTTGACGTTCAGGAGTATTGTGTCGTTATCGTGACAACTCACATCCTTGCGGCAGCAGAGCATGCCCTTTTTCCTATCTTCTCTGAGATTGATAGCCGCGTCAAGCACAATTTAGATCGGGTTTTACGCGCTTTTCGCCAACAGCGGGTCGGTGTTCACCACTTCAGCAGTATGACGGGCTACGGCCACGGTGATTTGGGGCGCGAAACCCTTGATCAGGTCTTTGCGGCGGTGATGGGCGCTGAGGCAGCCTTAGTACGGCTACAATTTGTTTCTGGCACCCACGCGATCGCCACGGCCTTGTTTGGGGTGCTGCGCCCCGGCGATGAACTGGTGGCGCTCGCTGGCGCTCCCTACGACACCCTCGAAGAGGTCATTGGCCTGCGCGGTCAGGGGCAAGGTTCCCTGCAGGAGTTCGGGATCCACTACCGTGAAATTCCCCTACAAGCCAATGGTGAGCCCAACTGGGAGGCGATCGCCACCGCTGTAGGGGCGACAACGCGCATGGTGCTGATCCAACGCTCCTGTGGCTATACGTGGCGCCCCAGCCTCAGTCTGGAGCAAATTGCCCAGATGATTCAACTGGTCAAGGCGCAAAACCCAGATGTGATTTGCTTTGTTGATAACTGCTACGGCGAATTTGTAGACACCCAAGAACCCACCCACGTCGGGGCTGATTTAATGGCCGGCTCCCTGATTAAAAACCCAGGGGGAACCATTGCTCCGGCAGGGGGCTACATTGTTGGCCGCGCTGATTTAGTGGAGCAGGCCAGTTACCGCCTCACCGCCCCCGGGATTGGCCATGCCGGCGGCGCCACGTTTGACCAAAATCGCCTGCTGTTTCAGGGGCTCTTTTTGGCACCGCAGATGGTGGGGGAAGCCCTCAAGTGTAGCTACCTCCTTGGTTACGTGTTTGATCAACTAGGTTATGCCGTCAATCCCCCTGCCCTGGCTCCCCGCCGTGATGTCATCCAAGCCATTGCCTTGGGCAGCCCCGAAAAAGTGATTGCCTTTTGCCGCACGCTCCAGCGCTACTCCCCTATTGGGGCTTATCTCGATCCGGTACCCGCCCCGATGCCGGGGTATGCCGATGAACTCGTGATGGCGGGTGGTACGTTCATCGATGGCAGTACCGCTGAACTCTCTGCCGATGGCCCCTTGCGTCCGCCCTACGTTGTGTTTTGCCAAGGGGGCACCCACTGGACTCACATGGCGTTGGTTCTGGAGGGGCTACTGGCAGATACCACTCTTTGGCTTAAGTAACAAGTAGCAACCGCTTCCCAGTGCCGCAAAATATCGGCTTCAAAGGCCTCCTGCCAAGACGGGCAAATGCGCTGCGTCAGTTCATGGGCGCGAGCACCCATCGCCTCACGGTAGCTTGAATCGGTGAGTAACGGGGCGATCGCCCCTGCCCATACCTTGGGGTCACGGCTGGTGACAACGATGCCATCCACCCCCGACTCAGCAACGTACTTGCGACCGCCATCAAAGCCAGAAATCACCACCGGCAGTCCTGCCGCTCGCGCTTCCACCACCACATTGGGCCCCGTTTCCGACTCGGAGGGAAAGACAAACACATCACTACTGGCGTAGATGGCACCTAATTTTTCTTGGGGGACTTGACCCGTCAGCGTCACCCGCTCGCCCAAAAGCGCTTTTACCTCGTTCCCTTGTGCTCCTTCCCCCACGACTAGGAGGTGGTAATCGTAACCCTGCCTTGCCAATTCTTGCGCTGCTGTTGCTAGCAACAGAACATTTTTACTGGCATCCACCCGCCCCACAAACAGCAGAATGGGCACATCGGGAAGCTGGTACTCCTCCCGCAGCCATTGACGTTGTCGCCACCGCGGATGAAAGCGATCGCGATCGATGCCCCGGCGAAACCAGTACACCCGTTCTGGCGGCAAAAAACTTGTCAACCAGTCATAGTCCTGCTGCCGCGAAACCAAGAGGCGATCGCTGGCGCGCATAAACCCAGCTAATTTCCGCTCGGCTTGGCAACTAAACCACTGATCAATGTGCAGTTGCTCGAGCCAAAGCCATTGCCAAAAGCGTGCTCCCCAACTGCGTTGACTCATGCGCAAAATAATTTCTCGAGAGTAGGTGCGCGTCAGTAACGGTAAGTCGGTATGGATGGAACTCACCAAGGGACGCCGCTGTTGCCGACAAAACCGTCGCACTGTCTGAGCAAAGCTAAAAGTATCGGTGAGATGAAAAACCTGATGTTGCCAGAGGTGCGGCCATACCCCCCAGTGAAAGGGCGCTACATCCGTGAGGCCAGCCCCTTGACGGAGAATCTCAAGACGCTGGGTGCTAAACTGCGGCGGCAGCAGGCGATAACGCACATTCTCAGCGAGTTGAAGGGTTTGGGTCGCGGCGCCTAAAAAGTAAATCGTTAAGTCAACGCGATCGGGGTAATGGCAGGCGGCTTCGGCAAAGCGTTCCCAGCATTTCACGTGTCCGCCCGCATTGGGGTGCCATTCCAAGCAGATAAAAACTGCCACGGATAGGGGCTGTTTCAAGCCAAACTCCTCAAGATGGTATTTTCGCGATAATTGATTGAGTATCTCATTCTAGGGTGATTCAAGGAAACAGACATGGGCTACCGCAATCGCGCGATCGCCATTGGTTTAGCTCTGGCCGGTATTCTCCTGCCGGGTCTGCACAAGTTCTACCTGCGGCAACCCTTGTGGGGGCTTGTTTATCTGCTGCTGGGGGTTCTCTTTTCCCCCGTAACGCTGGAACAGGGCTCCTTGGGGGCGATCGCCCGTATGGCCTGCGTGATTGAAGCCGTTTGGTATCTGTTTCAGGGGGCTGATGCCTTTGATGCCACGTTTAACCCTCACATTAGTGCGGTTGTGCCCAAACTTTCTCTTGAGGCCACAGCCTCCGAGCTGCCGAAAAACTAATAGCGCCAGTAGCGCCGCCCCTGCCAGAAAATGCCAATGGCCGTGCCAATTAAGAAGATTTCACTCAGGGGAAAGAAAATGGATCGCAAACCCCAAAAACCACTGAAGGCACTCAAGCCCACGCTTGCCAAGAGGAGACATAAAAATAGCCCCCACAGGGTACCGCCATAGATGGGGGCGGGATTAAACCACACCTCGAGGCATCGCACTGCCAGCAGGCCCAAGGCGACGCTCATTCCGAACCGTACCAGCAGACCGAGGGGCGGCTGCAGCAAAATTATTAATACCTCGCGTACCGGCACCGCTGCACTGCCAATGTAGTACAGCCCCGTATCAAACAGGACAGCAATCAAAGCAACCAACAGCCCTGTCGGCAGCAGCGATCGCCACGGCAGAGCCTTGAATTGTTGCCACGGATTTGACACCGCCCACTCTCATAACAACACACTTATTGCAGTACCCTGCGCCTCGCCGTCGGAGTAAAAATTCAGGTGGAGGTATCTTCCAAGCTCATTTCCAGTTCCATGCGCTGCTCCATTTGGCGCAGAAAGTAGCCCGTCATCATGGCTGAGGCTAGTAGGCCAGCTAAATTATCGCGGTCGGTAGCAATTTGCACATTGAAATCTTCCGACGGCAGCCCGCCGACTAAACCCTGAACATTTTGGCTAATAATCTGACGAATATCCGGACTGACCGAACGGGCAATGCGGGTTAACACTTCTGGCGATTGACGCTGTAAGTACTTTAGGAGCAGATTGGGCTGCCCATCATCCGTTGAGGAACCGTGAAAATTAGCATTTCCGGGATCAAAAACCATAGGCATTGCTCGCTCATGAATGATAACTATATGTTACAGTACGCACCGCAAAGCCCGCTTCCCTAGGGGTGAGATATGTAGCCCTCCTTCTTGGGGATTCCTTAACCCACCGGTTCAGGTGCTTCCAAATTGATGGCTAAGCCATCCGCTACACCGTTTAAGGAGGGCATGAGGAGCAGTTGCCGGACTTGATGACGTTTGGCAGGGCTGAGGTAAGCCTGTTGGAGCGATCGCCACCGTTGCCACTGCCGCGTTTGCTCAAGGGCAATCATTTCCGCAAGACAAGGGGAGGCCTGCCGCAGGTTCAGCCCTAATTGACGATGGAAGAATTGGTGCAGCACCACCCCATCGTGCAGTGTGCCTAACAGTTCCTGCAGCGTGGCAAATTCAGACACTTGTTCGCCAAAGTCATCCCCATAGACGCGGCTAAATAACTCCATTTGATAGCGCACCCGCTTAGTTTGCTTGCGCAAGTCGTGGAGTTCTTCTCCTGATGTTTCTAGAAGGGCAGCAGGCTCACTCACGGCCCAAAAGGCAGGGCGATCGCTGTGCCAGTCCACTGCCACTTGCCAGCCCGGATGCCGCAGGAGATGGCACACAAGCGGCAGGAGAATATCCGGAGCAATGAGGCCAATGGGTAAATCGGCAAGGGGTAGATACTGGGGTTGGGCGAGCCATTCGTCTAAACCCTGCTGTAGTTTACGATAGCGATCGCCCCGCAGCAGTTGCAAGGCTGTTTGCAGGGCTTCTTCCCGCTGTTTATCTAGCTTTTTAATTAACTTGGTCAGTTGCTGCTGCTCCCCCCGAGGCAGGTGGGGGTAGTATTGCTCCTTGAGCGCCAGCATCATGACATCTAAATCCCGCACCGGGCTAAGGCTGTTGGCAACAGCTCGCACCCGTTGAATAGAGACCCCTTTGGGTAAGCGCACCGTTTGGCTAAAGACCTCTAGGGCAGTGCGCAGCCGTCGTAAGCCCACCCGCATTTGATGAATGGCTTCTGGGTCGCGATCGCGCAACACGCCGGGCTCGTGCTTACTAATTTTGCGATAGTATTTCTCGCATGCCTCGTAGGCAACCTGACCTAGGGTTTCCATGACGTCTCCCTCCATTGTTGTCTTGTTAACATCCCATGCCTAGTGCTGCGCTTGCTCTGTTGGGTTGACAGAATTGATCGGGTGCTGGGGTAGATGGATTCTGAAATAAAGTTTAACGACTGCTTAGGGATTTAAATCTCATCTTAATAGTAGCTTAACCGTTGAGCTGCACGGATCAGATCACCCCTATGAATGATTCCTTGGTAACGCTACTGACAGACTTTGGCAGCCGCGATGTCTATGTGGGTGTCATGAAGGGGGTCATGCTGACGGTTTATCCCCAAGTGCGCTGGCTGGATCTGACCCATGAAGTGCCTCCCCAAGACTGCCGCACCGCCAGCTTTCAATTGCTACAAGCCTTGCCCTATTTCCCAGCGCAAACCGTTCATCTGGTTGTGGTTGATCCAGGGGTGGGGACAGCGCGGCGGGCGATCGCCCTCAAGGTGACGCAAGGGTACTGCGTTGGCCCCGATAATGGCGTTTTTACCCATGTGCTCCAGCGCTATGCCGTGGAGCAGGCGGTGGAACTCAACCGTCCCCAATTCTGGCGCCAGCCCAACCCCAGTGCCACGTTCCATGGCCGCGATATCTTTGCGCCAGTAGCGGCCCATTTGGCAGCCGGTGTCCCGTTATCTACCTTAGGGGATGCCATTGATCCCCATACCTTGCTTCGCTTGCCCCATCTGGACTACTGTGTTTATCCAGCGTACGTCGAGGGCTGGGTACAGGCCATCGATCACTTTGGCAATCTGATCACAACGCTACCCGCCGAGGTTCTTCAAGACCGCCAAGGCATTGTCGAAATTGCGGCTCAACACCTCCCCCTAGCCAAGACTTATGGCGATCGCCCCGCCGGTACTTGTCTAGCGCTAGTGGGCAGTCATGGCTTTATTGAAATTGCCGTCAATGGTGGCAGCGCCCAGAAGATGCTGGGCTGTCGTAATGGCGATCCGGTGCGGCTGTGTTAGCTGGAACCGGAGGGCGACTGGCTCAAGACGGTTTTTGAAGCCATGCGGGTGCGTTTGCGGGCAGCCTCGCTCAGTTGCGACTGTTGCTGCAACGCTGTTGCTGATTCTGCCAGAATCTGCGCAGCTTCTGTGTCCCCCATTTGCAGCGCCGTTTTAGCAGCACTTTGCAAGAACGTGGCGGCACCCACGGCATCTCCGGCTTTGAGCTTTGTTTCAGCAAGCTGGGTTTTACGGTACTTTTCCACCGTCAAGATACTTTGCTGCACCTGCGGATCCACCGCTGGCGTATGGACAGGCACAGCTTCCAACGTTAGCGGCACCCGCTCTGAGAGCAGTCCTGCCTGTTGTCGCCTTGGATCGTCGTAGCGAACTTGCACAGCCCCAATGACGTGGTGACCCACAGGTAGGGGTTGGGTATAAAGCGTAATGAGCAGCGTGCGCTTAATCGTCGCCGATAGATCCCCAACCCGAATCGAGTACTGATGGTCACCCTGAGTTTCGTAGCTGAGTTCAATGGTGTCGGGTGCCACTTGGGTAACCGGTTTGAAGTCTGCCAGTTGGGCAGCACTGCTGAGGGTGAGGAGTACATGGGCATTGGTGACGTCCACACTGCTGACATGGCTAAAGAGTGCCTGAAAACTGGCGATCGCCTGCTCCGCATACTCAATAAACACCAAGCGCCCGTTAGCAGCATCGGCAATTTGCTCTAGCACATCTTGGTTCCAGTGCACCCCAAATCCGAGGCTATTCAGGGTAATGTTGTACTCCGCCGCCAGCTTGGCAAGGTCAAGGCAGCGTTGATTATCGCCGTGCTCATTTTCGCCATCGGTGAGTAAAAAGGCTTGGGAAATGGTGCCTTGCTTCCCTTGCGCCAATTGCTCGAGGCCTAGCTTCATCCCCTGATCAATGGCGGTGCCCCCATTGGCTTCGAGGGTGGCAATTCTTGCTTTGATGGCCTCTTTGTCGCGCACCACCTGGTTGGGCACCAACACCTTCGCTTGGTGATCAAAGGCAACGACCGCGAGGCGATCGCCCGCCGTCAGCCGATCCACCAGCGATTGGGCGGCTCGCTTCACCATGGCAAGGGGTTCTCCCGCCATCGAGCCACTGTGATCCAAAATGAGGCAGAGATTGAGGGGAGCCCGTTCCTGCTGTCGTTTCTCGGCGGTCAAAGTTAGCTCCAATTGTCGTTGTGCCCCCTGCTGGGCACTCACAACTCGATCGCTCAGTTTGGCAACCAGTTGAACCGTCATACCTGTTCCTGCTGTGGAATTCTTCTCCATTGTGCCTAGAGTCTTGCTCTCTGCCCCAAAAAGGTAAAGACTTGCAAACAAGGGTGAAGGCGGTTCACGAATCTTGATACAACAATCTATGGAGTTGCCGCTAGAAACCACGCGCTATATGAACATTGCTGTCATTGGACTCAGCCATAAAACCGCCCCCGTTGATGTCCGCGAAAAGCTCAGTGTGCCAGAGGATGTACGGGAGCGGGCACTGCAACACCTGTGTGGCTATGCCCATATCCAAGAAGCGACGATTCTCAGCACCTGTAACCGGCTAGAAATCTACATTGTAACCAGTGACACAGAGGCAGGGGTGCGTGAAGTACATCAGTTCCTGAGCGAGTGGAGCCACATCCCCCTGCGGCAGTTGCGGCCATTTTTGTTTATTTTGTTGCACCAAGATGCTGTGATGCACCTGATGCGGGTGGCCTCTGGCTTAGATAGCTTAGTCATTGGCGAAGGCCAAATTCTTGCACAGGTGAAGCGGTGCCATCAGTTGGGGCAGCAGTACAAAGCTATTGGCTCCATTCTCAATCGCCTGTTTACTGGGGCGATCGCCGCGGGTAAGCGCGTGCGCACCGAAACCAGCATTGGCACCGGAGCGGTCTCCATTAGTTCGGCAGCCGTGGAACTTGCGGATCTGCGCTTGCCTAACCTCCAAAACTGTCGCATTGCCATTGTGGGTGCCGGCAAAATGTCGCGACTACTGGTGCAGCACCTCATTGCCCGCGGGGTCAAAGAACTGACTATTATTAACCGTTCCATCGAACGTGCCCAAGAGCTGGCGCAGCAGTTTCCGGATGTGCACTTTGAGCTTTTTACCATGGCCGACCTCCTGCCCATTGTCGCCGCCATGGATTTAATTTTTACCGGCACCGCAGCGACTCAGCCCCTGTTGGATCGCGATAACTTGGGTAGCGTGCTCACGGGCGATCGCCCCCTTGCCATCATTGATATTTCTGTGCCCCGCAACGTCCATGCCAATGTTACGGAACTGGCGGCAGTGCAGCTTTATAACGTTGATGACCTCGAAGCCGTTGTAGCGCAAAATCAAGAAGCCCGCCGCCAATTGGCTCAGGAAGCCGAAGCCATTCTCGAAAAAGAACTCGATGCCTTCTTAGCATGGTGGCACGCCTTAGAAACCATTCCCACAATTCGTTGCCTCCGGGAAAAAATGGAGCTCATTCGCACTCAGGAGTTAGAAAAGGCCCTCTCCCGCCTCGGCAGTGAGTTTGGTGATAAGCACCAAGCCGTCATTGAGGCCATGACGCGCACCATTATTAATAAAATTCTGCACGACCCCACCGTGCAACTGCAATCCCAACAAGATCTGGAAAGTCGTCAACGCGCCATGCAAACCCTCCAGACCCTGTTTAACCTACAACCAATGGAAGCCTAGCGTTCCTACCGACCCTGTTGGCGTTGATAACGACCTGACCACGGTGGCGGGCCAGCCGCTGGGCGAATTTCCAATACTTCCCCATTGGCACGGGTAATCCGAAAGGCATTGAAGTCATGCCGCCCCTGCTTGCCGACAACAGTCACAGTTTCCCCTTGTTGCAAGTTGAGCTGGTGATACCAGTGGGGGCCTGCATCGACAATCACCTGTCCTGTCCCATCATCGAGAATGAATTTATTGCCAACAACACTGCGAATGGTGCCTCGGATGGTGATACCTTGAACACCACCTAGATTGCTAATCGGTGTTATAGATTGAGCGGCACTGCGGATGGGGACGAAATAAATGCCTGTAGCAGCGATCGCCCCCACAACAACAAGTCTCAGGTAAGCATGCATATAATGCTCCTACTCAGCAAGTATTGGGAACCTATTTTCGATTATACTTTTCTTTGTGTAAATGATAATGATTCTCAATTTTTAGCACCCGAGGATCTCGGGGGAGTAATTTTTAAGATTTATTGAGAGGAAATTTATTTTCACAGGCAAAATCTGAGAAAATTGCATTGAAATGCTTGGGGTAAATTGCGCATGAATTGGGGAGTGGTTTGGCAACGCTTAATAGGCTGTGTAGGGCTTGCGATCATGATGATCTCCCTCCTGACAACGCCTGTGTGGGCCACCAGTGCCGCCGAAATTCCCCTTCCCACGAGTAACACCTCAGTCATTGATGAGGGAAACGTCCTCAGTCCAGTCACAGAAGGGAGTCTGAATCGCCTCCTCCAACAGTTGGCACAGGACACTGGCATCAACGTTCATTTTGTTACCGTTCATCGCCTAGACTATGGTGAAACCCCTCAAACCTTTGTCGAGGATTTATTTAATCAGTGGTTTCCCGATGTCGAGGCACAGGCTAATCAAGTCATCATTGCCCTAGACACGGTCACTAACGGTACGGCGATTCGCTACGGTGAAGCAGTTGCTCCAAAGCTGAGCAGCGAGACTGCCAACAGCATTGTCCAAGAAACGATGCGGGTACCCCTGCGGGATGGCAACTACAATCAATCGGTTCTAGATGCGGGCGATCGCCTTGCCAAAATCCTCCAAGGAGAACCTGACCCAGGCCCACCTGTTATCCGCGAAGTGGTAACGGAAAAAACCTATAAGAGCAAGAGTGAAACCGACGATCGCTCCGCCACAATTATCGTCGTGACTCTCTTAATTGCCGCTACAGTGATCCCAATGGTGACATACTTTATCTATCAAGGGTCATCGTAGCCAACTGCCTTTACTATTTATGAAAATCTATACCTACCACACACCGGAGCGGGTGCCTGCCGATTGGCAACCGGACTGTGCGATTGCTGTTGATGTTTTGCGTGCCACGACAACCATTGCCACAGCGCTTGCTGCTGGAGCGGAAGCGGTTCAAGTCTTCAGTGACCTCGAAGAGCTAGAGCGTATCAGTCAACAGTGGCCAGCAACAAAACGGGTGCGGGTCGGTGAACGGGGTGGTAAAAAAGTTGCCGGATTTGATATGGGAAACTCCCCTAGTGAATGTGTGCCGGAGCGAGTACGCGGGTGTCGTCTATTTATGAGTACAACGAATGGCACTCGTTCTTTGGAGCGCATTCAAGCGAGTCCCCTCGTGTTAGCGGCAGCCCTCGTCAATCGCGCTGCCGTTGCTAAATTTGTTCTCAAACATCAACCCGAGACCGTTTGGGTGGTGGGTTCTGGTTGGCAGGGGAACTACTCCCTTGAGGATACTGTCTGCGCAGGGGCGCTAGTGCATTGCCTGTGGGGGCAGCAGGATGTGCCCCTCGAAACTTTGGCTGGGAATGATGAAACCATTGCTGCCACAGCCCTCTACCGCTACTACCAAGACGATATGTTGACGCTCTTTCACCACTCCAGTCATGGTCAGCGCCTGCTGAACCTCGGTAACGAAGCTGATCTCAAGTACTGCGCCCAGACCGATATTCTCGACATTGTGCCGTGGCAAATTACCGCCAAGGTGTTGATTAAGGCCTAGGGCACCACATGCCTACCCAAAGTAAAAACCCTAACCAGACATTTTCGTTAAAGTAACGGCCATAGGTCTGGATGGGCAGGGTTGTCGTTTGGGTGTCACGGCGTTCGTGGCTATAAATTTGTAGCGATTGCCGCAACCAAAAGTAACTAGTAACCGCTAGAGCCAGCCAAAATCGCCAAGTTAGGTTGGCGCTCAAGCCTACGCCCACAAACAATAGGAGGGTGGCACCGTACAGGAGGGCGATCGCCAACGGGGCATAAGCACCAAAAAAGAGGGCACTAGAATGAACCCCTAAACGACGATCATCAGGGCGATCGGGCATGGCATAGACGGTATCAAACGCCAGCGTCCATGTGATCACGGCTCCCCACAACCACGCGGTGGTTACCGTTAAGCGATCCTGCACGGCTGCCCACGGAATTAAGACAGCAAACCCCCAAGCCAGTGCCAGCACCAACTGGGGAATGGGGAAGACTCGCTTCGCAAGGGGATAAAGAATAATAACCGGCACTGCTGCCACGGCAAGCCAGTAGCCTAAGGGGGTTAGGTAAACCGTCAACCCCCAAGCACAAGCAAAAGCCAGAATCATTAAGGCAACCGCCAAGCTGACCGAAAGGCGGCGACTCGCTAAAGGACGGTTACGGGTACGTTGAACGTGAGGGTCAATATTCCGATCCCAAATGTCGTTGATAATACACCCCGCAGCACTGGTCGTAATAGTGCCGACAATCATAATGCCAAGGAGCCGGAGGGAGGGTAGTCCTTCACTCGCCAACACCAGCGACCACAGTACTGGCACCAATAAAATGAGGCGACCAGCGGGTTTATGCCAGCGCAAGAGTTGGGCGATCGCCCGCCATGTGGAAACAGGAGTTGCTGGCTGTTCAGAGTTCACCACAGGAGCTTGAGGCATTTGGGTGCAGCGTCTTTTTTACGCTTCTTATTCTAACGGCATTGTCAGAACTCCTCTGGTGTGTATGGCAAAGGCTACAAAACCAAAGGACTCCAACAAGAATTAAGGGTCTCGGGAGTATCTCACTTTTGCAAATGCATAGCCCTCATCTCCCAACCCCTGCTGCGCGCGCCCTAAGTCCTTCGGACAGCAAGCAACGGCCTACTCCCCAACGGTCTCAGAGCGTGGGCTCATTCAGGAGCGTTACTTTTGTATTTCTGTATTTATTTTTGTGTAATAACACCTGCCTAGATGTCTAAAGCCTCAAGGGTTAACTGTGGACCATAGGTTTCAATAAATTCCCGCCGAGGAGCGACGCGATCGCCCATGAGAATCGTAAAGATGCGATCGGCTTCAGCAGCATCCTCAATTTCCACTAGCTTGAGGATCCGCGTTTCCGGATTCATGGTTGTGTCCCATAGCTGCTCGGGCATCATTTCCCCTAGCCCCTTAAAGCGTTGAATCGTGTAGTTGGCATTTTCTGGAAAAGTGGCTAATTGCTGCTGCAGTTCGCGATCGCTATAGCAATAAAAATGCTGCCGTCCTCGCTCCACCTTGTATAGGGGTGGGCAAGCAATATAGACAAATCCCCGGCTAATGAGTTCCTGCTGATAGCGATAGAAAAATGTCAACAACAGGGTGCGGATATGGGAACCATCGACATCGGCATCTGTCATCAGGATGATTTTGTGGTAGCGGAGTTTAGCCGGATCAAATTCCTCCCCTTTCACCCCTAAGCCCAGCGCCGTAATGAGGGCTTGCACTTCGTTATTTTTGTAGATTTTGGCATCATCGGTCTTTTCAATGTTGAGGATTTTACCGCGAAGGGGCAAAATGGCCTGAAACCGGCGATCACGCCCCTGTTTCGCACTGCCACCAGCAGAGTCGCCTTCCACAATGAAGATTTCTGATTCTGCCGGATCGCGGGAGCTACAATCGGCTAACTTGCCCGGCAGGGTTGAAGACTCTAACACTGACTTACGGCGCACCATTTCCCGCGCCCGCCGTGCCGCTTCTGCAGCATTAAAGGCCTGAATGGCTTTTTCCAGAATGGTGTCGGTGACACTGGGATGAAAGTCGAGGTATTCCGTTAGGGCTTCACCAACAATGGAATCGACAATCCCACGGACTTCCGTGTTACCCAGTTTGGTTTTGGTTTGGCCTTCAAATTCGGGGTTAGGAACCTTCACTGAGATAATGGCCGTTAAGCCCTCGCGGATATTTTCACCCGCTAGGTTGGCGTCGTTTTCCTTGAGCTTATTGCGCTTGCGGCCAAGGGTATTTAGGGTACGGGTGAGAACCGCTTTTAGCCCCTCCATGTGAGTGCCACCATCGATGGTGCGAATGTTGTTGGCAAAACCCAGCAGGTTTTCGCTGTAGGCATCAGCACACCATTGCAGCGCTGCCTCTACTTGCACCTCGTTCTTTTCCCCTTGAATGTAGATAATCTCAGGATGCAGGGGCTCTTTCTCCTGTACCATGTAGCGGACGTATTCACGGATACCGCCTTCATAGCAGTAGGTTTCACGGATGGGGGGCGTAGGCCGTAAGTCCTTAAACTCAATCTGAATGCCAGCATTGAGATAGGCCAGTTCCCGCAGCCGAGTCATGAGGACTTTGGCATCAAATTCAATGGTTTCCGTGAAAATTTGCCGATCCGGAAAGAACGTCACAGAGGTGCCGCGCCGCTGGGATGGATCGGGTGATTTTTCGAGGGGGGTAATGGGGACTCCCCGCTCATAGCGTTGATGATGCACTGCACCATTACGCCAGACGGTGACCTCTAGCCATTCAGAAAGAGCATTGACCACTGAGACACCAACGCCATGCAAACCACCGGAGACTTTATAGCCGCCATCACCAAATTTGCCGCCCGCATGGAGCACCGTCATCACGGTTTCAACACCCGACACGCCAGTATCGGGATGAATGTCGGTGGGAATGCCACGACCATCGTCGGTTACAGTGACTGAGCCATCGGCGTTGATCTGGACTAAAATGGTGGAGCAGTATCCCGCTAGGGCTTCATCGACGGCGTTGTCCACTACCTCATAAACCAAGTGGTGCAACCCTTTCGGTCCAGTACTGCCGATGTACATTCCGGGGCGGGTTCGCACAGGTTCAAGGCCTTTGAGCACCCGCAACTGGGCAGAAGAATACTCGGCGGTCATGACAACTCCCTAACGGCGATGCTAACGGGCAATATCTTTGGTTGGCTTGCCCACAGGTTAAATCTGACCTAAATTTTAGCACAGAAGGGTTATAGGGGATTCTAGGAAATTTTCAGGCTATATTTTTGTGGGGGATGCAGGCTTAATTGTGATTGCTGGGGCAACGGCAAGTGGTAAATCCGCTTTAGGGCTTGCCCTCGCCGAAGCCTTGGGAACCGTGATTTTGAGTGCCGACTCGCGGCAGGTATATCGTGGGTTTGACATTGGCACTGCTAAGCCGACCGCAGCGGAGCAGGCACGGGTTCGCCATCATTTGCTGGATGTGTGTGCGCCAACGGAGACGTTAACGGTGGGCACCTATCAGGAACAGGCGCAAGCGCTCATTGCCCATTACCATGCTCAGGGCATCACCCCCTTACTGGTGGGGGGAACGGGCTTGTATATTCGCAGTCTTACCCAAGGGTTGAGGATGCCGGATGTGCCGCCCCAACCTGACTTGCGGGCGCAATTGGTGCAGTACGGCCAAGCCCAGTGCTATCAGTGGTTGCAACAGGTGGATGCGGTGGCGGCGCAGCGCATTCATGCCCACGATCAGGTGCGAACGTTACGAGCGTTGGAGGTCTATTACACCACAGGTGTGCCCCTCAGTCAGCAACAGGCACGGCAACCGCCGGATTATCCCGTCTGGTATTTTGTCTTGCCCGGGGGCGATCGCCCTCGGATTGCCCAGCGTACCCACCAGATGCTCGAGCGCGGTTGGCTGGAGGAAATTCAACAACTGCAAGCTCAGTACGGCGATGATCTGCCCCTGCTAGACACCCTCGGCTATCGCGAAATGCGCCAGTACCTACGGGGGGAAATTAGCCTCTCAGAGGCGATTGAGCTAACGGTGCGGCACACCCAGCAGTTTGCCAAGCGGCAGCGAACGTGGTTTCGCCACGAGCCTAATACTGTATGGCTGACCAGCACCACCGTTGAGGCGCAAATGGCAGAAATTTTGAGTTATCTCTCGGGTGAGTAAGCGAGCACCACCTCCACAAAACGTCGGATGAGACGGTTAGCGTGGGGCGTGGGTTGGGCACTTTGCTTGAGACGCTCAAGGGCACAGGTATCGATATGATAGCGATCGCAATAGCGGGTAATTCGGGCAATGAGGTCTTGATCGTTGACCTCAGGGTGAAACTGAAAGCCATAGAACGGTTTACCGGCCAAACGAAAGGCATGGTAGGGGCAGCGCTCACTGTAGGCCAACAAAATGGCTTCCGGTGGCAGGGTCAAGGCGCGCTCTTGGTGTCCAGAAATTGCCAAAAAGGGGTTAGAGCAGCCCTGAAACAGAGGATCCGCCTCACCCGCTGGGGTCAAGTACATCGGGTAAGTGCCCATTTCCATGCGATCGCGATCCACAATCACCGTGCCCCCTAGGGCTTGTACCGCCAACTGAAAGCCAAAACAGGAGGCTAGCACTGGAATCTCTTGCTCAATGCAGGCCAAAATCAGCGCCATCGCTGGCGGCACAAAGCGGTACACCTCCGGTTTCAGCACCGTTGCATCGCTAGAGCCACCAATAAACAAAGCATCGTAGCCCTGAATACAACTGGGGTCAAAATCAGGACATTCAAAGCCGTTCAATACCGTAAACTGATCCCGCCCTAGCCCACTAAAGGTGACAAATTCCTGAAGTTCCTCCTCTTGGGTCACCGTATCCCCACGCGCTTGTAGGAGTAGAATACGCGGTGGCATCACCATCCAATCTCTCTGGGGGCACCTAGGAACGATGTTCAATGGGCTGGGGAGTCGGTGGGCGATCGCGATCAATGTAGTTGGGTTGCAAAAACACTTCGTAGAGGGCAACCATTTGCTTTAAGGTGGGTCGGCGCAACGTCTTACCCGACATGCCGTAGGCAATGGCCAAGCCACAGGCACCCTCAGCAGCCGCCACCGCTTGCAACCATTCCTCAATTTCCGCTAGCGCCTCCATATCGAGCATCTGACACAGCCAGACATGATTGGCATTCGTTTGCAGGAGAACAAGTGCGCCTAAAACGCCTTGCGGATCCGATAAAAGCGTCACATGGTGCACGCCCCCCTCATCGGCCAACTCCCTAGCAAGGGCATCGGCCTCCGACTTCGTTGTTTGTAGAATCAGCAGGGGATAGCGCTCCAGCTTCGGCACCTCTCCTGCTTGATAGGAGCTGACGGCTTGGCGCAACTGAGCCAAAGACTCCGCCGTCTCAAAACGAAAAATGGTGTAAAGATTAGCCGCAATCGGCGTAATTTCGATGGGGTTTTCCCCTTGGGCGCGCTCTGCCTGTTCCTGCTCCTTGGCGGCCATATCGCGGTGCATTTGCGCCAACATTTCTGGATCCGTACTCACGTGAACCTTGTAAGTCAGCGCAAAGTGCAGCGGCGAAGGAATTGTTAAGGGCATGTGCAATTCCGGATAGGTATTATGGCGCAACCGTTTGCCGTAGCGCTGCCAAAATCGGGTTAAGGCTTCAACCACCACATAAACCATCTCTGCCTCTTCTGGCGCAAAAAAGTGGCGGATGCCTTCCAAAGGGTGAACAACCCCCACATCAAAACTGTAGGGTCGTCCCTTCATTTCAAAAAAAGCTCCTGCAGGTACTTCAAACGGATCAAGCCCCTCAAAATTCAGGAGTAGGCAATCTTGATCCAACAGGCTGGGGTCATCCTCCTCTTCGTCATCGATGTCCTCATCCTCCACATCAAATTCCGTGAGCGATCGCTGCCAAAATTGCCAAAAGGCTTCTTCGCCGCGGTAAAGCATGACCCCAAACGCATCCTCTTCTTCCCGAGAAACAAATAGGGCAATCAGCGTCGGGGATTCCCATGACTCACAGTGCAGCTTCAGCGGCTGCATATAGCAGAAGTGCCGCCACAGATCGAGTTGAGCTAAGGCTTTGACTTTCTCTGGAAAAATTTCTGCATATTCCGGGGGCAGGAAGTCCTCTTCCTCTTCCTCCTCGACTAACTGGGACTCCATAAAGGCAAAGAACTCTTCCAACAAAGGAATTTCCTTGCTGTACTGCACGTCAATTTCCAGCGGTAGTAGAATCCCCCGCAAAAAGAATTGCAGCTCCAAATCATCCACAACAATGGCTTGCGGACGACAAGCCCCCTGTTTGGCCTGGGGGTGCTCCATGGCCTGCACCAGCAGCCGGGTCAACTGTTGCTTGCTAAAGGGCTGTTCGCTGACTTCCATGCTGCGGACGGTTTGGTTTTGGGTGTCTAGCCATGCCCCACAGTAGGCTGAGTCATCTGCGGCAAAAAAAGCACAGGTGCCCCCTACCCAAACGGCTGAGGATTGCGGTAGGTTTAGGAGACGACGAGATGTGGCAGCAGGTAAGGTCACGGACAACGCTATAAACAACAATAACGGGTGTTTCTCTACTGTACCGCAGGACCTAAAGGGGAAAAAATGCTCAAATTTCAGCGACCGCCCGCTCAATGAGCCGGCGCGCCAAGGTCTGAACCCCCGTGTGGTAGTAATAGTTTGTGCTCATATCCAAGAAAGCACCCAGCAAATCAAGGTTATCCTTGGAGATTTCAATAAAGTTCTGTAAATTGTTCACCACTTTTTCTGGAGTCAGATCACGGGATGCCACGAACTGGTTCATCCAGCCTTGAACCGCGCCAAAACTTTGGATAACAAAGCCCAACTGCCCCATTGGGGTACCGCCGGGAACCACACTACTAATAGCCTTAAAGGTAGGATTTTCCTGTAGATCGTTGGGTTGGAGGTTTTCCAGTGTGTTCAGGCATTTCAACAAAAAGTCCGGTCCAAGGGGAATCAGGCCATCAAAGCAGACTAGGGCAGCCATCCGCATGAGAGATTCACCACTGTAGTCTGCCAAGGCGCGCAGGAAGTCATTGAGGCTATCCCCTGGAATACCGTTAATTTGGCAAAAGGCCAGAATCTCGACAATGAGTTTAATGCTCAGATCAATGGATTGGGCGCGTTCTGGCTTTGGGGAGAGTTTGTCCAGAAAACCGAGAAAGGAAATTTTTTCGCCGACTTTGTTAGCTAGGGCGGCAGCACCCAGCAGAGCATCGGTGTTATCCACCGTTTGGTAAAGCCACAGGGCTCGCTGATAGCCTTGGGACTTGTCGTTAAAGAGCTGCACCGCTCGTTCGCCAATTTGGCGCACTAGTACCGGATCGGTTTCCCCCGTGACATGGCGAATTGTATTGTCAAAGCCGACAATATTCTGCCACTGGCCGGGGATGACAAAATCTAGAGCTTTAAGCGCCATGACGGTGATACCGCCGCTGGGCAGTTGGTCAACAACTTTGAAAATGGCTTGGCTCACGGGGGCTCCTTGGGGAATAGACTACTGTGCAAGTTGCGCTAAACCGGCGAGGTCAAATTTTTCAATCCAAGCGCGGCGATCGCTGGCGCTAAAACTGGGATCGCGGGAGAGTACTTTGACTTGGTAGCGATTGGCCACGAGGATGGCGGTTTGGGTCGTACCAATCTCAAGGGCGGGGTAGCCCGCAATCTCGGTAGTGCTGCTTTGAAATTTGGCAGCGGCTTCCGGCAGGCTAATGGTGTCTGAAATGGCCAGCATGGCAACGTCTTTGCCGTCTTTTTTTAGTTTTGCTTCAGCAAAGCCTTTTTTCTCTTGGACGTAAATGCGTTCGTAACCGTCTTCTTCAGGGGGAAAGAAGCGGTTAAATTCACTGCCTTGGGTGGCTTCGCGGGCAACAGCAGCGGGGGCATTCCGTTGCGTGCTCTCTTGCTGTACCTGCTCGTAGGGGGAAGGTGGAGCTGCGGCACAGCCGCTCACAACTAAAATGAGGGCAAGCAGGAGGGCAGTTAACCAGCGGGTAAAGGCCATGGGCAGATTTAATTCCAACACGCTGATTGTAGCTTTTAGTGCGTTGAGAGCGACGCTAATGTTGCAATTCTTTTAACCGCTTGCCATTCAGCGGCGGTGAGGGGCTCCGGCGTCAAGTTGACCTGCCACTGGGCCATAAAGGCACTCAAGAGCGCTAACACTACTTGCTCTCGGGGCGGTAAGGTTACCTGATGGGGAGCTGTGCTGAATACCTGCTGCCACAGTTGAGGATCGGGTTGGAGAAGAATACTGCCGTGCTGCAGCAGGCGATCGCCCCGCCAAGCTTGGGCACTGCCGATGAGCTTTTGGCCACCCGCAAGAATGAGGTCGGCAGAGGTGGCACTGGCAAAGCAATTAACCGGTTGTTGAGGGTAAGGGGGCAGGGGGGTAGCCCCAAACTGGAGTGAATATCCCAAGGCTGCCCAGCCCTCGATGAGGAACTGGCACAGTTGCCGATACACCTGACGGCGAGATCGTCCCAGCCCCCAAGCGACAATGCTGTAGGTGAGGTCACCTTGGTGGAGAACCGCCCGTCCGCCTGTGGGTCGTCGCACTAGTTCCAGCGGCTTGCCCTGCCAAACAAGGGACTGCCAGTGATGCGGTATCGTTTGCTGATGGTAACCCAAGGAAATGGCCGCAGGTTCCCAAGTGTAAAAGCGCAAACAGGGGCGATCGCTGTGGTGCCACAGCCACGTGTCAATAGCCATTTGCAACGCGCCCGTGGTGGCGATCGCCGGAATATAGCGCCAGTGCTGTACCGCAGTCAACAGCGTCCTAGTAGGTAGGCACGCTCGGATCGACTTCTTGGCTCCAAGCGTTAATGCCGCCTTTGATGTTAATCCCCTCAATGCCCGCCTGCTTGAGGATTCCCAGCGCCTTGGCAGAGCGTCCTCCCATCTTACAGTGCACCAGCAGACGATGGCCGTTCACTAATTGGCGCACCTTTTCAACACCGGAGCCATTTTCAATTTCAGGCAAAGGCACCAACACTGATCCCGGAATTCGGGCGATCTCGTACTCACTGGGGTTACGAACATCCACCAGCACGTAATCCTTGGCGCCACTATCAATAAGTTGTTTAAGTTCCTGAACCGTCATTTCAGGGATTTCTGCCATTTGAGCGGCCTCCTGCGCTTGAGCTTGGCGAATACCACAAAATTCTTCGTAGTCAATGAGCTTCTCAATAACGGGTCGCTGGGGATTTGGGCGCAGTTTTAGCTCCCGAAACTTCATATCAAGAGCATTAAACAACAGCAACCGACCACTGAGGGTTGTGCCCTTACCCAGAATAATTTTGATCGTTTCCGTGGCTTGAATCACACCAATAATGCCCGGCAAAATCCCCAGAACACCTCCCTCAGCACAGGAAGGCACCAATCCCGGCGGTGGCGGCTCGGGGTACAAATCGCGATAGTTGGGGCCTCCCTCGTAGTTAAACACCGTGGCTTGGCCTTCAAAGCGGAAAATCGAGCCATAGACATTGGGCTTGTTCAGGAGCACGCAGGTATCGTTGACCAAGTAGCGAGTGGGAAAGTTATCCGTGCCATCGACAATAATGTCGTAGTTGGCGGCAATCTCAAGGGCATTCGCCGCACTCAGACGTGTCTCGTAGAGATCCACTTGGCAGTAGGGGTTAATCTCAAGGATGCGCTGTTTGGCCGATTGAATTTTGGGCTTGCCCACCCAAGAGGTACCGTGGATAATTTGCCGTTGTAGGTTGGAGCTGTCCACCACATCAAAGTCAACAATGCCCAAGCGCCCCACACCGGCTGCTGCAAGGTAAAGCAGTAAGGGAGACCCCAGCCCGCCCGTACCAATGCAGAGTACACTCGCTGCCTTGAGGCGCTTTTGGCCCTCAACGCCCACTTCCGGCAAAATCAAATGGCGCGAATAGCGCTCGTAGTCATCTTTTGTGAGTTCAATCGTTGCAAGATCAGGATTTAGCATGGTGACAATGCAATAAGGTCAGGCTGATCTAACCTGATCAGCAAAGGTGAGGGGTTAATTCTTTCATTGTACTCAGTTCCTCCTGCAATTCTGATGGAACTGCCTTCGCAAAAATTTTTATAGGATAAGAATGAGAACAACGGTAACCAAGGCATGGCGCAAACACTCCACTACCGCCGCAAGGGATCGAAATCTCTCAGTGAGATGCAGCCCCGTTTTTTGAAGGTGGGGGTGGCCTATTTGCTCTGGTGCCTTAGTCTGTTTGGTTTTTGCGGTATCCAGCGCTTTTACGTTGGCCAGCCCCTAATGGGACTGCTGTACCTTGTTACTTTTGGTTTTTGCGGCATTGGCCAGTTGTTAGATTTGCTGCTAATTCCCCGTATGGTGAATTACCGCAATACCTATCTGCGGGGACGTTACAGTTTGCCAGAAGAACCCACCAGTCCAATGCTGCGGCTGCTGCAGGCGGCCAAGGAGCACGGCGGCGTACTCTCGGCAGCCCAAGCAGCTTTATATACTCATTTTGATGCTCAAACCATCGAAGAGTTGCTGTTTGAAGCCCAGCGAGTGGGCTATGCCACTGTGTTTAATGATCCTGAAACAGGGGCTGTACGCTACCGCTTTGATGTTTAGTAAGTGGAAAGATTATTCATGACGACCTCGGCCTAAGGCCACAGTTGCATCCCCAAGTCCACTTGAACTGCTTACCGGTCAGGGAACGGTCGAGTACTTTGAGCGCCGGAACTTTCGAGGCATTGGCAAACTCCTGCAACGCTCGATTGAACCAAGCCAGGCTCACCCTCGGTAGGATGAACCACTCAGTTAATCCACTGACAGGACACACGAACGCCTCCAAATAAAGCCACTGATAACGATATCGTTTTTTCAGTTCTCGACGCTGTTGCTGCCCCAATGACTCAATTTCTTCTATCAAATTAACAATATTGAGATGCTGAAAATCCGCCTCTTGAGCAGGTTTGCCTGCTCCAATGTCCAAGTGTAAAAATCACTTTCGTAAAGATTAGAAGTCATACACTTTAGCCCTAGCTTATGCAACAGAGTTCAGATCAATAGGAAAATTCGCATCTAGCAGTTGTTCTAAAGAGTAGGGGCAGGTTTTGGGCAAATCTCCATAGTCCAAAGGCGTCTCTAGGCATACTAGATCCAAACTTGCTTGATATGCCTTGGTGAGCACTTCCGATAGATAGGGCTTCAGGCTAGGGCTTTCCTCCAATAAATCAATAATTTCTCGTCTCTGAATTTGAATTGTGACTCGCCAGCTTTTACTGCGCTTTTCGGGTTGGTAGTCCCACTTGAGTAAGTGTCCGATCAAAATACCTAATCGGTTTTTCAGTTCCCGACGCTGTTGCTTCCCCAATGACTCAATTTCCTCTATCAAATTGACAATATCGAGATGCTGAAAATCTCCCTCCTTGAGCAGCTTTGCCTGTTTCAATGTCCAAGCATAAAAATCAGTTTCGTAGAGATTGGATGGCATCGTGTCGTCCCTTTACTGACTCCCGCTGCGATTACTAAATAACCCCATTGAATTGATCATACCTAGCTAATTGGCTCAAGCAGTGCTGAGGTGTTCAAGAAGTGTTTGAGCAATGCGTGCCCCAGCACCTGCACAACCAAGGCGAGCGAGACCGTTGGCACGGATTTGCTCGAGTTGAGTGGGGTTTTGCCAGAGGCGTGTGAGGGTGGGAATCGCCTCATTGCTATCCGCAACGAGAAATACGGAGCCTGCTAGTAATTGCTGCTGCCGGCGGGCAAAGGTGCGGGTAAACTGCGGCCCTTCACCCGCAAATGTCACCACGGGTTTACCCAAACCGACCGCTTGCTCGGTGGCGGTTCCGGCGAGGGCGATCGCCCCATCGGCCCAGTGCAAGAATTCCCGAAAATGCTGCTGACTCAAGATGAGTTGCAAGTGATTGTAACGCCATGCTTGGGTACCCGCCAAGGGACTGGCGATGGATTCCCATTCCTTGAGGGCTGGGTAAAAGGCCGTTTGATCAAGGCTGGGACTGATGGCCGCAAGGAGAACGTAGGCTTGATGCTGGTCGGGTAAAAGCGCTGCTATCATTTGCTGCCAGTTGCGGTAAGCTTCTGGTGCCCGCGAGCCGGGGAGTAACACAATTGTTTTCTGCTGAAACGGGGAGGGTTCTGGCGGTGGCATCACTAAATCCATCATGGGGTTGCCGCAGTCGTGCGCCCGAATGCCAAGGCGCTGTAGGTTTTTTGCGGTCAGGGAGTCGCGGGGAAATACACCCACGCAGCGGGGCGATCGCAACAACCATTGCTCCCACGGCAAGTAATCGCTCCCTGCCCAGCCAGCGCCCCAATGATAGGGATGCCCCAGCCCATCGTAAAGGTAATAGTCTGACTTGGCCGTGCCGACAAAACTATAGGCACAGCCACTCAGGTAGGCAAACAGCAGCGGCACAATGTCCCCCACCGCTAGCACATGGCCATCCCCTTGCGCCCAAGTCTGCAGGGAGCGAAACTGCTGGCCAAGGAGGCGGAGTAAGCCCGCCCGCAGATCCTGCCACAACTGCCGCACATCCATATAGATAAAACCACCGGAGGGAAGGCGAGTGCCCGCTTGCAGCAAGGGAACGCCACAGCGCTGGTAGGCGTGCCCTTCCCCCACTAACGGCAGGGCAGCCATTTCAATGTCAGGGCACCGTTCAGCTAAAGCTTGCAAAATGGCGGTGGCGATCGCATCCTCGCCGTGGCCATTGCTAATGCACAACAGCCGCTGCCTAGAACTCCTCATTCCTTGAGCGCCGCCAGCGTAGCATTAAACAACGACCAATCATCTGCCGTGTCAATGGCCTGCCAAATTCTTTCAATTTCAGGCCGGGTGAGAATCACTAGGGGATTAGCTGCCGCGAGGGTCGTCGGAATTGCCGCTCGCTCGGCTGGGGTTGCCCGCTGGAGCAGATCAAAATACGTGGCCTTCCAAGGCTCTAAGAGCCGCTGATCCGCTGGCGAAAGCGTGGCACATTCGCGAAAAATATGTCCCTGATCCACGGTCCACAGGGGTGAAAACGCCTGCCGCAAGGTCACGAAAAACTGGGGGTAGCTAATGTCACTGTGACTCAGGAACGCTTGGGTCTGCTCTACGAGGAGAGCACCCTTTTCCAGCGGTAGAGTGTCCCAGCCTAAACGGCGCAGCATCAATTTCAAATAGGTCTGCCGACAGCGATCGCCAAACGTTTGCAGGGCAGCTTGCATCGCCGCAAGGGGCATGACCAACGCTAGGGGGATTTGCAACTTTTCTAAGTTCCAGACACAGATCGAGGGTTGATTGCCGTAAGCGTAGCGGCCATAGTAGTCAAAATAGGCCGCTGTAAAGCTCAAGTCGTAGCGCTCGAGGAACACGTAGGGGCCGTAGTCAAAACTTTCGCCTGTGATCGCCATGTTATCGGTGTTGAGCACGCCATGGCAAAAGCCCGCCGCTAACCATTGAGCTGCTAAATCTGCCGTGGCCAGTACCAGTTCCTCATAAAAACGGCAGTCGCGTTCTTTGGTCTCTTCAATAGTCCATAGGTGGGGATAGTAGTGGTAAATTACATGGTCTAAAAGCTGCCGGATTAAGTCAGGACGCTTGAGGTAATGCAGCCGCTCAAACGTGCCAAAGCGAATGTGGGAGCGGCCTAAGCGCACCAACACACTCGAGCGGGTAGGGGATGGTTCATCGCCACGCCACAGGGACTCCCCCGTTTCAATCAGGCTCAAGCTGCGAAACGTGCGCACCCCCAACCGATGCAGCAGTTCACTGGCTAAGACCTCCCGTACCCCTCCTTTCAGCGTGAGTCGGCCATCACCGCCACGGGAATAGGGCGTAGTGCCAGAGCCTTTGGTACCCAAATCGTAAAGACAACCATCGCTGCCGCGAAACTGTCCGTAGAGAAAGCCACGACCATCCCCTAAGCGAGGGTTATATTCGCCAAATTGATAGCCGTGATAGCGCATAGCCAAAAACGGCTCCCGCCCTTGAAAGCGGCCAAAAGCAGCAATAAAGTCCTCGTCGGTCACGTGGCTGGGCGCTAACCCCATTAAGGGTAATAGGTCATCATTGCGAAACCGCAACCGATGCTGGGGAAATGTGGCCGCTGGCACCTCATCCCAGAACTCTTCCCCCAAGGACAGAAACGCAGGCTCGTAGGCAAGGGTGGCAAATGCGTGCAGGGGCATGACGGTGGTAGCGATAGCAAATCCGCCCTTTACTATATCGTTTTGAGCAATGCCTGAGGGTTCCGCTTGACTCTCTAGTGCACTAGAGACTTCAGGATGGAATGTAAGGTAAAGATCATCAACTGCCATGAACCTCAAACTCCAAATTCCTGATATGGCCTGTAGTGCTTGCCGCGACACGATTACGGCGGTCATTCAGGCGCTTGATCCGTCCGCAAAGGTGGACGCTGATTTAGAAACAAAGATGCTTGCAATTCAAAGCAGCGCCCCTGCTCCTGCGATTCGGGAGGCAATCCAGCGGGCAGGTTATACGGTACGGGACTTGTGATGGCGCAGATCACATTTCGGCTCCGAGGGATGAGTTGTGCTGCCTGTGCCAATGTCATCGCCACAGCGGTGCGACAACTGCCCGGGGTGGGTGACTGTGACGTGAGTTTTGGGGCGGCTCAGGCCACGATCGCCTACGACCCGCAGCAAATCCAGTGGCCAGCAATTCAAGAGGCAATTTCCCAAGCGGGGTATCATGCCGACCCGTTTGACGAGGGGCAACTCCTGACAGAGGCAGCAGCGGAAGAACAAGCGGATCGGGCAACCCTGCGGCAATTGCAGCGCCGTCTTCTGTTGGCGGGGGGGGCAACCCTCGTGCTGGTGGTGGGCAGCTTGCCGATGATGCTGGGGGTTTCCTTGCCCGTGCTGCCAATGTGGCTCCACAATCCTTGGTTACAACTGGCCTTGACCACACCCATTCAATTTTGGAGTGGTGAATCGTTTTATCAGGGGGCATGGAAGGCGCTGCGCTACCGGACGGCCACGATGGATACGCTTGTTGCCCTTGGTACCAGTGCCGCCTATTTTTACTCGTTGGTCGTGACCCTTTTTCCTCGTTTGTTTAGCCCGCACGGCTATGCACCGGCAGTCTATTACGAGGTGTCGGCGGTGGTGATCACGCTGATTTTGCTGGGACGCTTGTTAGAGCACCGTGCGAAAGGGGAAACCACGGCGGCCATCCGTCAGCTCATTGGTTTGCAACCCCAAACGGCACGCGTGGTGCGTCATGGCGATGTGGTGGAGGTACCCATTACAACCGTTGCGGTAGAAGATGTCGTTGTGGTGCGTCCGGGGGAAACCATTCCCGTGGATGGGGTGGTGATTGCCGGGACTTCGACAGTAGATGAGGCGATGGTGACGGGAGAAAGTTTGCCTGTGGCCAAGGGGGTGGGGGATGAAGTGATTGGTGGCACCCTCAACCAAACCGGGAGTTTGCAGGTGCGGGTAACGCGGGTGGGGCCAGAAACGTTTCTGGCCCAGATTGTGCGGTTAGTGCGGCAGGCGCAAGGCTCGAAAGCCCCGATTCAACGGCTGGCGGATCAGGTGACGGCGTGGTTTGTCCCCACGGTGATGGCGATCGCCCTCGTGACCTTTATCCTTTGGTACGGCTTAACCGGCAACCTCGCCATGGCGCTGTTGACGACGATTGGCGTGCTCATTATTGCCTGCCCCTGCGCCTTGGGGCTAGCGACCCCCACCTCGATTATGGTGGCTACGGGGAAAGGGGCGGAGTACGGTATTTTGATCAAAACTGCCGCCAGCCTTGAGCAAGCACACCGCATTCAAGTGCTGGTTCTTGATAAAACCGGCACCCTCACCCAAGGTCAACCCACGGTGACGGATCTGCTGCCCACTGAAGAAGCGCCGCCGGATCTGCTCGGGCTAGTTGCGTCGCTAGAGCAGTATTCCGAACATCCCTTAGCAGCAGCGATTGTGGCCTACGCCCAAGCTCAGGGGGTGAGCCTACAGGAGGTAACGGATTTTCAAGCCCTTCCCGGCAGCGGCGTACAGGGAACGGTGGCCACCCTCGCGGTACAGGTGGGAACCCAGCGCTGGCTGCAAGAGTTGGGGATGGACACCGATCGCCTTGAGGGTCGCGCCCGTGCTCTGGAGGCACAGGGGAAAACCGTAATTTGGGTGGCGATCGCCCAGCGGGTGGTGGGTCTCATTGCCGTTGCCGATACCCTCAAACCGGAGGCGGCAGCCGTCGTGCGTACCCTCCAAGGCATGGGGCTGAAAGTTGTCATGCTCACCGGTGACCATCCCAATACTGCCCAAGCCATTGCCCAGCAGGTGGGTATCACCGAGGTTTATGCCGGGGTGCGTCCCGATCAAAAAGCGGCCATCATCGCCCAATTGCAAGCCAGCGGCCAGCGGGTGGCTATGGTAGGAGACGGCATTAACGATGCCCCTGCCCTTGCCCAAGCAGATGTGGGGATTGCCATTGGTACGGGTACCGACGTAGCGATCGCCGCTAGTGACATTACCCTCCTCTCCGGTGACCTGCACGGCATTGTGGCCGCCATTCAACTGAGCCGCGCTACGCTGCGCAACATCCGCCAAAACCTCTTTTTTGCCTTTGTCTATAACGTGGCAGGCATTCCCATTGCCGCAGGAATCCTCTACCCCGTTTGGGGCTGGTTGCTCAATCCGATGTTGGCGGGGGCAGCCATGGCCTTTAGCTCTGTCTCTGTAGTCACGAATGCCCTGCGCCTCCGTCGCCTACGACTGACCCGTTAGCAGCGGGGATTTTTTGGGCAATCGTAATGGCCATTAAGCCTCCCAAGAGGGGATAGTGCTGAACGCTGGCAAACCCCACCTGTTGAATAAGCTGACAAAGGGTCGCTGGCGATGGAAAGGCTTGGATACTCGGCCACAGATAATCATATTCTGAGGCGAGATCGTAAGCACGCGCTGTTGGCACCACCCATTGCTGCAGGTACCACGCCTGAAAAGCCGTCAGGGCAGGGTGGCTGGGATGGCTAAATTCCAGAATGGCAATGCGTCCCCCCCGTTGCACCAGGCGATACATTTCTTGCAATGCCTGCGGAATATCGGCCACGTTGCGCAACCCATAGCCCATCGTAATGGCGGCAAAGGTTTCGTCTCTGTAGGGAACGGCGAGGGCATCCCCCTGCACCCATTCGATTTGGGGATAACTAAGGCTGCGCTGCTGGGCGATCGCCAAGGGAGCAGCGGCAAAATCAAGGCCAACAACTTTTCCCTGCCGCCCCACCCGTCGTGCTAACCGGCGAGTCAGGTCACCCGTGCCACAGCACAAATCCAAGGCCGTTGCCCCAAGGGGTAGCTCTAACCAGTCCACCGCCATCTGCTTCCAGACGTGGTGCAGGCCAAAACTGAGGCGATCGTTGAGGCGATCGTACAGAGGGGCAATCCGCTCAAACAGCGCCCGTACATCCGTCATCGAGACTCCCCCTGATGTCCTTGGTTGGCCATAGGACGACACTCCATCGTGGACAATAGCACATCAACACCGCTCCGCAACCCTGCCGTTTATGATTAGAGTTGTGTTCTTCCTGTGTGTGGCCGCTTTTCCATCGTCGCAATTGGAATGAATCTATGGCTAGTCTCTTTGATCAAAACTTTCGCTACACCGATCGCGCCCGTGCCATTTTCAAAGAACTGCAGCGCAATCTTCACCCCATCTACATGGAACTGCTCGAAGAAGGATTTTCGCCCCGGGAAATTACCACCCTTGTGACCAGTGCCGCCGCCCAAACGGAAAATGCTGCCATCTGTGAATGGGAAGAAGCCACAGTTTGCCCCCGTACCACCGCTGAGTCCGAGTCCGCCAGCAGAGCTAGTGTCTAAGCCCACCCCTCTTTTAGAAATTGAATCCCTCAGCGTCCACTATGGCGGTATCTGTGCCCTTTCAGGTGTGAGCCTCAGCATTGCAGAGGGCGAGTGCATTACGCTGGTGGGGGCTAACGGCGCCGGTAAAACCACACTCTTGCGCGCCATTTCCAAACTGGTGCCCCTCAGCCAAGGGGTGATTCGCTTTCAGGGGGTCTCTTTAGCGCGGCGATCGCCCCATGAACTGGTGCGCCTTGGCATTGCCCACTCTCCCGAAGGACGCCAAGTCCTTGCCCGGCAACGGGTTCGCGATAACCTACTTTTGGGTGCCTACACTCGTAAAGATTGGGCACAGGTGCAACAGGATCTCGAGGAACAACTCCAGCGCTTTCCGCGATTGCGGGAGCGACAGCAGCAACTCGCTGGTACCCTCAGCGGCGGTGAACAGCAAATGCTGGCCATTGCCCGTGCCCTCATGAGCCGCCCCAAGCTCCTGTTGTTGGATGAACCCAGCTTGGGGTTAGCGCCTAACCTTGTCCAAGAAATTTTCGGTATTTTAAGGGAACTACGCCAGCAAGGCATGACCCTCCTGCTCGTTGAACAAAATGCTCACCTTGCCCTGCAATTAGCGGATCGTGCCTACGTCCTGGAGTCAGGCAACATTACCTTCAGCGGATCCAGCGCTGCCCTCCTAGCCGATGAGCGGGTTAAGCAAGCCTACCTAGGATGATGATATAATTGCTGAGTTGGACGTGTGGCTCAGTGGATAGAGCATCAGATTCCGGTTCTGAGGGTCGGGGGTTCGAATCCCTCCACGTCCGTTGAAGCATAATCTAGGCTAGTGAACGATACCCAAGCAGTAAGGCAGACCGCGCCGGATGGAGGATTAGTCGATGAGTGAGGCGGCTACTCAGTCAGAGATAGGTTTAGTGTTGGCTGAAATTAGGTCGATGCGATCTGACCTTCAGGCCATGGACAAGAAGCTAGACCTTCACATTGCGACGACTGCGGAAAAGTTCAACGCCGTACAGGCAGAAATCAGGGCAGTCCGATCTGAAATCAAAGCCTTGGATGAAAAAGTCACTGTTCAAATTCAGTCAGTGCAGAATGAAATCAAGGCCTTGGACGAAAAAGTCACTGTTCAAATTCAGTCAGTGCAGAGTGAAATCAAAGCCTTGGATGAGAAGGTCACTGTTCAAACTAAGGCACTAGAAGATAAGGTAACTGTTCAGATTCAAGCTTTGGATGAGAAGATATCTGACCTGAGCGATCGCCAACGGGTGGTCGATTCACGGCTATGGGGCTTCATTGTTGCTCTTGTGGGGGCGATCGTGGCTTATCTGGTGAAGCTGTCGTTCTTTGACAAGTTATGAAAATGAATTTCTTTCTTGAACGTTCCCAGCACCGAAAACGATAAAATTTTCAAAAAAGAATTTCCAGCCACGCTATAGGGCTATGGCTGGATAAGCATCAACCTCGTTGTTCTGAAGACCTTAACTAATGGTGACTTCTCGCGGTTCCTCGGGGCGACTGGTATTGACTTTTTTCTCAATCATTTCAGCGCGGGCTTCTGCCACAAGGTCTTGGAATGACTCACTGGCTTCAGCAACTGCTGTCTGGGCTTTCTCATAGGTTTCAAACGCCCACATTAAGCCGGACTTGGCAGCATTACGAGCTTGTTCGGTGAGGTTATGGCCAGTCATTGAGTCCACGGCTCCCACCACGGGAGCAACTGCCACCGCTCCCACCCCCAAAGCAAGAACGGTGAGTGGTTCTAAACCAAGCAAAAGGGCTTCAAACTCCATGCTGCGGCATCCTCCAATAAGGAAAATAAAGGGAAGAACATCGCACCCATCATAGCAAACCCGCACACCTTCCAACGGTCTCTATGGGTCACTCGTCGGATTGCCCCGAGGATCAGCCCTAGAATGTCTCTTAGGTCTCTATGGATAACGGCAACAGTCTGGGGCAAATCATGGGCACGGACATTCTCATTACCCTAGGCGCCATCGCCATTTCGTGGTTTATTCTCCGCTGGCTGGTGAGGGTGCTAAAGGTAACACTGGCAACGGCGATCAAAATTGCCCTTGTGGTGCTGTTGCTGCAGCTCTTCTTTGGTATCGGTCCTGAGCGCCTTTGGGAGTATCTCTCCCAACTCAGTCCGTTTCATGCCGATAGCGACATCCTACCGCCAAAGCCCTAGGCTAAAAAGACTGGGCAAAAGCGGCAATTTGGGCAGCGGCCATTTCTAAACAGGGGCGATCGCGCACGAGGGCAAACCGCACATAACCTTCCCCCCCCTTGCCAAAGCCGGATCCAGGCGCTGCCGCAATGCCCGTCGCCTTCACCAAGGCTTGACAAAAGCCAAGGGAATCCTGCTGCCATGGGGCAGGGAGGGCTGCCCAAACGTACATGGTGGCAGGGGGCAAAGGTACAGACCAACCGTGGTTTTGCAGGGCTTGGACAAAAGCATCGCGGCGATCGCGAAACGTCTGGCAGGTTTGGTGAACACAGGTTTGATCACCGGTGAGGGCAGCGATCGCTCCGCGCAAAATGCCAGCGTACTGGTTAAAGTCAATGATGGATTTCACCTGACGCAAAGCGGCAATACAATCCGCCCGGCCAATGGCAAAACCAATGCGAAAGCCCCCCATATTGTAGGACTTCGAGAGGCTGTAAAATTCAATCCCCACTTGGCGATCGCGATCCACCTCAAAGATCGAGTGGGCAGGCTCCCCCTCAAACACCAAATCCACGTAGGGGAAATCATGCACCAAAAGGATGCCGTGGCGATCGCAAAACTGGACAGCCCTTTCCCAAAAAGCCAAGGGAGCTACTGCTGTTGTCGGATTGTGGGGATAGCTGAGAATTAGCAGCTTGGCCTGCTGCCGCACCCTCAAGGGCACCGCCTCCAAATCCGGCAAAAACTGATGCTCCGCCCGCAGGGGCAGCGGATACACTTGACCCCCCGCTAAATAGACACCCCCCACATGGGAGGGGTAACCCGGATCCAGTACCAAGGCATATTCTTGCGGATTCATCACTGCTAGGGGCAGGTGGGCCGTTCCCTCTTGGGAGCCAATTAGGGTGAGGACTTCCCGCTCCGGATCGACTTGGAGGCCAAAACGTCGCTCATACCAAGTAGCCACCGCAGATCGGAAGGCTGCCGTACTGGCAAAGAGCTGGTAGCCGTAGGTACTCGGATCCCGCAGCGCTGTTTCAATGGCCTCTAAGATATGGGGCGCCACCGGTAAATCGGCAGAGCCGAGGGAGAGATCCACAATCGTTTGCCCCGTTGCTGCGACTGCTGCTTTGACCCGATCCATGGCATCAAAAACATTGTTGCCGCAGTAGCCGAGGCGATCGGCCAAGATCATGCCGCTACCTCCACCTCACTTGAGAGCAACGCTTCCACAAACTCAAAACTGGAAAAGGGTCGCAAATCTTTAATGCCTTCCCCCGCACCAATAAAGCGGATAGGCAACCCCAACTCTTGGACAACCGCCAAGGCAACACCCCCCTTTGCCGTACTATCCAACTTGGTGAGGATCACCCCCGTCAACTGAGCCGCCTCAGCAAACACTTGCGCTTGGCGCAACCCATTTTGACCTAAGGTGGCATCCAGCACTAGCAGCGATTCAACGACAGCATGGTTGGCTTTTTTATCAATAATGCGGCGAATTTTTTTCAGCTCCTCCATTAGGTTGGCCTTATTTTGCAGGCGCCCTGCCGTATCCACCAGCAACAATTCCGTGCCACGGGCTTGGGCTGCCCCAATGGCGTCAAACACCACCGCTGCTGGGTCGGTATTTTTACCCGGATTGGCAATCACCTCCACATCGGAGCGCTGCCCCCACACTTTCACCTGCTCCGTGGCAGCAGCGCGAAACGTATCTGCCGCGGCAATTAAGCAGCGGTAGCCCGACTGCGTCGCAATGTGTGCCAGTTTACCGATGGTGGTCGTTTTGCCCACGCCGTTAACACCGGTAATCAGCCAAATGTTAAGCTGTCCTTTTTGGGGGGCAAAGTCTGGGGTATAACCCTGATGGAAAGGGGCGTCGAGGATGTCGCGCAAAATTTGTTTCAGGTAGGCGATCGCCTCATCCGCGGGTAAAGCTTCTTGGCGAATTTTGGTTTGCAATGCCGCAATAATTTGGTCGGTGGCCTTCACCCCCACATCCGATTGCAGCAGCAGCATTTCAATCTCTTCTACCGCATCGCGCCCAAGGGGGCCTTGACCCACAATGGCACGCAGGCGATGCACTAGCCCCCGCCGTGTTTTCCCTAAGCCTTGGCGCAGGCGCTGCAGCCACGTAATTTCCTCGAGATCTACTTCTTCGGGGCGACGGCCTTGGGCAGCAAGGACTTCCGCTGACCAGAGAAATCCGGCATCGAGGGTCACGGGGGCTGCTTCCTCAATTGTCTCTGCTGGCTCCGATGGTGTGACTTCTGGAACCGCTGGAACTTTTGGCGGGGCACTTGCCTCTGGTGCAACCGCTGATTCTACCTCTGGTGAGGGCTGGCGAGACTGAATTGATTGCAGCGCCGTCTTTGCCCAATTGAGAATGCCCCCCTCCGGTGGTGTTGTGGCTGGCTCTGAGGGGGGTGTCACCGCCGCTGGCTCTGATGGAGGGGATACTGGGCGATCTGTCGGCTCTTGCGCCTCACCAGTGCCGCCAAATTTGCGCCGAAACCAATTAAAGACCATCCGCGCTACTCTCTCGCTTCATGAAGGACACTATACCCTTAAGGATACCGCTGATACTTTCTCGCCACTGGCACGCTGGCTCACGCTACCTTAAAGAAAAGAGTGATAAGGCTGCAAGATGAGTCAAGCCAGTCTCTACGAAACAGACTTTTACGGCTGGGTACAGTGGCAAGCGCAGGTACTTGCCAATCGGGCAATCGCTAAACTAGATTGGCAAAATTTGCAAAAGGAAATTGAATCCTTGGGCAAGCAGGAATACCGCGAATTGGTGAGCCGTTTAACGCTACTGGTAGGGCACCTTTTGAAATGGGAGTATCAACCGCAGGGGCGCTGTCGCAGTTGGTTCCTGACTATCCGAGAAGAACGCCGTGCTATCCGTCGGCATTTAAGCCGTAATCCCAGTTTGAAGTCTGCTGTGCTTGCTGCCCTCGAGGATGCGTTTGAGGCAGGGGTTGACTTAGCTCTGCGGGAAACTCTGTTGCCGCTGCGGTTTTTTCCGCGCGACAATCCCTATACTTTTGAGCAGCTTCTCAGTGATCAATTTTTAATTTTTGTGTGATACCACGGATGACTCGGCCTAGTTGTCCTCGTTTTTGCACAGTATGCCAAGAACGTCTTTGTTGAGCGACTGTTTGTCCAATAACGGTTTAAGTGCTCCCTCTGCCCTTGCCCTACTCGAGGCGGCACTGCCCTTGGCTGCCACCCTTGCGCCCCATCCGCCCGCCTTACCGTCCCTGCTGGCAGATCTGCAAGCGAGTGCCGATCAACTGCGGCAACAGCAGGTGGGTGACACTGTGACTTACGTGATTAACCGCAACATTAACTTTACCAATATCTGTGAGCAACACTGCGGCTTTTGCGCGTTTCGCCGCGATGCCACGGCTGATGATGCCTACTGGCTGACAATTGACGAGATTCTGAGCAAAGTGGCGGAGGCCGTTGCCCAAGGAGCCACGGAAATTTGCATGCAAGGGGGCTTAAATCCGGCAGCGAAGGTGCAGGGGTCGAGCTTACGCTACTATCAGCAGTTGGTAGTCGCTATCAAAACAGCATTCCCGCGCCTGCACCTCCATGCCTTTTCCCCCCAAGAAATTCAGTTTATTGCTCGGGAAGATGGCCGCTCCTATGCTGAAGTGATTGCTACGCTCCACGCAGCAGGGGTGGACTCGCTACCCGGGACAGCCGCAGAGGTGTTAGTGGATCGGGTGCGAGCGAAAATTTGCCCTGAAAAAATTGATACCGCCACGTGGTTAGACATTGTCGGGACGGCGCATCGGCTGGGGGTGTGGACGACCAGTACTTTGCTGTGCGGCCACATTGAAACCCCCCAAGATCAAATGACTCATCTGCAACATCTGCAATGCTTGCAGCAAACGGCACTTGAAAAAGACTATCCAGGGCGCATCAGTGAATTTATTTTGCTGCCCTATGTTGGGGAACACGCTCCTAAGGCCATGCGACAATGGGTAGGACACAACCAGCCTCAGCTCTGGCCAACCCTCGTTTTAACGGCAGTAGCGCGTTTGTTTTTGGGGGCATGGATCCCCAACCATCAACCCAGTTGGGTGAAGTTGGGCTTGGCGGGGGCAACGCTGGCGCTCCAGTGGGGCTGTAATGATTTGGGGGGCACCCTGATGGAAGAACATATTACAACGGTCGCAGGTGCCCAAGGAGGTACGGCACTGACGGTCGCTGATTTGGAAGGGGCAATTCGCTCAGTTGGTCGCACCCCCTGTCAACGGACAACCCTCTATCATCCTGTTACTGAGGTTCACTATGGCCACGCAGTCTAAACCCTCTGTGGCACGGCCACGGCAGCAGCGTTGGCTTTGGGGTGGTGTTGCTGTTCTGGTTATGGGTGCAGGAACGGCGGCAGCCATTTTCCTGTGGCAACAGTTGAGTCGGCGGCCTTTGGCGGCGGGGATGGCGATCGCCCCCCAAGACGCCTTGGTGACCCTATCCCTGCCGACGGATCCCGGTCCTTGGCAAGCGGTGGCGGAAAGCGGCCTCCTGCAACAGCCATGGCTCAATCAAGCCTATGGCCCGGTGTCGCCGGAGGGGGTGAATTTAGCGGCCTATGACTATCTCAAAGATGTCCGCCCCTTCATCGGCGATCAGGCCACGCTAGTGGTGCTGCCCATGACACCGGAGTCGGTGCGGGAGTTACCGGAACCCCCCTTTGCTTGGATCGTGCCGACCCTGAATCTGCCCTTGGGGGAGCAGTTGCTGCAACAGTTTGCTGGTGAGCCCCTCACCGAGATCAGTGGTGTCAAAGTTTTTAGTGCCAAGGGAATTTTGCCATCCCCGGAACAGGGGGCGATCGCCCTCGTTAAGCAGGGGGATCAAGCCTATCTCGTGTGGAGCCGTCACCAGAGGGCACTTGCCGCTGTCATTAGGACTGCCCAAGGCAATAATAGTGTTGCCAGTGGCACAGCCTATCAGCAAGCGATCCGGCAATTGCCCCCGCGACGTCCCCTTGCCGAACTCTACGTGAATTTGCCCGCCTTTTTGGCCAGTCAGTCGGCAGCGCCCCAAGGGAGCTTACCGGAACCCCCGCGGCATCTGCAAGGACTGGTGGCAACGGTGGATATGACGCCGCAACAAATTGATCTGCACGCGGTCACCTGGGTGCCCCAAGAGCGACAACCCCTGCTGCCCGAAGGTCAAAGTCGCGAACTCAGCCGCCTAGTCCCGGACACCACCGTGGTGTTTTACAGTGCTGGTTCGTTTCCAAATCTTTGGCAGAACACCCCCACTGGCGTGCAAGAAGTCATTGCCTCAACGGTGAAGGATCTCACGGGTCTAGATTGGCAAAGTACGTTTGTGCCTTGGATGACCGGAGAGTTTGCTGCTGCTTTTGTGCCGGTACCCTCACTGCGCAACGCCCCGAGCCTGTTATTTCTCAGCCAAACCCAAGATCGCGATCGGGCAGAAGCTGCCTTTCAGCAATTGGATCAGAATATTCGGGATCGCCTCAAGTGGCGCATTCAAACCAGCAGTGAGCCGCAACCCCTGACCACTTGGAGTATTCCACCCGGGTTGCCCGTGGCTCAGCACGGCTGGCTAAGTACTAACACCTTATTTTTGAGCTTAGGGCCTTCAGTGGTGGCTGATATTACCCCCCGTCCTGCTCGCCCCCTTGCCGATAGTCCCCTCTACCGTGCCGTGCTGCCGCAGCCCCAAGGGGCGCAACTGTACATTAACCTCAGTGATCTGAGCCTGCTTGAGAACAATTTGCTACTACCAAAACTCGCTCCTGACGTGGCGCGATCGCTCCAACCCTTTGCTGCCCTTGGCGTTACCACCCAAATCCGCAGCCCCCAGCAAACTCTTTATGCTGTCCGAATTCGCTTAAAAGAGCCTTGAATAGCGTAGGTATTGCAAAATGGTTTTTGGCAGGCACTGTTAGGGGAGCAACAGACACTACTTTGGAAACGGACGTTTTACTGAAGCGTTACAACTTGGGTGAGCGGGATTTTAGCGGTAGCCCGCTGCGACATGCCAACCTGAGTCGTTGTGTCTTGAGTGGGATTGACCTCTCGCGGGCTGATCTGACCGATGCCGCATTACAGGGAGCCAACCTCCAAGGGGCGGATTTGCGGGGGGCAATTCTTAGCAATGTTAACCTCAGCCAAGCAGATTTGCGGGGCGCTGACCTGCGGGGAGTGATCCTTGTCAGTGCGGATCTGCGCTGGGTGTCGCTGCGCAAGGCCAACCTCACAGGTGCGGATCTGACACGTGCCAACCTCGCCAATGCCGATCTCAGTGAAGCCAATCTCACTGGGTCGCAACTGAGTGAAGCTATCATACGGGATGCTAATTTGACGTTGGCAGACTTAACCTTAGCCGAATTAGAGCGTGCCAACCTCAGCCGCGCCAACCTCACTGAGGCTTACCTGCGCGGGGCGGACTTAGCGGAGTCGGTTCTGCGGGAAGCGCAACTAGTGCAAGCCAATTTGCGGGGAGCGAACCTTGGGGCGACCAATTTGCAGCAAGCGAACCTTGAGCGGGCTGTCCTCGTTGGTGCGAACTTGCGCCGTGCCCGTTTGGAAGAAGCAAACTTGCGGCAAGTGTCTTTTAAGGAAGCCAACTTACGTCATGCCTGCCTCGACAAAGCCAACTTAGTGGGGGCTGATCTGCGGGGCGTGAGCTTGGCGCGTGCCCTCTTGCGGGGTGCGGATCTCAGCTCTGCTATTTTAATTGGTGCCAACCTCATGGGGGCAAACCTCAGCGGTGCGGATTTGCGGGGCGCCAACCTCATCGAAGCAATTTTGACCGGTGCTAGCCTCAACGGCGTCGATCTGAGGGGGGTGGACATGAACGAAGCGATTTTGCCCGATGGGGATTTATCCACTTAATAGGCGCGCCCGAGGGCAGGGCTCCAAGGGGTTTCTGGGGTAGTCACCGTTGAAAGTAAGCTGCCAATGCCTTCGACTTCCACACGGACGCGATCGCCCACCTGCAGGGAGCCAATTCCCGCCGGCGTACCGGTTAAAATCACATCGCCGGGCAGGAGGGTCATTACGTAGCTAATGAAACTCACCAACTGGGCGGGGGAGAACACCATTTGATCAATCGTGGCGGATTGAACTGGCTGGGGGGCATCGTTAATAAAGGTTTGCAGGCGGGCATCACTGGCAACCTGCCGCACAATCCATGGTCCAAGGGGACAGAAGGTATCAAACCCTTTTGAGCGCGTCCACTGTTGCTCCCGTTGCTGGAGATCGCGAGCTGTCACATCGTTGGCCACTGTGTAACCCCAAATATGCTTGTGGGCTTCAGCTTCCGGACAGGCACGGGTGCGCTGCCCTATGACCACGGCTAGTTCTCCTTCGTAGTCCAGTTGTCCCACTTGTGGCGGATACCAGATAGGAGCACCAGGAGCTTGCACGGTGGTTGGCGGCTTAAGAAAAATCAAAGGCTCCGCGGGAACCGTGCTCCCCATTTCCGCCGCGTGCTTGGGGTAATTCCGGCCAACGGCAACAATTTTCGACGGTGAACAGGGTGCCAACAACTGGTAGGCATCGGGGCGGAGCACTTGATCGGTGGGCTGGCCATGCAGCCATGGGGCGGCATCCCAAACAATGACCTCACGGTTCAACTGCAGTGTCCCGTAGCACACTTGCCCCGCCGTTGTTTGCACTCGCACAAAGCGATCCACCATCTCCCCGCACCTCCTGTTGGCAAAGGACTGTAAACTGCGGTGTTAGAATTATAAAGCCTTACTTTTTGATGAAAATTCAAAAGGTCGTCAGTCCATAAGGAGTTGTTCTGTGATTACACGTGCCTACGAAACCCTCTACATTGTTCGCCCCGATGTTGGCGAAGAACAGTTGGAGCAAATTATTAGCCAGTTTCGCACTCTCCTAGAGGAGCAGGGAGCCACGAAGCTGAAGGTGCAAAATCGCGGTAAGCGCCGCTTTGCTTATCCGATCAAGAAGCTGCGCGAGGGCTATTATGTGCTCATGACCTATGTAGCTCCCGGGACAGCGATCGCCCCGTTAGAAAAGGCAATGCGCCTGAACGAAGCTATTCTGCGCTTTATGACAATTACCATTGAGGCAGATGCCAATGAGGATGAGGCTGCAAGCGATAACCCCGTGTTAGCCCGGGCTTAAGCGACGATAGGCACCAGGGAGGGGCAGGATGGCACAATCGTCAGGATCATGGATTTGCGATGGTATCCCTAAGAATGGCCAAAGCTATCCCAATGCCAGTGGTGCCCATCCTCCCTACGAAAATTTTGGCCCTGACTGTGTGATCTGTGGCCTCCCCCGCGAGGCGATGCTGCCCGTCAGCAGTTCTAAAAAGGGAAAGTTCCCTGTTATGCTGGTGGCACTGCTGCTTCTTGCCGCTGGGCTAGTGGGGGGCATTGGCTACTTTGGCTATCGCTTGCTGTTGGCAGATGGAACCTCTACGCCCCCTCCTAACGGGAATGCTGATCATCGCCGACTGGTGAGCCAAACCACTGCTCGTAACAGTGCCTTCATCAGTCAAGGTGAAAAAATTCTCATCAATGAACCGAACCCGCAGCGGGCAGCCCTAAAGCAGGAGGCGGCGCTGGCCTTTGATCAGGGAAACTGGGCGGTGGCGATCGCCAAGTATCAAGAACTGGTGAATGCGGATCCTAACGATCCGGAAGCCCGCATTTACCTCAATAATGCCCGTGCCCGCCAAGCGGGGCAACCGATGACGATGGCGGTCGTAGTTCCCATTGGTAGTAGCCCCGACACCGCCAAAGAAGTTTTGCGCGGGGTTGCCCAATACCAAGAAGTCTTTAACACTAGTGCGACAACTCGTGCTCTTGAGGTTGCCATTGTCAATGAAAATAGCCCCAACGGGATAGCTAGCTTAGCGACAGACTTAATCAACAGTTCGGTGCTAGGGGTGCTGGGGCACGGTGCCGATGTCAACAGTCGCACTGCCCTGCAGCAGTACGAACAAGCGGGTGTAGCGGCGCTCTCTCCCTTGACAACGAGTGTGACAACTCAACGTGCTGGCAATGTTCAAGTGCAAATCCTCTCTCTGAATGAAAAGGGAAAACAGCTACTGGAAACTTACCTCGACAATGCCGCGAATACCCTTGCCGAGGCAGCAGCAAAGCGGGTGCCCAACGCCAAGGTAGCTCTTTTTTACAACAGTGATAGCCCCTACAGCGCTGACCTGAAGAATAAGTTAGCTGCTGCGCTGCCGCGTTTTGGGGCAACCGTGGTACAGGAAATCGATGTTGCCGCCCCCGGGTTTAGTGCTAACCCAGCCATGAGGACGGCGCGGCAAGCCGGAGCGAACACTGCCATTTTGGCCATGAGCCGTGCCCGTGTGAATGATGCCGTGGCTTTGGCGATCGCCAACCAAACCCAAGCGACGCCTGTACAACTCTTTGGCAGTGATCAGCTCTACACCCCCGATCTACTCCTGAAAGGGGATAGTGCCATCAATGGCATGATTTTAGCGGTTCCTTGGAGCACCAGCCCCAACGATCCCTTTGCCCAACAGGCTGCCCAAGCGTGGCGGGGTCAAATTAGCTGGCGAACCACCACCGCCTACGATGCCACCCAAGCCCTTGCGCGTGCCATGGATCAGGGGGGCGATCGCGCCACAACGCAACAATTACTGCGCCAAGGCATTCAAATTCAAGGTCAAACCGCCAGCCGTAGCTTTGATCAAGTCCCCCTAGTGCAAGCTGTCCCCGGAACGGGTGGCCCCCGTGGCTCCAACTACCAGTTCAACACCCTCACGGGTATCTAGGCAGCTACCAACTCTGTTAATGTCGCTCCCACGCGCTCAATCGGAAGGACATACCTAACGGCACCGAGGGCAATCGCCTCTTTCGGCATGCCAAAAATCACACTCGTTTCCTCATCTTGGGCAATAGTGATGCCACCTGCGTTGGCGATCGCCACCATGCCGGCAGCACCGTCATTGCCCATTCCCGTCAAAAGCACCCCCACCGCCGCTGCCCCATAGAAAGCTGCCAGTGACCGCAGCATTACATTGACCGAGGGGCAGTGATTCTCTCCCACTACTGGCGAAGTGAGCACGATCTTCCTGTGGTGATCTACTTCCAGATTGCAACGGTCGGGCGCAAAATAGACAACGCCGGGTTGCGGTGTCTCTCCAGCTTGAGCAATCTTGACCTTCAGGGGAGTTTCGTCAGCCAACCACGCCACTAGCCCACTTAAAAAGCCAACACTAATGTGTTGGGTGCAGAGAATAGGCACTGGAAAATTGGCAGGCAACTGCTGGAGAATCTTAGCTATTGCTTGGGGGCCTCCCGTTGAAGCGCCAATGCCGACAACAGCAATCTGTTGACGTTGCTGGCCAACGCTTGTGGGCGGCACGGATAGCGGCGGTATTCCTGCCCTCACAGAAGAGCGGGGTGTTAAAGGACGAGTAAACACCTTCACCCCTGAGAGAACCCGAATTTTGTTGATCAGTTCCTCCCGGTTATAGTCTGCCATTAAACCGGTGCTCGGTTTGGGAAAGACATCCGTTGCTCCTGCCTGCAACAGTTCAAACACTGTTTGGGCTTCATTTGCTGCAATGCTAATTACTAACACCGGCCGGGGAGAGCGCGCCATCAGATGACGGATAAGCTCGAGGCCATCCATCTCCTTCATGTACAAGTCCGTACAAACCACATCCGGCTGGCAGTGGGGAATTTTGAGGAGGGCTTCCTTACCGGTGACCGCTGTGCCCACTACGGCAATATCGGGGGCAGACTGTAACAATTGCTGGAGGATGTTGAGGGCAATGGGTGAATCTTCCACTAAAAAAACACGAATTGCCATTCAGGTCTCGGCCAAAGACTTAGCCAACACCATAGCGCACAAACGAGCCTTTAATGAACTTTTTTGCTAGCTAGAACACGAATTTTAGTGATTAAGAGGCTTTTCAACCGCTCGTAGTCCATGGCTGAACCCGTGGTGGGTTTGGGAAAGAAATCCAGTGCTCCCGCCTGCATCAAGTTATAGATATTGTCCACATCTGTGGGCTGCACGGCATTACTAATCACTAAAACAGGGCGGGGAAAACGCTTCATCACTTCCTTGGTAAACTCTAGCCCATCCATGCCGGGCATTTGTAAGTCGGTACAGATGACATCCGGCTGCGTCCGCTCAATCACGGCTAACCCAGCGGCACCATCGGTAGCTGTGCCCACGACCTCTACCTGTTGGGAAGAGTTAATGAGTCGCTGGAGAATTTCAAGGGCAACCACAGAATCGTCAATCAGAACTACTTTAATTTTGCTCATTGATTAGCTCCTCTAAGGTTTGCAGTAGCAATGTTTGATCAAAGTTACCTTTGGTGAGGTAGGCGTTGGCTCCCGCCGCGAGTGCTCGTTCCCGATCCTTGGCAGCTGCTAGCGTCGTCACCAGCACGATGGGCAGGCGTTGATACTCCGGCAGTTGCCGAATCCGTTGGGTCATTTCAATCCCATTTTGCTGGGGCATTTCCACATCGGAAACAATGGCATCAAAGATACCGGTGCGCAATTGCTGGAACCCATCGGCACCATTGACCGCAGTGGTCACCTCATAGCCGGTGCGCTCGAGAATGCGCCGCAGTTGCGTCCGGATGGGAAGGGAGTCTTCCACCAAGAGAATACGGCGCTTGCGGGGCGGATTCAAGAGGGAGCTAGGCAAGGGCAACTCGTTCGTGGCCGTCGTGCCCATGAGCGCATTAGGCTTCAGCAAATGACAAATATCACCTGTGTCTAGCACTGTAACCCCCAACAGATGGGAAACTCCCTGGAGTAATGGGTGCGGCGGTTTTAAGGGCACCCGCTGCAGGTTAAGAATTTCATCTACGATGAGTCCCTGATAGCGATCGCCATGGCGCAAAATCACACAAGGGTACTGGGAGCGGTGGCGGACGCTCGCTTCTTGATGGAGCAGCTCGGCTAACCAACGGATGCCAATGGGGCGCTGCTCCCACAGCAGCGTGGGCTGGGTACCACTGGTCATGAGGGACTGGGGCGACAACAATAACGTCGTAGCGATCGCCTCAATCGGAAAACCATAGATATAGTCTTGCAGCCGCACGGTCAGGATAGGAAGTGTTGCCCGCTTTGGCTGTAGCGTAATTTGAAAGCGGCACCCCTGACCCGGGGTCGAGATGACAGCAATCGTGCCATTGTGTTCCTCAACTTTCTTCTGAACCACATCTAGACCGACCCCCCGTCCCGAGAGAGTACTCACCTGAGTACGAGTGGAAAAGCCGGGGGCAAAAATGAGGGCTTCCACCTGAGATGGACTCATTGTCGCTAGTGCTTCCGCACTGTACAACCCCCGCTGCAGGGCGGTGCGCTTGATGGCCTCGTGATCCAACCCTCGCCCATCATCAACGACTTCAATTGTCACCTCTTGACCATTGGTGCTTCCGCGCACGATCAGTGTCGCTTGGCGGGGTTTGCCGCGCGCTTTCCGTTCTTCGGGCGGCTCAATGCCGTGATCCAACGCATTGCGCACCAAATGGGTGAGGGGATCTTTCATCCCTTCGAGAATCGTGCGATCAACCCTTACCTCTGACCCCTCGATGACCAGTTGCACCTCTTTGGATTGTTCCTTAGCAATATCCCGCACTAACCGCGGCAAGACGTTAAAAATCGTACTTAGGGGAAAAAACTGTAAATTCTGGATGTCATTCTCAAAGGTATTAGCAACAGCCGTGAGGTAAGCCTCATCCACTTCGGCACGGGTTTGTAGCTGCTGCAGCGATCGCCCCAAATCCTCGAAGTGCTGGCGCAGATCATCATAATGCTGCCGTAGTGCCACTAGCTCAGGGTGGGGTTGTAGTAAACGCTGACTCATCAACACTTGGGCTTGCACTTGCTCCCACGTGGTCAGGCTCTCAGCAATTAACTGCTGTTGTTGAGCAATGCGTTGCTGCGCCACTGTTAAGTTTCCCACCGAAGCCATCAGGGCATCCAACTGGGTGCTGGCGATGCGGACACTCTCAATCCGACCGCTCTCCTCAACGACTCCAGAGGCCGTGGTTACAGGAGGCACAGGGTTTGGGGCGGATGGCTCTATTGGCGTTGCTGCCGCGGCAATTAATTCATCTAACTCATCTACGTTATCAACCGCTAATGCCGCTAATTCGTGTAACTCATCTTGGTCATTTGAGGTGTCACCGGGGGCTGTGGGAGGAGGGGAAGCAACGGGAGTACCACCCACTAACTGCAATAACTCGGTGGCGATCGCTGTCCCATTGACCTGAGCAGGTTCTCCGGTTACCGCCTCATGAACAACTCTTTTCGTGGCATCTAAAGCACGATAGAGCACCTCAAACACGTGGGGGGAGGGCTCAAGGTGCCCCTGCCGCCACTGACCGAGCACCTCCTCAAAGTGGTGCACCAAGGTTTCTGCCTCCGTAACCCCCAACATTCGGGAGTCCCCTTTCAGGGAGTGCGCCTCCCGTAGCAGTTGGTCAAGCGGCGAGGTATCTTGGGCATTGGTTTCTAGCGCTAATAATCCCGCCTCGATAGCTTGCAAGTGTTCAGTACTGGCAGTTTGATAGAGGGCGCGCAGTTCCGCGTCTTCAATGTACATAGACCACCTTGAGAACGTACATACATAGGCTAACCCTAGATGGCATTTTGCAATGTTTCCGCCGCTTCAACGAGCTGCTGGGTAGCCGCCTTCACTTGCGACACACTGGTGGCTGTTTCCTGCGCCCCTAAATTAATTGCGTTCATGGCTGAGATGGCCTGCTGCACCCCCACCGCCTGCTGCTTGGAACTCAGGGCAATCTGCTGGCTATTCAGGTAAACCGCATCAATGGCGTTGGCAATTGTCGCAAACGTCTCCGCCGTTGTATGGGCTAGTTCGGCACAGCGGTTCGTGGCTTTCATTCCCTCATCGGTCACCATCACGGTGCTGTTCATGGCACCTTGCACTTCCCGAATCAGCGTCGTAATTTTCTCCGCGGATTTTTTACTCTGATCCGCCAGTTTACGCACCTCCTGTGCCACAACGGCAAAACCCTTGCCTTGCTCACCCGCGCGTGCCGCCTCCACAGCCGCATTGAGCGCCAGAATGTTGGTTTGATTGGCAATATCGGCTACGAGTTCCGAGACAGTGGTCACTTGGGTGGTCTGCTCACTCAGTTGCATAATTTTGTCGGCGATCGCCATCACATTGCCTTTGAGGCTTTCAATGCCTTCTACGGTTTGACTGACGGTTTCCTTCCCGTAGGTCGCCAGTTCTAAGGCCTGCTTCGCACCGGCAGAGGAAGCTTCCGCCTGTTCAGCGGATTGTCGCGAGGAAGCCCCCAGTTCTTCGATGGTGGTGGTGGTTTGGTTCACGGAAGCGGCCTGTTGGGCAAGAACTTTCTCCTGCTCCGCAAGGGAAGCCGCTGTTTCTTGCGAATAACCGGCAATTTGACCAGATGTTTTAGTTAGTAAACGAACAATTCGGTTAATAATAACAACGGTGGCTACCACTAAAATAACCTGCGAGATAACGCTAAAGACGTTTACCACACGCACAAACTGTTCATTTGTTGCAGCAGCTTCTTTGGCTACTGCCACAGCTTTGTTGAGTATTTTGTATAGATTCTCACTGTCTTGAATCACTGTGACAGTGTTCACCACCGGTTGCTCCAACTGATCCTTAAGCGCCTGCCATTCAGCGAGCACCTGCACCATCAACTCACGAAATTCTCCCTCCGGTGCCGCTGGAATCCCCAATTCAGCATCCCCATCAATCAGTGCATTGATCCGACGGTCATTGAATTCAATGAGTTCTTTTAGACCCAGCCCAGCTCCATCCACCGCATAGTTGCCCAGACGAACTTTCACAATATGCTCGGTTGCACCTTGGAGTAACTGAGTTTCATTTAGGATGCGCCCTGCTTCGCCTTGGTTAAATAAAGTGACTGCCACACTCGTGACCGTTAAGGCTGAAATCGCACCAATGAGAACGTAAAGCTGATAACGAATACGCATAAAGACTCCTTCAGTTTGTCATTTTTAGAGAATTGATTAGTCCTTAGGCCGCTACAGAGGAGGAAAGCAGCTTACTGAGTAACTGTTTTAAGCTGAGTAACTTAATGACCTTGCCTTCTTGCACAATTGAACCCACGTAGGCATTCTCATGCACTGATAAAAACGAACTCAACTGCATATCCTGATAAGCGTAATTCATTATTCCTTGAATTCCCTGAACAAGGATGACCATCATTATTGAATCCACCTCAACCACCAGACCACTCTTCAGGGGGATTGGATGTTCGCTCAGATGCAGTAGGGGCCGCAGGTCAATCAGCGGCATAATTTCCCCTTGCAAATGTAAATGACCCACCAGAGGCGGTGCCGCCCCCGGAATGGGCACCACATTCTTCAGCTCAATAAATTGACGTATCTCAGTGCTCGGAAGGGCAAAAAACTCTCCCCCCAACTCAAAGACCACTACACTCAATTGCTGCTCATCTTCTGCTACCGCCCTGCGTGCCTCGCTTAACTGTTCCCGGCGCTCTCGCAGGAGGGCTTGTTGAAGTGGGGTTGCTGTTGGCCAGTAGCGGCAATAGAAATCATAAGGCTCTTGGTTGTCAAGCTCTTCTAAATTCACAGCAGCACTAAATTCGGCCACCGCAGTTGGCTCGCGAATCAACCGCTCCACATTCATCACAACAGCCAGTTCCTCTTGGATTTTTGCCAAGCCTGCCACAAAGGCTGTGTTGACTTCACTGGGGTGACCGTAGTCCGGTTCCTCAAAAATCACCTCAGCTGCAATGCTAACTACCTCGTTCACTTGGTTGACCAACACCCCCACCCGTAAATCGCAGTGCTGAATCACGATAATGACATCGGTGTCTTGGCACTGGGGATGGGTTATGCCCAAGCGGCAGCCCAGATGCATGACCGGAACTAGCTCCCCCCGCAGGTTCATCACGCCAATAATGTCCGCAGGGGCTTCGGGAACGACTGTAAGCTCCGGTAAACGGACGAGCTCCTCCACCACCGACAAGGGCAGCAGACCCCTGAGCCCTTGGCATGTCACACGCAAGTAGTCCATTCCTGCCCGTCCTAAATAAATTTCTCAATCGTACTTAAAAGCAAGTCTGGATTCACTGGTTTGGTTAAGTAGCAATTGGCTCCAGCGAGATGCCCTTTTGCCCGGTCAATCAAGCCCTCCTTGGCGGTCAGCATAATCACAGGAATGTCCTTAAATCGCTCAATCTTGCGAATCGTGCGGCAAAATTCAAAGCCATCCATTTCGGGCATCGTGACATCTAAAAGAATGAGGGAAACATCGTGGTGATTGAGCAGCGACAGGGCGTCAATGGCACTGGTGGCACTAATCACTTCGTAGCGATCGCCCAAGGTGCGCCGAATCAGTGCCTGGACGATGGGGCTGTCATCAACGGTGAGAACGACAGGGGTACTCAGGGCGCGCGGGTCAGTGGTGACAAAGCTAATCAATCCTTCCTTGGCCCAGCGCAGGTAGAGGGAGGCAAGGGAGAGCGAATCTTTGCCAACGCTTTCGGCAATATCGGCAATGGTGTTTTCTCCATTGACCCACGTTTCGAGGTGATGCCGGGTAGGCTTATGGTGAACCGTTGCCAAGACACCTTCTTGCAAGCGGGGAATTGCTTCAAAAGAGGGAATCGTGGGTTGCAGTTGTTGCCACAGGGCTTTGCGAGCCTCTATGCGCTCGAGGATCAGGCGGCTGTCGATGCCATGGGGGAGCTCACCGTAGCACAAGTCCCACTCTGGGTTGGGGTACAGTCGCACTGTACAAGTGTGGGGCTGAAAGCGCTCTAGGATGAGGACAAGTCGCTCGGTGACGGCCTTCTCAATGGACTCCCAACTGAGAAACCGGGTGTTGACGACTGCTTCCAGAACAGCCCGGTGAGAATAGTTAGTAGCACGGTGCTCAACGTACTGCAAAAGGCTATCCATCACTGCCAATTTCAGCATCTTGCCCAACAACCGCATTAAATCTTCAGGAGATGGCATACGTTTGTCCACCATCGTGAGGCTGCCCCGATAAACACTAAGGTCGTAGGCCAAGTGGCGATTTGTCTCAGGCAAGTTAGTGGCAACTTGGGCAATGCCAGTAAACGCTTGGGTTTGTAGTAAGTCTAGTGCCTGCTGTAGGGGCACCACTGCTTCTAAGCTAGGGATGAGTGGTTGGTGATGCTCCATGTAGGTATGCCCTACCATTCCCCCTTCTAAATGTTGCATGGTGACTTCCTCGCCCCGCCTTTTCAGTTTAACTTTCACGCAAACAATAACCCCCCACCGACATCAACAGAAGCCTAACAACGGCTTTTGGAAGAAATTTGATACGAAAGAAGAAATAATTTGGCAATCTAGGCTTATTTTATAGACCTAGCCACAAATTTCAGTGTATTCGCCATTACATGCATGGTTGAAAAATCCCTGAAGATTATCCCAGAAAATAACCTGTTCTTAACTTGAGCGGCAGGCTGTGTCTAGGAAACGGAAAGGGTTGTTGTCAGATACTGCAGATAGTGCTTGACCATACTAGCAGTAATCCCTTGATGGAGGGGAATCATGGTATCTGCTGGGCAATTTTGCAGCAGTGTTTGTGCAGTGGCCACCAGCGAACGAACAGGTTCGATTTCTTGTTCGCTCAGGTGCAATTCAATCAGTTCAACGTAGGCAGCAATTGTGTTTGGGCTTAGGAAAATAACTCGTCGCAAATAATCTTTGGCGGCTGCTTTGTTCCCTTGCTCTTGGCTAATACGGGCTAGAAGCAAGAGAACTTCGACATCCGTTGCATCTTGTTGCAGCAGTTGTTGGCTGAGGGCGATCGCCTCACTGTAGCGTCCTTGGTCAGCCAATGCCCGCGCCCTAGCCAGCACCCCTTGCGCCTGAACCTGAGGCGGGGCTGCACAGGTTTTCTGGCGTGGCACAAGGGGCGGCAGTGTAGAGTTGGGCTTGTCGCCACTTAACTGGTAAACAACAGACTCCGGATAACTGAGGATGCCCAGCGGGCTGATCTCCTGTCCTTGTAACTCAGTGTGGCCGGTTAAGAGATAGCCGTGGGGACGTAGCAGCGACACAAACGTGCCTAAAATCTGACGAATGGCGCTGCTGTTGAAGTAAATAAAGACATTGCGACAAATAATTAGGTCAACGCTTGTAGGTAGCAGATCATACTCTGCGGGACAGAGCAAATTTACGCAACGAAAGCGTACCCATTGCCGGAAAGAAGCATCGATAGCCCAACCTTGTCCAGTCTCGCGAAAGTAGCGCCGTTGCAGGATTGGATCCATGCCCCGGAACGACCAACGGCTATACACACCCGCTTGGGCGTGGGCAATGGCACGCGGGCTGAGATCGTAACCCACCAGATTCAGTTGCCACTGATCCGTGTTGGGAATGAGTTCCTTGAGCAAGATGGCGATGGAATAGAGTTCTTCTCCCGTGGAGCAGCCGGCACTGAGAATGCGTAGCGTGCGATCGCCCTGATGGCGGCCAATGAGGTCGGGGAGCAGATGTTGGCGCAAAATGTTCATCTGACCCTGATCTCGAAAAAAGTAGCTCTCCCCAGTCGTAATGAGATCCGCAAGATGTTGCCATTCCCGTTGGCTCTCACCGGAGGCTGTATTGCTCAGGAGTGCGAGGTACTGGCTGGGATGGTGATAGTTGAGGGCACGGCAGCGACTCAGGAGTTTTTTGATCAGGTGGGGACGATCCTGGACGCGTAAGCTGATACCGGTTTGGCGGCGAATGAGTTGCAAGAATTGTTCCAGTAACTGGTCATCCACGGCGTGCGCTCTAGCTACCATTGCTCAGCACCCAGGTATCTTTGCTGCCTCCCCCTTGGGAAGAATTTACCACTAGGGATCCGCGCTTCATGGCCACGCGGGTTAGGCCACCCGGATGCACGTAGATATCTTTACCGTAGAGGATATAGGGACGTAAATCGACGTGACAGCCGACAATTTCATCACCGAGAAGGGTGGGGACGCGGGAGAGAGAGAGGGTCGGTTGGGCAATGTAGTTGCGGGGGGTAGCCTGAATGCGCTCGGCAAATTCAGCCCGTTGCTCGGGAGTGGCTTGGGGGCCAATGAGCATGCCATAGCCACCGGATTCATTGGCAGATTTCACCACCAACTCATCTAAGTGGTGCAGCACATAGTCGAGCTGCTGAGGTTCCCAGCATAGATAGGTGGGGACATTAGGCAGCAGTGCCTCTTCCCCAAGGTAGTACCGGATCATCTGGGGCACATAAGCATAAATGACTTTGTCATCAGCAACGCCAGTGCCCAACGCGTTGGCGATCGCCACCCGCCCTTGCCGATACACCTCTACCAGACCCGGCACCCCCAGCATTGAGTCAGGCCGAAAAACTGCCGGATCGATAAAATCATCATCAATGCGGCGATAGACCACATCCACTCGCTTTAAGCCCTTTGTGGTTCGCATTTGCAAATAGCCATCTGCCACAACAAGATCTCGCCCTTCCACAAGGGTGACGCCCATCTGCTGTGCCAAAAAGGAATGCTCAAAATAGGCAGAGTTGTACATCCCCGGTGTCAGAACCACCACTGTGGCATCCGGTAACCCCGGCGGTGCCAAGTTGAGGAGGGTTTCGAGCAAGTGGCTGGCGTACTCATCCACTGGTTGGATGTCTAGCTCCTTAAACACCAGCGGAAACGTGCTTTTCATCACGCGGCGATTTTCCAGCACATAGGAAATTCCCGAAGGGCAGCGCAAATTATCCTCCAGCACGTACCAAGTGCCGTCGCGATCGCGCACAAGGTCAGTACCGGTGATATGGCACCAAATATCAGCAGGTGGTCTAAGGTCGCAGCACTCCCGCCGATAGCCCTTAGCGGACTCAATCAGTTCCCGCGGAATAACGCCATCGTTAATAATTTTCTGAGCCCCATAAACATCCTGCAGAAAACAGTTTAGTGCTTGAGTGCGCTGCTTTAGCCCCCGTTCCAACATCTGCCACTCTTGGGCTGGGATCACCCGTGGCAGAATATCAAAGGGCATAATTCGCTCTGTGCCTTCATCGGCGCCATAGACTGTAAAGGTGGCACCAATGTTAAACATGACCTGCTGAGCCGTTGTTTGTCGCCGTTTTAACTCCCCCGGAGGGAGCGATCGCGCCCGCTGCAATAGGGGTTCAATAAACGGTCGCGGCTGCCCCCGAGCAATAAACCACTCATCGTAAAAATCCCCCGGCTCGTAGTTGTCGAATTCCACCATCGTTTCTCACCGCTGCTGAGGATTCTTGCCCCCCTAGAGGCTCATGTTGTTCTTCCTTAGTTTAGGTCGGATTCTCCTCTTGTGGTGAATAGGGGTAAACCGCTGCCAGCCGGTGCCACAAAATGGTTGTTGCGGTGGGTTGTGCAGAATCTCGACCAAAATTTCTAAGGAATCGACAAGGCGCGGGCCTGGGCGGTTAAAGTAGGCATTGCCATCCACAATATAAACTTGGTTATGTTGGACTGCCCGCAGCGCTTGCCACTGGGGTCTTGCTGCTTGCATTGACTCGGCTAATTCACGGTAACTGCGCTCAAGATCAAAGCCGCAGGGCATGACAATGATCACATCTGGATCCGCCGCTAAGAGGGTTGACCACTCAAGGTAGGGGGAGTGCTGCCCAGCTTGGCCAAACAGATTTTCGCCGCCTGCTAGGGTGACAAGCTCCGGTACCCAGTTACCACTGGCCATGAGAGGGTCAATCCATTCGAGGGTTGCCACCCGCGGGCGGGAACGATCCTTCACCCAATTCTCACAAGCGGTGATACGTTGATTGAGTGACTCTAGTAAGGGTTCAGCCCTCACACCAAGGGCAGTGGCAACCCGGCGAATATCTTGCCAAACGTCACGAAGATAGCGGGGCTGCAGCGAAATAATCACTGGGGGCGGGTCAAAGAGTTGGGCGACAGCCGCCTGAACATCGGCAAACGTAACTGCGCAAACATCACACTGATCTTGGGTAATGATGTGGGTCGGCTGCAGGGCTTGCAACGTCTCCAGCACCAGATCGTATATCCCTAAGGCAGAGCGTAATAACTCCTGCACGTCCCGATCAATTGCGGCACTGGATTGCTGAGGGTCGATGCGAGCGCGTGTGCAGACTGGCAAGTTAACGGCGGCAGCAGGATAATCACACTCGTGACTACGCCCAACTAGGAAAGAGGTTAGGCCAAGGGCAGCAATGATTTCAGTGGCGCTAGGTAGCAGCGAAACTAAACGCAACAGAGACTCTCCTGTACCAGTGCGAGCTGGGAGAGGGTTTTTCCGCTAGAACCAGCCTTTTTTACTCACCATGTACGTGTTGTAGAACTCCTCGTCGCTTTTGGTCAGATAAATAATCCCTTCAATCAGGCCGATAATTCCCATAACTGCCGCGGTAAGGCCACAAGTGATAATGCCGCCCAAAAGGGTGACCAGCAACATAATCAGTCCTTCGGTGGAGTAACCAAGCACAAATTTATGGATGCCAAGAGCACCCAGTAAAATACCGCAAATTCCGGCTGCAATTTTTTTGCTGGAGGCCTCTGAGCTAGCAGTCATAGCACTTTCCTAAAAATTTTATCTTTGCTGATCGGTGGTGCCGTCTCTATCCTTAAGGGTTTAGTTAGCGCTGTCAAGGGGACACAGGACAGTGCAAAAAGAGGGCGCGATCGCCCCCCAGCGTGTCAACAAACCGGAATTAAAGCCCAAGCAATTCTTAAGCAGCAGCCACGAGATTGATCAGGGGCTCCCAGCGGACAACGCGATCGCCCCCTACTTCAATCACCACCTTCAAATTAGGCAAGGTTTGGCTCAACTGTGCTAAGTAGGCAAATTCCTGCTTCGAGAGTTTTTTACCATCGATTAGCCACAGTACCAATCCCTTGGCATTGGGGGGCAAGTGTTCAAGATGATAGGCCACTAAAGGCGGCTGAAAATAAACCCGAATGGCTTCCTTACCCGTATGAGCGGGGCGAATGCCGTGGGGTTGCATTAAATAGGCACTCAGATCTCCCAGTCCGGGGGCGCTCAGGTGTAGGGTGGTATAACCCTTGGCTCGCAAACGGCGTTGATAACGACCTTCAAACCCCCCTTCAGGAGGCACGAAAAGGGCGAGGGCACCTGCGGTTTCCAAATCTTTAACAAATTGATAGCCAGCCAGCAAACCCATTGTTTTTTACTCTTGTTATTGTACCTTCGTAAACTACCCGACTCCGACCGCTACGCGGTGGGGACGCGCTACGCGAGCGGAGGGGGCTTTTAGTAGCCCTGTTGGAGTTGCCTCCGCCGAGCCTCAGGGCTGGTTTACAGCAGCCCCATTCGACCGTTACCAGTGCCCTTTTGTGTTTTACACAATGTAGCCGTTTCTGGTGTCCGCAACATTATTTTATAGCAAGGGCAAGATATCCAAGTGCACCCAGAAGAACGCATTCCTCCCGACGCTCACCGTGACGGGTAGAGCGCGGGGCTCCTGCAAGTTAAGCTGAAGCAATTTAGCAAAACCCGCAAGCATCCTTCGTCCGCTGCAAATCTTTGATGGCAGCGCGAGATGAATGGCGGCAGTAGCTTGTGGTAGAGTACCTACTGCGAATCCAGTTCACCCTAATACTTAAAGCGCTCAAGGTCAGACTTTATCCCAATCAGCAGCAGAAACAATTGCTGGAGCAGTCTTTTGGCAATTGCCGCTGGCTGTGGAATTATGGCCTGAACTTGATCAACCAAACCTACAAGGAGACAGGTAAAGGCCTATCAAGTTACGACATCAAGAAACAGATTCCCAAGCTTAAAGAGGAGTATGAGTGGTTAAAACTGACTTACTCACAGTGCCTGCAACAGGTTTGTATTAACCTAGGCACCGCTTTTAACAACTTCTTTGAGAAACGAGCTAGTTATCCACAATTCAAATCTAAGCGCGACAAGCAGTCCATCCAGTACCCCCAAAACGTCAAAGTACTGGAGAACGCCGTGATGCTGCTTGGAGCGGTTAAAGCCGTTCTGCATCGACCAG
>FWPV01000276.1_pt1 | contig 173111 bp, 134 predicted proteins | sample 2228371 | NCBI WGS metagenome assembly FWPV01 (sample SAMEA103939776, study PRJEB20133) | metagenome | reverse complement strand
AAGTTACGTCATTTTATAGTAAGAAAATAGGTAAATCCTTATCAAGTATGTCTTAGTTAATCTTATTTTGTCCAAACTTTAGTAACATTAAAGATAAAGGCGTAATTGCTATGGCAATCAAGCCAAAAGGGAAACTCACAACTAAATGGGCTGAATTAAAAATTGCCTTTTAACATTGATATAAGTTTCAATGAGGTTAAGTATAGTATAACCTGGAAGACATACGGGCTTATAATTACATTTAATTTAACTTATTAGCAAAGCCAAGAATCTTAGACCATCCGATCAATTCCATAAAAATTGCGAAAGCAAGCAACAATATAAGTGCAGGTATTAACAATCTATAAATTTTGCTAAAATCCGCCTTGAAATACTTTTGAGTTACCGAAAAACATAAATGGGTTGGTGATGCCAAAACCCCGATAAATCCACTGACATAAGCTAACATAACAAGGTGCAAGTCCCCTGATCCAAAAAATGGTTTTAATAAAGTAAAAGTAAGCCCGACATATCCAATAGTAATACCTGTTATTAAACCAGTAATAAACGGAAGTATGATCGCCAGGGCAAAATGTGGTAAGTGATATTCCAAAAAGGCATTTGATACAAGCTCTATCGCTTTGCTATTTTCAAGGACAGTCTTGAAAAACATAACACTGAATATCAAAATCAATAGATCATATTTCAAGCTTTTTTTGACCAGCCCCATTAGAAATCTTATTTTTAGCCTGTTTACGGTGGCAATCAGAATTACTGATATTGCTAGCGATATTGCTAAATTTAGCTTGAAAATTATCGGCAGTAATATTGCTATCAATATGGGAAGAAACCCATTTAGAATAACTCTAACATCCTTAAAACTTGCCTTGTCTCCGTTTATGTCTTCGCTTTTCAGCCTCGCTACATATAGGATAAAACCCAGTATCAAGACAAACGCCATCACAGGGGCATTTAATAAAAACAGGTCTTTGAATGTTATCCCAAGCACTGCAACTGCTAATATCGGTCCTGGATAGACAGGATTTAGATATTCTGTTATATGCCTAAACCAGTAATTGATAACAAACTTCCGTTCGGACTTTAAACCTAATCTGTTTCCCAACTCTTCCGCAAATGGTGCAGATAACATCGCTCCTGACGGTGCAGGGACAAGCCCGATCATAAATGGAAGCGATATTATGACAAACCTCATATCGCCGATCAGTTTTTCTAGCGATACAAGCATATTTGATAAAATCCCTGATTCTGTCAGGATGTTGCTTAAATAGAAGACGAACGGAAAAGCTATCAAAAGCGTTATAACATCTATATTTGTTATCGTATTATAAAGATCATAGACCAATCCTATGTTATGACCAAATAATATCCCTGTCAAAACACTTCCCGCAAAAAGTGCATAGAAAAGCTCTATCTTAAAGCTCGTCATCCCAATAATTAGGATTAATATTGCAGAAAGTTTTATTATATCAAGCATCTTCCCTTCTTTCTTTTATTTGATATGCGAAAGTCCCACAATCCTCTATTCCGGGTTGATCATACCAATATTCAAGAAAGTCCTTCAATGGTGAATAATAAACCGCCCTTTTGATGTTCATCCAAGTCAGTTGATCCCCAACAGAATAATAGATATAAGTCTTGCCATTAAATTCTATTATTTCTGGATCGGATGTGTTTATGCAATCGTCAATTTGAGTTGGACGGAGGACAGGGTTTGCACTGCTCAACTCCCATTGCTTTAAATCCCTTGATCTTGTGATATAGGTTTCGTAATAGTGTCTTGGACTTCTGTTTTCAAGATATAGCACGTAATAATAATCATTTGCATACCTAATGCAGGGGCAAGCGGTATATCTATTTGTGCCAAATATCGCGTCAGGGACCTTTTTCCAGTTTTCCAGATCATCTGAAACTGCAAACTTTATGGTAAAGGCAGGATATTTTGGATCATTAGACTCGTAAGCCATAACGAAGCCATCAGGGCTTTCACATACAGAAGTATTGAATAGATTTTCGTTTTCTTGTCTAATGACAAGCTTGCTTTCCCAATTAATAAGATCAGAAGATTTGAAGAGAGTGACGTCATTCCAGTTATTATTGTCAAATCGTGAAGCGAAAACATAGATAACATCTCTATAAACGATCGCACTAGCTAGGCTATATCCGACTGCAAATTTTGCTAGGACTTCATTGGTTTCAGCATCAGATAATTCAAGGTAATAATCGCTTTTTGTCCCTCCGGTTGCAGGACGGACACAAGCCAGATGACATAACTTCCCTTTCCAGATGATTGGCGATAGCTCGCACATATCCTTACGAATGAACTCAGCGTTTTCAGTTAGCTCAACCTGACGTTTGGGCTTTGGAGGAATAACAGTTTGAAATGTATCAACAGACCATTGCTGAAGGCGATAAAACCCCTTTGGGACATCCTGTTGGAATTGGACATAGGCGAGAACAGAACCTTTGGTAGTATATCCGATGTCCTTTTCGCTGTCCTTGTCTACTTTTACGCCAAATACTTTATATCCCATCAAGATAGAATCTTCAATGTCAAGATGGAGATATTTTCCGTTTTGCATGCTAACAATTATCCCATCCGCAGGCGTGCCCACAGGCTGAGAGAAATTAAGGACAATTAATCTACTGTTTTTTATTTTGATCCTTGTATAAGTATGAAATCCATAATTGCCACCTTTCAATGCACATTGTGGACTAACCATAGTGCAGTCATCGAATATTATGTCAGGATTTTCGGGCATTGATTGATTCTCGATCCTGACATAAGCCCCAGCAGTATCGCCCCACCAATCCAAAGCCCAAAGAGTGCATCTTCTAAACGTTATAGGTTCATCGTATCTTGACAGACAACTAGCCACTCCACCACCAAATGCCCGACCGATACTGATGCAATTTTCAACAATAACCGTAAAAGGCTCAATTTTATCTACTAAATCCCACATCAAACCGCCATCTCCGCCAGTGACATAAAGTCCGCTAAGTCGCCAACGGTCCCAGCAGTTAGCAGAAAAAGTTTCGTCTTTATGCTCGGGCGACCAGCCCTGTTTATATGCCTTTAATGGTCCAAACCAGTCATAGCTTTTGAATCCTCTTGCAGGATCGCTCGAATCTATGATCACGTATCCAACAGTGCCAGAACCGTAACGACCGTCAACATCGCCGATCAATTCATTGTAAGCATCCCTAGCCCCTTTAAAAGGAGTTGAAAGCATAGACTCCATATACGTATCAGGGCGGACAATTACACGGTGTCCTCCTCTATCATCTGGGATCGCATCGAGTGCTTTTTGTATCGTATTGAAAGCCTTCGACCATGATGACCCGTCAGAGTTATTGCCAAGCTTCGAGACATAGATCGTTTTTCCACTCATTATGTGCCCTTTCTATTAGATAAAAAATCCAGTTAGTTAAACACTATCTTATGACGATACAGTTCTTTGAATTGCTAACAATGACTCCAAAGATATTTAAATCGGTGACGTTGTTTGGCAATAAATTAAATGAGCTTGGTTTTGCCTCTCTGGTCTGTTTGAGCATATTTAGAATGAAGTCTTTGTCTATGATCCCTTTGTTTGGCAAAGGATTCGAGCCTCCACCTTGCGTAAACATCGTCGTTTCTAAGACTGCAAATTTAGCCTTTGTCGATTGGTTGATAAAATAATCTTCTCCCATTCCAAATTGTGTCCCAAGCAGAAGAACGTTTGTGTTTTCACATTCCCCTTTTAATAGAACCGTAGCGGGAACGTAATTTGTCCCAACAAGAATTGTAGTCAGAAGTGAGAAATTACCATTAAAGTCATCTAATTCAATTGGAACGACACCTTCTTTGCTTGCGACTGCGACAATTGCACCATGTAAAGTAAACGTCCCTTTATTATTCAAACTGATAAATCTCGGAAATTGACCGCTTTCATACCATATGTCTCTAGCAAGCAATTTTCCGCCGTCAGTGACATCGTAACTGATCTCATTATTGCTTGATGCACCGGAGAATATGACAAATCGTCCTTCGGTTTCAGCATTAGTGCCTATTACCTTTACACCAACAACACAGTCAGAATGATTGAAATCATGAAGTGTTATGTCAGTATTGGCGACTTTATCAACCAAAATTCCAACTTGTTTGGCACTTGATACGTTGCCACGTTCTATAAATATCCTAGCGTTTGGCTGATCGCAACCTTCAATGACTAAACCGTCGACAACTCCACCGCCGTTTATGCTTAAATCCCTGATAACTGCATTGGGTCGACCCACAAATTTTAACAATGCGTCGCCTTCCTTGCCGGACCACCTCAATAATGTCCTCACTCCATCGCCAATCAATTGGACATCTGATCCTTCTGGAACAATTAAGGTCTGATCTATCGCATATTCCCCTGCTGGAAAGTGAATAACTGGTCGTTGTCCTTTCCTTTTCGATGACTCGTCAATAGCCTGCTGAATAGCCTTTGCGTCGCTCCCTACTGGTAGATCAATGATATAACGGTTGTAATTTGATGGGGCAGATGGCAAATCCGGTATTCTCACTTGAACTGCGTCATAATCAACAATTTTGTCATCAATTGAGATGAAGTCTTTTTTAGCTAAAATCGGGTCTTCAACTGTAAAAGTATTTCCAACAGATATAAATCCTGCGATTTGATTAACCTTCACCAAAGGGCTCAACCTTGACTTGAAAACATTATCAAACAACAATACTGGACCATGATTGCCAACTTGTATTGGCGTTTCTTTCGTTTCAACTATTGTGTTTCCCTGAATTGTTATGTTTGCGGACGCGGTCAAACCATGTGCAAAGAAAAACATCTTTGACCCTATACTAGTGTTGTGTCTAAACGAAAAATATCCCGTGTTTCCGATGCTTATATCAGATTCTGTAGAATTGATGAAAAAACTCTCATAAACATGAAAATTTCCAGCACCATAGGTGTTAGTTATTCCGACGCCGCATCTTTCAAATATTGAATACCATATAAACCAGTCAAGAGAGTTAAAGTTTTGTATGCTAATTCCAGCCTTTGAGCATCGGATAAATCTAGATCGTAAGACAGCTGTCTCAGCAATGCCCTGTTCAGATGGTATTCCTGCTTCAATCCCGAATTCCACATCTTTAATTATAATATCCGATAATTCGTTGTATGTAACAAACTTTTTTCCATGAACGATGGCAGATTTTGCCTTACCTCTACCGTCAAAGGTAAGTCTACTGACTTTTGAATACCATGCCCCATAGTCAAACATAACTCCACCCGTTTCGCCATCCCATATTATCGCTGTCCTCTGAGGGTCTTCACCGATAATGCTTATATCTTTGGATTCGTTATGTGTCTCTCTGAGTAAAACAAGCGTCTTTGTAATGCGATAATCCCCCATTGGAATATAAAGCACAAACTTTTTACGATCCTCTCTGCGAAGGTCGTCTAATGCTGATTGTAACGCCTGAGTATCATCTGTTTTACCATCGCCTACCGCTCCGTAATCTCTTCTTAAATCTGCCCAGCTTGAAAAGGGACCTACAAACTCATCTCTGCCCATAATCATCGCTTGTCCATCACTCCCTATAAGGACTATAAATATGAAAATCAATGATATAATTATTAAGACCGTTTTCATTAATATCTCCTTTGAACGTTATCAGCCATTAAAGCCTCAATATCTTCAACTTTCTTTGGCACAACATTTGTTAAAACCTCATTGCCATCTTCTGTGACAAGGACATCATCTTCAATTCTTATACCGATGCCTTTATACCGTTCGTCTACATCTTCCAGATCATCAGCGATATAGACTCCGGGCTCAACAGTTACGATCATACCGGGTTCAAAAAACCTTTTATCATTGCCGATCTTATGACTGCCGACGTCGTGGACGTCTAGACCAAGCCAATGCCCAGCGCCATGCATATAAAACTTATTATAAGACTTTTCCTCCATTATCTTATCGCGTTCGCCCTTCAACAGTCCTATGTCCATCAAGCCGTCAACTATCACTTGAACAACTTTGTCGTGATATCCATCAACTGGTTGTCCAGTTTTAACCATATCAATAGCGGAAAGTTGTGCCATAAGGACGATGTTATATAAATCTTTCTGTATTGGCGAAAACTTGCCGTTAACTGGAAAAGTCCTTGTGATGTCCGCTGAATAATGCTCATACTCACAACCTGCATCTATCAATACAAGATCACCATCTTTTATCTGACAATTGTTGAAATCATAATGAAGGCAAGTTGCGTTGTTGCCAGCACCAACTATGGTCGGATATGCGACCTCCGCACCGTTTTTCGTGAAAGTATATTCAATTATCGCTTGTAACTCATATTCATACATTTCAGGTTTTGCTGACCTCATAGCGTTGATGTGTGCAGAACACGAGATTTCTGACGATCTTCTTGTAAGTTCAATCTCATTTTCGTCTTTTATCATACGCATATCTCTCACTATTTCTCCTGGGTCTACAAGAGATGAAATCCCTGTAAGAGAGTCATATCTTTTTGGTTTTGCTCGCTTCAATAGGTTAAGGATTTTGTTGTCAAGATTCTCGTCACTACCAATACTATAATACAATTTTTCTATATTCTCACAGTACTTTGGCAATACATTTTCCAATTCAGATATAGGATATGTGGCATCAAATCCATATTGTTCCTTTGCTCCTTCAACACCTGCACGTCTGCCTGTCCATATCTCCTGTGTCCTGTCATTTGGTCTAACGAAAAGTATGGACTTATGATCTGGATGTTCAGGTGCAAGGACTAAAACGGTTTCTGGCTCCTTGAAACCTGTCAAATAATAGAGATTGCTATCTTGTCTATATTTATGCCGACAAGGTTTCGCACTGCCAAATATCGCTATGCCATTACTGATCTTCTCCATCAACCTTTCTCTTCTTCGTCTAAATATATCAATATTCATATTTTCCCCTTTGGAAATTTCGCAAGTTTAAATGAAAAATATTCCAGTGGTTTTAAAAAATCTGCTAAAATGAAAGTTATAAAAAAGAAAGCTAATCTTGTTAGGCAATTTTACCACTGTTGATCGGAAGTGTCAATGAAAACTATGCAGGGAATTAAAGTTTTATAAAACTCAAATGTCGTAAACTTATCTACACGTTTTTCATCGGTCGGTTCTCTTATGATTAAGGTAGCTTGGAAGATAAAATAAACCAGAGATAAATTTTTTAATCCCTTTGAATATTCTGATAAAATAATAAAAATAAAACAAATGCTCATTCTTTATTTTATATTTATTTATCATATATGCTTTGCATGGAAAGATATTTCTAATTGCTACGAAAGCTCTATTTTTTAGAGTTTCATTTCTGGGTCCTGTTATCTCAGCTATGAGTGCAAAAAAGTGTCTGATCGGATCGCTAACCTGATCGAAAACCTTTTCTATTCTGAGATCGCTTTTATCTGCTCTAAATTGATTAATAATATAGTCAGGAATCGAACCATTAAAACTCCGATTGATCTCATCCAAAACGCTATGAATGATACCATCATATCCTAACTCATTTGATACTTTGGCGACATAATCCCAATTAATATCGTTTAGATAAAGCTGAAGGAATTTTGCGATATCAATATACCAGATTAAATTGGTCTCTAGACCTGTCCTATAATGGTCTTCCAAATGAACGCAAAGATGCAAAAAAAAATCTTCCTTGCCAAGAATAAACACGTTATTGGAACAGATGTTAGCTTTGACAGCGTTAGCCCACGGGTCAAGTTTTGGAAATTCATATAATTTTGGATGTATTTCTAAAAAGACTTTGCCTGTAAAATAGTTTATGTGTTTGGAAAATTCCTCATTAACTCCCGTTGTGTTAAAACCTTCTTGACCATTCCAATTCAATTTCAATAGGATGTCATTAGTTTTCTTCATATCGCCAGTCCTGATCACAAGATCAATATCTGTCATTGGTCTTAAAGCTATATTTTTATATACCAATTCTGCAAGTGCTGACCCTTTTAACACTATAACTGAAATTCCTTCTTCATTTAGGTTTTTTAACAATTTTGATAGCTCTTCGTATATCTTCATATTTTTGGATAAAGTTGAAAGGTAAGATTTTCTCAAAGCTAGCTGTGCTTCCTTTGTGATAAGGTTAATCTTACCATCCTTACTTAGGTTATAAAACATCATCGATGCGACTTTTCTTTTCTTTGCTATTTTAATCAATCTATCCAGATCAGATGTCGAAAATTCGTTAACATCAGGCATCTGTCCGTCTTTTTCCCCAAAACCTAGATAATATAAGAGAGCCTTTTCTTCTATGATTGATTCTTTTTTACTTGAAATATCTTGCATAGAACATCTTTTTGTAGCAAAAAATGCTAAAGTTTTTCCAGTATTATGACGAAATAATAAATGGAGGAATACCCAGAAAACGTAAAAGGAGCTTTCGGAATATGCAAATACTTGGCGTCATATATTTGTTGGTATTATTTTTATTAAGTGCTTTACTCACAATAGGGGGATATTTCGTCCAACGGGATAGATATTGGACACGCATTTGGAAAGAACTGGGAAAGCCAGATGTCAAAAATATAAGAGAATTAAAAATCTACATCCAAAATCAACCGAAATGTGTCCCACTTAAAAAAGCCAAAGATTTTGATCTGAACAGATAGAACAAATTTAACAGTTTAAAAGACAATTTCACCGCTTTTAGTATGATCTTCTAGATCATTCTGACATTGCCCATCAATTGGCGACGTTCTTCCCAAAAATATTACTATAAAAAGTGCAATTGTCAGCATCGAACCGCTTATGATAATTGATAATATCTCGTTTTTCAAAAAGACGACGATCAATCCCGCAGAAGTGCTTAAAGCGCCCAACAACCCAAGTATCGTTAATGTCTTGCCTTGGCTAAAACCAAGCTTGATCAATCTGTGGTGCAAATGACCCAAGTCAGCGGAAAACGGCGATGTCCCTCTGCGAAGTCTGCGTAAAATCCCCCAAGTTGCGTCAACAACCGGCAACCCAAATATTAGGACAGGGACCATAGAATTTGAGGTAATGTTGGAATTCTGAAATACAACTTTTACGGCAATAGCAGAAGTGACAAAACCCAGAAGCATTGCACTAGAATCTCCCATGAATATACTTGCCTTGTGTATATTATATCTCAAAAACCCTAAAACCGCTCCCGCTAAAACCAAACATATTATAAACATCTGTATTTGACCAGTAATGAATGAAATTATGGATAAGGATATCAAAATAAACAGTGTGACAGTACCAGCAAGTCCATCTATCCCGTCTATGAAGTTGATGGCGTTCATAATCCCAATTGTCCAGAAAACTGTTAATAAAGCCCCCAGAGGATTTCCTATATTTATAACCCCTGCAAAAGGGAAATTTACCTGATTTATGATGAAACCAAAAGGCAAAATCGAAAAAGCAGTAGCTAATTGACCTATTAACTTCTTTGTGGCATTCAATCCGCGGATATCGTCCCATATTCCTATGAAAGTTATAATAGAGGCTCCTATACTGATACCTGCCAAAGCCACCAACTCTTCATTTCTTGGTCTAACTAATATATAACCAATGCTTAATGAAAAGAAAAATGCTATGGCAATAGCGATACCGCCTAGTCGAGGCAAAGGTTTTTGATGTATTTTACGGTCACATGGGACATCTAGCGTATTATTAACAAAAGCTGTTTTCTGGATTACGGGCGTCACTATGAAAGTGATCAAAAAAGAAATAAATGCTAGAATTATGTAGTCAAATAACATAAGAACCTATCCTTACATAACAAAAACTCCGTCAAAACCTTGTAAAAATAGAAACCCATTTCAGTCCTTCAACAGTGACCAAAAGGAATGACACGTCGTAATTAAGCAAATCTTATACCAAAGAATTATTTCGCTTTAATGTCTTGCTTTTCTAGTGTTTTTAATTTTCATCTAATATGTTTTTGTATAATAATGCAACGGATAATTATAAACGTGTAATATTTTTAACCAGTTCTTGGATCAACTATCAGATTATCTTATCAATCAATTTTTCCATATCCTCAGTGGTTATTGTCCGTGGATTATTGACCAAAGACAACGGCGCATTGAACATAGCATTTTCAACCAATTCTTGTTTATTAATTTTATCTGAGTAGGCTTTAATATCGGTAGGCATATTGAATTTCTTGAAAAAATCAGTTATTTGCCTGATGAACTCATCAACGAGACAGTCGTCCGTTAAACCATCCCCAATGCCCAATTCTTTGGCAAGTTGGATATATTTTTTTGAGGATTCCTGACGGTTATATTCAAGAAACAACGGAGTTGCAATAGCAACGCCTATTCCATGCGGGACATTCAACTTTGCCCCAAGTGCCTGAGACAATGCATGGACTCCAATAACGCCGGACTGGGCAAGCATCATTCCCCCCAAAGTGCTTGCCCAAGCCATATTAGCCCTAGCAAGCATATTATTGCCGTCAGCGAAAGCCAATGGAAGGTTATTCCAAATAAGTCTCATCGCTTCTGGTGAGAGCCTTTCAACATAAGGAGTTGCTCGCTTTGATAAAAATGCCTCCATAGCATGACCGAAAGCATCTATACCAGTAGAAGCGGTTAATGATGGGGGCATTGTTGACGACAATCGGGGGTCAATGATGGCTATCTTTGCAAAAATGGCAGGGTTAACGATAGAACCTTTTGATTTTATCTGTTTTCTCGTAAGGACAGCGACTGCGGTTGTTTCACTTCCTGTCCCTGATGTTGTTGGGACCGCGATCACAGGCATTGCAGAGTCAAATTTCCTACATTCGGGGTTGCAAGCCATATAATCCCAAGCATCTCCTCCGTTTATAGCAACAGCTCCTATGGCTTTTGCAGAGTCAATCGCACTACCTCCGCCGAGACCGATTAATATATCAATGCCCTCTTCTTTAACAACCTTTGCACCTTGATTGATGATCTCTGTCGGAGGGTCTGGCACGACCTCAGAATATCTAATTACAGACATCCCCTCTTGTCTTAGCAGATCAGATGTCTTTTCTATGGTCTCTTCCATACCGGAGAGGTCTTTATAAGTGATCAATAAAGCTCTTTTTCCAAAAGCTTTACTGATCTTCCCAATTTCCGTTACTCTATCTAATCCAAATATGATACGAGTTGGCATCATTACGTCGAAACTTTTTATAGAATCCACACTATAAACCTCCCACAAAGGTTTTCATTCGTAAGCTTGCCCTTTTATATTTTCTATATATTGTTCAGCAGAAAACGCAGCGGTCGCCCCTTCTCCGCAAGCGGTTATTATCTGTCTGAGCAATTTTTTCCTTGCATCTCCGCAAGCAAAAACTCCTGGGACAGATGTCCTCATATTTTCATCAGTGATTATGTAACCTCTTTCGTCCATTTCCACAAATCCACGGACAAAATCAGTGCTTGGAGTGAAGCCAACAAATATGAAGACGCCATCGCATTCTAGGATCTTCTCCTCGTTACTATCGATATAGCCTAATTTGACCGCGTTTACGTTATTTTCACCGATGATCTCTTTGACGACGGCTTTCCATTCAAATTTCACCTTTTCCGTCATAGCGAAGATTCTATCTTGCAGGACTTTAGTTGCACGTAGACGGTCTCTTCTATGGACAATGGTTATATCAGATGCAAATTTGGTCAAAAAAAGTGCTTCTTTGATCGCAGTATCGCCTCCGCCAACGACCACAACCTTTTTGCCCCTATAAAACATACCATCGCAAGTGGCACAACAAGACACACCTCTCCCCCAAAAACGGTCTTCACCGGGAACGCCAAGATGTTTATGATAAGCTCCTGTGGCAATTATAACAGCTATTGATGTGATATCTCCACTTTCTGTATGTATTATCTTTAAATCATCGTTCCCTGACAATTCAATACCTGTAACTTCTGCATTTTGTATCTCGACACCGAATTTTGTCGCCTGTTCAACCATTTTGTCAATTAGCTCAATTCCACTTATCGGTTCAGTAAAGCCGGGATAGTTTTCAACAATATCGGTAGTTATCACTTGTCCGCCGGGACTAAGCTTTTCTAGTATTAATGTTCTGATGCCAGCCCTTGCCCCATAAATTCCCGCAGTCAAACCAGCAGGACCTCCACCGATAATAGCTAAATCAACTATTTCTGACATATTTTTTTCTCCCTAGATATGAAAAATAATAGACCACTTGTTTGCATCTAGATAGCAACAAAGCCAGTAGACAGCAACAAAATTGTAGGAAAGTTCATTTTTTGGATCGCATATATTTTTTATTTAGCTTTGCAAGCTAACCTATTGATCAACGAAGCACAATATCCCGCTCCAAAACCATTGTCTATGTTAACAACCGAGACGCCTGATGCACAGCTATTTAACATTGTTAACAAAGCGGATAACCCATGAAAACTTGCACCATAACCAACGCTAGTTGGGACAGCTATGACAGGTTTATCTACAAGTCCTCCGATAACGCTTGCCAAAGCACCTTCCATTCCAGCGACAACAATTATGACGTTTGCCGAAAACAATTTTTCTTTGTTTCCCAAGAGCCTATGAAGCCCTGCCACACCAACGTCATAAAGACGTTCTACACGATTTCCCATCATCTCTGCGGTAACGACAGCCTCTTCTGCGATAGGCAAATCCGCCGTTCCTGCACTTGCTACAAGTATAGTTCCTTCGCTTATATGTTCTATTTCTCTTTTAATGACGGTTACAGTTCTGGCAAGTTCATTATATTGGGATGAGGGTTCAACCTTTTTCAATGCTTCGTAAACTGCCTTTTCCGCCCTGGTAGCTAATAAATTGTTTCCATCGGCTAATATTCTTTGGGCTATCTTGACAGTCTGGTAGATTGTTTTTCCCTGACAAAATATGACTTCTGGAAATCCACAACGTATATGACGATGAGTGTCAATCTTAGCGAAATCTATGTCCTCAAACGGCAATTTACGAAGTTGATCGATTGCATCGTCTACACTTATGTTTCCTAATTTTACATCGTTCAATAGTGCTTTAAGTGACGATATATCCATTATGAATTTTTTATTAGGAGAGTTGTATTAAAGATTGGTAAAATAGATCAACAAACACAGTCCAGTATCGATCAGCAAAAGACAAGTTGTTTAGGCAAAATTTGCCGATCACTGATCGATACCGGATCACTGACTATGCCTCTTCCTCTGAGGTTAATTCTTCTTTTTTGTGTTTATAGGCTTCTTTTCCAGCTTCGACAGCGGCAGCTACAGAGCTTTTGAATTCACTTACTTTCTCTTTTCCCCGGGAGAAAATATTGGTTGCTTCTTCTTTGACATCCTCGATCTTTTCTAAAGCCTTCTCCTTAGCGGTCAAAGAAGCGTCCTTTATTTTTTTCCTTGTTTCTGCACCTGAAGCTGGCGCCAAAAGAATTCCTGTTAATGCACCAACAACACCACCGATCACAAATGCTAAAACTATTTTTCCAATTTCACTTTTGTCTTCCATTTTTAATGCTCCTTTCCTCTTTTAAATAGTGTAATAAATCCCTTTTTTATACCTGCCCATAGACTGATCACTTCATAGGCAGGGATCACAGCCTTTTGCTGATATAAAGTTACAACTTCATGGGTTCTTTCAACCATGTCTTCAACTGCGTCCACTATGACGTCAAATTTAGCCATATTTTCATCAACTGTGTTTGTCACGATTTCTTTGGTTTGCGACACCATTTCGCTAACATCGTTGACCATAACATTAACGACGTTCATACTTTCATTAACCTTGCCTGTAATATCTTTGACACTGTGGGCTAATGGTTTAATATCTTCTTCAGCTATAATGCCTATTTTCGTAATTACGTCATTTGCCTTTGGTCTCAGCTCGTCCAATGTCTCTTTGACTTGATGTATAACAGGAATAATTTGTGTTCTTACGGTTTTGATGGTATTTCGCAGTTCCAAAAGTAATGCAACAACATAAATTATAAGGAACACAACAGACAGCGTTACTATCGCCATCAGGACTATCTTGATGATCTCCATTTAGCCGCCTCCGATCAATGAAAAAATGTTATTGCGGAAATCGTTTATTTAATAATTAAAGTTTTTCATCTATGATCTTTAAGGTTTCAGCAACAGCTTCGGAAATTTTTGATACCTCTTTTCCACCAGCTTGAGCCATATCAGGTCGTCCACCTCCGCTTCCACCGGCGATCTCTGCGACCCTTTTTATTATATCGCCAGCTTTCAGTCCCTTATCTTTGATCAAATCATTTGTAACGCCTGCTACAAAAGTTGCTTTTCCATCGGTAACGGAACCAAGCACTATAACACCGGAGCTAATTCTAATTTTTAGATCATCAACCATTGTCCTTAATGAATCTCTATCACAACCTTCAACTGTTGTCGCAAGCACTTTTACGCCTTTTATCTCGACAACTTTATTCAATAAATCATTAACCTGTGATGATGCGCTTCTCTGCCTCAATCTTGTGATCTCTTTTTCAAGTTCCTTATTCTGTTGGATAAGTGCTTCTATTCTTTCTGCAACCTCTGTTGGTCTGACACGAAGCATGTCAACGACTTTTATGAATTGATCTTGTATTTCTCGCTCGTATAGATACGCGGGTTCTCCCGTGAGTGCCTCTATTCTTCTAACACCTGCGGAAATACTTCCCTCGCTGATAATTTTGAGAGAACCGATTTCGCCTGTCATTTTGATATGTGTGCCTCCGCATAACTCCATACTATATCCATTTAATTGGACAACCCTTACAATATCGCCATATTTTTCACCAAACAACGCGGTCGCACCTTTTTCTTTAGCTTCTTGAATTGGCATCTCTGAAATCACAACTGGCGTATTTTCCCATATACGCTGGTTGGCTATATATTCAACATCTCTTAACTTATCCGGCGGAACTGCTTCGTAGTGACTGAAATCAAATCTCAGTCTGTCAGGAGCGACAAGCGACCCTGACTGAGCAACATGGCTTCCGAGAACTTGCCTTAGCGCACTTTGCAAGATATGTGTTGCTGTATGGTTTACTGCGATTTTTTGTCTTCTTTTTGCGTCAATTTCTGCCTTGACAATATCGCCCAGAGATATGCTTCCCGATGTGACTTTACACTTATGAGATGTTATGTCTGGTATAGGATGGATCGAATCGACAACCTGAATCTTGGCATCATCCTTGATCAACCAACCAGTATCTCCAACCTGTCCGCCAACTTCTCCATAGAACGGAGTTTTGTCCAAGATTATCTCGATCTCGTCTCCTTCATTAGCAGATGAAAGCAGTTCGCCATCTTTCACTATGGCTATCACCTGTGATTCTGTTGATGTTTTTGAATATCCCTCAAATTTAGTTACTCCGTATTCTTTAAGTATATCGTTATATACCCCTGATTGAAAAATTCCTCCAGCAGTCTGCCATGAAGCTCTTCCACGTTCCCTTTGCTCTTCCATAGCAGATTCAAATTCTGATTCGTTGACAGAAAATCCTTTCTCTTCTGCGACGATCTTCGTTAGATCAAGCGGAAATCCATAAGTATCGTATAATTCAAAGGCATCCATACCAGAAATAACGGATTTCCCTTCTTTACTTAGGGCAGACATTATAGAATCAAGACGTTCCAGTCCTTGTTCAAGTGTTTTTTGGAAACGCTCCTCTTCGGAAAGTATGACTTTTTTGATAAGCTCCTTCTTCTGTGAAATCTCTGGGTATATATCGCCCATTATTTGGACGACCTTATCCACTCCCTTATAGATAAAGGGCTTTTTCATACCGATCTTGTTGCCATATCTGACGCCACGTCTTAGTATTCGTCTAAGGACATATCCCCTTCCTTCATTGGACGGCATTACGCCATCTCCGATGGCAAATGTCAAACATCGGACGTGATCCGCAAGCACCCGTAAAGCATAATTTACTTCTATCGTTTCCCCATAATTAGTGTTGGTCAGATCAGCCATACAATCAACTATTGGTCGGACAAGGTCCATATCAAAAACTGTTTCTGTCTTTTGGACGATCATACCGAGACGTTCAAGGCACATACCGGTATCTATATTTTTTGTCGGCAACTGATGTAATTCTCCGTTATCATCACGAGTATATGTTTGGAATACAAGATTCCAGAATTCAAAGAATCTGTCACAGTCGCATCCCGGTTTGCAATCATCTTTTCCGCATCCCTTTTCTTCGCCAAGATCAATGAAGATCTCAGAACAAGGACCACAAGGACCAGGGATAACCACAGGGGGCCAGAAATTATCTTTCATACCAAGTCTAACAATTCTATCTGCTTTAAATCCCACTTCCTTTGTCCATATATCAAAAGCCTCATCATCGTCAAGATATATGGATACCCAGAGTTTATCAACGGGAATATTTACCCTTTCTGTTATAAATTCCCAAGCCCATAATATCGCTTCGGTTTTGAAGTAATCTCCAAATGAAAAGTTACCGAGCATCTCGAAAAATGTAAAATGTCTGTTTGTTTTTCCAACTTCTTCAAGATCATTTTGCTTCCCGCTCGCCCTAAGACATTTTTGAGACGTAGCAGCTCGTCTATATGTTAGTGGTATGCTACCCTCAAAATGCGGTTTGAATTGCACCATTCCCGCAGTTGTGAAAAGTAATGTCGGATCATTTGGAACAAGCGAATCGCTTGGGATTATTGCATGTCCTCTTTCTCTGAAAAATTCAAGGAATGCGGTACGCAACTCATGACCAGTCATAAGTAAAAATTCCTCCTAGTTTGGAAACAATATTATAAATTTTCAGACTGCCTTTCCCTCATAACCTTGTTCATAACACTTCTTATTATATCATAGCTAAATCCATGTCTAATTAAGTAAGCATACAGTTTTCGCTTCGTGGACATATTATCGTCATTTTTGTATGATTTTATCCTTTTTCTAGCCAATTCTAATGCAAGATTATGCTGTGTTATCTCACCCATAGTCTCATTCAAGGCATTTTCTATTGTTTCTTCTTCTATGCCCTTATTTTTCAATTCACGTCTGATGATTGATATGCCTTTTGGTTTATTATTTATCCTTGACCGCACCCATTCTTCTGCAAAGGTTCTGTCATTTATATATCCATAATCTTCCATCTTCGAGATAACATCTTTTATTATGCCGTCAGTATAACCTTGTATTTTCAATTTATCTTGGATTTCTTTTGCCGAATACATCCGCTTTGACAACAACATATAAACGTAGTTTTTTGCTTTTAATAATTCATCATCATAGATCAATGCTTCGAGTTGTTCTTCATCAATTTGGATTCCCTTTTTTAGTTGATATTTGACTGCTATCTCTTCGGAAACTCCACAGAAATATTTTCCATCTAAGAATATTGAAAGCCTAGACGGGAATTTCTTTTGGGCTTGCATATCAGTAATTTGATGTTTCATAATATTTTTCTGACTTTGTGATAATATACGAGTATTATTAAAAAGTCAAGATATTTTTGACCTTATGTTTAGGTTGACCTTATGTTCAGGGAAGTAAGTTTAACTGGACAGCATAATTAATATTTATATTGGTGGAGGTGGCGAGAATCGAACTCGCGTCCGAAGATATATCAACAGAGACTACTACATGTTTTTCCTGTGTTTTATGCTGTCGCCACTTATAACTCCCGCAGGCAGGATTTATAAGCCACTATCTCGAATATTGGTTCGCCTTTCGCTCTCCGAGCCAAAGCGATCGGCTAGCCTGTTAAGCGTCGCCCGCCATATCCCACAGGCATGAATATGGAAGACGTAGCTGACAAATTACGCAGCTAGAGCCAATTCAGTGTTGGCATTTAATTTTTTCCATCAGTTTTACGAGGCCGATGGCACCTCGACATGCAATCTCTGTATCAACTATCCCCGTCGAAACCAAATCACCCCCATAAGCCTAAATATAATGTTTCAATATAATATCAAAACTTCGCATAAAATATTTAACACATTGTATCTAAAATCTATTCCTTTCTTTTTGATACCGATGCCATTTCTCGTCTAAGGTCTTCTTTTTTCAAATCCTCTCTTTTGTCGTAAAGATGTTTTCCCTTAGCAATTGCCAAAGAGACCTTCGCTATTCCTTTCTCGTTGAAATACATCCCCAAAGGTATTAAGGTAAAACCACTTTGTTGAGTTCTACCCCAAAGCCTTCTTATCTCTTTTTTATGCAAAAGCAATTTCCTTTTGCGTTTGGGATTATATCCCTTATTTTCTGCGTGGCTATAAGGGCTTATATGAGCATCGTAGAGATATACCTGACCATCTTCAATCTTGGCATAGCTGTCTTGAAGGCTCACGTTTCCCTGACGGAGCGATTTAACCTCTGTTCCTTCAAGTACTATACCTGCTTCATAGGTAGCGATAATATGATATTCATGCTTTGCTCTTCTATTTTCAATGATCTTTTTAACTTCTGCCATTAACCATTTTAATTAAATGTCTCAATAATTTGTTATAATTGAAACTTACTTTTTCTTCATTGTAATTATACCATAAATATAATAGAAAAACAAGAATTATACGGGGACACAGTCCAGTTCAAATTATTGGCAAATAGGTATTGCATAAAAGACAAAAAAAGGATACTCTACCTGCATTTTTGCTATTTGGCACTATTATCTGGGAAAATGTCCGAACTCTCTGAATTCAGGAAAATAAACCTTGACTTCATTTTTTTGTATAGTTATAATCTGAACGGGTAAAGGTCAAGTAGAGATCAGTTTTCAGACAAAGCTTTTATACGAACTCATTTTCTCTGTGCGTATATGGTGTTAAACTTTATCAACTGTTTTGATGTTATTTATTATCTTCGGTTATATTTTTTACAATTTTTTAGAAGACTAGTAAAGAGGAGGATCGTTATGAGGCGTAAGATTCTAATCTGGCTTCTGTTTTTCGTATGTATAAATTTCGTAGTTTGCAATGTTATGGCTGGTCCATGGACGATTAATCGTAATCCCACTTGGCAGACAAGCTTCCTTGATGTTGTTTTCATAGATTCAAAAACAGGTTGGGTTTGTGGACAACAGGGGACAATTGTCCATACAATTGACGGTGGAAAAACCTGGACAGCCCAAAAAAGCGGAGTTAGCACAGACCTTGAAAGTATCATTTTTATTGATGCTCAACAAGGTTGGGCTGTTGGTGGGACAGGAACTATAATCCATACAGAAGACGGTGGGAAAACTTGGACAAGACAAAGATCGCCTGTCCAAAGTTGGCTACGAAGCGTTACTTTTGCAGACGCTTTGAATGGTTGGGCTTCAGGTGACGGTGGAACAATTATTCATACAAAAGACGGCGGTAAGACATGGGTCAGGCAAAATAGCGAAACTAATAACGAGATCATGGGCATCAGTGCTGCAAGTCCAACTGATGTCTGGGCTGTTGGTGGTGGTGCTACATTAATTTATACCTCTGATGGCGGACAAAAATGGGTGTCTCAAAGAGCCCCTAGTGGTGAAGCACAAGGGCAGTCAGGCATTATAACAAATGTATACTTTACAGATACAAAAATTGGCGCCGCTGTCGGTGGTCTTGGAACTTTGATCGGCACAACAGATGGCGGTGAGAAATGGACAAGTTTTCCTGCTGATGTGCCTCAACCAAATGGTATGTCTGCGCCTCTCTATGGCATTCATTTTTATAAAGCCGATCATATATGGGCTGTTGGAGATTTTGGCGTTATATTGCATTCGTCCGATGCGGGCAAAACTTGGGAAGTCCAAGACCCAGGGTTTGGCGCTAGGCTCTCTAGTGTTTGGTTTGTTAGCGAAAAGGAAGGTTGGACAGTCGGTGCATCTGGGATGATATTGCATACTAACGATGCAGGCAAAACTTGGGAAGTCCAAACAGAACCAGGCGGAAGCAATGACCTGAGATCGGTATTTTTCAGAGATGCCAACACAGGTTGGGCATGTGGAAGAGCAGGGACTATATTACAGACCTCTGATGGCGGAAAAACTTGGAAAGCTCAAAAAAGCAATACATTGTTTGAAATGCAGAGTATCGCTTTTGTTGATGACAAAAACGGTTGGTGCACGGGCGATATGGGCGTCACTGTAAGAACCAAAGACGGCGGGTTAAACTGGACTCCAACATCAGTGGGAACTGTGTTCAAGCTCAATAATGTCAGATTTGCCGGACCAAAAAAAGGTTGGTTATTGGGATTGATGGGAACTATACAGCATACATTTGATGGCGGAAACTCTTGGATTACCCAAGGCGATGGTCTTGGCGATATGATAGAACTTAGAAAAGCATTTTTCCTCAATGAAGACAAAGGATGGATGGTCGGACAATTTGGAAAAGCCATTCAAACTGACGATGGTGGAATGACTTGGAAACCTGCACCTATATTTGGCGGTATGGACCTTAACAGTATCTTTTTTAAAGATGAATTACACGGCTGGATAGTTGGGTCTAATGGGACATATATGTATACTACTGATGGCGGAAAAATGTGGAATATGGGAAGTGCCGGTTATTTTGGAAACCTCAATGATGTATATTTTAAAGACATAAACAATGGCTGGATCGTAGGTGCGGAAGGAACTATATTAGAGACAACCGATGGCGGTTTAACTTGGAAAGAGGTTACTCCTAAAGTCACTGATAGCGAGCTTTATGCGATATGTGAAGCAGGTGGAACGCTTTGGGCTGTCGGAAAGTGGGGCATTATTCTCAAAAAAACCCTTGAATAGTGACAATTTATCCTGACGTCATAATGATCTTGATAAATAGGAGGAAAAAATTATGATAAAATATACGCATTATACCCTTATAATTTTTATTTTCTTTTTGTCTGTTTCTGCCTTTTCCGCTTCTACATCAGAATGGTCAATAATTAGGCAGGCAGATTGGCAGACAAACTTTCAAGATGTAACCTTTGTTGATCAAGCTCACGCATGGGCTGTCGGCGATTTTGGCGTCATCGCAACAACCGCTGACGGCGGAAAAACATGGACTCCACAGACAAGCGGAGTGCAAAATAGGCTTAACAGTGTTATGTTCCTTGACCTTAAAAATGGTTGGATCGTTGGTAATGATGGAATCATACTGAATACCATTAACGGCGGGGCAAAATGGACACAGAAAAAGATCAACTTTAAGGGCAATCTAACAGATATTTTTTTCATAAACGCAAAATCAGGCTGGGTGATAGGAAATCAGTCAGAACCAACTGTAAAAAGCTACATTTTTTATACCGCAGATGGTGGCAATACTTGGAAAGAACAGAAAAGCCAAGTTTCACCATTGCTCGACGTCTACTTCACTGATGCAAATAGCGGTTGGGTTGTAGGCGGGACAGAACGCAGCAGGGGGACGCCCGGTATCGCTATTTTATTGCACACTAGTGATGGCGGAAAAACCTGGAATCAGCAAAATATAGAAGCCCAAAGCTCACTTTCGTCAGTCTATTTCGCGGATAAAAATAACGGCTGGGTCTTTGGCTCTGGTGGCTCGTTTAAAACAAATGATGGTGGAAATACCTGGGTTTCAATGTCCGCGCCTCCTCCATCACAAGCAATGGCTAGGGAAGGCGGAGAAGCTCCTCCACAACAGTTTAGGAGAATGGGAACAACTGGTTTTCGTAAGGTATCAGTTATAAGTCCTACGGATATTTGGGGGATCAATACCGGTGGAAATCTGGCTCGGATGGGCGAAGATGGAAGAATACGTAATGTGCCTGTTCAAGCACGTCGTCTGACAGGTATTGATTTTTTCTCCGCACAGATCGGATGTGTTGTCGGCGAGTATGGGACAATTTTGATCACAAATAACGGGGGAGAAACTTGGGAAAATCCAAACAAAGTTAAGCCTGAAACTATCAGAAGTGTTGCATCTGCTACAAAAGATAATATCTGGTGTGTTGGAGACAACGGAGTTGCATACCAAAGTCTCGATGGTGGCAAAACATGGTCTAATGTAGACATCGGAGTCTCTGGAAATATACAAGCCATTACTTTTGCCGATGCGGATAATGGTTGGATGATAGTTCGTGTCCCTTCTGGTGGAAGGGGTAGAGGTGGAGAAGGATTTGGTGGGGAAGGTGGTCCTCCTGTCGGATTCGGCGGAGAAGGTGGTCCTCCCGTCGGTATGCCTGAAATGGGAGGAGAAGAAACTGGACCAACTAATACAATCTTAAAAACCAACGACGGTGGAAAAACTTGGACAGTGCAAGCTAGTGGTTCTGAATATAATATGAACGCAATAAAAGCCATAAATTCACAGGTTGTCTATATGTGTGGAGGAAATGGAGCTGTCTATGCTACAAAAGATGGTGGGATTACTTGGAATAGGCTAGATGTTGGCGTTGTATGGGACCTAGCGGACATCAGTTTCCCTGACGCAGATAATGGATGGGCTGTCGGATGGACAGGGCTTGTTATGAGAACAAACAATGGTGGCGAAAGCTGGGATAGATTAAATACATATACCGCCTATGATATAAACGGCGTCTGCTTCATTAACGATAAAAAAGGTTGGGCTGTCGGAAATTATGGACTCATACTCACTACCGATGACGGCGGCGAAACTTGGAACTCTCAAAGATGTTATGACTATACACATCTCAATAAAGTGCTTTTCATTGATGCAAACAATGGCTGGGCTATTGGCAATTCAGGTATATTATTCGGAACAAAAGATGGCGGTAAAACTTGGAAACAATCACCTGTGCCTGTTGCTGGAAATTTATATGATATTAAAAAGGGCGCTGACGGTGCTATTTGGATAGCTGGTGATTGGGGCGTCGTCCTTCGCTCTGCAAAATAATAAGGTTAACTAATATTAACAAAAGGAGAAGGAAGATGAATCTTTTAATGTTGAGATACTCAGGTGGATTTGAACATAGTTATCTGCCAGATGCCGAAGTGGCTATCAAGCAACTTGGAAAAAAATATGGTTGGGGAGTTACTACTACTCATATTTGTCAGAGAATTAACGTGGAAGCCCTTTCGAAGTTAGATGTTGTTGTGTTTGCTACAACTGGTAGTCTGCCTTTCGATGAGAGTCAAAAATCCGCATTGTTGAATTTTGTAAAAAATGGAAAAGGCTTTGTTGGTATACATAATGCAGCAGATACCGCATACGATTGGGCTGAATATGGCGAAATGTTGGGCGGATATTTCAATGGGCATCCATGGACACAGGAAGTCGGCGTTATCGTCGAAGATACCAAACATCCTGCAACACGTATGTTAGGCACTAGTTTTAAGGTCTTCGATGAAATATACACATTCAGAAATTGGGATAGAAGCAAAACTCATGTCCTAATGAGAATCGACAATGCCACAGTTGACCTCTCCAAAGGCAACAGACCTGATAATGACTATGCTCTCGGTTGGTGTCACAACTACGGACAAGGACGAGTTATATATACCGCCCTGGGGCATCCAGATGATCTATGGCATCAAGAATGGTTTAGAGAGCATATTGCAGGCTGTATCAAATGGGCTGCGGGTCTTGAAGGCTGATCAATATTGTTAGATTAGAGGGTATAGATTATGATCTACATGATCTATGCCCAAAATAACAATTTTAATAATAGTAGAGACAGTCCTGTTGATTATCATTTAGTCATATTTGAAATCAATTCAATCTGATAATATATATCCGTAAATTAGCAATAGAGATCATAAGATCATCTTATTTTTTATTTATAAAAAGGCGGCGTTAAAATCTCAAAAGGAAGAAACTTTGAATATTAAATTCATTGTCAATCCATTAGCGGGTCATGGAAACTACAAACACGTAATATATGACATTGAATCGACATTTTCAGCAAGCGACTTTAATTATGACATTCATATCCTAAAAGGTAAAGGTGAAGCCACTCTAATAGCGAAAGAATCGGCATCTAATTACGATATTATTGTCGCAGTCGGCGGTGATGGCACGGTCAACGAAGTTTTAAACGGATTAATAGGGACTGACGTTATTTTAGGTATAATCCCTGTTGGGACTGGAAACGGCATTGCTAGAGAATTCGGCTTGCCACTCAAAGTTAAGAAAGCTTGTAAAGTCATTTCTGATGGTCATACTAGATGGATAGACATAGGCAAGGCTGGTTGCAGATATTTTATGGGATGTGCAGGAACTGGCTTTGATGCTTTAATAGCTAAATTTGCTGGAGAAGTAAGAGGTCCTTTTAGGGGAATTTGGATATACTTCTTTGCCGGGTTAATGGTATTCAACAGATACAACCCAAAACTCGTAAAGATAAAAATAGATTCTGAATTATCACTGGAAATGAAGCCCCTGATAATAGCGGTAGCGAATACCAAAAGATATGGCGGAAGAGCTTTGATAACACCTATGGCAGAGCCAGATGATGGGCTATTTGATATATGCGTTATCAATTTTATGAATATGTTTTCACTTGTCCGTCATCTGCCAAAGCTTTTCAAGGGGACACATACAAGCTTGCCTCAAGTTAAAATATACAAAGGAAAAAGTGTACTTATACAGGCAAATGAGCCCATACCATTTCATATTGACGGAGAGACTCTAGATAACTGCTGTTCCATACAGGTTAATTTATTACCTAAGGCTATAAAATTGCTTGTTCCAAGGAAGGATAATGAATATGAGCAAAGGATATAACAGGAAAATTTTACGAATAAATCTGACAGATGGAAAAATTGAAATAGAAGAACCAGATGAATTTATTTATAGGAATTATCTTGGTGGTGCTGCATTATCAGCTTATTATATTCTAAAAGAATTGCCGAAAGGCATTGATCCTTTATCCCCCGATAATATGCTTGTGATTATGTGTAGTGTGATAACTGGATCGCCAATTCCCGGAGCGTCTCGTTTTACCGTTGCTGGAAAATCTCCATTAACGAATGCCTATGGAGAATCAGAAGCTGGGGGTTGGTGGGGACCCGAACTGAAACAGGCTGGTTACGATGGGATCATCATTAAAGGGAAATCCCCCAAACCTGTATATATCTGGATAAATGACCATAAGGCTGAGATCAAAGACGCAACAAAGTTATGGGGAATGTTTACAGGCGATGCCCAAAATGCAATAAAAGATGAATTAGGCGATGACAAAGTAAGAGTCCTTCAAATAGGTCCAGGTGGAGAAAAGCTTGTCAGATATGCCTGTATAACGAATAATTTAAAACATTTCAACGGAAGAACTGGCATGGGCGCTGTAATGGGATCAAAAAATCTCAAAGCTATCGTCGTCAAAGGGACAGAAAAAATTGAAATGGCTGATGAAGAATCAGCGAAAAATATTCTCAAATGGCTAAGAGAAAATTATGTCTACCGACCACATGATATGCACGATGAGGGGACATCGAGACTTGTGCCTGCATTAAGCGAAGGCGGAATCTTACCAACTAGAAATTTCCGCGACGGGTCGTTTGAAAAAGCACTAGATATTAGTGGCACTCGTATGAAAGAGACAATATTAGTCAAACGTGGCACTTGTTATGCTTGCTCCGTTGCCTGCAAAAGGGAAGTGGAAGTCAATGACGGAAAATTTGTCGCAACAAGGGAATATGGGGGACCAGAATACGAAACAATCGCATCTTTGGGCTCTCTATGCGGAGTTGGCGATCTAAATGCCATCGCAATGGGAAATGAAATATGCAATAAATACACCATTGACACCATATCAACAGGTGCTGTAATAGCGTTTGCGATGGAATGCTACGAAAACGGGATATTGACCAAAGATGATACTAATGGCATCGACCTTAGATTCGGCAATTCAGAAGCGATGGTTAAAATGACTGAAATGATAGGCAAACGTGAAGGTCTAGGCGATATCCTTGCAGAAGGCGTTATGAGGGCATCAAAAAAGATAGGTAAAGGATCAGAAAAATACGCACTTCATGTTAAAGGACAGGAATTGCCTATGCACGAACCAAGAGGAAAAAGAAGCCTTGTCTATGCCTATTCCATGTCTCCAACAGGTGCAGATCATATGGAAGCACCGCACGATGTCTTTTTTGAGCTTGCCAATCCAGAGAACCATGCCCTTTCCCCATTAGGATTGACAGAATCCGTTGACACACTAGATATGGGACCCAAAAAGATAAGAGCTTTTATCTATGCAAAACAGTTAGATGACTTCTATAACTCAATAGGTATGTGCGATTTCGTCGGAGCCCCGATAGGACCTTTTTCTATATCAAAAATCGTAGAATATGTAAGGGCTGTTACAGGTTGGGACACAAGCCTTTGGGAACTTCTGAAAGTCGGCGAACGTGCCAATAATATGATGAGAGTTTTCAATAACCGAGAAGGTTTCAATAAAAATGATGACACATTGCCTCAACGCATCTTTGAAGAACTGGAAAACGGGGCACTCAAAGGAGAAAAAATAGATAAGAATATGTTTGAAGAGATGCGTTCGCTATATTACCAAATGCAAGGATGGGATGAAAACGGATATCCTACAAAGGCAAAATTGGCAGAATTAGGACTTGAATGGCTCCTGAATCTGAAATAGCCGAAGCATTCCTCTAGACCAAAATGACGAAGATTATTAAGTTGATCCTTTTAAGAATAACATCTGCCGAACTTTTTTCATAATAGCAAAGTGAAGAATATTTAAATCTAATTTGGAATTTTTTAGCAGAAATCCCCCTATATTTGATATGAAGAGGTGTAATATGAAAAAAATATTTACTTATACAATATTAATATCTCTCTGCATTGGACTGTTTTTTAACATATCAGAAGCCCAGACATCCAGATCAACGAAAAGTAAAGAGATAAAAGTAGCATTCGTTTATGTTGGACCCGTCGGTGATGGTGGATGGTCATATTCTCACGATCAAGGTAGACAGGCTCTCGAGAAAATGGGGATAAAAACCGCCTATAAAGAATCCGTCCCAGAAGGAGAAGAGGCAGAAAAAGTTATAACTCAATTTGCATCGGAAGGATATAATATAATATTTGCTACAACTTATGGTTATATGGATACGACTATTGAAGTTGCAAAGAAGTTTCCAAATGTCATCTTTGGGCATTGTTCAGGAAATAAAAGGGCTGATAATGTATTTACATACTTTGCAAGAATGTATCAACCAATGTATCTGAATGGTATTATCGCAGGCAAGATGACAAAGACAAATAAGATCGGCTATGTTGCCCCTATACCGATCCCAGAGGTCATCAGACATATTAATGCTTTTACAATAGGCGTCAGAACTGTAAATCCAAACGCAAGCGTCCATGTCCTTTGGACTGGTGCATGGTATGACCCAGAAAAAGAAAAGGAGTCCGCTATCAAATTGATAGATGCAGATTGCGATATAATTGCCACAGAAGGAGATAGCCCTGCTGCTGTTCAAGCTGCTGAATCAAGAGGAAAATATTCTTTTGGATACAATAGCGATGCTAAGAGTTTCGCTCCGAAATCTGTATTAACTTCTGCTGTTTGGGATTGGGCAGTTATCTATAAAGACGTTATCGATAGATACAAAAGAGGCTTTAAAAACTGGAAAAACCTGGACTATTGGGACGGTATGGAAACAGGGGCAGTCAAAATTACCCCAATCAGTGATCTTGTCCCAAAAGATGTCCAAAAATTGGTCAATGAAAAGGCTTTGTTGTTCAAAGAAGAAGATAACGTCTTCGCTGGTCCGCTTAAAGATCAAAATGGCATTTTAAAGGTAAATAAAGGTTCAGTTCTTTCTGATGAGGAAATATGGAATATATCTTGGCTTGTCGAAGGTGTAGTTGGCAATATTCCAAATGGAGATTCAAGCAAAAAAGAGGATAAATAAGGCTAGATCATCAGGAAGGTTTTATCGATGATTTTCATTATTATCTGACATCAAACTTATATGATTATTATATGATATTTCACGATCAAGATTATCATAAGATTTAAATGCACTTATCAATTTATCAATTTCATACGGAGGCGTATTTATGAGACTCTTTATAGTAACATTTATTACATTTATCAGTTCAATAATTTTTTTGTCAACTGAAACGTTTTCGCAAGTCTCCGAAAAAGATGTCCGCTCTGCCATCCAAAATAAGCAGTTTTCCGAAGCTGTCAAACTCATTGATACCTTGCTAAAAACAGAAAAAGATAACCCTGATTATTACCTATACCTGAAAGGACTATGTCTGTTTTACGATAACAAATATCCCGAAGCCATCAAGATATGCGATGAGATCATAAGCAAATGGAGAGATTCTGCTTGGAATAAAAAAGCCATTTTTCTAAAAGCAGATTGCCTATTACAACAGAAGAACTTTATAGAAGCAGAAAAGATATATGATCAGGAAGTCCAAAGATTGCTTTCATCAGCGAGAAAAGAGGAGATAGCCAATATATATTTCCGTTTTGCTGAAGAAGTTTCACGCAAGCCAGAGAAAAACGAGCTTGATCTACCGCCACCAAACTATCAAAAGGCTTATGGGCTTTACAAAAAGGTCCTTGACTTAGAGATCGGCGAAGATATGAAAGATGAAGTGAGATTCAGGCTTGGGCGAATGATGCAGTTAAGCGGAAACTTTTCAGAAGCGATCAATGAATATCAACGTTATCTCAAAGATTTTGATCCGGATTGGACAGGCCCAACAGATTCGCCAGAAATCCCCGTGAAAGATATACAGAGTGTTCCGAAAGGCAAGCATAGATTTTCTGCACGCTATTATCTAGCGGAAAGTCAACTTGCAATGGATATGTATGTTCAAGCAAGGACAAATCTTGAAGATTTGCTCAACTTGATACCAAAAACAGAAGATAAGGTAATAAGGGATTCAAACTATTTGCTTGTGAAGACATATCACATTCCGCAGCCGAGAAATGAGTTAGAACTGGCAATTAAAAAAGCAAGGAAATTTGTTGATGACTTCCCTGATGACGCCCGAACATTGAAAATAGCCTATGAGATCGCCCAAAGCTATGATTATTATTCCCGCACTGACGATTCACTACTTGCATACCAAGATTTCCTCAAACTATCATATAGCCCTGATATGAAAGAAACTGAATCACTGACAGCAGAAGATTTCGAACAACTCAAAATGTCCGCTACTTACAGAATAGGCGAACTGTTTTTGGCGAGAAAAGAATATGATAACGCAATAGAGATTTGGAATCAATACATCGCAAAATTCCAAAACGGTCCTCAATGGACAGAAGCCCAAAAAGGTATAATAAATGCTGAATTCTACAAAGGTGCTGACCTGATCGCACAAGAGAAATACGAAGAGGCAAAGACAATGTGGAGCAAATTCATTGAAAAATATCCGCTTGATGAGAGGACACGGCAAATAATGTTTGCCTTTGGTCTGTTACATTATCACTCAGCGGAACAGTTGGAGACAAAAAAACAACAAACAGAAGCGGAAACGGAATATAAAAAGGCGATAGCAGAATGGGAAAAGTTGGTCAGCAAATATCAGAACACGGAAGAGTCATCTTTGGCATTATTTAGAATAGGGCAAATTTATGAAGAAAAACTGATGGATTTTGAAAAAGCTCTTGAATCATATCGGAAGTTAAAATGGGGCTCTTGGTATCCAGAGGCACAAAAACGTATCAAAGAAATGACAGACAAAAAGCTTCAAATTATGACTGAACGTATATTTCGCACGAATGAGCCTGCCAAAGTGAAACTCACTGTTAGGAATATAGAGAAACTTACAGTTAATATATACAAAGTTGACTTAGAGGCATATTGGAGAAAAACTCACGGTATAATTGGGATCGAAAACCTTGATATTGTCCTTATTTCTCCCGATAAAACACAGGAATATCAAGTCCCTGATTATAAAAAATTTAAGCTTTTTGAACAAAATATAGAAATTCCAATAGATGGCGCAGGGGTTTACGCAGTCCATATAAGCGAAGAAGACCTAGAAGCGACAACATTAGTTATCCGTAGTGATATTGATTTGATAGTCAAAACATCTCGTCAAGAGGCTTTAATCTTTGCAGAAGATATGATCAAACAATCACCAGTGGCAAAGGCAAAAGTGCTTATAAGCAATGGCGAAAAGGTCATCAGTGAAGGCGAAACCGCGGAAAATGGCATATTCTTAAAGAAAATAAACGAACTTAAAGAAACAGACAAAGTCAGTGTATTTGTCATTAAAGATGGAAACGTCGCATCTAATTCTCTTGATATATCAGATTTAAGTCTAAGCATTGGTCTGACGCCAAGAGGATATATCTACACAGATAGATCAGCATATCGTCCTGGACAAAAGGTCGCGATCAAAGGAATTGTAAGAGACGTCAAAGATGGAGTTTATATCGTCGCGCCGAACACTGAATATGAGGTTTCAGTTATTGATTCACTGGGACGTTTGCTCTATTCAGAAATCTTAAAACTTTCCGAATTTGGCACATTCAACACAGAAATACAGCTTGACAACAATTCTCCTTCGGGAAACTATCAGATATTGGCGAAATGTGTAGATGACGAAAGCAAAGTTTGGTCTGGTGAATTTCAGGTTCAATTATTCCAATTAGAAAAGATGAAATTAGCGATAGAGTTTCCGCAAAAGGTATATTTCAGAGGCGAAAAAATATCCGCAACCTTTGTCGCAACTTATTATTATGGTCAACCGGTAACGAATCGTAAAATCAGATATACCTTGCCAGATGGTAGAAGTTTCACAGAACCGCTTGATGCAGAAGGAAAGCTTAAAGTTACATTTGATACTACTCCAATGCAACCAGACACAACACTTGCTTTTGGAGGAACTATCGAGGGAGAGGGCATACCTTGGACGACTGAAACTGTTTACCTTGCCTTCCTTGAATTCTCAATATCTGTCAAACCATCAACAGAGGTTGCAATATCCGGCGAACCTTTTGACGTGTTAGTTGAGACGAAATCCGCAGATGGAAAACCAATAGGCAAAGATTTGACCTTGACATTGTATCGCATCATTGAGAGACCATCGCATCCGATATTATCTCAAATTCCTTGGATGAGTATTCCAAACCCGATTTCAGAAGTCAAAGTCAGCGATCATAAAGTTATTACTGATATAAAGACGGGCAAAGGTAAGGTTAACATAAAGTTAGATCAAGGCGGAAGATATGTCTTACGAGCGCTAGGAAATGACAGATTCAATCAACCTGTTATGGGGCAAGGCGAAATATTTGTATCCGATGAAAAGGATGAAGTTAAACTTAGAATAATAGCAGATCGGTCGGAGCTTAAAGTTGACGAACAGGCGAAGATCAGGATACATTCAAGGCTTGAAACTTCATCCCTTGCACTTTTAACATATGAAGGAGAAGGCATAATAAATTACAAAGTCCAAAAACTCAACAAAGGTTGGAATGACGTTGAGCTTAAAATAACAAACGAGTATTTTCCCAATTTCAAGGTTGCAGTTTCTTCGATGAATATTGAATCTGCCAATGTCGCTCCCAAACTCGTCATTGCGGAAAAAGATTTCACAGTTGAAAGACAATTATCAATAGCCATCAATGTTAAAGATTCTTACCTGCCGGGGGAAGAAGTAGATGTAGAGATTACCGTCACGGATCAAGTCGATAAACCAGTTTCAGCAGAACTATCGTTGGCACTTGTTGAGGAAGCGCTATTTTCGTTATATCCTGATACAACAATTCCAATAACGGACTTTTTCAGTGAGGGAACGCATAGAGATGCAAGAATGATAACGATGTCAAGTTGCACATTCCGATATGAACCGATGACACGCAAAGTCTTAAAGGAATTGCTTGAAGAAGCAGAGCGTTTAGCAATTGAGGAAGCGCAAGCAGACAGAAAGAAACAAGTGATCGCAGAACTTGGCGACAAAGTTGCATTAGACGCATACGCGATGGAACCATCCGAAGTAACCAGTTTAGCACAAATGCGTAGAGCGGTAAGAGCCAAAGCCGGCACAGCAGAAGCAGGTATGGAAGAAGAGAAAAGGGAAATGTTGATGCCAAGCGTCGCAGGAAGGGGCGATTACGCATCTATGGCACCCCCTTTGAGAAAGGAATTTCCCGAAGCTGGCGGATATTGGCTTCCCATCGTCGTAACAGATGCAACAGGCAAGGCAAAAGCCAAAGTAATTATGCCTGATAAAATAACTCAATGGCGGATAACTAGTAGAGGTTGCACTATTGATACGATCGTTGGTCAAACAACGATAAACACGATAACCAAGAAGCCTTTCTTCGTTGAAATAAAACTTCCATCAATCGTCACCGAAGGCGATGTCATAAGAGTTCCTGTCCGTGTCCATAACCTCTCGGACTACGAAGGGAATGTCTCACTTACACTAAAAATGACAATTGAAGAAAGATCGGTAACTGATCAAAAACAGGTTACAATCAAGAAAAACGATAATATTGAAATAGTATTTAATGGTATGACGATCTTGGCAGGGCGTTCCGCGCAATTTGAGATAACTGCAAAAGCTGGCAACATAACAGATGCGGTAATCCGAACTTTGCAGATAAGACCATGGGGCGTTGAATATGTGGACAACAAAAGTGGAGTCTCATCTGGAAGTGAGTCAATTTTCCTGCAACTGCCCGATGATCAGAAATACACCAGCAAACAGATGACAATCATAATAAGCCCAAGCGTCAATCGGCTTGTCTTCGATATGGCTACTGGTCATTTACTTTATAGAGATGTGACCTTTGCAAGTAAAATAATACCAATTCCAGGGGATATGGGAAACGATCTCCTTGCGATCGCTTATGCTATTGACTATCTCAAAAAGATCGGAGGAAACATCACGGACAGCAAAATGCTTATGGATAGAGCTAGAAACCTGGTATCAAGCATCGTTAGCACACAAAACGCAGATGGCGGATGGACATGGATCGGCACTATCAGAGGTGTTGAAAGCGATATATCTACCACATCAAGGACGTTCTGGGCTTTGGCAGAGGCACGAAAACAGGGGATAATCGTTAATCCACAAACAATGGAAAAAGCTGTTGCTTATCTGAAATCCGCTTTTGCTAAGGTAGATCAAAATGATAACGACGCTAAATCTATAATTCTGCACGCACTTTCTACCGTCAATGAGGCAGATTTTGCATACGCTAACAGGCTTTATCGCAATAGAAATGAGATGAAACCGATAACACTTGCTTATACAGCTTTGACGTTTGTCAATTTGGACAGAAATGAGATAGGAAGCGAAATTCTAGCTGTGTTTTTGACGAAAAAATTGGACACTCTTGATGTTGAAACTGCAAGTTTAGGGCTATTGGCTATGGAAGCGATAACGCCTGATTCTCCGGCAGTTAAGCAATATGTGGATTATGTAATATCAAAGCACAGTTATTATGGATTTTCACCATATAGAGCAAAAGGACCTGCGGTAGCATCGATTGCGACATACTATGGCAGGACACAGTTTATAAAGAGCGATTATCGGCTTACGATAAGCGTCAATGGCACAAAGGTTAAAGAAATTGACGCTAGAAAGGATCAACCATCAAGCGTTGTTCCTGTTCAGACAAAATTAATAGTAGATGGCAAAAACAAGGTAGATTTTAATATGGAGGGCAAAGGGAATTACTCATATACGATCACTTTAAGCGGATTCTCGTCAGATATAAAAGACCCAAAATCATGGGATAAGCCTTCCGTCGATTCAAGGCGATATTATCACGCCCCACTGGAATATAAAGGCAGGCAGATGGCATATAGCACGACGGAGATAACACAATTGCCAGACGGAGAAAGGACTAATGTTTCTGTAAGCATAAGTGAAGCGTATTCAAACAAATATCTAACAGTGACAGAGTATATTCCATCAGGGACTATACTTGTTGATAGGTCAATAACAGGCAATTATCAACATTATATCGTTGGCGACTGTATGATCACGTTTTATTATATGCCCGGAAGAAATGTAAGGAGTTTTAATTATCAGCTTGTCAGTTATGTCCCCGGCAATTATAGGGTTCTACCTACAATCATTAGGGATGCGATAGATACTGGTCAAATGCGGATCGGCGAGATAGATTCTCTTGAAGTGCTTGCCCCTGGTGAAAAATCCAAAGACGAATACAAGATGAACGACTCCGAATTGTATGAGTTTGGCAAAGCGTATTTTGATGATGGTAATTATACAGACTCACTTTCTATGTTATCAAAATTATATGAAAGAAACCGCACATACAATCAACGCGAAGTCTCACGTATGCTACTTTGGATATATACTGAGGATAAATATTATAACGATAAAAAAGTCGTTGAATTCTTTGAGATATTAAAAGAGAGATTTCCAGAGCTATATATACCTTTCAAAAGGATTATAACAGTAGGAAAGGCTTATCGTGAGATAGGCGAACACGAAAGGGCATATTTGGTATATAAAGCAACAATTGACGCAAGTTTCATAAATGATTCAAATGTCAGTGCAGTTCTACAAGACGAGGGACAATTTCTCAACTCAATAGACTTTCAAGAGAATATATGGAGAGAATATCCAAATACACCACAGGTCGTATCTTCATACTTCGCTATATCTCAGGCTTTATACTCAAAAGTTCCACAAGCGGATCAGTTGGCAAAAACCGAGCGAAAGCTCAAAATATTAGGCGATAAGGCAGTTTATAAAAGCAAAGATAGAAAGATTACAAAGCCTGATCCTGTTGAGGAAACTATTTTAATGTTATCAGAATTTCTGACGCTCTATCCGAATGACCCATTGGCAGATGATGCGGTTTTTTCTATGGCTAACGCTTTACTAGATTTGGAGGATTATAATTCGGTCGTCTCGCTTTGTAGGTCAGCGCAAAAGCGGTATCCTAATAGTGATTTTGTAACCAGTTTCCAATATGTAGAGGCACTGGGACTGTTTTGGCAACGCAAATACGATGAAGCTATAAACTCAGCCAAAATTGTGACGGAAAGCAAAAGTCAAGATAAAAACCTTGCGGAATATATAATCGGTCAGATATACCACGCTCAGGGCAAACCTGATATGGCGATGGAATGGTATAGAAAAGTTGAGGATATATATCCCGATGCGAAAGAATCTGTCGCTTACTTTCAACAAAAACAAATATCAATGGATGAGGTCAAAATTTTCAGACCACAAGAGACAGTCAAAATTAGGATAAAATATCGCAATATAAAAGAGTTATCATTTCAAGTCTATCGTGTTGATCTGATGAAACTATATCTGAGAGAGAAAGATTTGAACAAAATCAGCCAGGTCCATCTTGCAGGCATCGCTCCTGAACAAAGTGGGACTATCATATTAGGCGATGGGAAGGATTATATAGATAAAGAGAAAGAGATTGATCTGACGTCGATTAAGGATGATAAGATATACAAGGATGGCGCATATTTGGTTATCTGTCGTGGTGATGACATATTCACTAGCGGGCTTGTTTTGATTACTCCACTTGATCTGGATGTCCAAGAGGACACAGAAAGCGGACGCGTTAGAATCAATGTCCGTGACGTTGTCAAAGGCAGATATAAGGAAAACGTCTATGTCAAAGCGATCGGGTCGGCACAGTCCAGTTTTGTATCAGGCAAGACCGATCTGAGAGGATTATACATCGCTGACGGGATCAACGGGATTGTTACCGTTATTGCTAGAGAAGGTAAAGATACCTATGCGTTTTATCGCGGGAAAAAATGGCTTGGCGTCCAATTGGGCACTGGACAACAACAAGTTCAACAACAAATAAAATATCCAGAGGCTATGAAAGCAGATTATCGCTTTAATATAGAGATGATGAATCAGGCTATACAAAGTAATAGATTGAGCGAATTTGATCAGATGAGACGTAGCGTGCAAAAGGGCGTCCAAGTTCAGAAGGCACAATAACTATGAAGTATAAAACTTTGTGTTTTGTTCTATTTTTTGGAGAATTAATCTTCATACCTGCTTTTGCGGACAATAGTATTCAACATAACGTCGGAAAGGTTCAAATGGATATTTCCGATTGGGGCGCACTCTGTAAGATACAGGATAGCCCACAGGGAACGGTGATCTATCCGAATTTCATATATAACCGTAAGGCTTATCTTGATCCGTTTTCTGATATTTGGGTCGGCGATGCCTATGGACATGTCGCATCTGCATTTGATTACTTTGGCGGAGACTCTCCCGTTATGGGCGAATGGATAGCTAACTCCCCATCCGGAATGATTACTAATATCTCTGATAGTCCAAACGCAAGTCAATCTTTGTATGCACAGATGATCCCAAACCGCTACGGCATTTTCTCTTACTTTATATCACTGGATCAATATACCTATGCTTGGGATTCTATGAACTATCCGTCGGATGATGATTATATAATTATGAAATTGGTCTTAACTAATAGAGGCAACAGAGAGTTAAAGGGCATATTTATAGCAATCCAAACCAATTGGGACGTTGATTATGATGATTGGGAAGACGATTTAATGGACTGGGACCCTGTTCGCCAAGTTGGATTTGCCTATGATTCTGATGGGTCAGATAAAACTGTGGTTGGATTGGCTTTGTTAAGTGGAAAATTGGCTTCTCACAATATAGTTGATTTAAAAGATTGGACTTTTACAGATGTAGAAAGATCAAAATTAATGAGCAATAAACAGATTGATAACCTATCAAGTATAAACAGAAAACCTTCTAATTACCTGAACGTCATCTCCTCGGGACCGTATGATATACCTATAAACGGGTCCGTAACGGTTCTTTATGCATTTGTCGCAGGTCAAAACTTAGAAGAGTTTAAAACCAATGTAGACTCTGCAATTGATAGGGCAATTATGCCTGCAAAGTTAACTGCCACGCCTGACAGCCAATTTGTGAAGTTATCTTGGTCACATAGTATTAGCCCCGACGTTATCGCATATAAGGTTTATAGAAGCAAGACAAGTGGTAGTGGATATAATCTCATTGCACAGGTTGAAACAAATGCCTATATAGATACAAGTGTCCAAAAAGGCGCATTGAGCTATTATGTCGTCAGCGCAATAACCAGCGATGGAAGGGAAAGCAAGTATTCAAACGAAGTCGCGTCAGCCCCTGGTGTTCCACCAAAACCACCGTCAAACCTTACTGTTTTAATAGATCAGTCCGGCAAGCCATTACTGCAATGGTCAATGGAAGATGATGACGAAGTTGTTGGATATAAGATATTCCGTAATTCCACAGGCTCTGCTCCTTGGACAGCTATTGCTACTGTTGACAAGTCAAAACAATCTTTTATTGATGTCAATACCTATGATGGCAATACATATTACTATACAGTTACATCAATTAATAATTATAACTGGACTAGTGAGTTTTCAAACATCGTATCAATTAAGCTTAAGTTACCTTTCACAGAGCCGAGTAATAGCCTAAAAGATGTAAAAGTTGTCCCTCAACCATGTTCAACTAACGTTAAGTTTACAAACCTTACAGCTATATCTGTTATACGAATATATACAATTGATGGCAAATTGGTTAAGACTATCTATCATAATAACCAAACAGGCGATGAAGAATGGGATTTGCTCAGTGATTCTGGCATTTCGCTAGCAAGTGGCGTCTACATATATTTTATAGAGGCTTTTAAACCAAAAGAAACCGATAAATTTGTTAAAAGTGGAAAAATTTTTGTCGTTAGATAGAGGTTAATAGGTCTGTAAAGCAATATAATCTCTATTGATACTTAATGTTATTATAGTCAGATTTTTGAAAGTAGCGTCAATTTTTGGTTAATTCTGACGAAAAAATAGGAATAAACTGTGTCAATAAGATGTTAATTTTTTAATCCCCGATTATCAATTCTAGCTTTTTGTTTTGATTTGCGAATAGGCGATTATAGAAATTCCGATCTTTAACTATTAGGCATATTTCTTGCTTAAACTAATAGTTGTTTAAAGAGCTATCACAAATTCCTAATAAGGGGAGGTCGAATAACATTGATACAGTTTGTAAATCATTATACATGCAGAGATTATAATAAGATATCGTTTTCTTCGGAGCAAGAGGAAGCGATTTGTAAATTCTCTGCCCAAGATTCTATCTCAAAACTGGAATTAGTCAAAACCTGTATGGATATCGTGATCAAACTAGCTAGGTGGTATTCGACTGAAAGCGGGATGCCCCTTGACCAATTAGTTCAGATCGGTATATTGACAGTTGTAAAATCCGTTGGAAACTTCTGCAACTCAAAAGAAGCAAGTTTCAATGATTATATAAGTCAAGAGATTATGAAAGCGATGATAGACCTGTCAAATCAACAAAAAAATGTGGATAATAATGAAAAAAATTGCTAAAATTATCATTATCATTTTGTCTATCATATTTATAAGCTGTTCATTGGCATATTCAGGAACGTGGTCAGATGAATTCAATGGCGATCTGTTAAACCTAAAATGGACAGGCGATCGGGATAATTTCTTTGTTGCTAATGGGTATTTGCAGGGAAGAAATGCCCATCCTATATTGCTTCTTCCGTTGAAATGGATTGAAATTGGCAACGATTGGGATGATTACATCGTCAGTTGCAGAATTAATGTAGTTATGCCTAATCTTCTTGTATGTACCAAAGGTGGGATTGTCCTTCGCAGAAATGGAAATGAAGGCTATGTCTTTGCGATTCACACTGCAACAAAGACTGTAGGAGTATATAGGTTATCAAACGGCGAGGTCTTACTTACAAAAAATAAAGATCTACAAACCGAAAAATGGTATAAAGTTACCGCAGAGCTTAAAAAAAATAGTATGTCATTCTTTGTTGATGACGAGTTGGTTGGCACTGTGAATGATGATCGTTCTTTGGCAGGTTCAGTTGGTCTTGCGGTGCAGGATGCATTAAACGTTTTGTTTGACGATTTCATAATTACAGGTCCAAAAATTGATGATGGCTCTGCCAACGTTAAACCTATCAATGGGAAAACATCAACTACATGGGCAAAAATAAAATATGGGAGGACTGATGGAAACGGAAATCAGTATTGAAGACAAAATATTAAAAGAATATGAGTCTAATAATACTATATTGGAATTTAATCTCACTACTGGCGGGATAATAAGAGGAAAAGTCAAATGGGTTGATAAACAAAGCATCGGTCTGGAGATAGATGATGATCAAAAGATGATCTTATACAAACACGCAATAGCTTTTATTCAAGAGAAGACTAGTTGATGGGTTCAATTGACAAAAATAATCTCAAAGACCCCAGTAGGATGAAAATAGGGATATTTTACCTTTTAGGAGCTGCATTCGCTTGGAGCTGGCCCAATGTTCTGATAAGAATATTAAAGGCGGATTTCGATATCTTTACACAGAGCTTTTATAGATATATCGGAGCTAGCGTGTTTCTATTCGCAGTTGGATTTATCTTCTCAAGAAGAAAAATGGTCTATGCAGCTTTAAATCTAAAAACGCTATTAATCCCATCGGTGATAATGGCGATTCATCAAATATTTTATACTACCGGTGTCTTTATGACATCCGCTGTGGTTTCTAGCTTAATTGGAAGATTAAACGCTATCGTCATTCCCGCACTCTCGTTCACATTTTATATGGATGAACGGCAGGTAGTCAAAAATAAAAGCTTTATTATCGGGGCATTGATAGCGCTTATAGGTGTCGCTGGTGTGATCCTAGGAAAAGGTAATAATGTAGAAGGTGGATTTAACGTTGGCGTTATATTTGTTATACTGGGCACAATCTCTTGGAGCATCTATGCTGTCTATATAAAAAAAGTAGTGAGGTCAATTGACCCGCTAGCTATTATATCTTATGTCTCGTTAATATCAATCATCATCTTCTTTCCACTGGTATTAAAATTTGGTGACATCGGAAGCATCGGTAAGACCCCTATTAAAACAAATTTACTATTATTTGGATCGGGCATTTTAGGTGTGGGCGTCGGAAATGTCTTTTATTATTATGCGGTGAGATATGTTGGCACTAGTATTTCGTCCATATTCTTTTTACTGCTTCCGTTTAGCATTGGGATACTGGGATTTTTGATATTAAACGAGACCTTAACTGCTGTTCAGATAATCGCTGGCATCCTTTCAATTATTGGTTGTTGGATGGTTACAGGGTTAAATAATAATAAAAAAATAAGTGGTTAGAAATAGCGAGGAAACTCTTATTTATTTTGACGGACTGGTCAACTTTAACAAATCTTGGACCTGATCTGATATAGTCAAATCTCTTCTTATTTTGGATGTTTGGTTTAAAATCGGATGTGTAAGTATCCATTTGACCGTCTCATATCTGACTGATTTCAGCATTTCATTAAACATCTTTGAAGATGTTGATCTGTAATCAGTTAAGATGTCGCTTTTGACATAAGAACTCAAAACCATAGAATTGTCTATTTCATATTGAAGCGACAAAAAGTCCATCCAAGCTTCGTCAAGCACGTTTAACATAATGGCTCTTTTTATTTTTTCCGCATAATTAAAATCTAATTGCCTCTTGTGTTTATCTAATGCTTCTTGAAATGTTTTAATTATTAAAGCCTTTGCAGATTCATAATCAGTCAAATCAACTTTTGGTATATTCAAGCCGAAGTCCCTTTCAAATTGTTTCCTTATCTCTTCCCATTTTTCGGCGATATTTTCATTTAGGTTGTCTATGAAACTAACGATGTCTTCTGTGTATTCACAAAAAATAGATTGAACCTTCTTATCAATATCGCTTTCAGAGAGTATCTCATTTCGCATTTTATAGATAAGTTTTCGTTGATTGTCTGTTACCTCGTCACGTTCGATTAGATGCTTGCGGATATTATAGCTTGTCTCTTCTGATTTTCTCTGAGCTTTTCGTGTTAAATTAACAAGTTTTTTATAATGACCTTTTTCTATTGCCTTGATCATCTCTGGCATTTCAATATCTGAAAACAACCGAAAAAGGTCGTCTTGAAGTGAAAGATAAAACCGAGATGAACCGTGATCGCCTTGTCTGCCTGCCCTACCTGCTAATTGCTGATCAATTCTGCGTGCTAGATGCCTTTCTGTGCCTATCACGTGCAATCCCATTTTATCTATATTTTTTTCCGATGAGATTTTAATATCTGTTCCTCTGCCTGCCATATTTGTCGCGATCGTCACTGCATAGGGTTGTCCTGCGTTTTTGATTATTTCCGCTTCTTCTGAATGGTTTTTTGCATTTAGGACTTTATGTGGTATACCGCGTTGTGATAATATTCTACTCAGTCTTTCGGATTTCTCAACCGATCTTGTGCCAACAAGCACAGGTCTTCCTATTGCATAACACCCCTTTATATCATCTATTATAGCTTCTATTTTTTCTTCTTCTGTTTTGAAAAATTTGTCCGGAAGATCAACCCTGATAACAGGTTTATTGGTAGGAATTCTCACAACTTGAAGTTTGTATAGCTTTTTGAATTCATCAGCTTCTGTATGTGCTGTTGCGGTCATACCTGTCATTTTCTTGTAGAGTTTAAAGTAATTTGAATGGGTTATCTTTCCCATAACACGGTTTTCCGACGTTATAGGTAAGCCTTCTTTACATTCAAGGGCTTGATGTAAGCCCTCCTCATATTTTTTCTGGTAAGAGAGCCTGCCAGTATATTCATCAACAATGATGATCTTATCATTTTGGACGACGTAATCCTCATCTCTCCTATAAAGCGTATAAGCCCTGAGGACTTGGAGAAAGTTGCGGATATTTTCAGATGTGTTCGGATACTTGTAATTATCCCTTTTTATTAAAGTGTAATTTGGAATAGAGTTCATTAAGGATGAATCGTGACGATCTAAAAGTGTAAAAAAACCACTGCCAAGCTTTGCTTCAACAAATGCAATGCCTTTTTCTGTCAGTTTAACAGTCCTGCTTTTTTCATCTATTACATATAAAAGGTCTTGTTCAAGCTTATGTTCTGATCTCGCGGAGATATACTTTGCCCAAACTTCGTTTATCTCTTTAACAACGTCCCTGTTTTCACTCAGACAATTCAACAGATCAGTGTTCCAAGGATCAGCCATCAATATCTGAATTAGCCTTATAACTTTGATAGTCCGATCTCTTTCTGTTTTATAGTCGTTGAATAATTGACTTATGATCTCATTTTGCTCTTTTATCAGAGATTCAACAACATCTTTGAATAGCCAATAGTTGCCTCGATCTCTGATGGATGTTCCCGATATAATAAGTGGGGTCCCTGCTTCGTCCATAAGTATACTATCAATCTCATCAATTATGACATAATCAATATCGCCTTGAACTCTTTCATCCAGATTATTTTTTAGGTTATCCCTTAGATAATCAAACCCAAATTCATAGTTGTTTCCATACACAATGTCTACTTTATAGGAGTTTCGCCTTTCTGAGTCTGACATATAACTTAAAATACAGTCCGCTTTTAGCCCTAGAAACGTATAGATCGGAGTCATCCACAGACAATCCCTTAATGCTAGGTAGTCGTTGACTGTAGCGATATGAACTTTTTTCCCGCTTAATGCCCAGATGCTTGCAGGAAAGACTGCAACGACGGTTTTTCCTTCACCAGTAGCCATCTCTGCAATTTTACCATCCAACAAAGCTAATGCACCTAATATTTGGACATCAAAAGGCATAAAAGTCAGACAGTCATCGGTTTTTCTTAGTTTTCTCACTTCGGAATAAAATTTCCATTCTAGATGAATTTGTGATTTATCGATATATGACAATTTGTTTTTAACCTCATCGTAGATTTTTTTTATATTATCTGTTGATAGATGGGAGGGAATATCGGAGCTAAACAGATTCCAGATGCCTAATCTCCTGTCTATCGCTTCCCTTATGATCGCCAGTAGTTCGGGGATTGCCTTATTGGCATCATTGGTTAGTTTTTGTTTGAGATAGTCAACTCTTTTCAGGAGATCGGCATCATTGAATCTGCTAAAATCAAATTGGTTGATCTTTTGAAGAGTCTGCTGGTATTTCTTTAGCATTCTATAAAAGGCTTACAGACGGCGGGTTGATAAAATCGTGGTATTTTTCGCCAACCTTGCCATCTTTTGCATCGCCGACATGGACATAGACACGATAACGGAGGACTAACTTTTCTCCTGCTTTCAGTGTCCAGCTTCCATCTTTGCTAGGATCATTCTCAAATGTGCCTCTGCCGAATATATTAGCTGTCATTAGACCATAATTTCTGACGTGCCAATATGTGGGATACCTGAAATTTTTTGGATGATCGAATATTGCTATTCCAACTTTATTTGAATCAACAAAACCAGAATAATCACACCACGGAGCCATCTTTCCCCAAGTTTCATTCTCATTTATTCCACCATAGGCATTTTCTATTTTTCCTGTGCCCGGAGGACTAACAGTCATTGTTGGATAAACACGGACGGATATAAGCCCCGCTTCTTTGGTGTCGCCAAAGAATACATCACCATCAGATGCAAAGAACGTTACAGTCATATCAATGATTCGTTGTGATTTCGGCAGATTGTAGAATTTCATATCTCTGCTTTCTTCTACCATTTTCTTTTTGCCATCGCGTGTTATCCATTCATTTGTTGCATATATCTCGCTAAAAACTGCCCCTTCAAGTATCTTGTTAAATGATTTATGGACTTGACGACCGGCATTTTCGCCTTCACTCCAGAAATCCGCATGATTAACTTCGCCATAAGATACCCAAAGCGATCTGTGATGTATATGATCATGACTATGCCCTTCAGGAGACTCATCGCCTCTTGTTACCGTATGCCCAAAGGGACCCATTATGGGATAAAGAAAAGGTTTTAGAAGTCCTTTATCATAATGGTAACTTGTGAAATGCTCTCCACGTATGAAAACGTCTATCTTTTGTCCTTCAATATGGTTGAGTTTGATGGTTTCGGAAAAAGGTTCGGGAGAAAGTGTAAACTTTTTCTGATGACCTGCCTTTATACTGTCAATGACAAAGGAAATTGATATGGATTTTCCGTCTTCACTTAATTCGCATTGTGCAGGTAATTTCGCTTTTGATTCTGATATGACTGTGCAGGACTTGGCTTCTTTAAATTCCTTGCCAAGTTTTTCTGCATCAACCATAAAGGTTATTGGACAAAGCTCCCTATCATGTTCACCTGCTTTAACCAAAATTTCAACAGACATTGTATTTCTCCTATTCAGTATCTGACGAGTCAAACAAGCCTAGTTCTCCTCAGATAAGTTTAGAGTTGCTGGTTTAAACTACTTACTAGCTTTGACATATCTTGGTAAATTTAACCAAATCATAGGTCAAGTGTGAATAATCCTAAATATCTTATCTATTAAATCTGTATCGTCCATAAACAGAACATGATTTCTTTCAAATTCTGACTTTTCTGTGTTACCTTCTCCGAATGTCTTTTTCACATCTTCATATTTTGAAACAGATAAGATCAGTGATTCAATTTGGATATTTTGATCAACTTTGTTTTTAATATCTTGTTCAGTTTCCTTTATGTTTTTGTGAAGTTGAATTTTTTCATCATTGAAATTGCCCAAATTTCTTATACCTTTAGGATCAATGAAGATTATAGCCTGCTTATCGCCTTCTTTAACCCACATTATAAAGTCAGGATAGAAACGGGAATTTTGGAAAAATCCAACCCCTCTCCTTGAAAGATTTCTCAATAGAAATACCTCTTTATCCTTGATTTGGTTCTGTTTGAGATAATCTCTCATTTTCTTTACAAAGTCAGTTTCTCCTTTGTTTAATTTAACTGGCTCTGATTTTATGAATTCCCTGTATTCATCATAGACTACAAGGGGAGTATATAAGTGTTTATCAAAATGTATAGTAGGGATTTCTTCTAAATCTTTTTGATATAACTTATCAACTTCACCTATGAGTTTCTTTATCTTCTCTATCTCGTTTTTCCTCTTTCTCCGGTCTTCCTTATCTTTTGGAATTTCTATCTTTAATGTATAGTGATCGTAACTCAGATTATCTTCATCTTTTGTCATAAATGGAAATTGCAATTGTCTGGCTTCTGTTTGCCAAAAATTATGGTTATAGAATCTCTCAACATAGTTTTTTAATACCATTAACGATATTTCTTCTAAATTACCCATATCAGAAATAGTTTTCAGCATTATCTGAGATGGTTCTGCATTGATTTCATAGTTGCCATCTTCAATTATTTGTTTCAATACATTTTTTTGAATTCCTAAGTTAAAATATCCCTTGCTCATTTTGAATTCAAGCATTTTAAGATAAATCCTATCCCAGTTAAACAACACAGAATAGTTTTTCAAGTCCACGTTTTTTGCTTGTGCTTTACCTGCCGTTGTAGTAAGTCCATGAGCAAGTTTGACTTTGGGTCTTAAATCAATTTTAACGTTTTTCAAAATATCTTTATTGAATCCAAGTTTTATAAAATATTTAGTGAAGTCGAAGTCTTTAGGAGGTTTTAAGGTATAAAGTGTTTTCCATTTTGATTTGTCTGATAATCTAATAGGCAGCTTTATTTCCTCATATTCGACTTCTTCCGTCCTTATTGCATCAAGAAATGAGTTTATGTAATCAGCATTTAATCCAAATATATTAAGCGTTTCAAGAGATCTTACCTCATATCTATTTTCACTGCTTCTTTTAAGTGAAAATCCTTCGCCTTTAAGTCTAATACCTCTTCCGAATAACTGTATTATTTGAGGTCCTTCACCCTTACCTATATTTATAAGTCCCATAGAACACACACGCCAAGAATCCCACCCTTCAATGAATTTCTTTGCGCCAATTAGGATATTAATATTTGAGTTTGGTTCATTCACCATTTCAAAAAGAGATGGAGTAAAATTATCAGGTTTTACCTCTATATCTTTTTCATTTAACAGTTTCTTAAAACTGGAAATATCACCAATATTTACAACTCCAAAATATTCACTATCACCTATTTTAAGACCAAGCTCTCCCTCTGCGGATTTCAGTTCATAGACAGAAAACACACCTACATTAGCATTGAACATTTTCTGATAAATGTCGCTTATGTTATAACCATTTTCTCGCAGAAATTTGTATCTATCCTTAAATATGTCTTCTCCGTCAAGTCCTTTCAATCCTGATTTACCACTGATAATTCTATCTATATTTTGCCTTATAAATTCACTATCTTCTATTACTTTCTTCAGAAATAAAACAACTTTTAAAACGTCAGAATTTAAACCTGCTCCTGTTACTTTACTACCTATGAAAGCCCATAGAGGTTTCTCTATCATATATGGCTTTAAGTCTGCTTTATGTTTTTCATAGAGGACAGACTGTTCATAAAAAGACAAAAGATTTGCAGTAAGGATTAATTCTTCATATTTTTCTGTGAAGCTATCCTCTTTTAAGTTATAAACGTAAAAGTCCTTGCCGTACCCATCTTCATAAAAATATTTATATGAATAGTCAAGTATTATAGCCTTAGAATATTCATTAAGAAGTTCTTGATCTTTTTCACCAACTACTTGACCAAAAGTCGCACTATATTCAAAAACAAACCCATTTTTGCCTAAATCTTCACGCAGTTTTTTCCATGTTTTCTCTTCGGTTGCCTGTCCTTTATGCCCTTCATCAATAAATATGAGATTTCTTCCCTCAAAATTGCTTGTCTCAATTCGGACACCGGAACCTTTTTTTTCTTCAGTAAGTTTATGTATGTCAATTATAAGGACCTGGTCTTTATAAAGAGTTAAATTATCTGGATTTTCTGAGTATAATCTGCATTGAACGCCACTTTTCTGCATCTCGTTGTAATGCTGTTTTGATAGTCCATCATTTGGCGTAACCAAGATTATATTGTCCAAAGGGTCTGTATTGTATTTCAGAAATTGCCAATAATTTATGTGCATTATCAGGGTTTTTCCACTGCCTGTTGCCATCCAATAGGCAAGCTTTTTGAGGTCTTTTTCAGTGAAATCCCCGGTTTGAACATTTTCCCGTTGGTTGAGATCATAAAAAAATTCATTAAGATCGGACAATAGCATATTTCTTTCGTTGAAATATCTGTCCAGATAGATTTCACTGAATAGCACGGCAAGATATTGGAAATATTTCAGGACTATATTTTCTCTTCTGTTGTCAGATAGCCTTTGAGAATATTTCCTTATTGCGGAATCATATTCTAAGAGTTTATTCTGGTCTATTTTCAGGTTTTCCAGCCCGATCAGAACATCTACAAAGAAACTCTTTCCATTGTTATCAAAGTCCTCTTTTTGACCTTTAAGCTTGTCCCTCAAATCAGATATACTTTCTGCCCCGAAGAGAGAAAGAAGGTATTTGTTTAGGACAAGGTATTTTTCAAGTTTCATCTCGACAGTCCTTTTTATTAAAACACTTTGTAATAATTACCATTTTTCTTTTCTAAAAAGTTCTATCAGGTTAATGCATTCAATATTGTAATTTCTACTAAGACCTCAATTGGGACAATCAACCTGTGTTCTTTACAAAGATTGTCCATATTGTTCCATAATACCTTAAACAGAATAACATCCTGTGGATATTTATCTTTCATTTCAATTAGTGAACTGGTATCTATACAATATATATCCATCTTTTATTATCTCGCAATTATTTCCTGAATTTTGTCCAAATGCTTTAAAATGAAAGATAAATATCCAATTGTATCTGCTGTAGTTATAACTCCCCGTTCTTTAGCTTGTAAAACAGAAGATATAAACTGTTTACCTTTTTCTTGAAGGCATTTTTGTGGCGGAGGTATAAAGCCACTTTTTTTCGAAATCTTATCTTTTTGCAGATTTGAAAGTTCCTGTTTATACACATCATATTCAATTAAATTTAATGTCCTTATTCGAGTGAGGACTGCTTGTTTGCTAACCTTAAATTTCCTTGATAAATTCTCTAATATTTCAATATTTAACCTGCGGGTTCTGCTATATATCTGGAAGTCTTCATCTTTTTCCAAACTTTCTTGGGGTAATAAAAACTCAGAAGCAAATCTGTCGCACCAATTTTCCACATCTTTATCTAAGTTTATTTCTTCTTCTCCTAAATAAACTTCTGTAATACCTAAAAAAATATGGGCATATTCATGGAACAAGGTAAATATCCGTGCTAAAATACTATCGCTTGAATTTATTGATATTACAGGTGGTTCTTTATCCATTAGAATAAAGCCTCTTGCGTCTTTAATTGGGAATTTAAATTGAAAAACTAGAATATTATTTGACTCTATACATTCTCTCCAGAAATTAAAAGCCTCGTAAGAATCTCGCCATCTATATTGTTCTTGTTCGGAGATTCCAATCTTTTTTCTTTCTTGTTTAGCGATTTCTGTCGGATCATCATTGAGGTTTCTTTCTAAAATTGATGGTCCTGTAACCATTCCTAAATCTTTCCATAGAATATTTATAACAGATTGGTAATAACGAGCTTTCCTAATAGCAAGCTTTAACTCTTTTGAGAATTCTTGTTCACTTTTAGGTAAAACACGAAAAGAGGATACAAAAGATGGTTCTTCTGGCGGTTTTTGAAGAAAGAAAACTGCCACTGGTCGCTTGAAATAATTAGCAAGAAGGTCAAGTTGCTTAAAGGTTGGGGATTTAATACCTGCTTCAATCTTTTTATAATTTTCCTCTGTTATTTTTATTCTCTTAGCAATTTCTTCAATACTAAAACCACTAACTTCCCTTGCCCATTTTATTATTTCAGGATTTATGCTAACTTCAAAAGATTTGCTCGCCATATTTATCCTTCCATAAGTGCTTTGAATTCACTTTCTATTACTTTAGCGGATTCAACAATGCTATCCCCGTTTATAAAAATCTCATCGGGATCGTATTCGTTTATATAGGTTTGGATAAGCTCTTTGTCTTTTGCTAGGTCAATATCTTTGGTTGGACGCCAGATAACTGCGGTCTTTCTATTATTTCTCTCCCCAAATACAAAGACGTATTTTCTGCCATCCTCAACAAGGAACTTGTATTTATTAATCTTCAACCCGAGAAGATAATTAAATGTCTCAACTAGATCAACATTGACAACTTCCTCACCTTTACCAGATGATATTATTTTCGGTTTATACTCAAACGGATTTTCGAACTGTTTGATGTCCAAAAGAGATGGACTACCTTCGGTCTCAAATTTAAGCATATATTTGATCAGGTATTCTGTTCTACCTTCTTCGGATAAGTTATCAAACAGAGTTTTTGCCCTTTCTTCCTGTGGAAATTCAATGTTATGGAGCGTATCCTCGTATTGCTCAAGGTATTGATATTTGAAAAATCCACCGCCTTGATATTCTTTTACTTCCTTTGAGATACCAGACTTATCGTAAAACAAAACTTTTTTCATTCTCGGTAAGACTAAGGTTTCAAAATGATCTCCCATCTCTATACCAATCCACTTTCTACCAAGCTTGTGTGCTACCGCTGTAGTTGTGCCAGAACCAAGGAAGAAGTCAAGAATTAAATCTCCTTGGTTGGATGTGGATTCTAAAGCTCTTTTAATACCCAATTCTGAATTTTCAGTCGTAAAATTCCATTCACTTGAATAACCGTAAATATCAGACCAATTATCTGTTAAATAAATTTCCATTGGTTTAAACATTTGCGGATTATTATTGTCACTTAATCTAAGTCTTCCTTGTTTTTCCAATTCAGAAATAGTTTTTTGTGAAGGGAATCTACGACCGTTTCTTGGTAATATCTCTTTGCCAAAGATTATTCTTGCTCTTGTAATGTAATTCCCATTTTTATCCTTTCTTAAATTCTCTTTTGAAAATAAATTAAGTAAATTATCAGGAACTATTTCCCAAGATTCTCCTTCAGTATCAATCGAACGCCACTCTTCTTTCTTTCTTTGCTCCGTAATATGCTTAAAATAAGAATCGTCGCCAGATTTTGAATAAAAATAAAAATTATCATGCCAAGTAGGAAACTTATTGCCCTCTGTTTTTATTCTAATTGATTTATTTATGACTATCTCATTCCTAAAATTCTCTTCTCCAAAGATCATATTCATTAACATTCTCACATACATATTCCCATTATAATCGCATCTGACAAAAATACTCCCTCTATCGTTGAGTATGGGTCTTGCCAACCTTAACCTGTTCTCCAAGAGACAAATCCACGACGAATCCTTGTAGTCTGATTTATATAAGAAACCCGCATTCGTTCCAAGATTAAACGGCGGGTCAATATAAATCGTCTGGACTTTCTCTTTGTATTTCTCCAATAGCAGATTCAACGCCTGCCAATTCTCACTCTTGATCAAGACGCCATCAAGCATGTCATCAATACTTCCTCTATCCGATAGCCTTTCAAGCAACCGCTCTTTGAATTCCTGTGGGAAATGCTTCGTATCAACTGGAAGCCTAGACCCCAATGATATAGAAGATGGAATATCAAATCCCAATTCTCTCCATTCCTTCAATTGTCCATTATTCTCAATGATCTCTTTATGGAATTCATTAGGTATTCTATCCAGAGTTATCACGTATTCAGTCCTCAAAACGAACTTCTTCTTCTCCCAAAGCATCTTTTGGAAGTCCTCTATCTGGGATAGAAAATCAATTATCCTCCTGCCAACATTTTTTACCACTTTCGCCCTTGTTATCTGTCTATTGAAATACTTTTCCTTTTCAGTATCAAAACTTTCTATATCTAAGACTTCCGTTTTTATGAAGTAATCAAGCTCCCGATCAAGGAATCCTTTAAGGTCTTTGTGAATGAAAAAATCAGAGGTTATCTTTCGTGTGAATCTGAAAAGATGTTTTTCAAGAATGGTTTTGCCGTCTTGAATTTCAGAAAGTATTGCCTTCGGCTCAATTGGCTTTATTGCGGATAAAATCTTGTCCTTTAAGATGGAATTCAAATCATCTTGTTTTATCCCCGTTTCTTTTTCTTTTCCGTCTTTTGTTTTAACTGGATACTCTTGAAGGTCAGAATCCGTCAATGGTCTATATTCAAAATTTACAACATAAGTTCTATCTTCCGTTTGGATAGGTTCGTGGCTATGGAGTATGAAGTATCTTTTATCGCCTTTAACATTACCAGCAGGCACATTAACTGTGATTGTTCTGAAAACGAATCTATATCCTTTTTGATTAAATTCATAATCTTTGAATATCTCACCTGTCTTGACATAATACTGATCATAATTAGCCCAGTATAGTTTTACCTCTTCACCATTATAAGGTATTGCATATCTATAATTCTTGCTTGAATATCTTCTTTTTGAAATAAAGTCACCATCTTCATAATATCTTGAGAAGAAATTATAAAGGTCATTGAAGACCTGTGCCTGAATACTTTCAGTTAAGTCTATCTCTTCAACTTGCTTTTTCAGTTCAAGATATTCTTGGGCAATCGGTTTATCCTTAAACTTTTCGTCTATCTCTCCATTTTCCAGGATTTTTTCGCCGAATTTTTTTTCAAAGTTCAAAATCTCATTTTTCTTTTCCTCAATTTTTTCTAATAATTCTCTTTGATTTTCTGTTTTATATCTTTCAAACTCTTTCTCTACTACATTTATTAAATCCTTCTCAATGAAATTCTCTATTTCCTTTCGTTTGTAATTCATAATCCGATAGATGCCGAAATCAAGGTCTGAGCAGTCAAACTGAAAAAGTTCTTTTAGAAGTTCCCTCAGTTTTTGAATAAAATCGCCTTTCTCACTAGCCATGATCTATTCTCTCCATCAACCTTTTGACAGATTTTCCTTTATCCATTTATTGATTGCACTTCTATTGAAACACCAAATATTTTTATAATTTTAATCGGCTATATTTATGAATTACTTGAATATTGCCTTTAAGGATTTCATTGATTCAACAGCGATGGTTTTAGGGTCAGGCTTAAAGTCAAAGACTTCAACAGATACGTATTTATCATATCCAATTTCCTTCAATGACTTCGCCACAGGCTCATAGTCAATACCACCAGAACCGGGCCAACTCCTATTATCATCGTTTATATGAAAATGTTCAAGGTATTGACTAAACTCTTTGATAGCTTTACCCATATCTACTTTATTACAGTTCATACTGTATGTGTCCAGAATAAGTTTAAAATTGGGATGATCAACTTCTTTTATCAGTTTAACCCCATCCTCAGGGAGATTGATAAAATCCGTCATATAGCTAGCAAGCGGTTCAATGCAGATTATGACTTCTCTTTCTTTTGCATGGTCACAGCAATGTTTAAAAGTTTCTTTGGCAAAATTCCATGCTTCCTCTTTTGTAAGCGGTTCTATCGTGCTTCGGTTTTGTGGCGAGCCGAAGACAATTACACGCCCTCCTAAGTCTCCGCAAAAATCTATCAATTCATGTAAATAATCACGAGTTTTTAGTCGGATTTCGGGATCAGGATGACTTATATGCAAGCCTTTGGGGGATACTAAAACCCAATGAATGCCCACTATTTCCAAGCCGAATTTCTCTGCTGATTTGCGTATTCTTTCTCTTTCCGTCTTTGATACATCAGTTACAGAATCGCAAATAACAAAATGTGCGATCTCAACACCATCGTAACCAAGTTCGGCTGAATAAGCGAAAACCTCATCTAGCTTCCATCCCTCAAACATCTCGTTGCAGATGGAAAACTTCATAATAACTATTCTCCTTCTAATAATCAATAAAATAGGACTTGCCGAATTATTTCATAATAAAGTTTATCCTATAATTGAAAGTTATCTGTCAAAAAATTATTTATCATCAATAACCAAATAATCTGATAGATGAGCCAGTCTTCTTTTTGCGCTAGCCCCTAGATAATGTTTGCTAAAATCATTAGCCATTTTTTCGAATATCGCTTTAGCTTCCTTATATTTTCCTAATTTAACATAGCATTCAGCCATCATATATTTTGCTTTTAATTTGAGTGTTTCATCCTTCTCTTCATTTATTGCTAAGCTATATTCCGTTACCGCTTTCGCATAATCGCAATCGTCATAAAAAAACCTATCGGCGATTGATAGATGAGATTCTGAAATGGCTAATTCAGTGGTTTCCTGCACTTGAGTTTGACCTCCATTTTGAGAAATTTCCTCCTTTGACTTCTCTACCTGTTCCGATTTTTTCTTAGCAGTCACATCAGAGCTTGATTTTTTCAAGGCATATCTCCTTTCTGCAAGAAAACTGACAATTGATCAAATACCCCTTACAGACGTCACATCATATTTTCACTGGATTTTTTAATTTAGCAGATTCATAAGCACCGATAGCTACTTTGAGTGCTTGTAGCCCATCTTCTCCCTTAATTTGGAATGGCTTTTCGCCTTTTATTGACGACACAAAGTCCTTAACAAGCCCCAAATCCATATTATCGCCCCAATATACCCATTCCGCCTTCATATTTTCGTCGCTATAAAGGTCAAAATCTTGTGCGAATGAGTCAATAGATATAATCCCATCAGTGCCGACTATCTCCATAGTTACATCTCCCCAAGTTGGATACGATTTCGTCCTAGACCAACTTGTGTCTAATGTAGCAAAAACGCCGTTGTCAAATTGAATTGTCAATATCCCAGTGTCATCGATGTCCATATTATAGAATTTGTTGTCAATTTCTGCATAAACCTCAACAGGTTCAGCCTTCATAAACCATCTTAAAAGGTCAACAACATGTGGAGTGTGATCCATCACAGCACCGCCACCGCTTTTTTCCTTTTGTATAAACCAACCGCCGGGCATTCTGCCGTGATTGGTAGTCTTTGCAGCCAATATTTTTCCAATAGTATTATCATCTATGGCAATTTTAGCATTTATAACCGCAGGGATATATCTACACGGAAACGCAATTCCAAACTCAGCTCCATTTGATTTACAACAGTCTATCATCGCTTGTGCGTCTTCAAGCGTTGTTGCGATAGGTTTCTCGCAAAGGATATGCTTACATCCGGATTCTGCCGAAGCAATGACGTGTTTTTTATGGTCAGCGTTAGCAGAGCAGATTATAACTCCGTCAGGCTTTTGTTCAAGAAGTTTATTATAATCAGAAAAAAAGGTTGCACCAAATCTTTGTGCTAGGCTTTTGCCTTGTTCTTCATCTTCGTTATATATTGATGAGATTTCAACGTCTTTAATCTGTTTCAAACAATCCACGTAACTAAAAGCATGCATATGTGCAAAACTGATGATCCCAATTCTTATACTCACGATTTATCCACCTCCATTAGAGTTTGATATACTTTACTATATTAGATATATTTTTGCTATATTAATGGAAAAGCGATCGGCTTATTCGTTTCCATTGACTTCAATGAAGCAATGGCTATCTCAATAGCCCTTAACGCATCTTCGCCAGTTACAGGCGGTTCTTTATCATTCTTTACTGCGTCTATGAAGTGTTTAAGTTCGGTTGTGTATGGGCTTTCAATAACTGGATTTTGAGGGACTTCAACACCGCCTCCGCCTGACTTTGCTGATCTTGTGACTATCCGTAAAGGGCTTGATGTTCTGCTATCAAATTCAAATAGCCCTCCATCGCCAGCGACTTCCAGTTTGACAAAAAATCCAGAGATATGAGCCCAGCTTCCTTCGACATGTGCTATAACACCGTTTTTAAACCTGATCGTGACTAGAGAATAATCAATATCGGGGACATTAGCATAAGTCAAACCTTTCGCATAGACATGATCTACTTCACCAAAACACCATCTGAGGAAATCGAAATCGTGGATTATAAGGTCAAGAGGGACTCCACCAGCCATTTGGACGTTTGAATACCAATTAGACCATCCCTGAGGATGTCCTGCTGCACGAGTAGTCCTTATCATAACTGGATTTCCAATTTTTCCGCTCTCTATGATCCGTTTTGCAGTGATGTATTCGTGGAAAAATCGCAAGACATGACCGACCATGAACTTGACGCCGGCTTTTTTGACCGCTGTTATCATCTCTTTGCCATCTGCAAGCTCGCGTGCTATCGGTTTTTCGCAGAAAATATGTTTCTTTGCGGATACTGCTTTCAATACATTTTCTTTGTGCAATGACGTTGGAAGGCATATATCTATTATATCAATATCCTTTCTAGATAGGACGTCATCGATGTTATCATATGCTTGTGCAGAATACTTTTCAGCAACCCTTTTTGCAGCATCAATCCTTGCATCCGCTATTGCTACAACCTTTGCATCAGGTATCTCTGAATAGCAATCTGCATGCATCCCTCCCATAGTTCCTGCGCCTATTATGCCCACTTTTAGCATATAAACCACTCCTCCCAAAAGTTAATTTTAATTCCTTAAACTAGACTATGACTGCGGATCTTCGTTAGTTAAATTAAACGATCTTTCAAGTTATAGATCGCCATAGATCCTATAAACATCATCTATCGGCATACCTTCTCTGATAAGCCTTCGTTCTTCATTTTCTTTCGCCATTATATCCTCGCAGACAAGCATAACTTCGTCAACATATTCTTTGGGAATTATCTGCACGCCGTCAGTGTCGCCGAATATGAAATCACCGGGATTAATTCTAACGTAATGCGTGAGATGTCCAGGCAAAAATATTGGCTGTTGAATATGTGTTATACGCCATCCGCCGAAAGCATTAGGAGTTGTGCCAGTCGTAAAGACAGGAAAATCTTCCATTTTTAAGACATACCTTGTATCACGGATATTTCCGTCTATTAGCATGCCGACACAACCGTGTGCTTTCGCTAATGTGCAACTCATCTCGCCAAACTGTGCAGGCTGTTTATCTCTGCCTGTATCAAATACAAGCACACATCCCGGATAGACGGACATCATCATACGCTTTTGTGGAGAGCCGATACGTTTCCATTCTTCATCGCGAGCTTTTCGTTCCTCTGGGGTCATAATCTCGCCAGCCAATGAATGGAGCTTAACTGTTACTGCTTCCCCTGCGAGTATCATATCCTGACGTAATGGATAGAACTCAGAGGAAAGGACGGTATTAGTTATACCAAGCCCTGCAAGTGCATCTGATACACATCCCCCATAGAATTCTTTGTAGCGGCGAACACGTTCCATCGTTGTAATGTCAAGATGACGAATTTGTCTGCCCATAATACTTTTATCCTTTCTTTGTTGAAGATTTAATACCGTTTTCGGTAATTACAAGCAAGCTCTTTGATATATTATTTAAGTTAGTTAAATTATAGCCTTCTCAGTATTTTTGTCAAAAATGTGTATTCTGTCTTTGTTGAACCAAATATTGACTTTCTGACCGATATCTGGCATTACAGTAGGTAAAGTTTTTGCCTTCATCATATTATCTGATATTCTTATGTCTATGATGTTTTCTGACCCTAAAGGCTCGACAATATAGACTTCAGCCTGAAAAGTTTCAGTGGAAGGTTCATCCCTGATAAATATATCTTCCGCCCTAACGCCTAATATTAACTCAGCACTAGTTGCGTAATCCTTAATTTTCTTCCCCATTGACTCTGGAATATCAAGCCTAAAATCATTATTTCCGACAATAAGTGTTGATTTTCCTTGTTCATTGGAATAAGTGCATTGTAAAAAATTCATACTAGGGCTTCCGACAAATCCCGCGACGAACAGATTAGTTGGGTGATTATAGACTTCCTCAGGAGTGCCAGTCTGTTGTATCTCACCAAAATTCATTACAACGATCTTATCTCCCATAGACATAGCTTCTATTTGGTCGTGTGTGACGTATATTGTTGTTGCCCCTATATCCCTCTGAAGTCTTTTTAATTCAGCTCGCATTTCAGCTCTAAGTTTTGCATCAAGGTTTGTCAATGGTTCGTCCATAAGAAAAGCTTTTGGACGCCTGACCATAGCCCGTCCTAGTGCTACTCTTTGCATCTCACCTCCGCTTAATTTTTCAGGCGTGCGAGACAAGACATTTTCAATGCGAAGTATTTTTGCAACTTCATTGATCCTTGACTCTATTTCTGATTTTGGAGTTTTGACCGCTTTAAGCGGAAAAGCCATATTATCATAAACGGTCATGTGAGGGTAAAGGGCATAGAATTGAAACACAAAGGCAACATCACGATCAGCAGGCGGAAGATCATTGACAAGGACATTATCTATGTAAATATTGCCTTCATCGGGATGTTCAAGACCTGCTATTGATCTGAGCGTTGTCGTTTTTCCGGAACCAGAAGGTCCCAAAAAGACTGTGAACTCCTTATCTTTTACATCAAGACTAATATTATTTACTGCGATTACATCATCAAATCGTTTGATAAGATTTTCAACCCTCACATCTGCCATGTTCTGTTAATCCTCCAAAAAATTGAAAAATTGATAACGGTCAAAAATATCTTTCACAAGGTTAAATTCTATATGAAATTATACGATATGTCAATAGCCGTGACCTTCCTAAAAAAATAGCGGGTCTATTTGGACAATAGCCCGCTATTGCTAAATCAAAGTGTTAATAAAAAATTATACAGCTTCTTTCAGTTCTTTGCCGGGTTTAAAAACAGGCACTTTTTTCTTTGGTATTTTGATCTTCTTTCCTGTCCTTGGATTTCTTCCCTCTCTTGCAGCCCTCTCTTTTACACTGAAAGTTCCAAAACCGATTAAGCTTACCTTTTCCCCCTTGGCAAGAGCATCCTTGATTGCTGAAATAACAGCATCAACAACTTCGCCCGCTTGTTTCTTTGTAATACCAATTTCCGCAACCTTTGCAACAAGATCCGCTTTAACCATTAAACTACCTCCTCCTTAAACACTAGCTAGTTGTTAGGACTCCCTAATTTATTATAACAATTCTATGCTATATAATAATCATTTTTACTGCGCTTGTCAACAAAAAACTAAGTAGAACTCAAATTACGACATTTTTGACTGTCAGAAAATATGAAAACTGCAAAAATTATCATAAATTAAGCGAAAAAAGGTCAAACCATCGATGAAACGTTGATTTGACCTAATTATCTACATTGAGAATATTTACAGAGAATATTTACATTGAAAATGTTTGCCTATTTTCCAATAAGCTCTTTTGCTTTATCTGCGCCGCTGGCTGCATCTCTTGCATATCCATCAGCACCGATTTCGTCAGCAAAGTTCTGAGTTACAGGAGCACCGCCGATCAAAACTTTTGCTTGATCTCTAACACCAGCCTCTTTAAGTGCGTCAATGGTTGTTTTCATAGCGGTCATAGTAGTCGTCAAAAGTGCCGACATAGCAACAATTTGAGCACCTTGTTTCACTGCATCAACGAATTTCTCTGCTGGGACATCAATGCCAAGGTCTATAACCTCAAATCCAGCCCCCTCTAACATCATAACCACGAGATTCTTTCCAATGTCATGAAGATCGCCTTTAACTGTTCCGATAGCGACTTTGCCGATCGGTTCAACTCCTGATGTAGCCAGAAGAGGCTTCAAAATCTCCATAGCACCATGCATAGCTCTAGCGGCTATAAGGACTTCTGGGACGTAAAACTCGTTGTTCTTGAATTTCTCACCAACAACACCCATACCTTTGATTAATCCATTATTGAGTATCTCTGATACTGGAACTCCTTCATCTAGTGCCTTTTGAACAAGTTCCTTTGCATCCTTCGCCTTACCATTTATTATACTTTCTGTAAGTGCTGACAAATCTGCCATCCGAATAATCCTCCTGTTGTTTTATTCACAGTAGCTATTTATCACTTATGCCTTATAGGCACGAAACTGACCGAGTATTCGGTCAATCAATTTTGTTCAATGCTTTGGCAAGCTCATTTTTAACAAGCGGTCGTTTCTCTTTCTTATAAGCATCTTCCAATGCTGAAACTGCGCGCTTATCACCAATACTGCCAAGTATCTGAGCAGACCTAACTATTAATTCCGCATCGTCAGTATTTTTGAGCAAGTCGATAACTGGATCAACTGCAAACTCTCCCATTTGCTCTAGTGCAATTTCTGCGGAATTTCTGACCTCTTCGCTTTTATCTTCACGCATTGCCTTTGTAAGCAGTTTTGCAGTTTCCAAATTACGATTTTTTCCAATGGCTTTAATAGCGTTATTTCTTATATCGGGGTCTTGGTCTTTAAGTAAATCTACCAATTGATTTGCTGGCGGATTTTCAAACAGATCAGCCATTGCCCTAACTGCAACACGTCTAACCTCAACATCTTGATCTTTTAGTCCTTCTAATATTATTTTGGTCGGATTCTCTTTTCCCATTGAGTGTAACGCGACAGCAGCAGAAACCTTGATAAGTTTATCTGAATCATTAAGCTTTTGTTCTATTAAAGCTTCTGCTTGTGTAGCTTTTATTTTACTTAAAGCATCTATCGCCATACTTTTAGCATATCTATCAGTAGATGGATTACTAAGGACCTCCGTAAGGGATGGAATAGCAGGTTCGCCCATTTTCGTCAACACTTGGTGGGCATGGACCTTTAAACGCCAATTCTGACCCTTCAAAACAGTTATTAGTGGTTCAACTGAAAGTGGACCTCCCGCAACCAATATATCATCAATTGGTTTTTGTAGACGGCTCGCGATAACTGGATTTTCCATCATTTTAAGAACAGTGGTCATCCCTTCTTTTCCATAACTTTTAAGTATTTCTAATTCCTTTTCGTATTCGTTTTTTCGGCTGTCCATATCATGATATATGACTGCAAGAATTGCATGTGCTTCAATAAGATTAGGATTTTTCTTTTTCTGTACCCATCTTTCAAGGTGAACTGAAGCCTGAGAATAATCACTGGCAAGGAAAAAACCTTTCCCTAATTCAAAATCAGTTTTTGGCTTTTCACGACCACATCCGAAAATTAAGAACGTCAAAGATAATACCAAAGATGTTATAAAGGCAATCTTGACTGATCTTGTTAATAACATATTCCATCTCTCCTCTTAATCCCAATTTTCCAATCAGTAGATCATAAATACAAACGATAGTTTATCACGATCTTGATCTGACTGTCAAGTTAAAATTGCATCGTTTTAATGAACAAATTTTTATTTCTTACCCTCAGTTGTCCACATGCGGCTGATATATCTATACCTTTGCTCTCCCTTATGGTCGCTACAAAATGTTTATCTGCAAGAATCTGACGAAAACGTTCTACACTTTCCATATTAGGTCGTTTGAATGGCAAACCATCAACAGGATTATAAACTATTAAATTAATTTTGCTGGGAATACCATGCAAAAGCTTGCACAATCTATAAGCATCTTCTGGAGCATCGTTTAGACCTTTGATAAGTATATATTCAACAGTAAGCCATCTGTTGACAGTCAAAGCCCATTCTTTACAGGCAGATAACACTTGCTCTATCGGGTAACGGCGATTATTTGGTATTAGGATATTTCGCAATTCATTAGTGGTTGCATTTAATGAAATTGCTAAACCTACTTGCGTCCCTTCTGCTGTGAATCGCTTTATTTGAGGAACAAGACCCGAAGTAGAAACAGTGATCTTTCTCGCTGCTATCATAAGTCCTTCTGATGCGTTCATCAATCTGATCGCTTTCATGACATTTTCATAATTTGCAAAAGGTTCTCCCATTCCCATTAGGACGACGTTTGTGATGCTTTTCTTTTCTTCCAGATCTGCCTCAATTTCCATTATTTGATTGATGATCTCTGATGGAGAAAGGTCTCTTACAAACCCACTAGCCCCTGTGGCACAGAAAGCACAGCCTTGCCTGCAACCTATTTGTGATGATACACAACAGGTTACACGGTTTTCGTCATACATCAATACACTTTCAATCTTCTCTCCATCTTCCAGTTCAAAAAGATATTTGGTCGTCTTATCAATAGATGATTGTTCTTTAGCAAGTATTTTAAGACTACTTATATATGAAAGCTCATTTAACTTATTGCGGAAAGCCTTTGATATATCAGTCATCTGATCGAAGGACTTTGCTCTTTTGTGATATATCCACAGCATCAATTGCCTTGCACGGTAGCGTTTTTCACCCCATGAAAGCATTATTTCTTCTAATTCAGGCAATAAAAAGTTCTTCAAATCTATCTTACTACCATCTGTTATCTGATGGACGACCTTGTCTTTTCTTTTTTCATTCAAGATTATTTCATTCATGATTGCAATTTCTCTGTCAGTATTTTATTTACCAATTGAGGATTTGCTTTACCTCTCGTTGCCTTCATCACTTGACCGACAAGAAAACCGATAGCCTTTGTCCCGCCATTTCTATAATCTTGGACAGGACCTGGGTTTTCAGCTATTACTTGATCAACGACTTTCATTATTTCATTTTCATCGGTTATCTGGACAAGCCCCTTTTCCTTGACTATTTCATCAGCAGTTTTACCTGTGTTAAACATCTCTTCAAATACCGTTTTAGCTATTTTCCCGCTTATAGTCCCGTTATCAATTAAACTCATCATCCCTGCAAAGAGTTCAGGTTTTATTTTGCAGTCCCCAATGGTCTGTTTAGCATTGCTTATCAATGCCATTAACTCGTTAATTATCCAATTGCTGACAATTTTTGGTTTATTATAGGCTTTCACACATTCTTCAAAATAATTAGCAAGTTTTTTATCCGTTGTTAAAAGTGTTGCATCATGTATAGGTAAACCATACTCATCTATAAACCTTTTTTTGCGTGAATGTGGTAACTCAGGGAGATTATGAAGCATTTCTTCAACCCATTCTCTTGAAGGCTCTATTGGGACAAGATCAGGTTCAGGAAAGTAGCGATAATCATGGGCTTCTTCTTTACCCCTCATCGCTCTGGTAGTATTTCTATTGACGTCAAAAAGCCTTGTTTCCATACTAAGAGTTTTACCTTCTTCTAGGGCTTTTTTATGGCGTTCTATCTCATATTCGACTGCCCTGATCGCATATCTTATAGAGTTAAGGTTTTTTATCTCGCTTCTATCCGTCCAAATGCTATGATCATCTTTTCTCCTGACACTGATATTAGCTTCAATTCTCATCTGACCCTTTTCCATATCACAATTGCTTACTTCAATATATTCGAGTATGCTTTTAACAGTTTCACAATATGCCCTCATCTCGTCAGTGGAACGCATATCTGGTTCACTCACGATCTCTATCAATGGCACTCCGCCACGATTGAAGTCAACTGCACTGCTCATAGTCTCGTCTATCTCACCTTCGCCTATATGGACTAGTTTCGCCGCGTCGTCTTCCAAGTGAATCCTTCTTATGCCAATCCGTTTAGTGTCCCCGTTTACGTCAATTTCAACATATCCGTTTGTTGATAACGGCTGTCGTAACTGTGAAATCTGGTATCCCTTTGGCAAATCAGGGTAAAAATAGTTTTTTCGCTCAAATATACTATGTTCATTTATATGACAGTTCATAGCTAGCCCTGCTTTTATCGCAAATTCCAGGGCTTTCTTATTCAGGACAGGCAATGCACCAGGCATAGCGAGACAGACAGGACATGTCTGTGTATTCGCTTCTGCGCCGAAATCTGTACTGCAACCACAAAATAACTTAGTTCTCGTGTCTAATTCAACGTGTATCTCTACACCAATGATTGTTTCATATTTATCCGACATAGTTTAATTTACCTTTCATAAAAGAATTTTGTTTTAATTATCCTTAAACTTTTTACATACAATTATAAACTCTTTGGTCATCGTGTTTCTTTTCTCTCCCGCTCTGTTTGATGGAGAGTTTAACAATGGCATAATTTTATTTCCAAGTTGACGTTCATAAGTAAAAAGATGGCTAAAGCCATTTTCCTCAAATTTTTCTGCAATAAATTGATCTGTGGGAAGTTGAATATCTTTTACAATCCTATTTCCAACAATATATATTGAAATTCCATTTTTCTTGATACTGTATGACACCTCTTTAATAGACTTTTCCAAGTCAAAATAGTAAGATGAAATCTCCAATGCTCTTTTTATTGAACTTTTTGCGATTTTTTCAATATATTCTGCAATCAAGCCCTTTTTATAAATAAATTTAGCTGGTTTTCCGCCCATTAACATACTATCTATTTTTCTGGCATATCTAATGCCTAACCATTCGTTTGAAAATATTGAAAACTGCCCATAAGCTACCGTAGTTTTGCTGTCTCCGTAAGGAGGACTTGTCAGAACAACATCATAATAATTATCATTTCTTTGAAAATTGCGATGCTCAACGCTAATTTTTGTATCCCTTAATTTAGGGTAATAATATTGCTCATAGATTTCAATTGTTTTAGTAAGTTTGTTAAAATAAATTTCAAAAACATCAGGGTTAAAATTAAGAATATCCTGTGGTTTCATTCGGTATAATTTGAATTCGTCATTTCTAGTATATGAACATTCTCTAACTGTCTCCGAAAATGGCACCAATAATAGCCTCTTGATGTCTTCAGATTCAACTTTATCTATGAAATGTTTGATGATCGCAAGATTTAATAAAACTCGTTTTGAAAACCAAAAAGATATATTAAAAAAATTCGGCATCTTCAAATTCATAAACACTCTTTTTTAGTTGTTGTTGGACCTCTTTAACTTTGTTTATATCAACCCTTGTGAATTTTGCCTTAGAAATTAAGACGGCTAAGGGATTAATGTCAAATCCATACATTTCTTCTAAGCCACATTCAAGCCCAAAACTATAAACGACGACCCTGAACCACAATATGGATCAAGTAATTTCCCTTTTCTAATATCCAACTCAGTAAACAACTCAATTCCAATCTGAGGTATCATCGTAGCTGGATACTTATGCAAATTTGGATATGAGTCAGCATAAGATTGTCCAATGAAATCGTATTTCGGATTTCTTATCGCCGGATACAATTTTAATTTCCCTTTTCTATATATCTCTTATATCGCTAATTTTATCCCAAAATTGGTCTCTTTTTGTGATAATCGGTATTTTGCTCAAAGGTATATGCTACACGGAAAAGCGTCTCTTCATCAAATGGTTTACCAAGCAGTTGAAGCCCTATCGGAAGACCAGATGAGCTAAAACCGCATGGGATAGAAATTCCAGGTATTCCTGCGAGATTGCAGTTAACTGTATAAACATCAGAAAGATACATAGCAAGAGGGTCGCTCATCTTTTCGCCAAATTTGAATGCTGTTGTCGGCGATGTTGGTGTCGCGATGACATCGACTTTTTCAAATGCCTTATCAAAATCCTGTTTTATCAATGTCCTAACCTTTTGGGCTTTCAAATAATATGCATCATAATAGCCCGAACTAAGGGCATAAGTCCCAAGCATTATTCTGAGCTTAACTTCTGTCCCAAATCCTTCGCTTCTCGTCTTTTTATACATATCCATCAGAGAATCTACGTTATTTGCTCTATAACCATACCTTGTGCCGTCAAATCTTGCAAGGTTTGCGCTTGCCTCTGCACGAGAGATGATCTGATAATCTGCAATGCCATAGTCAGTATGTGGCAATGATACCTCTTCACATATAGCGCCAAGGCTTTCTAGTAACTTTATCGCAGACCTAACACTTGCATTTACCTCCGGGTCCATACCATCTTCAACGAAATACTCAACGGGAATGCCAATCTTGACGCCCTTCACGTCATTGATAAGGCTCTTGGTATAATCCGGGACAGGCAGATCAACTGATGTTGAATCCATCTCATCTCGCCCACTTATGACATTAAGAATTAAAGCACAATCGGTCACATCCTTAGCGAAAGGACCTATCTGATCTAACGAAGATGCAAAAGCAACAAGACCGTAACGTGACACCCTTCCATAAGTAGGTTTTAAGCCGACAACTCCACATAAAGACGCTGGTTGACGTATTGAACCGCCGGTATCTGACCCAAGCGAACAAATTGCTTCGCCAGCGATAACTGACGTTGCTGAACCACCACTTGATCCACCTGGAACAGTATTAATGTCCCATGGGTTTCTAGTCACGCCGAAATAAGAAGTCTCGGTAGACGACCCCATCGCAAACTCGTCCATATTTGCTTTTCCAACTATCACAACATCAACATCTTTAAGTTTTCGAACTGCTGTTGCATCGTATATGGCTATATGATTTGACAATATCTTTGAACCACAAGAGGTAAGAACTCCCTTTGTGCACATAACATCTTTAATCGCCATAGGTATCCCTGTCAATGGTGAGATATCTTCACCAGATGCGAGCTTTTTATCAACCTTCTCTGCGATTGAAAACGCAGATTCCCTCGTTATTGTTATGTATGAATGTATAATACTCTCAACCTTGTCAATTTGGTCAAAAACTGACTTTGTTATCTCAGTTGAACTAACTTTACGTTTAACCAATAGATCGTGTAATTCGTGAGCAGTAAGATGACATAAATCCATTTTTTCCCCTTATCATTGAAACTTGTAAAATTGTTTATTTGTTATTTGACCATAAACATTTAAACTAGAAATATTATTCAGCTTTGATTAAATTTCCCTTGCCAACTTGTCCCAACCCTTCTATTATCTCCGCTATGGAAAGGTGATCAGCCTCAATCTTGGTTATCTTTATCATTCCAATTTTCTTATCCTGACCTTTGCCCAATTCATCTCCTGTATCAGGGTCAGACAAGGTAATACCTTCAATATAGACTCCTAACTTATGACCAATAACCAACCCATCACTAGCACCGAGATCGATATAAACCTCATTTTCTTTCAGATATTTTCCATCGCCAACGTATATGATCTTTCCCAAAACTTTCGGCTGATATATCGGTTCAACAAAGTTGCCGATATTAGTGATCATTTGGTTGATCACGTCCATTGTAGCTAAACCAAATAAAGTCTTATTTTTGAACTCATCTGTCCCAAATTTCATAGTGTCAAGCTTTTTGTAATCAACAATTGGAGCTTGCGATTCATTTTTTTCTCCTGAACTGTGAGCATCTCCGCCTTTATAATTCTTTGATAACGGACCTAAGCCTATATAGAAATCCTGTAAATCCTTTTTTGAGATAACCTCCCCGCTTTCTAATTCAGCCCCTGAATTATCATATATAGTGAATTTAACCTTAACCGTTGAGTTATAATAGTATCCAGCAAGCCCTCCCATTAGATTCATATTCATACCATATTCCCCGCCAGTGCTTGCTACACTCTTTCCCTGAGAGCTTACCCTAGTTCTATGTTGCTCAAACTTTGTTATATCTCCGATCACAACTATATCTGCGGAGAGTTTCTCAGCCAATTCTGATATGTTATTTCTTCCTGAACTTTTAATGACTTGATCAACATAGCTAGGGTCAACGATGTTATATCCTGAGCTTTTGAGACTTTCATTCAAAAGGTCTCTAAATCCGGATGAGAGGTCCCATTTTTCCCTGCTTTGTCCGATGCCGAAAAGAGAATTAAGTGGTCCAAGAGAAAACCAACCACACCCAGAACCACTATCAAACTTGCTATGATCGGCAAAATAAAGGACTGCGACCCTTTGCCCATTTTGAGCATGTATAAAACCTTCAACGAAAAACAGTAACAAAAAAACCACTGATACTATCTTAAATTTTGAAAACAAGTTAATGTCACCTCTGAATACAAATATTAAGAGTTCATACGGAAAACAGTTTTCTCAAATTTTCTGTATAAGGAGCTTTGATAATTCCTTTTTCTGTGATAAAAGCATCTATTAATCTTGATGGCGTTACATCAAAAGCTGGATTATAGACTTTTGCCCCTATTGGAGCGGTTCTTCTTCCAAATCCTTCTGTTATCTCTTCTGGTTGACGTTGTTCAATCGGTATTAAATCTCCATTTGTCAGATTCATATCGAATGTTGACGTAGGCACTGCGACATAAAAAGGTATTTTATGTTCTTTTGCTAAGACAGCTACGCTATAAGTCCCAATTTTGTTGGCGGTATCCCCATTCGCAGATATTCTATCAGCGCCAACAATAACACAGTTTATTTTCCCTTCTTTCATAACTTGACCTGCCATATTATCACAGATCAAAGTAACATCGATGCCCGCTTGCATAAGTTCCCATACGGTAAGCCTTGCCCCCTGTAAAAGTGGTCTCGTTTCATCAGCGAAGACTCTGATCCGCTTCCCTTGTTCATTTGCAGTGAACATAACAGCAAGTGCTGTCCCATAGTCAGCTGTTGCTAACCCGCCGGCATTGCAATGAGTTAATATTGTGTCGCCGTCTTTGATGAGTTCTGACCCATATTTACCAATAGCCCTGCAAATCGCTTTGTCTTCATCTATTATCTTTTGTGCCTCTGTGAGTAATATCTCTTTCAATGTAGAAATATCTTTGTCTTTATTAGCAATTGCTACAATTTTCATCCTATCCAATGCCCAAAACAAGTTGACAGCGGTCGGTCTTGATGTCGCAAGGTAAGATGTAACTTCCTGAAGTTCATTATAAAATTGCTCAAAATCTTTTGCGTTTGAATTCCATATCCCGATAACTGTCCCTAATGCGCCAGCGATACCTATTGCAGGTGCTCCTCTGACTTTCAAGACTTTGATTGCCTGCCAGACCTCTTCCACATTTCTACATTCTATATATTTCAGCTCATTTGGCAATAGTGTCTGATCTATAAGCCTGATTCTTCCATCATTCCATTCAATCGTCGGCAGAGGCATTATTTCTACCTCCTAGTATAAGGAATTTAATTTCCAAGATAAACATCAATCTTTTCAAGATGGTTGAATTTTTAAGATAGTTGAATCTGATGGTTTTACTCTTTTATCGCACAAGGACTCTTCGTTCAGTCTCATAGTGAGGCATAAGGCTAAGGACAAAATTTGTCACAGGTCTAACCGCCATAGCACGAATACTTGCAGGTTCGTTGGAACTATCCGAAAATGGCAATCCAAAACCGCTTCTATATTCAGGTCTCTCCTCAGGTCTTGGTGAATATTCATAGACAACTTTTCCTTCCGCAATATCTATCAGTTTTGCTTTGAAGGAAAATACGTAAGCCTTCTGATAATATGTTCTTCCTTCCGGGACATACTTGCCTGTTGATGCAGAGTATCTGTCAACTATATAAGGGACAGAATGATACCTTTGATATGCCTCAAAACTTCCAATTATAAGCGCATCAGCCCCAAGTTGGTTGCCTAATGATATTAAAACATTCAGATCATCCAACTCATTTTCGTTGACCTCACTTTCTATTGTCATATTCCTTTCTTCAAGAATTTGAAAGTCCTTGCTTTTTTTCAACTGCTTCCGTATCATACGGGCTATGAGTTTACCGTTATCATTGGTTGATTTGGAATTCCTATCCACAAAATCCATAACTGCGATTGTGTGATATTTTCTCATATCAACCTTAGAATCCACTCGGACTGTTATATCGACATTCTCAGTTGAATAACATCCAAAAAAGAAAAGCATAGTTGATGATATGATAATATAAAGATTAGCCTTTAATGATTTCATAAATTGTCGTTTTTCTCGGTTTTATCGTGTTCTATTAACGTTTGAATATCATTCTCCTGCATATTTTTACTGCTATTCGTTAATATTGGTTTCTTTTTAATTTTATTGTGATGCATTTTGCATTTCAGATAATTATAACGATAGACCTTGTTTTCTGGATCAAGCTTTATTGCTTTTTCGTATTCCGCTAATGCTAAATCTAATTCCCCTTTGGCTTCGTATGCAACCGCAAGGTTATTATGATATTTTGCGTTATTTGGATCATTAGAGGTCAAGTGTTGCCATCGCATTATTGCTTCGTTCCATAATCCCATTTTAGCGGATTTTATAGCAAAATCATTATAAGCCTTTAATGATTCGTCTGATTTAAAGCCACATCCAGATAAGATCAAAATGATCATTATTGAATATGTCAATTTTAATGTGAATTTTCTATTTAAATTTATCATTTTATTAACTGAAAATTGCCCGTCAAACAAAATGGTTATAACCCTTTGCAAACAAAGGGATTGAGTTATGATCTAGGTCGTCAATAGTCACTGATTTTGACTTATCCAATATCTCACCTATACAGGTAATGGGCGTATGACAAACCTTGAAAATCAAATCCTGCAAATCCTGAAATTTATCTCGTTGGCAAGTGAACAGAAGCTCGTAATCTTCACCACCAAACAGCGCAAAGTCATAAGGATTTTTACCAATAGCCTTTGCGACAGATTGAACACAGGGCGATAATGGGATATCCTTCATATAAATCTTTGCACCAGTTCCGCTTTGTTCGCAGATATGATTTATCTCGCTTGACACGCCATCGCTTATATCTATCATAGCAGTTACATAACCGCTTTTTGCAAGCAGTTGCCCCTCTTTAAGTCTTGGTCTTGGCAAAAGATGCTTTTCAGTGCCAAAAATATCAAGTTTCCTTTGTAGTATTTCCAATCCCGCAGAAGAGCCACCGACATCACCTGTAACACAGACGAGATCGCCCATTTTCGCACCTGATCTGAGTATATAGTTATCTTTTGCTACTTCACCTAACAAAGCGATATTTATTATCACCTGCGGAGATGAAACAGTATCTCCGCCGATCACATCTACGCCAAACTCTTTTGCAACTTCCTTCATACCGAGATAGACTTCTTCTACAAATTCAACAGTAACATCACGAGGAAATCCTACGGAAACAAAGGCATAAGTAGGCTCTCCGCCCATCGATGCTATGTCACTGATATTAACTGCAAGGCTTTTCCATCCGATCTGAAATGGTTTAGCTGTGGAAAGTTCAAAATGGACATTTTCAACTAACATATCCGTTGTAACAAGTTGAAGCATCTCTGATGAATAGTTTACCACAGCACAATCGTCACCGATGCCCTTAATGACCTTACGAGAAGGATTGCCGAGTATATCTGACATTCTTTTTATTAGGTTAAATTCTCCAATTTCTTTTGCTAACATTATGGCATCAATCCTGGGGCAAGTAAACCTGCGGTTTCGTCAAAACCAGCCATGATGTTCATACATTGCATAGCCTGACTAGACGCGCCTTTGGTAAGATTATCTATTGCAGACATCACAATCGCGAGATTATTTCTTTCTACGACTTTAACGCCGATATGACAGAAATTACTGCCTCTGACCGATTGAGTTTGAGGTAATTCCCCTTCATCAAGGACAATAACGAATGGTTCGTTTTTATATTGCTCTTCATATATAGATAACAATTCTTTTGTTGATATACTTTTTTGTAGTTTTAGATAAGCAGTTGTCAGAATTCCCCTACACATCGGCACTAAATATGGGACAAAACAGACTGTCAATTTTTTCCCGACAGCCTCGCCAAGCTCTTGTTCTATCTCTGGTATATGACGATGTGATCCAACATTGTAAGCGACAAAATTATCATATCGGTTCGGAAAATGTGTCGTTTCTGTGGGAGTTTTTCCTGCACCCGATATTCCGCTTTTAGAATCAATAACGATGCCTTCCGAATCCACAACACCTGACCTCAAAGCTGGCAAAATTGCAAGTATCGCACTTGTGGGATAACAGCCCGGAACAGCTACGAGAGAAGTCTGTTTTATCTCTTCACGATGCAACTCTGGTAGACCATAGACCGCATGAGTTATAAGCTGTGGATTGGTATGCTCTTGATACCATTTTTCATATAATTTTACATCTTTCAAGCGATAATCTGCACTAAAATCAATGATTCTTACGCCTAAGTCAAAAAATTTTGGCACATAGGTCATAGACGTCTTGTGTGGTAATGCAAGAAAAACAATATCAACTTTCTCGGCAACCTTTTTAGGATCAAGATTTTCAAAGTTCAGGTCTAATATACCTCTAAGATTTGGATGTAATCTGCTTATTGGCTGTCCTGCATAGCTTTCGGAAGTAATACAAGTTATTCTGACATCTCCTGGATGAGTAACAAGCAATCTGACCAGTTCACTACCGGTATAACCAGAAGCCCCTACAATTCCAACATTTAACATCATCTTTTCTCCTATAACAACTTACTATTATTATAATTGACGCTTTTTCCCCTCTGATGCTTGAATTATACTACAATTGTGAATATAATTCAAGCAGGGCAAAAATTATTGGTTATGCGAAAACAAATTATATTCTGTAAAACGACAACATAGTTGACCCGTATTTTTCTTGACGAGCTAATTTCAACTGATCTATAACAGAAGGAGCTATTTCACTTTTGTCATGTTCAACTATTATACAGCTATTTTCAGCAGTTATGTTTTGCGAGGACATCTTTACAAGCGTTTTTTCAACAAGCCCAGCACGGTAAGGGGGGTCAATAAAGATTATATCAAATATCATCTCGTGTCTATGAAAATATTCCAATGCCAATAAAGCGTTCATTCGCATAAGCCTTATCTCTGGAAGATTTGGCATAATTCCCAATCGTTTGAGATTGGCAGATATACTGGCAATACAGGTAGAATCAATATCAACAAAAGTAACGGAATTAGCACCTCTGCTAAACGCTTCAATACCGATATTACCGCTTCCAGCATATAAATCAAGAAATCGCGAACCTTGTATAAAATCAGACAATATACTGAATAACGATTCTTTAATTCTATCTGCTGTATATCTGATATTTGCGCCTTTAACGCTATCTATTTTGCGACCTTTATATTTGCCAGCGATTATCCTCATTTTCAGTAACTTTGGAAGCCATATTTGGCAAACTCGCCCAGATCTTTATAGTTGTTACGCCATGTTGTATACATAACGCCTATTATTCCTTCGATTGAGCTTGCATCTTTTAGCCAAGAGACAATATTAGATGGATCAGAATCATAATATCCTGCAAGAATTTGTTTATGTCCTCTTTGTTCAAAATGTTTCATAGAGTTGATTCTTTTGTTTTTATCGCTATTCCAATTTGCTATAATTACAGATTTATCAAGCCCTTCCCAAGAGTCATACCAAGGGTTTTCACCTTTGACCAAGTAATACCACCCGTTTTTTCCTGCATTATGGTAAGGGTCAAACATATCTGACCAGACATAGATGGGCTTATCTGGGTCAATTTCACGTATTATCTCAACGCATCGCCTTACATTGTCGGATAAGATTTGTCCAGGAGTTAGATTTCTTTTTGTGCATGATAAGTCCCATCCCTGACATCTTATCTCATCATGAGACATAAAATATGCGTCTGGTTTCAGGTTTTCATAGATCTGTTTGGCTTGCCATTTCAATATATCATATAATTTCGGTTCGCTCATACAACACATAACGACGTTATCGTATATAAGTGCTGGATGATAATAACTGACCAATAGCCTTTGCCCATCTTTTATCCTGCTACCAGGGGGAACGGTCATAATAGGCTGTTCATGCCAAACCTCATATCCGCCAGCCCAAGGCACCATACCGAGTTTGGTATCAAATGCATTGTCAAAATCCTTTCCCTCTTCATAAACAACTTTTCCGTCTTCACTTGTTATCTCCAGTGGAGTGCCTTCCCTACGAAGGATATTGACAATCCCCGCGGGCTCAATACGGACATCATCCCACCAAATTTTACCGCTTTTGCCTCCCCAAACGCCAAGATAGAAGTTCACTTCCGAGAACATCAGACTGTTGAAAGTGATGTCAACACGCTTCCAATCCTGTGTTTTGTTGATTTTCAGGTTTAGATGGTTTAAACTAGGTCCGTTTGGGACAAGAACAGCTATACGGACGTCGTCAACGGATTCAAAATTCTCTGTTTTTACCATAACAGATACATGATAATATGTAAAAGGTCTGACTTTTATTTTTTGATAGATTCGTCCATGACCGTGGATCGGATCATTGATACCGATGTCTTGCATACGAAGTGAAACTTTGCCGTCATACTTAATTTCGCTGTCTATAAATCCGATCTTTCCCGGCTGATCAAGAAAGCCCCAACTCTTAGGCATATCGCCTGAATACTCTTCGAAGCTTGGATTTGCTATATCCACGTTGTCATCTGGATAAATTTTATGGTCCTTGACAATGAAAGGTGCGTTTATAACAGGAATGCCTTCTGCAAGGTTGACATCCCTTGAAAGCAGATCATTAGAATACCCAATTGGGAACACACATGGTATAAATCTAATATTCATATCCTTGCACGCATAACGAACCTTTTTCGCGTTATCCACATATCTATTTGGAAGGTTGTCCCAACGCATAAACTTACTGTCTGCTATAACTATGCCATTGTATCCTTCTTGCTTTGCTTGTGCGATTATGGATAGAAGTCTATCAATATTTTGATCAACCAATAGATTAGTTTGAATATAAACAAAGCGATCGGTAATCTGCATCTCATCAGCTCCCACTAGGTAAGACAAAGGCAATAAAGACAATATAATTAAGGATACCAATAGACGTGCCAACATAAGTATAATTCTCCTTGCCTGAGATGACTAATAAATGGAATTTATAAAATTCATAAATGTTATCCAGAATGGTCGTTAATGCTTTGCCTTGTTTCAGATGGTTCATCAAAGCGAAACATCAATGATACTAACCCGCTGTCGTAGTCAGTATGGAGAACATATCCGCTTTTTTGAAAGACCCTGATCATACCGGTATTAGATGCAATAACAGTTGCCCTAAACCCTCGAATGCCCCTTTCACGGGCTAATCTTATGAGCAATCTCAATAGATATGTTCCAATACCCCTTCTTTGGTATTCATCAGCAACAGAGAAGGCTACTTCTGCCATATTCTCATTATAATCTAACATCCAATGTGCAGCGGCGATAATAGGCGAAGTGTCCGAAGAGTCCAACGTTCCAACAATGCCCATATTTTGCTGATAATCAACAGCGACCAATTCTTGCGCGAGATCATGAGGAAATGCCTTCCTGATCTGGAAAAATCGCAAATATATGGACCTTTCCGATAATCGGTAGAGATACTCTTGAAACAGCCTTTCATCGCTTGCTTTGACAGGACGGATGAATATCTCCATATCACCAAAGACTTGAGAATGTTCAAGTTCAACAGGATAGATAGCACCTTCTGGTATGATCTGATCTTCGAATATATATTTCTGTGCTTTTGTCGCCTGCAATAACTGTTCACGAAACTTGGGATGAGCGATCTGAATCATCGCAATAGCCCTTTCTCTGAGGCTTTTTCCGTGCAGATAGGCTACTCCATATTCTGTTACAACATAGTGCACATCCCCTCTTGTTGTTACAACACCAGCTCCTTCAGATAGATGAGGGACAATGCGTGAAATAGTGCCATTTTCAGCGGTTGATGGAAGGGCAATTATCGGTTTTCCATTTGGGGCTAACGCAGCGCCACGTATGAAGTCTGCTTGCCCGCCGATACCGCTATATATGCGATATCCAAGCGAATCTGCACATACCTGACCCGTAACGTCAACCTGCAAAGCGGTATTTATTGCGACCATTTTCTCATTCTTCGCTATGTTTATCGGAGAGGAATTATAATCAACAGGGTGAAACTCAAACATCGGGTTATTGTCAACATAGTCATAAAGACGACGTGTCCCTATGCAGAAAGTTGCAAGCACTTTTCCGTGATGAAATGTCTTTTTAGAATTGTTGACAACGCCTGATTCTATTAAGTCTATTAAACTATCAGAAAATAATTCAGTGTGTATCCCAAGGTCTTTTTTGTTTTGTAAGCCATAGAGGACAGCGTTTGGTATAGTGCCAATCCCTATCTGTAAGGTTGAGCCGTTTTCTATCAACCTGTTGATGTGTTTTGCAATTGCTAGAGCTATATCGTCTGGCTCAACAGGGGGGACTTCTAGGAGTGGTTCATCATATTCAACAATTGCATCAATATCCTCTATATGGACAAAACTATTGCCAAGCGTTCTCGGCATAAAGCGATTTACTTGTGCGATAACTAGATCAGCAGATTCAACCGCTGCTTTCACAGCCTCGACGGAGACACCGAGAGAACAAAATCCGTAATTATCCGGAGGAGTAACTTGAATAATTGCAACGTCCAAAGGCATACGTCCACTTCTGAAAAGAGCTGGTATTTCAGAAAGGAAGATCGGCGTATAATCTGCTATCCCTTCTGATACGGCAGAACGCACACCAGGTCCAACGAAAAGTGAATTGTGCCTGAAATTTCTGTCATAGGCTTTTTGGGCATGGGGAGCGGAACCAACTGTTAACATGTGGACGATCTCAACATCGTTTAGCCGTCTCTCTGTGCCTCCTAGTTTCACTAATTCATCTAGGAGATATTGTGGTTCTCCACATCCCGGACTTAAAAAAACACGGCTTCCACTACGAATCCTTAAAAGAGCATCTCTTGCAGACATCCGCCTTTCTGCATAATATTTTGACCAATTGCCAAATACTGGCATAGTTTCACTCTCCATTCTATAACAATAAAAATTATAGCACAAAAATAATTTTATATGTCACAATAATTATTATAATAAGCAATTTTGATCACAGTAACAATACTAGATAATTTTATTTTTTATTATAACAGATTTAATAGATAATTGCCACAATAGTTTTTCTGATCGGAAAACTCGCTTGACTTTTTGCGGTAAGTATCATACGATTAACCTATGAAAACCAGGTTGAGAATTATATCGTAAGACTCTAGATAAAAAATAACAATTTATGGAGCGAAGATATGACTAAACTTACTTTAAGGCAATCAATGGAACTGGGAGGGAATTGCTGTTTGGCTTGGCTAAATCCCGAAAAGGATTTTATGCCGACAGGCGGATATGAAGTTGCGCACGATACAGGTCGCTGGTGGGATGCGATATTGCGTTTGGAGGATGCAATAGGCTTTGATATCCCTGAAAATTTGGAACAAGCGATGCTAAAAAATATCAAGACACTGACAGATAATCCTGATGGTCTTCTAATGAACAACCCCGATGTTGAATGGTTGAAAGATAGTTCCAGAATCAATCCTCACAATTTCAGAGAAGCAATGATCGCATTTAACGCTTTAGTCAGATATAGAGACAGTGATTGGGCAAGACAAGCAGGACATCGGCTTTTGCAAACTATGGATAGATGTTTTCGTTCTGACGGTAGGTTTGATTATACTTTATTGAAATCTTATGGCAAGGTTATTCAATCAAATGATCCTTGTCATAATCAACCAGAAGGAAAGTGGTTTGATGGGACAGCTAACAGTGGAAGAAGTCTAGAAGGGATCATCTGGTTTTATGAAGCAACCGGAGATGAGTTAGCTATTAAAGTTGCAGAAAGGATCGCACAACACCATCTAAAAAATACCGTCAATCCTGATGGATCAGTTCGCAAAGAGCTAATATCACCTGATAACGTTGGACACAATCACTCGTATCTCGGAACTCTGAGAGGGTTGATACTTTTTGGTTTGCTTACGCATCAATGGGAATATGTTGACTTTGTTGCCAAAACATACAAAAAATCCCTTTGGAAGTATAATATTTCTGAGTCAGGATGGACACCACACGATCTTGGAAAAATAAGATTTCCTAATGAAGATGGCGATCCCGTTGCGGAAACTGCAAGCTGTGGAGATGTAGTCCAAATAGGGCTATGGCTTGCATTGCACTGCGGATATAGAGATTTTCTTGATGACGTAGAGAGACTCATTCGCTCACGCATTCTACCTGCACAGATCGTTGATGATGATATGCAGTATTTTGGACATCTTGACGAATCCAACAAAAAGCGAATGTTGGGCTCATGGGGAGTCCATGGTAGACCATATGGCAAGGGTTCAATACTAGATGTATTAGCAGCAGTGCTTCATACAGAAGCAGATGTATACAACTCCATTGTCACAAGAAGTCCATTTGGATTGACTATAAATTTATGTCTTGATTATTCAAACGCGATTGTTGAAATAATAACAGAACGTAAAGAAAAGGCAAAAATAACTATTATTCCAAAGATAAAGGATAATGTAATGGTCCAAATACCATCATGGGCACCGAAAGATTCTATAAAGATGACCATAGATGGCATCCAATACCCTATAATGCGTATCGGCTCATGGATACATGCACCGAAGGAAAAAATAAAACCTAATTCCCAGATCATCTGCACTTATGATCTCCCTGAAAGGGAAAGTAAAGAGGTTATGCCAGTAAGCGGAAAGATATATAATCTGAAATGGAGAGGGGATGAAGTAATAGGTATCTTTCCTTATGAGCCTCCATTGTGTATATATGAACAGATGATTATGCAATAACAGATATTTAGATAGAATTTATTATGAAACCATATCTGGTTTCTTTATATCTCTGCGAGTATAATTTTTTCTCCTTTTTTAACTCTTCAAATTTCAATGAGCCATAGAGATTTTTTGTCCCCTACCGATGCTACTTCTTTTGTAACTAACGAAACCTTATAATTGCCAATTAAACTGAAACAATCCTGCAAATTTATAAGATTATACATTTCCAACTGATCTGTAAATGAACTTATGCTGTGCAAAAAGTGAACAGATGCTGATAGGTGAAAATTATATTCCTATTCGTAAAGAGTTTATTTATAAGTATTTTTCTAAATCATCTGTTAATAATTTCGTTAATCCAATTGGTATTTGATTTGCTATATTGATCAATCATCAAGACTTACTTGTAAAATACGAAAAAATTATACCTTCACATTTGTTTATACTGAAAATACAAGGAGCTTATGGCGATGAAAAGATTTTATTTTTGGCTTTTATTGTTTTCAATTCTCTATTTCACTTTAAATTTTACAATTAATGCTAGCGATGATATATATGTGTTAGAAGAAATCACAATCACTGGCACTCGTAGCGAAAGAGATTCCTTTCAAACTCCCAATGCGGTATCAGTTATTACATCAGAGGATATAGGCAAAAAGAGTTTGGGAACAACTCCTGATATGTTACAAGGCGTGGCTGGTGTTATGGTGCAAAAGACGACTGCTGGTCAAGGGTCGCCTTATGTAAGAGGATTGACAGGTTATCAAACGCTTATAATGGTTGACGGTGTCCGTTTGAATAACTCTACCTTTCGTTCTGGTCCCAACCAGTATTTGGCTACAGTTGATCCCAGTCAGATAAAAAAGATTGAAGTTATGCGAGGATATGGATCGACACTTTACGGAAGTTCCGCTATCGGCGGAGTGATAAATGTTTTCACAAAATCCCCTATGGATTCAGTTAAAGGGTTTTCAGTTCATCCATACTTATCCACGAAATATTCAAGTGCTAATTCAGGAAAGCTCAGTAGAATGGGAATAGATGGAGGTTATGAGAATTTCAGTTTTATAATCGGCGGGACATATAAAAACGTGGGTGATCTCAAACCAGGAAAAGGCTATGATATACAATTGCCTACAAAGAAATTTCTCCTGACAAGTCAGGAAAATCCAAGTATACCACAAGGCGCTTGGCTAGTGGATGTAGAAAAACCAACAGGATGGGAAGAAAGAAATGGGGATATTAAGCTTAATTACAAAATTTCCGATGGACAGAATATAAGAATTGCCTATCAAAGCGTGAGACAAAAGAACGTCCCGCGTTATGACAGATATGCAACAAGAGAGTATGATACACTTTTATTTAACCCACAGAATAGAGACCTTGCATATTTGAATTATTCTGCTGTTGAGTCGATTCCTTTCATTGATAACCTACAAACGACATTGTCCTATCAAAGACAAAACGAAGGTCAAAAACAACAAAAAGCCAATAGCTCAACGATAACCGAGATCAACGATATTGATGACATAATTGGCTTGTCAATCCAATTATCATCTCAATTGGGGCAGAAGCAAAAAATAACCTATGGCGGAGAGTTTTATCATGATCGGTTAAATAGCCGATCTGTTGTTACTAATACAAAAACCAATGAAATAAAGACAACATTTTGGGGGGCTTATCCTGATGGCGCAACATTTTGGGATATTAACGCTTATATCCAAAATGAAGCCAAGATATCAGATAAATTAGAAGCGATATTAGCAGGCAGATATACAAGATTTCAAACACAAGCAGATCTGAGCATTAAAGACCCGTCCTTTGGAACTTTTGAGAATTCAGGCAATGCAATAACCGGTAGTATGGGGGGCGTTGTCAGGATCGTTGAATGGTTGAACTTTACATTCTCAATAGGACAGGCATTCAGGGCTCCAAGTCTGAGCGACACAACCGCAGTTATGATAACTAACCAAGCGATATCTGCACCAAATCCTGATCTGAAACCTGAACGAAGTTCTGGTATTGATCTAGGCATTAAAACAAGGTCAAAATATTTCTCTGGAACTGTGAATTATTATTTCAACAGAATTAATGATGCTGTGACAAATGTAAATGTCAAGGATGTCTTCAATGAAAAAGATATGCCAAAGCTCTATCAAGATTTGATAAAAGCAAATAAGGACGCCAAGATAACAATTGCCTATAATTCCGACGAATCTACGGATATTCAAGGATTAGAATTAGCTGTAATTAAAGCAGTAATCCCGTTTTTACCTGAGATATCAACCTATGGAAACCTAACTATAACAAGAGTAGAAGACGTAGCAGAGAATCAACCAAAGTTGCGAGAAATGCCTATTAATGGCATATTAGGTATCAAATGGGATAAAATCAAAGACAGGTTTTGGGCAGAGACATACACCAGATTTGCACTAAAACAAGACAGACTTGCTAAGACAGATATAAGTGACCCACGCGTTCCTGGCACTACAAACGATCCATCAAAAGAAGACCCATACGCATATACGCCAGGCTGGTTTACCTTGAATATCAGGTCTGGGATCAACATTAATGATTGGTCTTTGCTAGTGATTGGAATTGAAAACATCAACAATAGGAGATATAGGGAGCATGGATCAGGCGTTGACGGACCTGGACGTAACTTTTACATTTGTGTAGACTATCGGTTTTAATAATTTATGAGTAGCTTACTTTATGAGTAGCTTACTTGTGAAATTTGCGGTCAGATTTGCCGATACAAGCTTTGACACAAAGACCGCATATATGCTGTCCAAGATTTTCTTTTTTTCTGAAATAATCTAATTGCTGATAGCAGGCTTGAAGGTCAAATTCTGATGGACTTTCCTTTATCGCGTTTGCTGGACAGACTTTGATACAAGCCTTGCACGATCCACAATCTCTATCTATTGGACTATCGGTTTTTAAAGGCATATCAGTCAAAACAGAGACATATCTGACGCGTCCTCCATAAATAGGATTGACGAGCAAGATACTTCTACCTATCCAGCCAAGACCAGCTAATCTAGCGATCATCTTATGAGAGATATGACCTGACATCGGCGGGGTCCAATTAGCCACTTGTGAGGCGTGTATTGGCAGGGCATCATATCCCTGATCTTGTATATAGGCGGATACTCTCAAAGCGGTATCATCTAATAATGCGTTTACACGTTTATAATGGAAAAGATACATCTGCGTGGGTTTATCAATTATGCTTTCAAGTATTCTGTCCGACAGATGATAGCCCATAGAAATTCCATATTTAAGCCCCTTATAGACGTTTTCAGGTTCAATTTTAAATTCACTCTCTAGCCCTTCAATGTTCGCTACGCCGAAAAGTGACATTCCGTTATTAAACGCTATCCCTTTGATTCTATCATAATTATATTGTGAGTCCATTATTTTTGAAAACACCTTTCTCTAATTTTATAAGCTTCTCTTTTAGTTCCAATCCACCTGTAAAGCCTTTCAAATCGCCATTAGTTGAGACAACACGATGACAAGGAATAATTATAGGTATTGGGTTTGATGCAAGAGCCTGTCCAACTGCACGAGCAGATTTAGGATTACCTGCCTGATGTGCAACCCATTTGTAACTGCGTAATTCTCCATAAGGTATGGTCCTGGTTATCTTCCATACTTTTGCCTGAAAATCTGTATATTTGCTAATATCAAGAGAAAATGGGAAATCTACCTTTTGACCTTTGAAATATCTTTTTAGCAGGGTTGCCGCATCAGAAAGATATGACAATTTTATGGAATTAGCTTCATTTCCATATATTTTCTCAAAAGACTCTGAGATAGACACTTTATCAGTCAGAGGAAGTGTAGTCTTAATTATACCTTTTTCTGTTCCGACAATGCCTATCCAGCCCATATCAGTTTCAAACACAACAAATCCAAAAGCCATTTTTCCATATCCATAAGTTATTTTATATCTATTTTCGGAAAATACCAGAAACACCCTGCCCCTATCGGAGGTTGGACGGGAAAGTGCAGCTTTGTCATCACCACATCGTCAATTCTCATACTTAGAGTTCCCGATTCGTTCCACAAGACAATATTTTTGATCCATTTTTCATTATCAGGATCAGGATAATCTGCACGCCAGAAGTTTCCCCTTGTTTCCTTTCGGACCAGCGAAGCGGAAGCCAATATTTTCCCTAGCAAAAGTATGTTTCTTGCTTCATAGGCAGATAATATTTCTTGTGATCTCTTAGCTTGAAAACTCAAATCTTTAATATTATCTAACATTTCTAGGGCTTTGTTCAACGTGTATTCAGATTTGACGGGACCTATATATCTCCATAAAATAGACCTGATTTTTGTCAGAGTTTCAATTGGAGAAACAGCATTTCCTTCGATCATTTTGATATATTCATCCTTTGCCTCTTGGACTTGATCCATATCAAGATCAATAGCTTCGTTATTTTTAGCCCAGATAGCGGAGCTATATCCTGCCCTTTTTCCGAAGACTATCGCATCAGCAACAGCAGAGCCTCCTAACCTTGCAGATCCCAATAGTCCGCCAGTAACTTCCCCACAGGCAAACAAGCCCTTGATATTAGTTTCGCAATTTTCGTTTATCTTTATCCCACCGAGAAAATAATGTGCTGTCCCGTGACTTATGATAGATTCTGGCGGTTCGCATTTTACTTCGAATATCTGTGGAATTATGTTTTTCGGCATATTAAGTGAGACAAATTCAATATTTGTAAGCTCTGCACCTGCGAGATAAGCTAATATAAACCCATCGCCAGTTGTCCCAGGAGGATTGTCACTTCGCTCAAATGCAGAAGCTCCTCCACCTGAAGCGATCACGACAGACTTAGCAGATATTGTCAATAATTTTCCAGAAACAAGATTAATTCCAAAAGCACCTGTTACTGTCCCATTTGACTTTATAAGTTTTGTAATTATGACATCGTCTATTATATCAACTCCGATCTCTTCTGCTTTTTTCCTCATAAGTGAGATCAATGTATGACCTTTGGGGTTATTTCCTAGCTTTTCTAACATAAAATGCGCAGGCATATCAGGAGATTCGCCTGGTCTTTCTTCCATAATAACGCCGAAGTCTTTTAATTGTGGTATTGTATATATTGCATCGTGGACGAAGACATCAACAAGCCGTTGATCGTTGATATATCCGCCTGTGTAGACTATTTGTTTAAATAATTGGTCCTCGTTTTCAGTAGTAGCACAGGTTATCCAACCAGCCATAACAAGCGTGCAAGTTGCCCCATTCGCGGGAATTTTTGATACCATTAATGTATCTGCCCCGGTGCGCCTTGCCTCAATTGCTGCACTTAGTCCCGCTCCAGCACTGCCTATAACAAGAACATCGGTTTTTATGATATTTTCCTGCATTTATGTTTCTGCTCCTCCAATTAGTTGATAGCTTTATGGAATTTCTTTTCCGTAGACATATAGACTTTGATTTTATATAACATAGGTTTTCAATTTTTTCAAGGAGGAATAAAATCAAAGGAAAATACGTTGACAATAATGGATTTAAGATATATTATAAATATTGAATATTTTGAGATAACTAGATAACTTTTTTGATGAGAGCAGGCGAAATATATGAAAGAAAACAATCGTTCTAAGATCAGCTATCCATTTATCATATCTTTGACCTTGCATATTGTAGCTGGCTTAATTGTGATGTGGATACCAGTTAATAATATGGCGAAAAAGATAGGTTCAACAGTTTCAGTTGAATGGGTTGACAATATCCCGCAAATTCAGGTAAAGCGAAATGTCGTCCCTGTCCCGCCAAAAGAGCTGTTTGAATTGAAAAAAGATTCTGAAAGGGATATGAAGGATGGGTCAAAAAAGAAAACCATACTTACAACTGACAGCCAATTAGCATGGGTATTGAAAAAGAGCGAAAGAAAAGTAGAACAAAGTGTTGAACTCAATAGATTTCAACGTAGAGATACACTGCCAGATATAATGACTTCTGCACAGTTAAAACCTGATACATCTGATTTAGCAAATTTGGTTTCAACAAAGCCGGGTCCAGTAGATGGTAATGGTATTGTAGGAAACCAAGTCAGAGCAAAAGGCACAGGAGGCAAAGGCTTAAAAAGCGGAGCGACAATATTGGGTCTCGGCGGAAGAGGAGATGGCACTTCTGGCGATGGAACTAGAGGTAGTGGAGGGGGCAGAGGTAGTGGCGACGGCGATGGATTAGGTAAAGGCAATAGAGATAAGCTTGGAATTATAGATTTTCTAAGTGAGTTGGATGGACCTCAAAGGATAATATATTGCCTAGATGTTTCTGCAAGTATGGCAATAGGTAGTAAACTCAATCTATCTATAAAATCTATCAAAGAGTCTTTGCTTCAATTAGATGATTTCGATACTTTCAACATCGTTACATTCTACGCAAATGTGAAAACTTTCAGAAATGAGTTGGTCCCAGCGACTGCAAGCAATATAGAGAAAGCAAACAAATTCCTTAATTCCTATGATGCGAGAAATATAGAGAATAACATTGGGACAGACATTCTTGGTGCGCTTAGATTTTCTCTAAATCTCAATCCGGATGTCATAGTGCTTGTAACTGACATTCAGCCAACAAAAGGCGAGGTTGATCCGGATCGCTTAGTTGAAGAAGTAAGAAAGATCAACAAAGGCACAAAAATTTACGGAGTTGGCATTGAGGTTTGGGAACCTTCGCCTACAGGAAAGCTCGCAAAATTGCTTAAACTTCTTACTGAGCAAAATAACGGCGAGATGAGGCTTGCTAAGGCAGAGTAGAAGATAATAAAGCCTATATATAAATGCCCCTTGCTTTCCTTGCGAAGTAAGAGGCATTTACAAATCTTACAATTTTGTTCCAATTTCTTTTTATTAAGTCTCGTTGTTATTGTGGTTTTATATCAACACTAGCTGGTAATGTATTTTGCGACTCCAATTTAGCCGGAATTTCCTGAACTTTGTTGCTTTCAGAAATTGGTCTCGGGGGTTCTGTATAAGTGATCGCATTTGTTTGTCCAGAATCCGATTTCGGTATAACAATTTCTAAAACGCCGTTTGTAAATGTAGACCTCATTTTATTTATATCAAGACCGTTAGGCAATTCCATAACTTTGCAGAAACTGCCGTGAGACCTCTGATATCTATAAGCGTTATTGCCGTTAAATTCGCGTTCTCTTCGAACTTCACTTCCTATCGCCAAAAGATTTCCTGATGCGGAAACTTTTATATCCCCCTTTTCAAATTCAGGCAGGTGAGATTGAATAACTAGATCATTATCTCTGTAAAACACATTGAATTGTGGAGCAGATACACCTGATGAGATAAGGGCATATCTTTCTTCTATTGAATGGAATGAGGCAGATTCAAACATCTTATCTATTAGACGATTGACTTCATCTTTTATGCTTAGCAGTTCATCAAAATCCTTCCATTTGATAATTGACATTAAAATCACCTCTAAAATTAGCAAGATAATTCCATAACACAAAACTATTTGTGAAAAGATCAGATTATTATAATGTATTTTTACTATAATATATTATATCATATTTCAAAATTTGGTCAATCCTCTGATCTCTGCTCTGATGATTTCCGATCAGAAATTCTCAATGTAATAACCAAAAACACTACTACATCTTTACCTGCCTTGTAGTTGATTTGAGGAATTTATGCTTGGCTTTCTGGTTTGTGGGCAAAATAAATTGACAATACCAGATGTTTTTGTTATTATCATAAATCGGATTTTCTTGGTTTATTAGGTCTACAATATAATAAATAGGAGTTAATAGATAATGTTTTGGGAAAAAGATATAGAAACTATGGATATAGATGAGCTTAAAGAGCTTCAACTAGATAGATTAAAGACCATATTAATAAGGGCAAGTTCAACTCCATATTATAGTCAAGTTTTCAAAGAGATCGGGTTTGATCCATTAGACTTTGAATCATTAGACGAAATTAAAAATTTGCCATTTACTAGCAAAAAAGAATTACGTGAACACTATCCCTATGGATTTCTTGCGGTCCCTAGGGATGAGATCGTCAGGATGCACTCATCATCAGGAACAACCGGTAGACCGATAGTTGTCTTTTATACGATGAAAGATATTGAAACTTGGGCTGATCTAATGGCAAGATCAATGTATATGACAGGTGCAAGGAAAAGTGATGTATTCCAAAATACAATGGGCTATGGGCTATTTACAGGTGGATTGGGATTTCATTACGGTGCAGAAAAAATTGGTATGATGGTTATTCCAAGTGGACCAGGAAATAGCGTCAGGCAAATTACACTTATGCGGGAGTTTGATACAACAGCAGTACATATTCTACCAAGTTATGCATTACATTTACTTGATGTTTTTGAGGAGTTGAATTTAGACCCCAAAAAAGATGTTAAACTCCGTATTGCTTTTATCGGTGCAGAACCACATTCAGAGGAGATGAGAAAAAAAATAGAAGAAAGCTACGATATTGATGCTTATAATTCCTATGGTCTTTCAGAGATGAACGGTCCTGGTGTCGCTTTTGAATGTCCTGAAAAAGAAGGTCTGCATGTTTGGGAAGATAATTTTCTCGTTGAAATAATAGATCCTCAGACACTTGAACCTTTGCCTGATGGACAAGAAGGTGAGGTTGTATTTACTACTCTGAACAGAGAGGGAATGCCATTGATCAGATATAGAACAAGAGACCTTGCTTATATTTATCCTGATCCTTGCCCTTGTGGAAGGACTCATCGTCGTATATCAAGGATAAAGGGACGCAACGATGATATGCTCATAATTAAAGGCGTAAATATGTTCCCAATGCAGATAGAAACCGTTCTGATGAAATTCCCAGAAATAGGACGAAACTATCAAATAATATTGGAAACAAAGGAACATATGGACGAACTTATTGTTGAAGTTGAAGTGCTTTCGCCTGCTGATGATATGAGGGTATATAACAAGTTGAGAGATAGGATCACTGAGGCTATACGAGATGAGGTTTTAGTTACGCCCAAGGTTAATCTCGTCCAACCCGGGACCATAAAAAGGGCGGAAGGTAAAGCAGTCCGTGTCATAGATAGACGAGAGAAAACATAAAAACTCATTTAAATATAAAATTCATTGACGGTTGAGAGCTTTGGTATTATTATAACAATGCTTTTAATTTATTGGATTGTTATTTGTCCAATTTAACTACAAGGAGACCTATTATGAAGAAACTCGGTGTTATTCATTATAACTTCCCAGGATATTCTTTCACTGATTTTTTGAAATATGCTAGTTCAGTCGGGTATGGTTATGTTGAGCTTCAGATCAGCGATGTTTGGACTAAGGATATTGATAGCCCCGAAAAGAAAGCTGAAGAAGTTAGAAAAGAAGTAGAATCTTATGGGCTAAAGGTTTCTGCACTCGCCGCTGGTAATGACTTTATTGTCCTTGATCCAGAGATTGTTAGAGCACAAGTTGAAAGGATGAACCGGATTTGTGGTCTAGCGAATATACTTGGCACTGATGTAATCCGAACTGAAGGCGGAAGCCCAAAGGATTCTGTACCTCAGGATAAATGGGTTGAAGCAATGGCTGGCTGTCTTGTTAGATGCCTTGATGCCGCAGAGAAAAACAACGTCAAATTTGCGGTTGATAATCATGGTTATGCAACAAACGACGGCGATCTCCAAGTTGAGCTTTTCCAAAAGGTGAATTCAAAGCGAGTTGGTGCTAACCTTGATACTATGAACTATCGATGGAGAGGACATAGCCTTGAAAAGATAGACCATTTTTACGAAATAGTTGCCCCTTATACCTTCCATACCCATATGAAGGACGGCAGAGGCAGTTTAGGTGAATATCGCGGTGCTGCACTCGGCGAAGGAGAAATTCATTTGGCTTATGCAGTGGAATGCCTGAAAAAAGCTGGATACGACGGTGTCTGGTGTTCTGAATATGAAGGAAGCGAAGGATCAGATATCGGTTATAGAAAGTGTTACGAATGGTTAAAGGCAAATGTATAGCCCCGAAAATCAGAAAAAATCATAGAGAATCAATGGTTGACAAAGAAGGATTTTTCTTTGATGAATTGATCATAAAATTAATTGAACACAGTTTGATCCCTAATTATAAATGGAGAAGGATATCTCCTAGGGGGCTTTGGAGGTTGCTATGGCTAATTACAGAGTTGGCATCGTAGGTTGTGGTGGTATATCGCGTGTCCATGCTCAGGCTTATCAACGAGATGATAATACAGAAATTGTATGTTGTTCAGATATCAATAAAGATGCGGTCGCAAAATTCGGCGATGAGTTTAATATTCCTGAAAGTTCACGGTATACAGACCATAAGGTCATGTTTGAAAAAGAAAAGCCAGATATTATAAGCGTCTGCACATGGCATGGGTCACATGCTAGTATCACGATAGATGCTTGTAACACAGGAGTGAAGGGCGTTTTATGCGAGAAACCAATAGCTACAAATCTCGGAGATGCAGATGCAATGCTTGAATCTGCATCCGCTAATGGGACAAAACTAATTGTTGGTCATCAAGGGCGGTTTAATGTGGTAAATACGAAGGTCCGCGAATTAGTCCGTTCAGGTGCGATCGGAGAACCGACAGCGTTATTTCGCAGATCAAGTGATGGTTTGCTTAACAATGGCACACATGCTATTGATTATGCACGCTATATTCTCGGTGACCCAGATGCGGAATGGGTCATCGGACAAGTGTCTCGACATAGCGATAGATGGGAGAGAAGAACTCGTATAGAAGACCTTTGCATGGGGCTTGTCTGTTTCAAAAATGGCGCAAGGCTTGTAATTGAAAGCGATCTTCCAAAACCTGCACATATCGGTCCCGATATCTATGGCACAGAAGGGGCGATCAAAGTTGTCAACAATGTAATATATCTTATGAACGACGATCAAGCAGGCTGGCGAGAAATAAAACCAGATGAAGTTGTTGTCAAGAAAGATTTGGTTATGCAGGAAGGCTGGTCTGCCCCTGCTGATGTGAGCCCTGGACAGGTCTCTGAGCTTATCGCTTGGATTGAAGGCAGGATCGAGGAACATCGCGGAGCCGCACGACATGCACGCGCAGACCTAGAAATTATGATGGCTATATATGAATCGCTTCGTATACACGATGTTGTCTATCTACCGTTGCAGACGAAGGCATCTCCGTTAGAGCTTATGATCGACGGAGGTGCTTTGCCCGTTACAAAGCCCGGAAAGTATGATATTCGTGTCCCTTTTTGATTAAGTGATCCTGTAAAAAATAATTAATATGGATATAAAAAATAAAGATAGAACTTGTTTTTTGCCTCTATGGAAAGACCATAAATACAAGGAGATGAAAAATGGAAAAATATGTCCCAATAGAGATCAGAGGTAGAGAACCAACTGACATAATAGAACTGGATTCTCAGCATGATCCAGAAGATTCAATATTATTTGTGTATTATATAAAAACGAATTCAGATTTGGTTGAAACTGCAAAAAAGATCGCAGAAGAGGAGACAACGGGCAAATGGATCGGCAGAGGAACTCCGACTGATATATTCAATAAAGCTAGGGCAGATGTTTGCAAAATTGAAAGATACGGAGATGGTGAAGGTGTTATTTACGTCCGATCTCTTTTGAGAAATCTTGATTTAGATGAATCTGATATGTTCTATCAAATATCTATGTTATCAGTAGGCGGTCCCATCCTTGAATTTGTATATTATCAAAACGTGGCTTATCTTGATTTTGAGTTGCCAGAGAAGGCTTTGAAAAAGTTTCCCGGACCCAAATTTGGCATTAAAGGTTCAAGAGAATTCATCGGACTGAAAGATGATGAGCCGTTGATGGGGACAATAATAAAGCCCTGCTGTGGACTGACACCAGAGGAAGTAGCAGAGAAAGCATACCAAGCCGCGTTAGGCGGAGCTGTATTAATGAAAGATGATGAAAAAATGATGAACCCTCAATACTGCCCGTTTGAGAAAAAGGTCAGGCTTGTTTCTCAGGCATTGAAAAAAGCAGAAGATAAAACAGGGAAGAAGGTTATATATGCCCCGCATCTTACCGCAAGACCAGATAAAATAAAAGATATGGCAAAAAGGGCTATAGAATACGGTGCGACGGGAGTTATGTTCAATGCCATTTTGGCGAATAATCTCGGCACAGTTGAGATTTTGGCTTCCGATCCGGAAATAAATGTCCCCGTATATGTTCATAGTGGTGGACGTTCCGCGTTATCAACAGGACCAAGACGTATTGATGAAGTAGTGATAGCAAAACTGACTAGGCTTTGCGGTGGTGATTATTTTCAGATCGGCGTTATGGGGCAGTTCAACGTCCATGTAGCATCTCTTGACCCTAGTATGTTGATTAAATTAAATGAGGTCTTCAAGGAGCCGATAGATGGGATCAAGGATACTGTGCCTGTGGTCGCAGGGGGATTAGGTGCTGCTAATGTTGGAAAAAATATCGAAGCCTTTGGATATGATCTTGCTCCACTTGCAGGATCAAATGTCTTAGACCATCCAATGGGACCAAAATCAGGCTCAATCGCGATGGAACAGGCTGTCAATGCTTACAAAGAGAATGGCATAACCGATCCAAAGTTATTAAAAGAATATGCCATAAAAAATGGGTATAAGGAACTAGAAGCGGTCTTGTAGAATTTATTTAATAAAATATAACCGCTTTTTTAAGAAGCTAGGTCAATGGTTTATCTTGATAATTCTGCAACATCACATCCCAAACCACTGGAAGTGATCCAAGCGATGAACGATTATATGCTTAATGTCGGTGCCAATTCGGGCAGGTCTGGTCATCGCTTGGCAATATCCGCAAGTAGGATCGTATATAACGCAAGAGAAGAGATTGCTAAACTATTCAATATCGGCGATCCATTACGGATAATTTGGACGCTAAATGCCACAGAAAGCATAAATATCGCATTACAGGGCGTCCTTAAACCTGGTGATCATGTGATCACAACCAGTATGGAGCATAATTCTGTTATGCGTCCGCTCAGGGCTTTGGAAAAAGAGGGAGTTCATATAACCGTCGTTAAATGCTCAATTGACGGCTTTGTTGACCCGTCAGATATTGAATCTGCTGTAAATAGAAAGACGAAGATGATCGTCATAAATCATGCTTCAAACGTCATAGGCAGTATCCAGCCTGTTGAAGATATAGATTCAATAGCGAAAGAATACGGGTTGTTATTTATGCTAGATACTGCTCAGTCTGCGGGGGCGTATCCAATAGATGTCCAGAAGGCAAATATTGATCTTCTTGCTTTCACCGGGCATAAATCCTTATATGGTCCTGTCGGAACTGGCGGACTTTTTATAAGCGATAAGGTGAATATAAGACCTTTGAAATATGGCGGAACAGGAAGTAGATCAGAAGAGGAATATCAACCAGAATTTTTGCCAGACAAGTTTGAAAGTGGGACATTGAACATCGTTGGAATTGCTGGTTTAGGTGCTGGCGTAAAATATATTATGGAAAAGGGTGTTGAAAATATTCGTAAGCAGGAATGTGAATTGACGCAGAAGTTAATCGACGGTTTGAATTGTATCCCCAAAGTCAAGGTATACGGTGATCTTGATGCAAATAAACGAGTTGGTGTTGTATCCTTTAACATTGAAGGGATTTCTCCATCAGAGGTTGCATTATGTCTTGACGAAAAATTTGGTATTCTATGTAGGGCAAGTCTACATTGTGCTCCGTCTGCGCACAAAACTATCGGGACATTTCCAAAAGGAACTGTCAGATTAAGTTTGGGAATATTTAATACCGATGATGATGTTAATTTTGTCACAGATGCTGTGAGGGAGATAGTTGAAGACAGAGAGTATGGGATATTATAGCTTATAGACTATAATTATGGATTATAAGAAGATCGGCTATATATCTATACTCTCCTTTTTACCAGATGCTATATGCAGGCATGTTGAATATCAATCCTAGAATATTCCACATACAACCGATGATATAATCTCCAAGGACTAATCCAAAGAAGAATGGTCTGCCTTTTGAGTATGCTTTGAACCCGCCATATTTTAAGATTACATATTTGATCGCCCAGCTTATCAATATAGCGTTCCATATATAAAACATACCGCTCCAAGACCCTCCGGAAAGCACATATCCGCCAGGGTGAAACTGCCACCAAGTAAACCGTCGATGCATAGCCATTAAAAATAAGACAAACAATGCATTTCCTCCCATAAAAGCGATAGCGGTTTTATCTGTGCTTGTAGGGTGACTGAGCCAAGATTGAAGCGGATTGAAACTCTCCCATCCAAAACCAGAAAGCCATCCGTGTAATTCAGCAGAAGCGCCGTATTTGTATGCGATTGAAAGATATATCCAGAAAGATGCAATTGCCCCTATTCCAATAGACCCCATCATCGCGCCTATAAGCCTTCTGTTGAGTATATCTCCCTGTTGTGCGATTTTTAGAGATTCAAGCTGGTTTGGCATAGGATGCGATCTATGACATCTAGTAAAAGGATACAGAAATGACATTATTGTTAAATTAGCTGGACCTATCCTTCGGCTTCCCAGAACTACCGTCATAAACTGCCTAGGATTAACAAAAACTACCTCGTGATATGGCGCACCCAAAGCAGCCCGTATTCTTGTTATCCCAAGAGCCATAGCTATATATATTCCAAAGAACATTGCTATTGCCCAAAGCGACATCCCAGCAAAGTAACAGAATAATGTTATAAATGATAATCCTGCTAATATAAACAGGATCGCAGTTCTATATTGTATCGGCTCGCTTGAAGATTCCTCTTGTCTGGTAAATAGTTGTTTACCAACTTTTATCAAATGTTTCCTTCCTGTCCATAAAGTAAGTAGCCCCAATGTTACCCAAGCACTAACAGAACGTTCGTCGAGATACATATTATGCCAGCCGACTGAACTAGCTATAATTTTTTCAACCTTAGTCAAGATATAGAAAAACCAGCACGAAAACGATAGATCAAGAGGTATAAAATATGCTAAACCGATTACAAATGGATGGAAATCAACTAATGTCCAGCCGATCGCATTCCAAGGCTTTGACGTAAAATAGTGTCCGACTTCATGGAATTTCACAGGGATTCTCGGCACATTCGGCAGTAGAATATTCAGACCGTTGATTAATGTTATAGAACCAGATACCGCAAATCCGATCCAAAGAAGCCTGTTTTTGAAAAATGATGATGAATTCATCATCTCAATGGGTAGTTGCACTAAAGGATATGCGAGTCTTTCTTCTTCCATCCATCGTCTACGGATCACAATGTTTATGCAAAGCAGTGTTGAGAACAAGACAAAAATAAATCCGCTCCAAGCCAGCATCGGCACAAGCCAAGCCTTTATGTATCGGAGATTATAGAAACTTGATTCTCCTTGAAAGTAGTCTGTAAGTATCGTTTTATCGTTCACGGTGAACCAGTTTGGAATATACTGCCAAAATAACGTTTGCCACTCATTCTCAGGTGTCGCGAACCAATAGGGATGGGCAAGTGCTCCAACGAGATACATCATCATAGTATGTCCAGAGATCGTAGATACCATGCATATCATAATATAGATGATGGCTAACTCTTGCCAAGTAAATGCTTTTTTCGGTAATATAGATTTTATCAGGAAATTTATAATAATGAGGGCAAAAAGGCAGAATATTGTATTGAAGAAAAGTGATACCGCTGTAAATACAGAATACCATAGTTCGCTTGATATGGCGATCCAATAGGCATTGATTATTACTAGAATAATCCCTATAATTATTGATCTGATCGTTATATTTTTAACCATAATTCTTGTATCTATTATTGTTATTTATATCGTTGTACGTATTTGGTATAAATTAGTATATAATATTCTGCGATATAACTCAATAAACTAAAAATTGATAGGGAGACAAAAATGAAACTTTTATACAAAGAGAGATATCGTCCGCAATTTCATTTTACATCTAAGCAAAATTGGTTAAATGATCCCAATGGTCTAATGTATTACAAAGGCGAATATCATCTTTTCTTTCAACATAACCCGACTGGTATTAATTGGGGAAATATGACTTGGGGGCATGCGATTAGTAAAGATATGGTTCACTGGGATCAGATAGAAAATGCTATTTATCCGGACAACTTAGGCACTATATTCTCTGGTTCGGGGGTTGTTGATTGGGACAACACTGCGGGATTCCAGACAGGTGAGGAGAAATCTCTCATCTGTATATATACATCAGCAGGTGGCACGTCTGACGAATCAAAAGGGCAACCATTTACTCAATCCATAGCATACAGCAACGATAAAGGTAGAACATGGATAAAATATGATAAAAATCCGGTGCTAGGACATATTGTAGGAAGCAATCGTGACCCAAAAGTTATTTGGCATGAACCTACTGAAAGGTGGATTATGGCATTATACCTAGATGGTAATGATTATGCCTTATTCTCATCTCCAAACTTGAAAGAATGGACGCATCTTTCAGACATAAAACTCCCTAATACCAGTGAATGTCCTGATATATTTGAACTGCCTGTTGATGGTGATCCTGATAATAGGAAATGGGTATTCTGGGGAGCTAATGGGAATCATTATATCGGCACTTTTGACGGCAGGGCTTTCAAGGCAGAAAGTGATCTTTTAAGGACAGATTTTGGAGCCAATTTCTATGCAGCACAGACATGGAGTGGCATTCCAGAATCAGATGGAAGAAGGATTCAAATAGCTTGGATGAATGGGGGAAAGTATCCTGATATGCCATTCAATCAACAAATGACATTCCCTGTGGAACTTACATTACGAACAACTCACAACGGCATTAGGCTTTTCCGTAATCCTATAAGGGAAATAAAAAACATATATCAAAAAGAACATTCTTGGCAAGACAAAACTTTGACACAAAAAAACGATATATTGTCAGACATTGACAGCGAATTATTGGATATTTATGCCGAAATAGACCTTCTCAATGCTTCTGAAATAGGGTTTGTTATAAACGGCGAAAAGGTTTTATACAACAAAGAAAGTAAACAACTCTCGTGTCTAGGAAGAACAGCTTTGTTAGATGCAATTGATAATAAAATAAACCTGCGAATACTTGTCGATCGAACTTCTATTGAGGTTTATGGCAATGATGGATATGTCTCATTAAGCTCGTGTTTCTTGCCTGATCCAGAAAATAAAAGGATAAACCTATATTCAACAAATAGCGAGGCGAACATTATCTCACTGAAAGTATATGAATTAAGATCAGCTTGGCTTTGATAAGCTAATTATTTATGAGAAAGTTAAAAATGGCAAGCTTTAATTTTGCTTGCAGGTTTTACATCTATCTAACGTCTGCCAAAACTAAATTTTCTCTCTTCGCCTTTGATCAACCTTTTTATGTTATCTGTATGTTTGAATATGACAATGATCGTAATTAATATAGCTACAATCCTTATAGACCATATATCAGTATCACGGATAAAGTAATTGCTATTGAGGACAAATGATAGTGCGGAGAAGTTTATACACATAAACATTGAACCGACGGATACATATTCTGTTATAGCGACGATGATCAGCCATACTCCAAGCGATACAAGCCCGGCAATTGGACAGATAGCGATAAAAACGCCGAGACTCGTCGCTACGCCTTTTCCTCCATGAAACCCAAGGAAGATAGTCCATATATGACCTATAACCGCAAATAATCCACACAAAACAGGCATATATCCCACTAGTGCATTTGATTGAGCCATTCCAAGCTTTGATATTGCAAGCACCGCAAGAACGCCTTTTCCCATATCCGCCAATAGGACGATTATCCCAAGTTTTACCCCTATAACCCTTGTAGCGTTTGTAAATCCCACATTGCCACTACCCTCTTTTCTTATATCAATGCCCTTAAACAACCTGACAAATATATAAGCAAATGGGATAGAACCTACTAAGTAACTAATAATTATAGCAATTATCGCCAATACCATTTTTTGCCCTCCCGTTTTATGTTTTAAATGCTCTTGCTAAAAACGCTACCCATTCGTCTTTTTTGAGTATCTCCAGAATTGTGAATTTTTCCTCGTCCAGTTTATTCTCTATCTGAACTGCTTCATTGTCCATTATTCCAGATAATATCAATATTCCGTCGGAATTTATGTAATCTCTGATAGATGGAATTAAAGGAAGGATTATTTTGGTGAGAATATTACAGATTATCAGATCATATCTGTCTTTGATCGCGGTAAATAAATCTGAACAGATCAGGTTTATCTTGTCGTCTACACGGTTTATTATTGCGTTTTCCTTTGCAACTTTGACGGATCTTTCATCAATATCAACTGCGACGACACATCTCGCCCCCAATTTGACTGCTGATATAGCTAATATCCCTGATCCAGTGCCGAGATCAATGACCTTTTTATCGTCTACGCTCGTCTTTTCTAATAGTTCAAGCGATAGGATTGTCGTTGAATGATTTCCTGTGCCGAAAGCCATTCCGGGGTCTATTTGGATACGTATATCTCTTGATGAAAATTCTTCTATATTTTGCCAAGACTGATATACAATTGTCCGTTTCCCAACCGGAATAGGTTTAAAGAAAGATTTCCAACTATCAATCCATTTTTCATCTTCAATATTTTTAACTGATATCTTTGGTGCTCCAATGTCTATATTTTTCTTTTGCAATTCTTCTATTGAACGTTGTAATTTGAAAACCCTCTCTCCGACGTTGTCATCTAACGGGAAATAGGCAGAAACCCTTATCATCTTTGGGGCAACGTCCTCTATTTGGACGCCATTAGCCCCCATTTCTAAAAAAAGATATGATATTATGTCCTCTGCCTGTGCGATCGCTTCAACGTCAATGCGTGCTAGTTTCATTATTTAATAGTATTCCTCTTCTTCATATTTTTCATCAAAATCATCCTCATCGTAACCTTCATATTGTTCAGGAGTCATCAATAAATTAATCTCTCTTGGAACTTCAATTTTCATCTTGACGATCCAACCATCTCCTTCGGGAGACCTATTTATCAAGTCAGGAAAATGATCAAGTGCCTCATTTACTTCAATTACTTCTCCTGTTATCGGCGAGTAAAAATTCACAGTTATACCGTCCATTGATTCAAGCATTCCCATAGGTTCATCTTGTTCAAATTCGTCGCCGACCTCAGGAAGTTCAACATAGATTATCTCACCTAAGCGAAATTGAGCTTTATCGCTTATCCCCACAATAGCTGTCTCTTTACTTTCCAATTCAACCCAAGAATGCGTTTTACTGTATCTCACAGTAACCCCCCATCGAAGTTGAATCATCTTTTAACTTATTAATATATCAACGCTTATTGATTTTAGTTGTTCTTTGAAAGTAGAAACCATGCTATTTCTAATATTAACAGTGGCAGATACATTTTCTCCTTGTTGAATATTTATAATCTTGCCTTTAAGACGATTAACAAGGTTTATTATAGCCCCAATATATTTGTATGAAGTTTGGATATGTAGATCACTTGACGCTATGTTAATAACTCGTTCGGCTTTTTGGATACATTCCCTAGCTGTTTGACCATAGGCTCTTACCAAGCCTCCGACACCAAGCTTTATCCCTCCGAAATAACGGACAACAACGCAGATAACATTATTCAGATCAGATGCTTCGATAGCAGATAAGATCGGCTTTCCTGCGGAGTTCACCGGTTCACCATCATCATTATTTCTGAAAATTTTCTTTGTGCCCGAACCTATACTAAACGCAAAACAATAATGTGTGGCATCGGGATATTCCATCTTAACTGAATGCAAGAAATCAAATGCCTCTTGCTCAGTATTAACTGATTTCAGCAATCCGATAAACTTTGACTTTTTTATTATTATTTCTGACTTTGATATGCCTTGAACCGATATATATTCGTCATCAAGCATTTTTGATAAGGGATACAAAAGTAAGTCTATCATTAAAATCTGGCTATAAAAGATAAGGAAGTTATAGATTCTTCATCTTCTATCCTTATTTTTTCTCCTTTTGTGGATTTTGGCTTTCTATGAGGGGTCCTCGCTACATTCAATTCGGCATCTCCAAACCTGACCCCAGCGCCAACGGTCAATCCTTTGGTGATCCAAAGCCTTTTTAAGTCGGTATAAAGATCCTTATCGATATTGTAAAGTGAGTCTTCGTAGTTTTGGATGTCGTTTATGTATCCTAATCTAAGGATAAGCCTTTTTACATATATTAACTCTGTTCCGACATTATATCTTACCCCATCTTTAAATGGTGGGTTTATGTCTGCGCTAATGTTTATAGAGCTTTTTTGGCTATTTCGGATGTTGAACATACCGCCCAATAAGAAACTTTTATTAATTTTTCTTGGTTTTTCGGGGCTTTTGACGGATATTTCTTTTCCAATATCCCTCATAACAGCTCCCAGTCTTGCACGGTCGCTTATCTGGTGCATAAATCCTAAGTTCAATGTGTAAGCTCTTGTTATTTTGTTTTTCCCATCAATGGGCATCTTTGATCTTAAAGATTTCACGTCAACCCCCAAAGAAAGACCTTTTCCCAAATCCAGACCATAACCGATACCAATGACTAAGTCATCTTGCGGAAAAGAATTAACTGCTTTACCTTCCTTGTTCACCCTAATAAACCGCCCACTATGATTATATGCCAAACCTATTCCGATATTGCCTATTTTTGATCTTGGCATTGAATAGTTTATATACTCTATTTCTGTCGGTTCAATGTTGTATATACCGAAATCTTCCCAATCTTCGTTTTTATTTTCTTTCATCACGACAGCATTTAGTCTAGGGGTGCTATATGATCCGAAAAATAACTCATTTCCGTTATTAAGCGCTAGACCAGCAGGATTATTGTTCAACGCCCTAGCACCGATGGAATGTGCAGTAATCCCGCCTCCCATACCAAGATTTTCAGCGGAAGTCAGTTTTTGCAAAAATTGGACTGGATATGTATTTTCCAAAGCTAATGAAGGACAACAAATAATTAACAAAACAATCAAACAAAAGAAAGGTATTTTCATATCAATATCGCTTTCTACTTTTAATGTAATTTGACATCCGTGACCATAAAGATGGTAATTTTTTGATTTTATAGACAGAATTAAGTTTATTTTGATACTAAAATAACTTGTGCTGCGCCATAATGTTCAGTGCTTGTGATTGACAATAATATATCATAAACTCCCAATTGTTTTGAGAATTCCTCAGTTTTTCCACTGAGCGAGATTGACGGTTTTCCCAATTCATTGTTTATTACCTCAATTTCTTTCCAGTTTGTGCCATAACGCCAACCAATGCCAAGTGCTTTCAACAGAGCTTCCTTTGCAGCGAATCTGCATGCTAACCTCTGGGACCTATCCTTTTTACTGTTACAATAATTCATCTCTCGCTCAGTGAATATTCGTGATTCAAATTTATCTCCCCAACGAGATAATGCTTCATCGATCCTTGAAACTTCAACCAAATCAATACCAATACCAATTATCATTATTATCTCCAAGATAATTCATTTAAATCCATTTAGCAGTGTCTCAATAAATATCATAGAAGAATTTTGAGATCATTCATTAGTGTCGTCTATGGGGGATACGATGCCATGTTTTTCCATTTTATAATTCAGTGTTGATCTTTTTATGCCCAATATTGAAGCGGCTTTTGTGCGGACCCAATTAGATTGTTGTAAAGCTTCTAATATGAGTTTTTTCTCAAGTTTTTCAACTTCTTCGAGAGTTCCTGACTTAGGTGTATCTTGACTGATAATTGCTTCTTTAGAAAGCGGTAAATGTTCAGGAAGTATTGTGTCGCCGTCTGCAAATACCATTGCGCGTTCAATGGTATGTTCTAGTTCTCGGATATTCCCTCGCCATTCATAATTTATCAAAAGCTCCATTGCTTCTGGGGATATACGTTTAATCCTGTTTGAAACTTTTCCGGAAAGCTTTCTTATAAAATGATAAGCCAAGTCAGGTATATCTTCGCGTCTTTCTCTAAGCGGAGGCAGATATATCGGGACGACGTTTATACGATAATAGAGGTCTTGTCTAAAAGTTCCTTTTCTTGTAGCTTCTTCAAGATTTTTGTTTGTTGCGGCAATGATACGGACATCGACAGTGATAGGTCTTGATCCTCCAACTCTTTCGAATGTCTTGTCCTGCAAAACCCTGAGCAATTTTAACTGCGTTTGTGGTGAAATATCGCCTATTTCGTCCAGAAATATGGTTCCCCCATTGGCAAGTTCGAATCTTCCCATTCTTTCACGTATAGCGTTTGTGAATGCACCTTTTTCATGTCCAAATAATTCGCTTTCTAATACGCCTTCTGCATAAGTGGCACAATCTGCCCTTATGAATGGCTTATCTCGTCTAGCGCTGTTATTGTGTATAGCAAGAGCTATTAATTCTTTTCCAGTTCCGCTTTCGCCTTGAATTAGGACAGAGGAATCAGATTTTGCTACTTTTCTGACAATTTCAAGGACATCTTGTAGTTTTTTGCTTTTGCCGATTATATCGGTGAAATCTCCTCTTAGATGTAGATCATCTCGTAGAATCCTGTTCTCTTCTGTTAGAAGCCTATTTTGCTCGATAAGATACCTTTTTTGTAGTGCTTTTTCTATCTTTACTATTAAAGCATCTATGCTATAAGGTCGCTCAATGTAATCTTCTGCGCCATCTTTGACTGCTTGGACTGCTTGTGGGACAGTTGCATAAGCGGACATAAGGATAACCGGTATATAAGGATAATCCTTTTTTGTTATTTTAAGAAGTTCTATTCCGCTGTCGTCTCTTTTCATTCTGACATCTGTTAGAATAAGGTCAATCGCATTATTTTTCAGACATTCTGCAGCTTGATCTTCATCCTCTGCCTCTATCACATCAAAACCACTTCTGCTAAGTTTTTGCTGGAGAATTTTGCGCATACTTGCTTTATCATCGACAACTAATATAGTGCTCACGTTACCAACCTCGCATATAAATGTTTGTTTAAAGCTAAATAAAGGTTCAGATTTCTAACAACTGATCTGGGCAAGAAGGTAGAAGAACTTTTACTGTTGTTCCTTCTCCGAAGATGCTTTCTAATTTTATTTCACCTTTATGAGCATTGATTATCTTCTTACATATAGGAAGCCCCAAACCAGTGCCATCTGGTTTTGTTGTATGAAAAGGATCAAAGGCTTTTTTAAGGTTGTCAGGAGTCATACCTATTCCATCATCTTTTATTGTTATCTCCAAAAATTTTTGATCGTCTTTGCTATCAATGATTCCATTAGATGCACATATATTTATATCTATGTTTCCACCTTTTGTTATAGCTTGGACTGCATTTCTTATCAGATTGACAAAAAGCCCTCTTAGTTGTTCATAATCTCCCAAGACAGGCGGTAAATTTTCCATAATATTAAATTTTATTTTTATCTCTTTGTCTGTCACTTCTTTGTCCATTGAAGCAGTTGCGGTTTCAAGCACTTCCACAATATCTAACGGAATAGGATCAATTGTCAATGGTCTAGCGAAATGTATGAGATTTGTCACTTTTGAATTAAGAATCTTAATTTCCTCTCTTATATCATTTATGTATTCGCGTCTTGAGTCATCTTTGTCAAATTCGTCTTCTAAAAGTTCGGTAAAACCTTGAATAGCACTTATAGGACTACGGACCTCGTGGGCAACAGATGCGGAAAGTTCGGCAATCTGTCTTCCATGTTCAGAGACCTCTTCATATAGCTTTTTGAGATTTTTTGCCATTTGATTAAATGTTCTTGCAAAGAAACCGATCTCATCTTTTGAATTTATATTCACTTCGGTATCCAAGTTTCCAGCGGATATATTCTCTGATGCCTGAACAAGTTTTTTTATTGGATTAACAACTGACCTTGCTATAAGAAGACCTAATGAAGCTCCTAATGCAGTAATTACCAGTCCTGTTGTTAGTAATATAAAAACGACTCTGTTTACTGTGTCAAGAAACTTAGCAGATGCTTCCACTCGGACAACTGCGACGACCTTCCCATCCTTTGAAAAGACAGGAGCATAAGCCGATTTATGTGGACGCCCATCTTTTCCCGGAAAAAGCACTGATGCATCCGACTTCCCCTCCCAAGCTGATCTTAGTTCAACTTGATCTGCCTTCAAGATCGCTAATTCTTTGCCAACAGGCAATTTACCTTCTGCATCTGCTATTATTCTATTTCCTGATCCTATAAGTATCACATTATCAAGTTCTGCTAATTCTGTGTTAACCGATGATAGCTTTTCCTTTATTATATTATAATAGAAAGAATTGCCAGAGATATAAACTTCGGACAGCCACTCAACCAATAGGACAGACCTTACCATACCTGCTGCTAGTTCTGCATGATTAATAAGACTATTTTCCATCTGTCTTTCTAGTGTTTTCCTAGTGATAATGTAGGAAAATAGCCCGAAACTAGCAAGAGATATAAACACCAAAAGCCCCAATGCAAGGGAAAATTTGGTTCTAATTCCCCATCTATATTCACTATTTTTGACCATCTTTAAAGTTTAATGTTAAATGAGAAAGATGATTAGCGTTTTATACTTCTTAGAGTTTTATACTTCCCCAAGTTTCTATCAGTTTTCCCGATGAATGCACGGCAAGGGAGTTATTTTTTGCACCGTAATTTTTTCTCGCTTCATTTTGATTCAGAGCTCGCTTGTAGACACGGACTTCATCAACCATCCCAGCGAAATATTCGTTATTATTCCAATAACCAGCTCCAATTGCTAGAGTTGTGGGGTCTATGACGACTGCGCCACTGAGAGCCCTTTCAAAGTCCTTTTCTCCATTGACATAACTGATCGCGTTTTTCCCATCATAAGTATAGGCTATATGATACCATTCTCCAACATTTAGTTTTGTTGATCCATTTCCATCATAAAAGGAGCCTTTGTCTGTTTTAAGATGGTATCTGACGATGTTACTCCCTGAGTATATACAACAACCAAGCCCATAATTCCATTCTGGTCCGCCACCGAACATCCATCTCCAATTTGCCGAGTTATCGTAGTTGAACCAGCATTCGATAGTGAAGGCTTCTAACCCTACCATAAGCGCTTTTGGGACTTCAACTCTATCTGTTGTTCCACTGAATTTTAGGCATTCTTTGATTTTACCATCCACTATTTTAGGTGCCCCGACGATCTTCCCATCAGTCTTACCAAAGACATCTTTTACAGTCTCGCCCGATATGGTTGATTTGTCCAAAGTCCAAAAGCTTAATAGACCATCAGTAACAAACTCCGCTGAATATGAAAGATTGTCAAATAATAAGATAATAAACGAAAACAAGAGGATAACGGAAATTTTACGCATTTTTGCCCTCCTTTTTGTTATTAACAAGATTAAATGATATCAAAGTTTATTATACAAGAGTATTGATCAAGTGTCAAGCTAACGAGTGCATGCTGAGTGCCTGAACTCAGAACATAAATTCGAATATCTCCCAAAACAATGGTGCTAAATAGCAAAAATTCGCTTTTGAGGATGATCCACTGAATACTGGCTATTTCCAATTCTTATACAACAAATATCCGATCTTATGTCCGGATTTTGCGAAAAAGGTATTTACAAAAATATCCAGTTTTGTTAAACTTATAAAGTCCTTACCGAAAATGTAAAGCACGGTTTATAAATAGATGCCAAAAATATCAATTATAAGAAAGGAGTGATTCGTTTTATCGTAATTTGCAACCCTAAATTGAAAACAGGCAATTTAGGATCGTTTTTTGTAGTTTAAAGCGTTTTTAAGTCAACATTAACAAAACTTGGAGGGGCTTATGGGAGAAGGAAGTTTACTTATAATAGTCTTGGGCATAAGTATTATTGGTCTTCTTGTCGCCTATATATTAGCAAAATGGGTATTGAAAAGAGACGTAGGAAGCGAGGCTATGCAGGCAATATCCAATGCTATAAAAGAAGGAGCAGAAGCCTTTTTAAGACGACAATTTCGGACTATAATAATACTTGCGATCATCTTTGCTGTTGTCTTATTCATAGGCTATGGATTTATAAGACAGCACAGAGAGTTTGATCCAGTTGCTTCATCTATTGGGCTAGCTTTTTGGATCACGTTATCCTTCGTCTTCGGTGCAATATGCTCATTGATCGCTGGATATATTGGAATGTGGGTTAGCATCCGAAGCAATATCAGATCAGCTACTGGATCAATGAAAAGCGTCAATGATGGACTTCAAGTCGCTATTAGGGGTGGTGCAGTCTCTGGATTAATGGTTGTGGCAATGAGCCTGCTCGGTGTTGGTGGACTTTTTGCTTTGGTGAAATATACAACAAGCGTTGAAGCAACCAAGATACCTTTTCTTATCGTAGGATATGGATTTGGAGCGTCATTTGTCGCGCTATTTGCTCAGCTTGGCGGTGGTATTTATACCAAAGCAGCAGATGTTGGCGCTGACTTGGTTGGAAAAGTTGAGGCAGGCATTCCGGAGGACGACCCAAGGAACCCAGCAGTTATCGCTGACTTGGTTGGAGATAATGTCGGAGACTGTGCAGGTCGTGGTGCTGACCTTTTTGAATCAACCGCGGCGGAGAATATCGGCGCAATGATCTTGGGCGCATCAATGGCTATATTGGTGCCAAATGTCAACCCCGTTTGGGTTATCGGCGTTATGATGTTCCCCTTGGTCGCACGTGCTTTTGGAATTATCGCTTCCATAATTGGTATAGTATCAGTAAAGGTAAAAGGCAGTGAAGACCCAATGAAGTCACTTAACAGAGGCTATTATATAGCAGTGATCTTAGCTATGATAGCTTTTGGCTTTACTAGCTGGTGGCTTCTTAATCATCCTGAGGCACCAAACGCTTGGTGGCATTTCTTCTTATGCGGAATAATCGGGGTCTTGACCTCTGTGGCATTCGTCTATATCACCGAATATTACACGGAATATAAATATCGTCCGACGCTTTCTATTGCAGAAGCAAGTAAAACAGGTCCTGCTACAAACATAATCGCAGGATTATCTGTGGCTTTTGAAACGCCCGCCCTGCCAGTAATAACAATATCAATCGCCATACTCGCAGCGTTCTATTTGGGGAAATCATCTGGTATGGGGGATATTCCCGGTCTGACGCCAGAAGATGCAGAGAAAATGAAACATGCAGCGGGATTCTTCGGAACAGCAGTAGCAACAATGGGAATGCTTGCAACTGCTGCTTATATCTTAGCAATGGACACATTTGGTCCAATAGTTGACAATGCTGGCGGAATTATTGAAATGAGTCAACAACCAGAAGAGGTTAGAGAAAAATCCGATAGATTGGACGCAGTTGGAAACACAACAAAAGCCTTGACAAAAGGTTATGCAATTGGCTCTGCCGCGCTTGCCGCATTCTTGTTGTTCAATGCTTATATTGATGAAGTTAGAAACTATGGAGCTGAGTTATTGGGAGTCGACATATCTATTCCGGAAGTTTTCATCGGTGCATTGCTCGGTGGAATGCTGGTTTATCTATTCTCCGCATTTGCTATTAGGGCAGTAGGAAAAGCTGCTCAATATGTTATTACCGATGTTAGAGATCAATTCAGAGAAAAGCCAGGAATACTTCAAGGGACAGATAAACCCGATTATGGACGATGCGTTGACATAGTGACAAAAGGTGCTTTGAAGCAAATGGTTCTTCCAGGATTACTCGCAGTGCTTATGCCTGTTGTAGTAGGTATCATATTCAGATTTATCGGAAAAGGTCCCGAGACCGTTGCGTCTCTGCTTATGATCGGTACTGCTGTTGGTATTCTCGCTGCGACGTTCCTAAACAATGGTGGTGGAGCATGGGACAATGCCAAAAAGTTTATTGAAACAGGACAATTCGGCGGAAAACGTTCTGATGCTCACAAAGCAGCTGTCGTTGGTGATACTGTCGGCGATCCATGCAAGGATACCGCAGGTCCTTCTTTGCATGTTTTGATTAAACTGCTTTCAACGATTACATTGGTTCTCGCACCTTTGTTTATAGGGAAATAACAATAATAATATCTTGGGACGGCTTTTTGCCGTCCCTATTTTTATGACGCTATTGGGGGGAATTAATCTCTCAATGCAAATATTATTACCATTTTCTGATTCATACCAAATTAAAGATCATTTCGATCCGAAAAATGATATAACTCTACATTGTGGAGATGCTAAAAATTTTTTGAAAACAATTCCAGATGAGTTTGTGACTCTCATTATAACCTCACCCCCATATAATGTTGGAAAGGAATATGAGACAAAAACGGAAATAGAAATATATTTACAAACTCAATCTGAAGTAATTAGCGAGTTAATTCGCGTGCTAAAGCCAAATGGAAGTATATGCTGGGAAGTCGGTAATTATGTCAGTAATTCTGAGGTTTTCCCTCTTGATATTTTCTATTACAACATATTTAAAAAAGAAGGGTTAAAGCAAAGACTATGATGGGGCAAACACTCTATAGCCCTATTTCTCTTAATAAAACTATTAAAAAGGAGTTTGCTTCGCTAGGTTGGAAAAGTATCCGAATAAAATGCAATTATTCTGGAAAGCACTATGTTGATGGCTATAAAGAAAGGCATGAATTTCGAGGAGCTTTTCGTGAGATTGATTTTGTTAAAGATAAACTTGGTGTTGAAGTTCAGTTTGGTAAATATTCATTTATGGTTTATAATGTGGCTGCTAAAATGACAATATTTCGTAATCTTGGTTATATTGATTCTGGAATAGAAATCGTATCTGTAAAAGAATTAGCAGACAATATGAGTTCTGGTGTTTCGTATTTTGAGCAATTTGTTTGGGATTTAGAACATAGAGGAATTGCTAATATAGATATTCCTGTATTAATACTTGGAGTTATCTATTGAAATTGATAGTTTCTCTAAAAGGTGGGCAAAATGAAAACATTAATAATTCTCGTCACACTTTTACTGGTTATCTCTTTTGTTGGCTGTGCCACATTGCCGTTAGAATCAAACCTTCAAAAACCTGTCGCTATGACTCAGATCAGCAATTCAAGAGGCAATGATTTTGTCGTTACTAAACATGCTTTGTGGCTTTTTTGGGGATTAATACCTGTTTCTATTCCAAATGTTGACGAAGTGATTGGACCTAGGGTCGCCGATTATGATGGTGTTCAGAATTTGAAGATCACAACAGAATATGGTTTTTTTGATTTTCTTTTATCCGCAGTAACTTCGGGAGTGATATACTCTCAAACGGTAACAATTCAAGGTAGAGTTTACTAACTTATTATCAAGTTTTACGTTTTTGTTTCTTTGCAGCTGGGAATAGGACATTATTAAGTATAAGCCTATATCCCGGTGAATTTTTATGTAATTCAAGATTTGTCGGCGGGTCTCCAACTTTATGTCTATAATCCTCTGGATCATGACCGCCTAGAAATGTAAAAGTCCCACGTCCGCAAACTCCGTGTATATATTTGACATAGTCACTGCTTTCAATGTCACCTAACACAACAACAGTATCTTTAAGCAATGATCTGTTAAAAGAAGTCGTTTGACCTAAAAATCCCTTCACTACTGAAACATGGTTTTGCGTTAACATCGTAGGTATAGGATCATATTTGGCTGCAAATTCAAAAAGCGTAAAATCCTCTGAGCCTTTTGTTGGATCAAGTTCAACGTTTGGATTATCTATATTCGAAAACTCATAGACATCCGCCCTGGTTTCTAAAGTAAAATCCTTAAAAGCGAAAGTCTTTGAAAAATCCAGCTTCGATTGAAGGTCTGGCGTTAAAGGAGTTCCGTCAATCTCGGGAGGCACTATATCCAGACCCTCCGCCGCAAGTGCAATATCAACAGTATCGGGAGTACACATCATAAAAAAGAATCCACCTTGTAGGACATAATCTTTTATCGCTTTAACTACTGCGCATTTATGCTCTTGGACAGACCTGTATCCCGCTTTCCTTGCTTCTGCCTCGAACATTTTAACTTGCCTCTGATACCAAGGGGCGTTTCTATATGTCCCATAAAACTTGCCATATTGACCAGTGAAATCCTCGTGATGACAATGTAGCCAATCGTAGTCCATCAACCTGCCTGAAAGGACCTCTTCATCCCAAAGCGTATCATAAGGTATGCCAGCATATTCCAACGCAAGCACAACCGCATCGTCCCAAGGTTCATCCGTCATATTTGCCAGTTCCGATTCATCCTTTGGTGGTTTGTATATTGCGATCTTAGGGGCTTTCTCTAAATGAATGGCTTCCATATTATTGCTCTCAATCGTTTGATAAATAACATTTAACTCTGCTGGATTAACTGGCTGAAATGTTACTCCCATCAAAATGGCTTTTTGTCTCACATCAGGTTGATCTTCAACTAAAAATGACCCGCAACGGTAATTAAGTAACCACTCAGCTTTATATTGCCTTGGAACCTGCAAAGTCCAATAAACTAAACCATAGGCTTTCAAATGATCATTCTGAGACAAATCCATAGGTATCAACAGTTTTTGTGCATAGGCTAAGTTTATTGTTAAAAGGAATATTATTATAAAGAACAACCAAAGTTTTTTCATATTATATTTCCACCGATCTTATTCAAATTCAGACTTTTCAGAAATTTATCAAGTTATAGCACTTTATCCACTAATCACTTCAACAAACGGTTTGTATTATCGCTACTAGCGTGCGAGGAAAGTGTCAATGCACCGATCCCACCGAGGAAAGCCACTCCCCCAGCTAAGAGAAACGCAGGGGAAAAAGAACCTGAGACATCAGCAATCCGTCCAGCAATAAAAGGCGCAACTGCTTGACCAATACCAAAGAAAAGAGTAATAAATCCCAAAGCTGCGGGAGCTAACTTTGATCCAAGAATGTCTCCACACGTCGCAGACATAATCGCAGGTATACTCCATGCTGATAAACCGAATAATATCGCAGAAGTAACGAATCCAAATTTATTAGGCACAAGGGCAAATAAACTGAAAGATAAAGCATGTATCAGATAAACTATCATTAGGGCATATTTTCTTCCTATAACATCAGAAACAGTTCCCCAAATTAAGCCACATAATAAGCTAAACCAACCCATAATCATGAATAACTTGCCAGCTGAAGCTTGAGTCCATCCGCCTTCAACGATAAGCCCTTTGACGAAAAAAGTCATATAAATAATATATGAAAATCCAAATGCAATATATACTAATCCAAGATGCCATACCGAAAATGAACGATAAACATTACTCCAACCGACCGATCTGCCATCCACATCTTGAGTAATTTTATCATTACTGTTGCCCAAAGCACTTAGTCCAACATCTGACGGACGATCTCTCAGGACGAAGAAACAGATGATAGCGATCAAAGCCACTGCTCCAGCAAAGACAAACCAACTAATACGCCATCCGTTTTCCCCGTAAGCGGATATTATATAAGGGACAGTTGGTCCAATAGATATAAGGGCAACAGATGACCCAGAAGCGGCTATACCAGATGCAAAACCGCGACGTCTTGTGCCAAACCATGCAGATAAAAGCGCCATCATTGGGACGTTACTTGCTCCACTACCTATCCCAGTTAAAATCCTCCAAATTACAGCTGAAGAAAAGCTTTTCGCTAACCCTGTTAACAACATTCCAAACCCAACTAAAATTAATCCAATGGAAATGACAATCCTTGGGCTATATCTTGAAGCCAAAGCACCACCAATCACCGATAAAATAAGATAACCAATCAGATTTGCTGTAGCCAATGCACCTGCTTGCGCGTTGTTCATCTCCAATGATTTTTGCATAGACGGCAAGACAACAGAGTAACCGAAACGTGCTAATCCTAATGCGGAAAAAACCACAAAAACTCCAAGAATAAGAATAAACCAAGCGTAATGTATTTTATTATTATTCATCTATTTTTATACTCTTCGTTTTGATTCTATGATTTCTGAAATCATATTTAGATCACGATCCCGCTCAAATAACGGTTTACTGCTTTGACTATAAACGTTCAATTTTTCCTCGAAAGTTGGTTTCGGATTGATATAAAGGACACCAAGAGCATAAGATTCAACGTCAATTGCCTTCTTAAAAGCCTCAACCCTGTCATAAGGGTCATAAGATTCATCAAGATAATAAGTGTTCTCTTTAAACCACCTAAAAGTGTTTATTTTATTATATGTGACGCATGGCTGGAAGACGTCAACAAGCGCATATCCTTTATGTTGAATAGCCTTTTTGATTATCTCTTTTGTCTGTTCAATATCTCCTGCAAATGCCCTTGCAACAAATGACGCATCAAGGCTGATCGCAACTGCTAATGGATTAAACGGCTCTGAAAACACACCGTCAATCTGAACAGGCGTCCTCAATTCGTGAGGGCTTGTAGGCGAAGCCTGACCTTTTGTTAGACCATAGACCATGTTATTATGGACTATATTGGTTATATCGGGGTTTCTGCGGATCGTATGAATAAAATGGTTGCCACCTTCTCCATAAGTGCACCCATCGCCGCTTTCTGCTATAACGGTAAGATTAGGGTTAACTGCCTTTATCGCTGTTGCAGATGGTAGCGATCTCCCGTGTAATCCATTGAACAAATTGCAACGATAATAATGAGGAGCCTTTGCAGCTTGTCCTATTCCTGAGACCATCGCCAATTTTGTTGGGTCTATATTTAGCTCTGTTAACGCCCTTTTGATCGCAGAGAGTATTCCATAGTTTCCACAACCAGGACACCAAGCTATATCCAAATTTTCCATATCAAATGTCTTTGTATCCATTATTGATCTCCTAAATATTTTCTCTTAATTTATTTTCCAGTTCCTCAACAAAGAATGGCATACCGTTATATTTAAGGATGCTTTTATCAAAGCTGATCCCTGTCTGCATTCTTATCAGTTTCGCAAATTGAGATGTGGCATTATTTTCAACTACAATAGTTTTTTTAGCTTTTTTAAGATAATCAGCAGTTGATGGATGCAATGGATAAACCTGTTTATAATGAAGAAAAGCTATATCACCATCATTGATATTAGCCAAAGCTTCTTTAACAACGTTATAGTTTGACCCATAGGCTATTACAAGTGTTTTGTAATTTGGATCGCCGATCAACTCAGGTGAAAGCACTTCTTTGCTAATTAGGTCAAGTTTTTTTAGCCTTTTGTTGACCATGCTAGTCCTAACATCCATATCCTCAGTTATATGTCCCTCTTCGTTATGTTCATCACTATCAACGACAACCAATCCTTCGCCATAACCTGGAATACCTCGTGGGGACAAACCGTTCTCGGTTATTTTGTATCTCTTGTAGTCTTTGTCAGTTTTGGTTATATATCGTTCTGGTTTTATGCGATGAGGATCGAGAGATGATATATTGTGATGTGATTCAAGGATATACTGATCTGTCAATATAAATACTGGAATCTGATATTTATCAGCCAAATTGAAAGCATTTTGTGTCAGATAAAAAATCTCTTCGATATCGCCAGGAGTAAATATAGCTCTTGGGAATTCGCCATGACCAGAGAATAACGCAAAGAAAAGATCGCCTTGTTCAGTCCTTGTTGGCAGACCAGTAGCTGGGGCAGGTCTTTGTGCAAGATGAATGACAACGGGGGACTCGATCATACCGGCAAGGCTTAGTGCTTCAACCATAAGAGCAAATCCCCCGCCAGAGGTAGACGCCAAAGCCCTTGCACCTGCATACCAAGCACCGATGACCATATTCATAGCAGATATCTCATCCTCCGCTTGCTCAACTATTATGCCGAATTGTTTTGAATATTGGGCAAGAGTGGTCGCAATGCCTGTTGAGGGCGACATAGGATAGAACGATATAAAATCACAACCACCGGCAATTGCACCAAGAGCCATTGCTTCTACACCGTCCATTATAATTTCATTGGCAGTTTGCAAAGAACGTTGGATATTGACCTTGATACCATTACCTTTTAGCAGTTCATCACTTAGCCTATATCCCTCCTGTGCAGCAGATATATTCTTTTGGACAACGCTTTCATCTTTTCCACCAAATCTTTTCCGTAAATAACTGCTGAACAATTCAAAGTCAACGTCAAATAGCCTTAACATTAATGCAGAAGCAATCGTATTTGAATAAATAGCACCTCCAACTTTCGTCGCTATCTCCGATATTGGCACATTAATTGAACGATGACCTTGATTTTCGTCCTTAAAAGACTTTTCCTCTCCTATTATCAATGTATCGGGGGATAGCCTTTTACGGACATGACTCAAAGCCCCTTTACCAAAAGGTATCAATATATCAACCCTGTTTATCGGCGCTAAAACCCTTTTCGACGATACGCGTATTGACGTTGAATTGTTTCCACCACGAATACGAGACATATATTCTTGGCTTGAGAAGACATTATATCCTGATAGTTTCAGTGTTTGTATCATCAGATGCTCAACTGTCTGTATTCCCTGCCCTGCTTCTCCACAAAGGACAATTGAGACATCGTCGTTAAGATTTACTTCATTTTTGCCCATTAAAATCCTCCAAAAAGAAATTATTAGCCGTTTTGAAAAACCCTTTTCAACATTTTCATTAGTCTGAAAAAGTAGAGGGGGATTTTTAAGCTTTTTAGTTAGTTTGTTCAGGTAGTAGTGATCACCGAAAATTTATTATAAAATGTTTTTTATCTAGACAAATCTTAAGGTTACTTAGGTGGATCGCCCCAATCAGGTATCTTTAACAGTTCACCACCTTTTAATGCTGATTCGTGAGCGACAAACCCGGGTGCACAATATCTCACTGCTTCCCAAACATTGATCCTTGGTAATCGCTCTCTATTAACAGAGTCAACAAATTCATGGACTAGATAGGCATGCGAACCTGAATGCCCGCCAAGGTCTTTTGCCAGTGGATCAGGTAACGGCTCATGGTCCATCGGAAGTTGGATAACTTGTGCTCCGTGTTTATCTGCCCATACTGCTCCGGCTAAATTATGCTCAAAACTTCCTTCTGTGCCGTAGACGCAAGAACGCACACACCCAGGATGTCCTATTCGTCTAAACTCACATATTCTAGCGATGGAACCATCGCTCATTTTGAATAGTGCGACTTCGTTTGAAAATTCATTTCTCCAGATTGTATCTTTGCGAAACCATTCGTCATTGGGATATATAAATCCTTGTGCAGATACTTCGGTCATATATGCGCCCGTAACAGAGATAGAAAAGCATATTGAGTGAGATGGATAATACATAGGAGCATCACCGGTTTTATCCCAGCCCCATTGATCGCCCCAACGACCTTTTGAGACGTCATATAGACCATGGCTCATATCGTGAAAATATTCGCCTTCTGTATATACTATATGTCCAAATGCCCCTTCTTTTGCCTTTTTTCGGCAGAATGCAGTCTCAGGATAGAAATAACTAGTTTCACCGTTCATATAGATCATACCAGTTCTTTTGACGGTTTCTATCAATTCATCACATTCGTCAAGTGATTGTGCAGCGGGAACTGCGGTATAGACATGTTTTCCTGCCTTCATAGCTTGTATTGCCTGTTTTGCATGTAGCCATGGTTGAGTTATTATCACTAACGCATCAATATCGCTTTTGCATATCTCATCTAGACTTGAATATGTTTCTGTTATTTCAAATTGTTTAGCCATCTGCGCTAAGCGATCTGCTTTTAGGTCACAAAGTGCTAATCTATGAACGTCAGGATGTTTCTTATAATGGCTGATGAACGAAGGACCAAACATCCCCAAACCAACAATACCTACACTTATGCTCATTTTTGATGCTCCTATGTTTTTGATCAATTACTACATTGATCACTTTTTCGCCTTCGCTTGACTTGCGACGCTTTCAATTGCCTTTTTGATTACCTCTTCATCACCAAGGTAATAATGTTTAACCGGTTTTAGATCATCATCAAGTTCATAGACAAGTGGTATACCTGTCGGGATATTCAATTCGGTTATCTCTTCATCTGATATATTATCAAGATACTTTACCAAAGCCCTGAGACTGTTACCGTGTGCGGAGATGATAACTCTTTTACCTGATTTTATGGTCGGTGCTATAGTTTCGTGCCAGTAAGGAAGAAATCTTGCAACTGTATCCTTCAAACTCTCTGTCAATGGGATGTCTTTCTCATCCAGGTCTTTGTATCTCGGATCGTTCCCCGGGTAACGAGGGTCAGTCTTTTCAAGTGCAGGTGGCGGAATATCATAACTTCGTCGCCAAATCTTGACCTGATCTTCGCCAAACTTTTCAGATGTCTCTTTTTTGTTCAGTCCTTGCAGTGCTCCATAATGCCTTTCGTTTAATCTCCATGAATTGTATACCGGTATCCACATAAGGTCCATTTTGTCAAGGATTATCCATAAAGTTCTTATAGCTCTTTTTAAAACCGATGTGAAAGCTATGTCAAATGTGTATCCTTCTTTGATCAGTGTCTCAGCTCCTGAATTAGCTTCTTGGATACCTTTTGGAGAAAGGTCAACATCTGTCCATCCGGTAAATTTGTTTTCCATATTCCATATACTTTCGCCGTGTCTAACTAAAACAACTTTTTTGTAACCCATATATTTCTCTCCATTGTTTATCAATTGTTAACCAGACTTGTCATAACTTTTACAAATTTTTGTGCAGTATATTCAATTTTGAAATGTTCTTCTACTGCCTTTTTACCGATATCTCCCAATTGCCTTGCTCGTTCTGGATTTGCTAAAAGCAAAGCAAACTCTTTTGCAAGTATCTCGGGCTCATTAGGCTCATATATTATACCACCTTTAAGAATATTCATCAACTCCGTAAAAGCTCCATAGTTTGGCTGGATCACAGGGACTCCTGATGCAAGGGCTTCGATGACGTATATTCCAAAAGCCTCTTTATGCTCAGCCGGAACAGACAAAACTGTCAGTTTGCTCAAAAACTCAATTCTCTCATTGATGTTTAGATTAGGCAGAAACTTCACATCATCGATGACACCTGACTGGGTCAAATATTTTTTAATACTATCAACAAAAGGTTCATCTCCGGGCGTCATTCCGCCAGCGACCAGCAGTTTTGCATCTTTAAAGCGAATGTCTTCTTTCAAAATTACAAAAGCCTTAGCTAATACTTCAAGACCTTTCTCCTTGCATTGTCTTTCAAGATAGCCTATGATAGGAGGATCAAATGGTAGCCCTGATCGTTTATATTTCTCGGTTTGTATTCCTGTGTAAATAACGTGAATTTTCTCATGTGGAATGTTGACCCTTTGAGACATCTGCTCTTTATAATATTCACTAACAGATATAAAGGCATCAACGTCCCTTGCCCTTTCAATCATTGTTTCCCAGAGTTTTGTCCGTATTGGTTCAGGCATAGCATCAAGCCAAATATCCTCATCTTGAAGCAAGCATAATATAGGAATGTCCAACTCTTTCTTTATCTGACGAGCCATTCCCAAAAGCAATGCATTGGATAATTGGACTAGATCAGGTTTTGCTGACTCTTTTAACCAATTTGTCAATCGTCTTACTTCCTTCGCTTGATTACCTTTTTCTCCTAGTAACATAGAAAGTGTCATATCTCCTAACTCCTTTGCTTGTGTCATCCCTGATCTTTTTCCTGCTAATTTAAGCAAAAATGGAAGATCGAATATACGATCTAACCATCTCGGAGTCTTGCGAAACAATGATGACTTCTGTTGGAGATAGACGTTGATCCCCCCAAAGAATATCGGCACTTCTGGCTTACAATTTTCTGTTTCTAACACTATCGGGAGATATAAAGGAACTACCAGAGGTTGATGTCCTTGTCTTTGAAGTTCTGTTATAATGCTTGCATCTCTAAGGCAATTTTCGCAATAGAATGCATTTCCAGAGCCGGGGACAAGCTGAGCAATTTTCATAATTAATTCCTCCAAATTTATATTTCAACTTTGTTGTCTTTATATTTCTTTTCATATATTAACAAATAGTGTAGACCATATATTCTGATATTGTTGTTAAATCTGACGTATTTCGTTATATACCTATGATCGGACATTCATATATATTGCACGTACAAGAATCTTCAATGGACACCCAAGATTGGAATGATATATTACCATCTTTTTACAAATATAAAGGTTAGGGCAACTGTAATTACCACTATTAGAAAATATATCAATATGTGATAAAATCCTAGTGAGATGGAAAATATCTTATCAGGAAGGCTTGATTCTGAAATTTTTTTTGACAATATCCAAAATGGACTTAATCCATACAAAGCAACTGTAACGTCATATGATAGCTTGAGCTTCAAAATCTTTGACATTATTATAGGGATTAAGACCGTTCCAATCGAGAGAGTTATAACACTGACATAAGTCAAGGATAGTGCAGTAATTCTGCTTAGGACTGATGACCAGATAATACCCATAATACTGAAAGCAAAGGCAGAGATGAATATTATCAAGTAACATTCAAATAAAGTTCTCAAAGAAAATCCGCTTATTGGCGTAACTAAAATCATAACTGGAATTGATAGAAGGATTAGGGTCAAGATGTAAGCAATTATAATGATTAGTTTGCTTAATATTATTTGATAATTTTTTAAAAGAGTTGGTTTTAAAAGTTGGATATCATTTTTTTCCGATGATATTATGTTGACTGCGAGAGCTGGACATATTGAGCAAATTGCCGAAGAAACAAGGATGATAAGGACAAAAAAAATGTTTTGACCATACTCAGGATTCAACGGTTTTTTGCTGGTATCCGAAAACCATAGCATACCGAAAAAGACCGCACAAAGGACAAAAACATAAAACATAAAAACATAAAAATATGCTTTATTTCTTGAATATGTGCGAAAATCCTTTATAAGAACTGCATTTAGCATTTGGATTACCTAGCTAGCTGACGCATATCTTTTTTAGCAATTTATAGTTATCAAGGACTTTTCCTGATCCAAGAACGACGCTTTGTAAAGGATTATCTGCGATGTAGACTTTCAGTTTTGTCCCGTGAGTGATTCGTTTGCTAAGTTCGTAAGATATATAAGTATCAAGCCCTCTCAAAAGTGCGCCACCACCGGTCAACATAACACCTTTTGAAAAAATATCCGCGGCAAGCTCTGCTGATACTTTGTTCAATGCCCTTTCTATGGCGTCAACGATCGCTTTAATAGGTTCTTGCAGTGCAGAACAGATTTCACTGTTAGTAACATTAACAGACTTAGGTATTCCGGAGACGAGGTCTTTTCCGCGTGCAGGATAAACTAGTTCTTCTTTAAGCGGTATCGCTGATCCTATTTTGATTTTAATGTTTTCTGCCTCATAAGGACCGATGATAAGTTGATGTTCATATCTTATAAACTTCATTATAGCTTCGTCCATCTCATCACCAGCAATACGTAGTGATTCTTGGTAAGTGGTTGACGATAGAGATATGATCGCTGCTTCTGTTGTCCCTCCTCCGATATCAACGACCATACATCCAGATTCTTCATCAACAGGAAGACCTGCGCCAACTGCTGCTGCCATCGGTTCTTCTATAAGCAAAACCTTTCTTGCACCTGCTTGTCTTGCAGAATCTATAACTGCCCGTTTTTCTACTTGTGTTATTCCAGATGGTATACAAACTAACAATTTTGGATGTAATAAGCTTTTATGTTTGTTGACCTTATTAAGGAAATAAGTTATCATTTTTTTGGTAACTTCAAAATCAGCGATAACACCATCCTTCATAGGTCTTATTGCCCTTATAGATTCGGGCGTTCTTCCATACATCTGCTTGGCTTTGTGACCGACAGCTATTGGTTGATCTGTCCTCGTATCTATTGCAACGACCGATGGTTCATCCAGAACTATCCCTTGTTTTTTTGCATAGATCAGTGTATTAGCAGTGCCGAGGTCCATAGCCAAATCATGAGAAAAAAAACCCAATAATTTATCTAAAAATGACATTAAAATCCTCCGAAAACTGAAATTTTGGATCGTTTATAATCCTAATATCCATGCGGATTTTCCACCTTTGGATTTTGCTTCTGATAATGCAAGTAGGGCATTTTTTACAAGCTCATCTTTATCATTACTATCCTCTGGAAAGCAAGATACGCCGATACTGATGTTTATCTCAAAATATCTGCTTGACAAAATGAATCTCGTATTATTGACTGTAGCGCAAATATCCTCAGCATACAAAAATGCACGATCTCCACCAACTTCTGGCAAAATTAATGCAAACTCATCTGACCCATATCTTGCAAAACAAATATTATCGTTACCTATGTCTATATCCAAAAGTAGATTTGCAAATTGTCTTAATATTTCATTTCCAAGCTCATACCCCAAGCTATAATTAATTTCTGTAAATCCATCTATATCTATCATCATCAGGGAAACAGGACGATGCTTTTTGCTAGCATTTTGAATAACTTTATCCAGATATTTATGAAACCCTGAAAAATTCAAGAGTCCCGTCAATCCGTCTATGTCATTTGATAAGCTATGTATCAACTTTTTTGCTTCAGCGTTTGCAACAGCAAGGGATATACTATTTGCCATTATTGAAATGATCTTTAAATCCCTTTGACTAAATGTCCCTTCTTTGCTGTCAACAAGACATATAAGACCTAACACATCATCATTATATACTAGAGGAACACCTAAAAATGATCGGACTCGACCTATAGATTCAGAAGGAGTGAAAATGTAAGAACCGAGGTCTTCTTTTCTGTTGCTTAGCAGAAATGGTTTTTTGTCTTTTATCACACATCCAGCGAGACCGTATTGGTCAGAGAATTTCAATCCTTTAATATCTTTTCTACTTTGCGATAACTCTATACGAAATTCACCATGCTTGCTTTTATTGAACCTTAAGGATATGAAATAGCCATCACATTCAACCAACTGTTTAATAGAATTAACGGCAAGCTGTAAAATTGGCTCAATATCCTGAATTTTTGTGATCTCATCGCAAAAATCGCAGAGGAATTGAATATCCGATGTCTCAGTGTCTATAAATTTTTGGACTTTGAGGTTGTTTAACAAAAGTGAAAACTGTTCGGCAAATAACTTTAAGAGTTTTTGCTGTTTGCTTGAAAAGAAATAAGTTTTTTTGCTATCAATTGTCAGAACACCTTCAAGAATTCCCTCTTTATTTATTATTGGAACCGCTAAGAAAGATTTTATGCTTTCATTTTTGGAATATATCTTCAAAAGACTAGAATCTCGTTCGGAAAACTTTGTGAGATCAAAGTCTGTCTTTGTCTCTGCTACGATGCCGATAGGACCCGTTCCGAAAGGAATTTTTGCGTTGTGGTTTACGTTGTCGCCAAGGCTATAATATTTCCACATTTTCAATATACGTTTTTTGTTATCAGCGAGAAAAACTGCTGTTGTATATGCCTCCGTAACATTACTAACAAGCTCTAACAGTTTATCCGCATCGATCTCGATTCTCATTTTCTTGTCCTTGATACAAATTTTTTATCTCATCAAATTCGTTAATAAGAGAATATCACGGACAATAATTAATGTCAAGTGCTTCCCTGCTCTGGTAATAGTCCAGAAATTTTTAATGTAATAACTAAAATTTGAACTGGACTGTCTATATACGTCAATAAGGTTTATGAATAACAAAGCTCAACAAACTCACATTTGACTTTTATCAATGGTCAATTGTATAATAATTGCATAGAAATAGCATTATATTTTAATTTAAAATGATTAGTTTGTAGACAAAATCTTAATTTCAGAAAAATACTATAAAGGAGCGGACAATGACAAAAGACATTTCTTTTGTGAAGCACATTATTGATCCTGGGGCAAGTGAGACCTGCGCAGTTGTGGATGTTGATGGCGATGGGCTTTTGGACATAGTCTCAGGGACATATTGGTATAAGGCGCCGAATTGGGCAAAATATCGTATGAGAGATATACCTTTTGAGAACAACTATTTTGACAACTTCGCAGATTTTGCAATTGATCTGAACCTCGACGGACGCCCTGACATCATATCAGGATGTTGGTTTAGAAAACAGATCGCTTGGTATGAAAACCCTGGTGTCCCTGGTGAATTATGGGCTGAACATATAATTGACGTGCCCGGGAATGTTGAAACTTTATGGCTTGTTGATCTTGACGGAGATGGAATCCCCGATATATTGCCGAATGTCTTCGGTCCTGAAAAAATGGCTTGGTATAAGATCATCCCGGGAGATAAACCTGAATTCATCAAAGTCGAATTTGGAAAAGAGGGCAATGGACATGGTATTGGTTTCGGTGATATAAACTGCGATGGCAAGATTGATATAATTACTCCTAACGGTTGGTATGAATCGCCTGATGATCCCATCAATGACCCCTGGATTTGGCATCCGGAATTTAATTTAGGCGGAACAGGAGTGCCAATATTGACTTTTGATGTCAATGGAGATGGTTTGCCCGATCTGCTTTGGGGAAAAGGACACGATTATGGACTGTTTTGGGAAGAGCAAAGGCTTAACTCTGATGAAACAAGAAGCTGGGTCCGTCACGAGATTGATACAAGTTGGTCACAATCTCATACTATAACATTGGCTGATATCGATGGCGACGGCGTGGACGAACTCATCACAGGAAAAAGATATTTCGCTCATAATGGTAGCGACCCTGGAGAATATGATCCTTGCGTCCTATACTGGTACAAGCTAGATCAGAAAAACTTGAAATGGATTCGTCATACAATAGATGAAGGACATAAAGTTGGCGGAGGTATGCAGATATGCGTCGCAGATATGTTTAACACAGGTAGACTTGACGTAGTAGCACCGGGCAAGGGTGGACTTTATCTATTTGAAAATATGGGTTAAGAACATCTTTGATCAAATCTCTTTTGACATCTTCAAAAGAAGAAAAATCATCTTACCATCTGGGTCTTGTAAATTTTTAAGACAAAAGTATGGTAAAAAGATAAGTTTATGGATCGACTTAACGAAAAAATAAGATCAATACCGTCAAACCCGGGCGTCTATATAATGAAAGACGCTGACGAAAAGGTGCTTTACGTCGGAAAAGCTGTCTCTTTGTCCAGCAGGGTCAAGAGTTATTTTCAATCAAGTGCCAGACCTCATGCCTTGACGCCAAATATGATACCATACGTAAGAGATATTGAATATATAATCACTGATAATGAAGTAGAGGCACTTATACTTGAAAATAACCTTATACAAAAATACAAGCCTAAATACAACATAAAACTTAAAGATGATAAACGATATCCATATTTAAAGATAACGTCAGATGACTACCCTAAGATCACTATGACCCGCAATATAGAAAGAGATGGTTCTAAATATTTTGGTCCTTATGTCCATACAAAAGCCACTAGGCAGACAATAAAAGAGATAACAAAGGCTTTTCCAATACGTAACTGTAACCTTGATCTGATCGATGGAAAACTTAATCATCGTCCATGCCTGAATTATCATATTGGTAGATGTCTCGCACCTTGTGCGGGGCTTGTAAGCAAAGAGGAGTATCAGGAAGTTGCTAAAAATGTCTGTTCATTCCTCAGGGGAAATAGCGAGCAAGTAATAAAAAGCCTCACAGAAAAAATGCTCCAAGCATCCGCTAACCTTGAATTTGAGAGGGCGGCACAAATTAGGGACAGAATAAACAGCATTCAGCAGATATTAGAGAGACAAAAGATCAGTTCAAGCGATGGCGAAGATCAAGATATAATTGGATTTTATCAAAAAGATGACGATGTATGTGTAGTCTTGTTAATGGTCAGAGGTGGAAAGATGCAAGATCAGGAGCATTTCTTCCTCACTGGAACAGAAGGGTCTGATCCAGTTGAGATATTGACCGCGTTTATAGAACAATATTACCATGAGGCATCATTTGTTCCGAAAACAATAATACTACCAAATGAGGTTGAAATGAGGTCCTCATTGGAAAAATGGCTTAGTGAAAAGAGAGGTTCAGCGGTAACTCTACTTATCCCACAAAGAGGTAAAAAACTTGATATGGTTGAAATGGCGCAGAAAAATGCGAAGTCCATATTAGAGCGTGAAAGGTCACTTACAATATACAAAAAGGATGATAATCCAGCTTTAATCGGTCTTCGTGATCTCCTTTCTTTACCAAGACAGCCAAATAGGATAGATTGCTTTGATATATCCAATCTCGGCGGAAATCTTGCTGTCGGGTCAATGGTCGTCTTTCAAGATGGAATGCCAAACAAAAACGAATATCGTCGTTATCGTATAAAAACTGTTCAAGGTCAAGACGATTTCGCTATGATGAAAGAAGTTATCACAAGACGTATTCGTTCTGCACTTGACGGGGAAACTCCACTACCTGATCTTATGATCATTGATGGGGGAAAAGGTCAACTCAATTCCGCATTAGAAGCCTTAAAGTCCGCAAACCTCGATGGGAAACAACCGATAATTGGTTTAGCGAAGAGATTTGAACATATATTTATCCCTGATAGGTCAGAACCGATAATTTTAGATGATCATAGCCCAATTTTACATCTACTTCAAAGGATAAGAGATGAAGCTCACAGATTCGCCATCTCATACCATAAAAAGCTTAGAGAAAAAAAACTGACGGAATCCATACTTGACCAAATACCAAATATTGGTCCCAAACGTAAACAGCTATTGATACAACATTTCGGATCGGTTGAAGGCATAAAAAGGGCGACAATAGACGAACTCCGAAGTGTTAATGGCATAACTCAAAGGATTGCAGAAGATATTCGCAAACATATAGGATTAAACGAGATAAATGACATCAAATAATCAGCCAAAAACGAAGATAATAACGATTGACTCCCTTGCTTGAATGGATTGAGCGAAACAAATTCATAGGGCAATTAACTTGGTCAGGAGTATGGCTTTTTGAAAAGATGCTTGAATATGCAACAGGAGCTGATTTAAAAGACAAGGAGGCATTATGACAGAACGTAAAGCTGAAATAATTAGAGCCACAAAAGAGACAGAAATAAAAATTGATCTCAATATTGATGGTATAGGGATGTCATCAATAAGCACTGGTATTGGTTTCTTTGATCATATATTGACGCTTTTCTCTCGCCATGGTTTCTTTGACTTGACGATAAATGCAACCGGTGATCTGGAAGTAGATCAACATCATACTGTTGAAGACGTAGGAATATGTTTAGGACAGGCATTCGCAAAAGCAGTTGGTGATAAATCTGGGATAAGACGTTTCGGCAACTCAACAATTCCGATGGGAGAATCATTAGCAACTGTCGTCATTGACCTTTGTGATCGTCCATTTCTTATTTATAATGTGCCAATAAAAAATTCAAAGGTTGGAGATTTTGATGTTGAACTGATAGAGGAATTTTTCTATGCCTTCGTTAACAATTGCGGGGCGACGTTACATATCAACCTTGCCTATGGAAGTAATACACATCACATAATTGAGGCGATATTTAAGGCTTTTGGCAGGGCTATAGACCAAGCAACTTCAAAGGATGAACGGGTTAAAGGCGTCTTATCAACAAAAGGGACACTTTAACCTTGAGTATGGAGAAATAAGATTGCTCAATTTCAAAAAGCGTATTGGAAACAAAGGCGAAAGTATCGCAGAAGAGTATCTCAAACAGAAAGGTTATAAGATAATTCAAAGGAATTACAGATGTAGGTTCGGCGAAATAGATATTATAGCCAAAGATGGTAATACCGTCGTATTTACAGAGGTTCGGACAAAACAAAACAATAACTTTGGCTCTCCTCAGGAATCCATTACACCAGCCAAAATAGAGAAAATATCAAAAGCCTCGTTATCTTTTATTCAAGAAAAGAAAATGGCGGGGTTCTCTTATAGATTTGATCTTATAGCCATAACATTTTCGCAAGGTAGACAGAATATTGAGCACATAGAAAATGCCTTTATGCCTAGTAACGGATATATGTTTTAGAATTATTGACTTTGCCATTTATAAATGATAGTATTATAATGTTTTTGATGAACTTTTATCAATTCTTTGGTCAGGAAAATTGATAATTGTTTATCAGGAAAAGTCCTTTTTAACATATAAATAAAATATCAAGACGATCAATTTTGAGGGCTTGGGAATTCATAGTTTGATAGAATTTTCTAGGACAAATTAAAACAGGAGGTATAAAAGATGCCAGCAGTAAACGGTGCTTATGTTTGGAGAGCATTAAAAGATACAAAAGCCATAGTAATGGCTTGTAATACAAGGAATCCCTTGCCTATACCGGGGATTATGAGAGCGGCGCAGGAACTTGATGCGGTCGTTGCTTTTGAACTGTCAAAGCGTGAAATTTACCTAACCAACATAGAGGGACTTTATCCAGAAGGCGATCATAGTCTTTCTGGTATGGACCCAAGCTCATACGCCGATATAGTTGCTCGTTATGCCGAAGATTATCCAGATGTGTTATATTTTTTGCACGGGGATCATATTCAAATAAAAAAGGTCAATTGTCAGCAGATATATGAAGCCCAAGATTTGATAGAACTTGAACTAGAAGCAGGATTCACATCTTTCGGCATAGACCCATCATTTGTATCAATCCCTGAGAACGTCGCTATTCTCACAATGCTTGCAAGACCGATAATTGAATGCGGATTTGGGCTAGAAGCTGAACTTGGCGAGATCACAACCGCAAAAGGCTATACAACGGTTGAAGAGGCTGTGGAATATATCAATCGTTTGAAAGATGCTGGAATTGATCCCGATCTTTTGGTCATCAATAATGGCAGTAAGCATGGAAATTATGATCCCGGCGAAGAGGTCAGAATAGCTACTGACAGGACAAAAGAAGTATACGAAGCTACGGGCAAGAGGATAGCCCAACACGGCATCACAGGGACACCAATGGATCAAATAGCCAAATTTGCAGAAGTCGGCGTCCTAAAAGGAAATGTCGGGACAGAATGGCAGAACGTTCTCCTAGCTAATGTCCCAGGGCTTGAAGAGAAATATAAAAAATGGACAGAAGAAAGACGAAAGGCTCTTGGACTTGAAAAACTTGGCATAGAATATGCCAATGCGCCGTTCCTTGAAGAGACGCTTAATCTGCCTGATGAGATAAAAGCCAAAGTCGCTGATGATGCTTATACACGGGCAAAGGGCTTCCTGGTCGCATTCAGAAGTCAAGGCACTGCTTCAATTGTCAGAGATTTTCTCGCTCAATGTTGTTGTGATGATGACTGTTGTTGCGAAGAATAGAGAATAATGACTGCACTTGATTGATATAGAGCATTCCAAAAAATATATTACTTGACAAATTCTACCATAAGATTTTAATATGTAACTGCAAAGGCAGTTCTTTTAATCACTTGAATTAATTCATAGGAAGTTTATGGGAAGCTACTGGACAAAAATTTAATGGGTCTATCGATGAAGTCCAAGTTTGGAATAGAGCGATCACGGATGCAGAGATTATTCAAAGTATGGGGGATTTGACAAAAGGTGCAGTTGTTGGCTATATTGGCAATCGCTACTACGTGGGGAAGCATTAAGTAAACAGTAAAAAATATGATAACTTATGAACAGGCAATAGAATACATTGAAAGCTTCATAGATTACGAGAGGATCTCTGCTCCATACGATCCTTTCGGTTGGAAATTAGAAAGAGTTGAATTACTTCTTGAACTGCTTGGCAATCCACATTATAGACTCAAAGCGATCCATATAGCAGGGACAAAGGGAAAAGGGTCTACTTCTGCAATCGTGTCTTCAATTCTCAAATCAGCAGGCTATAAAGTTGGACTTTATACATCTCCACATCTTGTTACTTTCAGAGAGAGGATCGTTATCAATGATCAGATGATCTCAAAAGAGCAGGTTTGTGAGATGGTCGAATATGTCAAGCCTTATATTGAAAAACTAAGGCAACAGGAAGGGACGATCGGCAAAATATCATTTTTTGATGTCTATACCGCTATTGCTTTGCTATTCTTTGATATTCAAAAAGTAGACTTTGCAGTGGTCGAGGTTGGTATGGGCGGAAGATTAGACGCAACAAATGTAGTCAATCCGTTAGTTTCAGTCATAACTCCTATAAGCTATGACCATATGCTTAGCCTTGGAAATACCCTGACCGCAATTGCAGGTGAAAAGGCAGGTATAATAAAAGAAAATAGCTACGTCGTATCTGCGCCACAGGAACAAGAGGCACTGAAAGTTATAAAAGAGACCTGCAAACGAAAAAATTCCATCCTTTTTCAAGTTGGACAGGATTTCGTTTATGAAAAGACTCAAACAGGAGCATTTAACGAATTCAATGTCTATGGAATATTCGGTAGATATGAACATCTAACTGTCCAAATGCTTGGCGAACATCAGATAATAAATGCGACGACAGCATTAGGGGCAATTGAATGTCTTCGTTTTCACAAGATCAAGATACCATATATAAGTATCAAAGAAGGTATATCTAATGCAAAATTGAAGGCAAGAGTTGAGGTAGTGCAATATAACCCTATTATCATACTTGATGTTTCCCATAATTCTGCATCTGCAAAAGCTTTAAGCGAGACTATCAAGAAAACTTTTGGATACCAAAAGCTTATACTGATATTAGGAGTCTCATTGCATAAGGACGTGAAGGGCATGGGAAAGTATCTTTGCCCAATAGCGGATAAGATCATCCTTACAAAAGTTGATAATCCACGTGCTATGAGCCCAGAAGCGATCAGAGATGAGTTAAAGGACCTATATGATGACTTTATAATTGCTGATAATGCACAATCAGCGATCCAAATTGCCAGATCAATAGCAACTCCGTTAGATTTGATCTGTATAACCGGGTCATTTTATCTAGCAGGGGAGGCTATGAAAGCCTTAAATATCGGTGTTTATGACGATTTTGATATGCATTTAGCAGAGCCATATTTTTCAAGATCATCTGAAGGGGAGTAATACAGATGAGATACAGCGAACGTGCAAGAATGGCTATTCGCTATGCGACACAAGAAGCAGTAAGGCTTAAACACGATCACGTCAGCACTGGTCATCTTCTTTTGGGATTGATCCGACAAGGCGAAGGAACCGCTATTGATATACTTAAAGACAGATCAATTAATATTGATGATATGAGATCAGAGCTTGAAAGTGTAATGGAAGTTAGAAATCGCAGGCAACAGACGAGCATCGGAAAGTTGCAGTTGGGAGATAAAGCGAAAGAGGTCCTAAAATTAGCGGAGGAAGAAAGCGCAACAATAGGTCATAGATATTTGGGAACTGAACATATCTTGCTTGGACTTATCCTTGAAAAAGAGGGTGTTGCAGCAAAGATACTAGAAAAATATGGCGTTGATCTTTACCAAATAAAATCTATTGTCCAAACTATGCAAACTCAGGAAGAAAAACCGATACAAAATATAACCTTTCGTAACAACGGTATGAGCATTTCGAATTATGATCAAAATTTGTACGATACGAATATTTCAAAAGAAGTGCTAAACTTGAAGGAAGCAAGCAGATTTTTGGATATTTCCGAAGAAGAGATGGAAGAATTGTTATCTAGCGAAGATATTCCTGCACGAAAGATTAACGGAAAATGGCGATTTAGTAAGTCTGCTTTGGTTAAATGGCTAAGCGAAGGAAAATCAAGAAATTATTAACTATATTCCAGCAATGATTAAAATTAAACTTATCTTATCAATACTTCTATTCTTATTTATTTTTCTTTCCAAAATTTCCCTTGCTGAAACCGAAATGCAAATAAAGACCGTATTTAATGGTTATCACAAACGAGGACATTGGCTTCCACTGCGGATCACAGTTGATAATCAAGGTAAGAGTCTTATCGGCAATCTGTCCGTAGAATCTCATAAAAAGGAACAAACTTATATAACTCCTATATCAATAATCGGCGAACTCATATGGGAAAGATCTATTTATATTTATCCTGGTGATGGTGAACAAAATGTCAAGATCAAGCTAATAGACGATAATAACAAGCTAATTTTGGAAAAAGAGGCACGTTTTAACTTTATTTCAGAGGATAATAGATTTGTCGCGGTCATAGATCAGGATGGAGATATCATAAAGACAGATCAATCTCAAAAAATCTATGTCGTCAATGCGAAAATTGATGAACTTCCAGATAGCTGGATCGGTTATGATCCCATTGATGCGATCATTTTAGGCAGTTTTTCTCCGAATTCTATGTCTGAAAACCAAAAACAGGCTTTGATTGATTGGTTATACGATGGAGGAATCCTGATTATGTCAGGTGGGACAGATTCTCAAAACCTTATGGGATCATTTATTGAACGATTTTTGCCAGTCAAGATCAAAGGCACAAAAATTGTCCGATCTATACCTTCAATAGAAAAACGTTTCAGTTATGGCTTGCCGAATATTCCTGTTGTTGTCGCCCTATCTGAACCCGTAATTGATGGTAGAATTATTATCGCCGAAGATGATGGTTTACCTATCGTGTCAGAAAGGAACATAGGCAATGGCAAAATTGTGTTTCTCGCCTATGATTTCGCTGATCCGATATTCAACTTATGGGAAGGAAATAATGAGCTTTGGTCTTTAATCATTAGCCTAAAAAACAAGTTAGCCAAACCTAAATACGAGAGTATCTCACGATTTATCTCTGAAAATAGTAAGGTTGCCCAGCCTTCATATGAAATTCTTGGTTTATTTCTAATCTCATATTTGCTTTGCATTTCGGTAGTTTTGCATATTTTTCTAAAAAGAAATAGCGGTAAAATATTACTATTCATTAGTTTGACGGTCATTATATTTTCCGTCTTCGCTTATGGATTTAATCATATAGTAATTGGAAGATCATTAACACTGATTGACTATTCAGTTGTCAGTATCTATAAAGATATCGGACGTGCTAGAATAATAAGCTTTTTCAGCCTGTTTTCGCCAAATATGGCTGAATTCAAACTAAATTTTAATAATGCAAACACGGTTTTTATAGAAAGTCCTGTGCTTAAAGGTGAGGATTTAATAACTGGCTTGGTGTTCCTTCAAGATGATATTTCTCAGATGGCTGTTAAAGACCTAAAAGTATTTAGAAATCGTTTATTTTATGCAAGATCATACATTGATCTCAAAGATAATATTTTGATCAAAGAACTTAATGACAATAAGGTTGAGGTTATAAATAATATGTCATTTGATATTTTAGATTGCTGTTTATTTTTAGGTAAACGTTATGTTAAAATAGGGGCAGTTTCCCCTGATAGCCATAATATATTTTCAGTAGATCAAAATTTTTTTGGGAATGTATTTGATAACTATTCAGTTGATGATGAGAAGAGATCAAAATTCATTAGTTTAGTGAGATCAAGCTTATTACCTGATAATTCTGACAAGGTTTTTATTGGTTGGATTGATGGCTCTGCTTTGCAGAAATTTGCCAAAATGGACATAGATAAAGGCTATAAGCCTTATGGTAATTGTTTAATAATAGAGGTTTTATAGATGAACGGACAAACAGGAGTGATTTTTGATATAAAACGTTTTGCGGTGCACGACGGTCCTGGCATAAGGACGACTGTTTTTTTCAAGGGCTGTCCGCTCAGATGTATGTGGTGTCATAACCCAGAATCATTGAGCATTAAAAGACAGATCGTCTTTTTTGAAAATAAATGTATTGGTTGTGGTGAATGTTTTAAAAGATGCAAGAATGGTGCGGTTGTGGCAACTCCCGAAGGACGAAGATATTACAGGGATAAATGCACGCTTTGTGGGACTTGCGTCGAATATTGTTATGCAGAGGCAACTGTTATGCAAGGCAAAATCGCAACGGTTGAAGAGGTTGTTGAAGAGGTTAAAAAGGACATACCATTTTACGAGAATTCAAACGGTGGAGTAACTTTATCTGGCGGTGAACCTACTATGCAACCAGAATTTTGCATCGCTGTCCTTGCTGAATGCAAAAAGGCAAAATTACATACCGCTCTGGATACATCTGGATTTGTAAAAACAGAAATTTTAACAGAGATTCTGAAATATGTTGACCTTGTCCTTTATGATATTAAACATACCAGTCCCGAAAGACATAAAGAGTATACCGGTGTGTCAAATGAATTAATACTGCATAACCTTGAATATATTAATGATTTGGAGATTCCGATAGAGATACGAATCCCTACAATACCAAATATAAATGACTCAGAAGAGAATTTTTCTGATATTGCCAAAATCGTTAATAAACTTAGTAGTATTCAAAGAGTAAGACTTTTGCCATATCATAGGCTAGGTGAAGGCAAGTATGAGCGTCTAGAAATTGAGTATAAACTGAAAGGATTGGAACCTCCTAATAAAGCGAAGATGGAGGAGTTAGTCAATATGTTGAAATCTAAGATTAAAAGGGATATCCCTGTTTCAGCAAGCTGAATATTCACGAAAGGAAAAAATAATGCCTGTTGTTACAGACAGAAATCAGACATTAGAAATTATCCAAAGATTAAGAGAAGCTAATGTTGTTATGCCTGTTTTTGGATATGATAGCATTATGAATTTAGAGGCTTTATTGTTTGCGGTTAAGGAATTTGCTGATGAATACTGTATAAAACATCCAGTTGTTGCCCCAACAATCACTTTTGGATATGAGGAGATGCAACAAGCAAAAAGGGTATTGAAACACGGCACAAAAGAAGAAGGATTGAGGCTTTGTCTTTCAGCTATGGATATTCTCTGTGGGACAAAAGGTGCGACCTATTATGATGTCATTGTCCTGCCACATCATGATCACGGAGACCCAATAAAGGAAGAATGGCTTTGGGAAAAATATAAGGATAAATTCTCTACTATAATGGTTGATGGCTCGCTTGACAACAGGACTCTTGAAGAGAACATAGAGATAACAAGAAGGATGGTAGAGAAATACAGTAAACACTTGGTTATAGAATCTGCATTGCAAAGACCAGCAGTTGAAGGGCATCACGAGGCGACTGCTCTGACAAGCGACAACAAAGCATACGCTGAGTCTGCGAAGTCATTTATAGACAAAACTGGCACTGACCTTATAGTTGTTGAACTAGGATCGAAACAACAGGCGCTTGGCTGGGCGGACTATGACCGGGATCGTGCAAAGGCTGTAACTGATCTTCTAGGAGAGGCAAAAATAGTGCTTCATGGCGGGTCAAGCATTCCTCCTGCACAGTTAGCAACATTGGCTTATGATGGCGTGATCAGATTTAATATATGGACAAGGGTCGGACGTGAAGGCGCTATTGCAGCGGCAGAAGCTATCTTAAAGGATATAGATATAATCAGAAAAGGCGATCCTGAGCAGAAATATTCCACAAGATATAGAGATGCACACTTTGACGCACAGGTTAGGGCTTGGAAAGAAGTCCTGAAAAATCTTGGCTACGAAAGATTGGCAGGACATTGATAAAATTCTATGCATTGATGCATCGCAATACTATTAACGTTATATCATCATACTGCTTTGATTCTCCGACGAATTTTTGAACGTCATTCAGGATATATTGTATCATATCGTTTGCACTGAGGTCTGATGGAGCGTTACGGATTAATTCGTTAAACCTATCAGAGCCATAGACCTCTTCTGCTTCATTCATCGCATCTGTCAATCCGTCAGTATAGAAGATCAGATAATCGCCCGAGTGAAGGTCTATAATTTTCTCCTCATAAGTTGTATCAGCGAGAATGCCTAATGGGAGTCCGCCCAATTCTATTCCTTTGACTGTTCCATTACGTTTTATTATTGGGTATGCCTGTCCCGCATTGGAATAGTGAAGTTGTTTTGTCTTTGGGTTTAATATACCTAAATTCAACGCGGTAAACATAGACTCTTGGAGTAAAGGGAGCAAACCGTTATTCAATCTTGATAGAATTTTATTGGGCTTTGTTTCAATCTTTGCAATTTCGTGTAACATACCATAAGCCATAACTGCGTTCATTGCCCCTCGCAATCCTTTGCCTGATACATCCACTAGCACTAATCCGATCAATTCATTGTCCAATACAAAATAGTCGTAAAAATCTCCGCCAACCTCATAAGCTGGAATTGATATCCCTGCTAATTCAAACTGATCAATTCGTGGTGCATTTTTGGGCAATAAGCTATCCTGGATCCTTCGTGCTTCATTCAATTCTTTTCTAACCCTTTGGGTTTCATATTCTTCCTTTTTCCGCAATTCCTCACGTAAAAAAGCTGAATTTCTCCTTTGAGCGATCAATCTTGAAGTTAAAACTATAAAAGCAATCACAATTATTATACTTATAACTATCGGCAGATATACCTTAGGCTGAGTCCAAAAATACGGTGCAATGCTGAATCTGACAAAGGCAGGAGGATTAGAATAATGCGAATTCACATAAAGAGCCTTTACCATAAAGATATAATTTCCGGGTTTTAATCCTCTATACTCTATAAATCTGTTTGGCGATGGTTGACTCCAATCAGCATTAAGTCCTTTCAATTTGCATGTATATAAAATATTTCCTTTCCTGACACTAAAGCCCTGATATTCAAAGGTTAAATTACGAGCCCTTGCAGGAAGACGCAGTTCTTTCCCAAAATCTGTATATGTCTCTTTTGCGATTATACGTCTTAATTTTACTCTCGGAGGTATATTTGATGAAAGTGCATATCTTGTGATCCCGCCATCCGTAGCAAACCATAAGTTCCCATTTTTATCTTCGGAGATAGCCCTGACGTTGTTGTGAACAAGTCCATCTTTTGTTGTGATCATCTGAAAGCTCTCGCCATTATAGAAAGCCACTCCTCCGCCCCAAGTGGCAAACCATAAATTTCCCCATCTATCCTCCCGAATATCAGTTATGTCATTGATAAGCAATCCATTTTCAGTTGTATAGACTATAAACTGCTTTCTATCATATTTAACTGCCCCGTCACTTGTCGCAAACCAAATATTGCTCATACTGTCTAGGACAGACCTTCTAACTGTAACATTGTTGAAAGGAGAGACAATGAAATCACTTTGAAATATAAGAGAATTTTTCAATTTATCATGTCTGATGACCATTTGCGGATAGATGAATAATATATCGCCTGATGAATCTTGATGAATTGCTAATGGAGAATCTGTGATATTGCCAAGCGAAAATTTCTGAAATGATCTTCCGTTGTATTTGAAGATCGCCTTTTCGCCTACAACCCAAATATTTCTTTGATTATCCTCGTATATCCTTCTGATGTTATTATCATCCAAACCATCGGGATCAGAGAACGTTTTAGTATGTGTACCATCAAATCTTCGTAGACCAGTCCTACCAATAGAAAACCATATATTCCCTTGACTATCCAGATGAATTTCGGCAGTTCTCTGCCGAAAATCACCAGAAATTGGCTGATTTGACTTAATATCTTCCAAGATCGGTTTAAATCCATTTTCCGTCAGAGATTGCAAACCATTTTCTCCGCATCTTATCAATGATTCCCCATCAGTGAACAATAAACGATCTGATCTATCAACTGCTAGTGTGCGACCAACTTCTCTGCCTCCCATAAACCAGCCTATCGGTATTGGTTTATTGATACCTGTTTTGTAATACTGGAATCTCCCATCTTTGTATTGAAATATTTGGTTCGTATCAAAGCCGACAAACCATACTGTCCCCTTTTTGCCTTTTACGATATTCATAGCAATGTTTCTATCTATGGGAAGCGATATGTTAGTCCCTATAATATCTTTTACTGTGAAATATCGCATTTTCTCCCCATCATATCTGGCAATACCACCTCTGACACTAAACCAGACTCCACATTGATCATCCTCTTGCATATAATAGACACTGTTACTGCCTAATATCTCCCTCATAGTAAAATTCTCGATAACAGAGGGAGAAGGATCAAATAGTGTTACACCGTTATTATGCCCAAACCATAGTTTTCCGTCCATTGATTCAAAAACTATTGATACAGTATCACTACCTAAACCATCATCTACTGTAAATGATTGAAACGTTTTTCCATTAAATCTATATGCTCCATCCGTCCCACTGAACCAAAGGTTGCCATTCGTGTCTTTTGATATAATCTGACCTGGGAAGAACAAAGGTAGATCATCTTGATAACTGGTTATTTTCCATTTAATTTCTGACCAATTGGAAGGTATAAGAAAATGACGGAAATTTTTGCCATTCCAAAGGCTGATGAATCCTCTATTATTGAACCATAGTTGTCCTTTGTTATCCTTAAAAATGGAATCAACGGATATTTCTGCTATTTTATGCCTATATTGGAAGCCTTTGCCTTCGGTTACCCATTCGTTTTCCGAACGTCTAAATGATCTTATATCTGTCATAACTTGATACAGGGGCTTTCTATTTGATCCCAATATTTCTTTCCAAGTGATGATGATCTCGCCGAATTCCAATTTTGCATTGATGCCAGACGAGTTTGGGTCTTTACAATCAACATTCTCAAATTTATTGCCATCATATTTCATTAAAACATTGCGTCCTGCAAACCATATATTCCCAAAATTATCCTCTGTAATTACACGGATACTTGAATTTGGAGAAAGCCCGAGGACATCCGCAGTGAAGAAATGAAGTTGTTCGCCGTCATATAAAATAACAAACGGAGATCCACGTTGTTCGGTCCTTCTTTGATCGCGAGGACCCATTCTGGGACCGCCTGCTATCCATATATAGCCGTTTAGGCTTTTAAAAATTGTATAAATTCTCGCTTCTGTGCCTCCCTGTTCTATTACAAATCTGCTGAACTTATCGTTGTTAATACGGTAAATACGTTTTCCATTATATTTCATCAATCCGTATTTGTTTACAAACCATATACTGCCATTATCATCTTTCAATATAGCATCCGAAATTCCACCTATTAAGCCATCATTTTCGGTCATCTTCCGGAAAGATTTACCGTCATATTTAAAAACAATGCCCTCTTCACGGAAACTAGGAGGACGTTGGGAATCTGGTCTACGCATCATCATAAACCAAAGCCCACCTTGTCCATCTTCCAAGATTTTGGTAATACGCCCATTCAATAGACCACTTTGTCTGGTAAATGAATGGAAATTTTCGCCATCGTAAAGGCTTACTCCGCCGTTTCTTGTGCCAAACCAGAGATTTCCCAGACTGTCCTGTTGAATTGCGGTTATATCTGGTCCAACTAATCCATCAGCAACTGTAAAAGTTTTCCATTGCCCGGCATGGACATTTGTATTGATCAGGACGATTGTAATTAATACTATTAATAGCCATTTTTTCATACTTCACCTCAATCTTCACTTTGAGGTAAGAAGATGACAGGTATAAATCCGATTAAATAACATCATCAATTTTGACGAAAAAATATGAAAAAAGTTCATAAATTGATCGGATATTTTCCATATTCCTGCACAGCTTCCGACAACGCTAACACATTTTCAGGCTTAAGATACCCTGCAAGGCTGTTGCCACTGGTAACGATATAGCCCCCGCCAGGAGCGACGTTCTTTATGAGCGATCGGACTTCCGCTTTTACCTGTTCAGGTGTCCCTTCGCCAAGAATATTAAGGTCTACATTTCCCAACAAACATATACAATTGCCGTATCTTTTCTTCACTTCATAAATATCCATAGCGCCTTTTTCTATTGGGTGCAGACCGCTGATTCCAAGGTCTATAAGATCGTCAAGAAAAGCTGATATATTTCCGTCTGTGTGAATAACCCATGGAATATTGATTTTTTCTGCTATACGTTTATAATACGGAAGCACTAATTCCCTAAAAATCTTTGGAGAGAAAAATGTCCCACTCTTAAAAGCCATATCATCGGTAGACACATAGACATCAAAGCCCATCTTACAGACACGCTCGGCAACAGTTATTGACCAGTTGCAATAGATGTCAAGCACCTTTTCGACGAAGCTACGATTTTCGAACAGTGAAACACTAAAATTTTCCATTCCCATACTTAAAATAGTGGGAAAAATGCCGATGCGTGTTACAAACCAACAGCAATAATCATCTTTCTGTTCAACAAAGGTCTTTGCCTCTGTGTAAAGGTCATCATCATTGGGATCGGGCAATTTTATCTTCTGTATATCAGACTCGTTATGAATCATTCCATCTCCATAGAACAATCGTCCGTCTTTTCCAGCCATCTTGTGGGCATAGACTGGCGCCCTGAGTATATAAGCTATGTTGTCCAGTTTAAGAAATGATGCGATCTCTTTTGATTCTTGGGCATTATAGACATTTGCTTCAAGATTAAAGCCTTGATTTTCTGATCCACCTTGTCCTATAAGTTTCTTTGTTAATGAGCGATCAACAAGCATTTCACAATAAGGGACTCTGTCAGGTTCTTTCCTATCTAACGCGGTTAAAACTCTTTCTCTTGATGTCATATAAATTCACTCCTATTGAAAAACGTTGAGGAAATTTTTTCTTTAACCTTTATATGGACACCGAGTCATTGACAATAATTCGGCTGTTTGCATTCTAGCAAATCCATCTTATAAAATCAATGATTTTACCTAAGGATCAATTCAAATTAATTTTCCTGACGAACAAAATTTCCAGAATAAAGTGTCAGATTTCTGATCTATCTTAACAAATATTCGTCACTGGTAGGATATAACTATATAATTTTAAATATTGAAAAGCCTTACGTTTTGTGAGTTTCTGTGTTAAAAATGAATTAGCAATATATTTGGTATATTTATTGCTAATCTATTTTCTGGGAACAAATTTTATTGACTAAAAAAGGACGGGAATTTGTTATGGGAAGAGCTTGTTTAGCATTGATTTTTTTCGGTTTTGTTTTTATATATTCGTCTTTCGCGTGTGTTGATCCTCTTGATCGCTTTGCATCTGAGGTTGTCCTTAATAAACCAAATATAAACCATAATCTTAAACCAATAGAAGATGCAAAAAATGTCGTTATAGAAGACGGGGTCATAGTTTATCGCTCACATTTTGATAATCAAGTTGCGGTTATACTGTCATATATTAATGCGGACCTTGGTGAAGGGAATATGCTTAAAGGTTTGAGTGTTAGAATACAAATACCAACTAAAACAATAACCATTCCGCACATTGCATCAGGAATATTTGTGGATTATACAAGCTTGAATCAGATTGACGAGCAGTTGATAAGATCACTGGGTTATGATGTCATGGTAGAAAGGACAGAGCATCAGATCAATCTTTATATGAAAAAGGGCGATGTAAAGGGCAACGTAATCTTTAATATGTCGCAATTTCTTAAAGCTGGTGAAAGTAGATTAGCTATTAGCCTTGTAGTTGCAAACGCAAAATCTTTAACAGACGAGATCAGATCAGAGCTTACACAAATAGTTAAATCTCTAAAATTAGACGAGAAAGTTTTGAAGGAGCTTGAAATTAACTTATACAAGTATGATGAGAGTAACTTAGTTGAGGCAATAAATATAAACAGAAATGAGTTTGACTTTAAATCTGCTATGAAGGCTGAGTTAACTTGGCTTGTGTCTAATAATATAATAAATGGTTTGGGAGATGATGATATTAGGTCAATATCCGAATTATCAGAAGTTGGCATTTCAGGTTGGAATTCAAGAATAATTTACACAAAGGGTAAGTGGTTACCATTTTATGAAAGCGGATATGGGATGCTCCGAGATGGAGGTGAAGGATGCGGTGCTTTTGAACCTTCAAAGCTTCCGGAAGGAGATCTGAGTTTTTCAAGTATGGTCGCCAATTTGGACAACAAAGTTATAACTAAATGGGGAGAGATCAAATCTCGTCTTTCGCATTGAAAGTAATAAGAATATATTTATAGAAAAGGAGAAAAGAAATGAGACGTTTCAATGGTATACTTACTATATTTACATTGACAATCTTTTTTGTCATCGTGACGTTCTTTTCATTATGGTCACATTGATAGATTTTAAGCAGATGTGATAATAAATAGGGGATAGGGCATACCCTATCCCCTATTCTGATCATTCAACTCTTTTTAACATTGCCCAACATGTAGCAAGTTTATCTTTTGAATTTACTGCTTCTCCTGCTAATCCTTTGGACATCATAACTTGATTTATTTCCTTATCACTTAAAGCCCTATTATAAATAGCAGCCTCATCGATAATGCCATTGAAGTATCCATCAGAAGCTCCGCCCAAAGTTGTTGCCATACCTCCACTTTGAATAGCTCCTGGAAAAGCTATTTCTTTTTCCTTTTTTCCGTCAAGATATAATAATAATTTGGTTTTAGCGACAACACCTGCTATATGATGCCATTCCTCTTTTGGAGGAGAAACCCCAAATCCATTATCACCAACCCAACCGGGACAAACGATGAATTCTAATTGAGCTCCTGCATTTCTATTGTCCCATCTTAATGCCCATGCATTTACATCTCTTTGTGCAACAATAGAGCCACAACATATCCCACCGCTGTCGCCTTTAACTAGGACCCATACGCATACAGTCATTTCCTCTTTTCCATTGAAAGCCAAGGCATCTGTCCCGGGTATATCCACCTTATCGCTTTGTCCATTAAATAGCAATGCCTCTGCATATTTACCTGCAACAGATTTGGCGCCCTTTATAGTTCCATCATTTTTGCCTACGACATCTTTAACCTTGTCACCGCTAATAGTGCCTTTGTCAAGTGGCCAATAGGCAACTAAGCCATCCTTGACCATCTGAGCAAATGTCAAGTTTGTGCACAAAAGTATTATTACGCAAGCAATTATAGGAAGACATTTTATATCTTTTCTCATTGTTAAAACTCCTTTCATCCAATATCTATTTATTTAAATATGACTAATATTTAGACAAAAGACCATTTCAATTGATTTTCATCTGTGAACGAAAAAATTCGTTAATAACAATCGCTTGAAAAGGTATAAAAAACTACCATTACTTGCCTTAAATGTTATAGATTTTTCATTACTTCTTCAAATTTCCCCATGTTGTCGTCAATTTGCCGGATCGCTCAATAGACGTAGTTCCACTTGGAATACCATCCCCTTCAGCGGAGATAGAAATGAAATGTATTGGAAAACCACTTCTGCTTACACCAAGTCCGATCTGCCCTTTATCAAAGGAATTATCCGTTACAGATACAAGTAACTTGTCATCAAGATAAGCATCAATAGCATTGCCTTTTAACTTAATAGTCACAGTATATACTTTATCCGCATCGACGGGATTGGCAGTGTATTTCAGATGTGAATATACCCCCTTTGTTATCTTGCCTATTGTTAGATAACCATCGCGTTGAAGGCGAGTAGCATAACCATTATCGTTATCTACCATTCGGTATAATAGCAAGGCATCATTAGGACCGGATGATTTTGCGTCATGTTTCGCTTTCATCTTGACCGTCCCATCGACAATGACCCATTTTGATTGATAGATAGTTCGAAATGCATTACTATCTTTTGCCACTTCTTGACCAGCGATCTGTGTTTGAGAATACATCCCATTTGCAATAACCCATGTTCCCGATATGACTTTCCAATCTTTGGCACTGTTATTTTCGCCAATAACTCTCGGATCGGAGAAATCATAATCAAAAGCATATATCGATACCGTTAGAACTAAACATAGTAAAATTGAAGAAGTTAATCCAAATTTCATAGGAACCTCCTTATGTATAGTGACTTTGATAAAAAGTCAACAGCTTATACTGTCTATGTTAATGACATACTGACGGACTTTGACTTTGTTTTTGAATTAATCAAGTCCTAGAACTTTTTTAGCATTTCCCTCTGCGATAGCATAGCACATTTCGGGGGATATATCAAGACTTTTAAGCCATTCAATTTGTGGAATCGGCTGATCGTGTCCCATATAATCCGATCCGAAGAGCAGTTTTTTCCAGTGCCTTTGAACGAAACCAATAGTAAACTCAGGATCACGTGTTAATCCGTTATATCCGGAGCCTGCTGATATATCAGCATACAGGTTATCATACTCACTTAAAAGCCTATCTAATGCACCATTTGGCTTAATTTTATCTGAGGGATACCCTCCTCTGGGATCATCTCCTGATATTGCCGACCAAAACCCTGGTCCATGACCACACCACTTGACGTTTTTAAATTCCTTCAAACACGCCTCTAACCTTGGCAGACCTACTTCATCATAGCAATAGTTTGTGTTTATCTCAAAATCTATCGGTAACCCATATTCATCACATTTGGCATAGATGGCTTTATTTCTCGGATCGTCAAATGCAAGTGAGTTAATGTGTTCGCCTAAACCTTTACAACCATATACTTTGACAAATATATCAATTAACGATAAATAATTCGGCATTCTCGGGTCAACACACATAAAAGCTATAAGCCTTTCAGGATACATGTCCCTAGCCTCAATCGCCTGTTCGGTCAGAAAATAACCATTAGCCCCTTCTGGGCTTTCAAGCGGTAGCAAAACGCTTATCCTGATCCCTTCTCTGTTCATTCTCTCTATAAGCTGATGGACAGATAATCCTATCTTATTCGGATATGAAGCCCTATATAAGTTTCCTATATGGACGTGAAAATCTATCATTACAACCTCCTTTTTGAGCATAAAATTTTAGATATACTAACTAGTTATCTCTTGCGGATATATAAATCGCCGACCCCAGTATAGACGTAATTATCTTTAATATAATCTTGAGTTTTTTGCGGCAAAGCCTTCATGTCACCATCATAGATCACTATTTTTGTATTTCTCTCTTCTGCACTATTAATCAGATCATCAGTTTTTTCTTTTTCACTGAGCATTGCTCTCATCTCACCGTGAAGAAAAAAATAATAATAAGCATGGGGTCTCAAAAATCCAAATCCCTGCCACCCATCAAGGACAGCATCATCGGGAGTCGTATTTTCCATAATGTATCTTATACTTGTCATCTGTCCATCATTCCTTTGAGAAAATTGTGTTACCATCTGATCAATCGGATGAGCAGTCATACCAACTGCTATAAGCATATATGCGTATTTTGTTTTTCTCAGAAAGAAAAAAGCAATGGCTGAGACTAAAAATGGCATCCACAAAATAATGTAGATCGTATTTGCTTTTAACCTTGCAAACTTTAAGTAAGATGTAAGGTTAGGCATAGAAGGCTTTGCGAATCGCATAACGAATATTAATCCAACAGTAATGGCAGAAAATATAATTATCCCAAAAGCTATAGTAAATATCCTGCGAGAACGTAGATCAGAGATGAGTTTAGAGATGCTAAATTCAAAGCATTGTTTGAGCATAAAAGCGGAATACATAGCTAATAAAGGCAAAAATAACTGATAATATTGACGATAAGGCACTGGCATTATACGAAGCCCAATGATAACTGAAATCGTGCAAAATATGGGGATATAAATACCTTTATCTACAAACTCCCGTTTATACATCCAGACGATATTCAATAATAATCCAGAAAGCCCCAAAATTGGCAGAAATGGGTTTTGCCTTAATAACTGTTGTATATAACCTTTTGGAGAAAATCTTACTTTCCATTGCGAGTTTAATATAAAGTTACAATGAATAAATTCCCGTAATCCTTGATTGATCAAAAAATAAAGACAGGTTAAACCAATTGGGATAGCCATTCCCCCGAGAAATATTGACGAAAATTTCAAATTTTGCTTCCAAGATATGTTTATACGGCGATCAAGAAAGGGATATATCAATGCAATAAATATTCCTGGCAACCCGAAGATGCTTTTTTGTGTGAACATAATAGCAGTTCCCATCGCAATACCTGAAAGCAGATGCCATTTCAGATATATCTTCTCTTGAATACCTTTGATCATAAATATCATTGAAGCTAACCAAAATATTACAGAGCCAAGATCGGGTCTTATTTCAAGAGTTTTTTCAAGGAACATCAATGTATAGCTGATGAAAAGCACTGAGAATAGCCCCGTATCAGTATCATACAGATTCTTAGCTAAAATGAAGGTTAAACACAAGATAACAGCAGTAAATACAAGCATTAAACTGCGCGCAATAAATAATATTTTAACGTCTTCGCCAACTATGTAATAGAGAATCGTCAGAATGAAATGGATAAATGGAGTATGATGATCAAAATAGTCTCGGTATGGGACTTCTTTATAATAAATCTGTCTTGCACTGTGGAGATGTTGGAATTCGTCGGGATCAAAATATCTTATTTGAAGAAGTGGGACCCTTAAAAATAACGCGAAAAGTATAAAAATTATTATGACTATACGATACGGTTTTAATATGCCTTTTATATTGTTCATTTACAAATAGGTAATGATAACTTGATTTATATAGAAGATCTATATACTTACTGATCTTCAGAATCTTTAAAAAATTGCTAAAAGTGTTAAGTTATAAATTTCAATAAAATATTTTGCCATAATCCGAACTGCACCGCAAGAGGAAAATTCTTGATCACACTGATTTCACCGTCAGTTTTTTCTGATTTATTGCAGAATCCCCATTGCTTTTTCTAATGCTCTACGTGCGATCTTGTAATCATAAAAGGCTCTGACGCGGTTAGTCAAAGCACGTGCATACCTGGATTGAATGTCAAGAAGCTCTATCAATGTAGCGTCTTTTAAGTCATATCTACCTTGCGTTACATCTAAACTCATCTTTGCATCCTCAACTTGGACAGCAGCTATTTCCAAAGATTTTTTCGCTCTCTCGAAATCAAGATATGCCTGACGAATTTCTAATGCTATGCTTTGTTCAAGCTCAATCCTATTTTCTTCAATTTTTTCCAATGCAAGCTCTGCTTTTTGGACTACCCTTTTTGAACGTCCCGCATCATACAAAGGATAAGTTATTCTCGCCATCACATCCCAGGTCCTATATTTGTTGATCTTCTCTCTTTCTCTGATATAATCAGACAAAGCAATGCTATAATGTGTATCAGCATATAGCTTGGGAAATCTCTCCAACTTTGCAAGTTCAGCAGCAAGCTCTAGGATTGTCTTATTTGCATTCAGTTCCATCAACTCTGGTCTTGATTTCATTGATTGGCTTTTCATATCGTCAACTAAAATCTGTTCTGTTTCAATAAGCCCTGTTTTAACATACACTTCATAATCAGGATCATCCACGACTTGTATTTGCGTTTCAGGGTCTAGTCCTAAAATAACAGCGAGATTGGCTCTTGCTATATTAAGGCTATTTAGATCATTGATCAACGTCAATTCATTGTTTGCCTGTTGAACTCTGGCAGTTGCAAGGTCTGCCTCTATTGACAACCCTTTTTCAACGAATGCCTGCACCTTTTCCACGTTATGTTTTGATATTTCTAATAATTGTTCATCAACTGCTATTATTTTCTCCGCTTCAAGCAAACTATAATAAGCCCTGATGACATTGAAAATCAATGACTGTGCTGTCCTTTGATAACGACTGTATTCTGCTTGTTTCCTTGCTTCTGCTTGTTTAAGATTGCTTTTACGTTGTCCGTGATCCCAGATCAAATAACTTGCATCAAGAGAGGAATAATAGTTTTCCTTTTCCCACCCGAAATCTATCCTATCAGAAAACAGATACCTACCACTGAGACCTACTTCTGGATAATAACTGCTTTTGGCGTCTTGTATGCTCATTTCTTGTTCAGTCAAATTGATATTTGCAACTTTCATAATGGGAGATTCTTTTAATGCAATATTGATACATTGCTTTAATGTTAGAGGTTTTGAGAGGTCTATGGAGGGCTTGTTGATCTCAGATGACTTTTTATCTGTGTCCTTTTTTACTTTTTGATACTCACTTTTCCTTTCGCCAAATGAGATATAAGGCAAATCGATGGTATAGCATTCCAAAGAGAAGCAAATCATCGTCATTATAAAAGAGACTATGCACATTTTCTTTGTCATCATACTTAATCTCCAAAATTTCCAGTTAGATTTTCAATTACTCTAATTATTGCCTTTTTGAGGTTAACCATTTTAGTTGTGAGTTGCTATCTAATTCGTTCGTCTGATTCTATTAAGCCATCGCGAAGTCTGATAATCCGCTTTGCGTATGCGGCTATGTCATTTTCGTGTGTTACCATTAAGATAGTGTTTCCGTTTTCATTTAATTGAGTGAAAACTCCCATTATCTCTTCACTGGACTTTGTGTCAAGATTCCCTGTCGGTTCATCTGCAAATATAATAGAAGGATTGTTGACAAGTGCTCTTGCGATAGCAACTCTCTGTTGCTGTCCACCGGACATCTCGCTTGGTTTATGATATATCCTATCTGCTAGACCAACCGTTTCCAAAGCCTCAATAGCCCTTTGCCGTCGTTCTCGTCTAGGGACCTTTGCATAGATCATTGGAAGTTCAACATTATGCAGAGCATTCGTTCTGGGAAGCAAGTTATACGCTTGAAAAATAAACCCGATCTTTTGATTTCTAATCGTAGCGAGCCTGTTTTCAGATAATTTCGCCACTTCTTCACCATCAAGTTTATATGATCCGCTCGTTGGTCGGGATAGACAACCTAAAATATCCATAAGCGAAGATTTACCTGATCCAGAAGGACCCATAATCGCCACAAAGTCGCCTCTTTCTACCTGAAGGTCTATTCCCCGTAGAGCATGGACCTCGATACCACCCATTTGATAAACTTTCCTTAGATTTTGAGCTTCAATTAACATTTTTGTCCTTTCATCCATCTACGCTTCGCGCCTGATCGCCTCAATAGGACTTAAAAGAGAAGCCTTTCGCGCGGGATAAAGCCCAAAAAATATCCCAACAGATACCGCTACTGCAAAGGCTATAATTGCAGACACAGGCGAAAAAACAACAGGCCATTGCGTGTTTTCCCAAACAAATTCAGACATAAATTTCGCAACTATTCGTCCAAGATAGAATCCGAAGAATATGCCCAATATGCCGCCACCTAAACTGAGCGTAGCGGACTCAACAAGGAATTGAAATAAAATATCACGATTCTTTGCACCAATTGCCTTTCTAAGTCCGATCTCTTTTGTCCGTTCAGTGACGGAGATCAGCATTATATTCATTATGCCAATACCTGCGACAATGAGCGCTATACTAGCAATTCCACCGAGCATCAGCTTCATAACTAAACTTACGCGTTCAGCAGTTGCCAATTCTTCGGTAGCCATCCAGATTTCATATTGATTTCCTTCACCGGGATGCTGACGACTTAGGATATACTCAATGTCCATCGCCGCTTGATCTAAGTATTGGACATCTGTAACTAATGCACGAATGCGAGCAACTGCCTTTCTACCAGTTATACGCTGTTGAAAAGTAGTAAGCGGTATGATGATTGAATCATCCCATCCTTCTGTCGCACCAGTATCGCCTTTAGCCTGCATTATTCCGATTATTCTCAGGCTTATGTCAAAAGAATCACCCCAACGCTGTCTGAATCGTTGAGCACGTATCATTTGTCCGATCACATCTGATTCACCAAAAAGGTCATTAGCCAATTGCGAGCCGATCACCGCAACTAATGCCCCTTCTTCTATCTCTTTATCGCTAATGAAACGCCCAGTTGATACGAACCAATTATGTGATTGTTGATAACCAGCCGAAGCGCCTACAACTCGACAATTTTTTGAATTTCCACTGAAAGTAGCATTAACATCGCCAGATTCCACTTCTGCCACCGCTTGGACGACATAATTGGAGCCTTCCTCAATAGCAATAACATCTGAATATTCCAGGTCCTCTGCACGATTATAACGCCAACGATGTGACCTTACCGCCTCTCTTGCAGTCTGAGCGAGCGTTCCGCCTCTACTGCTTCTCGCCCATTGATTGCGATAGACTTCTATGATGTTTGTTCCGCCTGTCTGTTGAATCTCTGTCAACGTGAGTATCCTTGCACCATCACCGATCGCCACAACACTAACAACTGCGCCAATACCTATAACGATGCCCAATGTAGTGAGAAAGGCACGCATTGGATGTTTGCGTAAACCAGAAAATCCTATAATAAGACTATCCAGAAACGACATTTGTTTACTCCATTCTAAGAGATTCTATGGGTGCTAAGCGAGCCGCCCGAATAGCAGGATATAAACCGAAAAATATACCAATAATTCCAGAAAATAAAATTGATATTACCGCCCAGAATAAAGGCAGTTTTGAGGGCCAACTGATCGTCCTTGTGATAAAACTTGTAACTATCCAGGCAACACCAGAGCCAAAGAGAAATCCCACAAACAATCCAAGTAACCCGCCAAACGCACAAAGAAGCATCGCTTCTATTAGAAATTGAAGCATAATATCAACAGGTCTAGCGCCAATTGCCTTACGAAGCCCTATTTCCCTTGTCCGTTCTGCGACAGAAACAAGCATTATGTTCATAATCCCAATACCACCGATCATCAATGAAAACCCTGCAACGCCAGTTAACAATATTTTTATTATTTTATTGATCTTGAATATAAAGTCAAGCCCACTCGCAACATCACGAGTATCAAAAAATTCTTGATTTTTATGTCTTGATTTTAAAACAGCGGTAACTTCTTCAATCGCCTTAGGCACAAGTTGTATATCCTTTGCTTGGACAGCTATCTCGTTGACATAGTTGTTGCCGGTGAACCGTTGTTGAACTGTTGTCAGCGGAAGGAAAACATTATCATCTAAATTGAATCCATATCTTAGACTTCTTCCTCTGACTTCCATAACACCAACAACTGTGAATCTCTTGTTTTGAATGTTTATCTCCGCACCAATGGGGTCCTCATCTGGGAATAACTCATCAACAACACCTTGTCCTATGGCACACACAGAAGTTGCATTTTCGACATCCGCGTTCGTTATAAACCGTCCCTTCTGGACATCCCATTTCATAGCTTTCTTGAAATCAGGAGTTATACCTTGATACCCTGCATACATTTCCTTCATATTCAGCCCTGATCCTGCGGTAATTCTGACATCACGACGTTGTGTGATAGATGGCATAACATGCTTGACAGATGGACATAATTCTTCGATCGCTAATGCATCTTCAAAGACGAAGTTTTCCTTACTGTCATTGCGGACCCATCGGTTGTTTTTCATAATATACCCTGATCGCCTGAAACGGATCATCGTCGCCCCGCCGATCTTCTCTGAGTCTTCCATAATGATCGTTTTAGCACCGTCACCAATTGAGATCATACCAATAACAGCAGCGACACCTATCAAGATACCAAGCAATGTCAGAAGTGACCGCATTTTATGACTGAACAAAGCTTGAATTCCTGAGACGATGCTTTCCAAAAGGCTCATTTTTCTATCTCCGTCTTTGTTGGTTACCTTGTCTGGTTTGCTGACTGGACACTGGTTGTTCAACCTGAATGATAACCTTATCCCCTTCGCTTAACCCTTCTAAGATCTCAACATCCGATTCGTTCTGGTCGCCAATTTTGACAATTCTCTTAATGCCTTTCATATTGACATCTTTGACTGCTTCCTTGTCTTTTGGCATAAGCATAACATAGCTTTCTCGTTTTGAATCAACTTCAGCTGGAATATCTGTAATGGTCTTATTATTAATGGTAAGCTTAAAAGTTGCTTTTCCTGATCTTGGACCTCGTCTTGTGCTAGCGATAGTAACCTCAACGTTTTTCTCCTTGTTTTCTGAATTTATCTTGCTGATCTTGCCCTGTAATTTTGCCCCTCTTTCAGATTCAAGCTCCACTGGTTGATCAATTTTCATCTTGCTTATTTCTTTCTCCGGGACGGTTAAGAATGCAGTCGCAGATTGTTCAGTTTTGACAGCTTCAACGGGTAAAAGCAAAGAGTCTTTTCTCTCTAATACAATAATGTCAACATCTGCGGTCATACCTGGGCGCAATTCCTTTGGCGATCCAATGACAGCTATTATCACTTCAAAATATATGATATTATCACGTGCTTGCCCACTGGGCGAAATCTCTCTGACTTCTCCGCGATAGATTTTATTGGGATAGGCACGTGTCCTTATTTCAGCTTTTTGCCCAACAGCAAGTTTCTCCATATCAACTTCGTTTATAAAGGTTTTAACTACCATTTTTGACAGATCGACGATCTGCATTAGTGCAGGGCTTTGCGAAAATGCAGAACGACCTGATGTGACGATCTCACCTTCTTCTATTGCCAAATTGATAACTATACCTGACATTGGAGCGACAATTGTCGTCCAACCAAGACGTTCTTTTTGATTATTTAGATTGCTTTGAGCCCTTAACAAATTAGCCTTTGCACTCTCAATTGAAAGCTTACTTATATCCTTCTCATCATTTATGCTATCTTCAAGCTGTTTTAAACGTGTCTGAGCAATCTTCAATTGAGCCAAAGCTTGTTCCTCTTGTGCTGCACGTGTTTGCTTTATAAGTTTCAGATTTTGTTCTGCAAATTCAAGCGATGTTTTTCGCATCTGGACTGCCTGTTCTCTCATTGTGACCGTTTCTTTTTGTGAATTGATGGTCTCCTTTTGTGACAAAACCTTTTTCTGAGCCGATTCATAGCGAGAGCTTGCATTTGCATAAGATGCCTGCGCATCTTCAAGGGATTTCTTAGGGACATATTTCTTCTCGTATAAATCCTGTGTGCGTTTCAGTTCTGACAGTGCATTGTCAAGGTCTACTTTCGCAGCTGATTCCGCTTGTTCTAAGTCGCTTAATGTGATCTCAGCTTGTTTCAATGATATTTGAGCTTGGCGAAGGGCGATATTATCTTGTTCCAAGTTTCCTTTGATATTTTGAATCTCGGTCTCTTGTTGTGCGATCTGTTGCTGTGTTGTAGCTTTTGCCACATTATAGGCAGTTTGAGCTTGTGCGACTGAATCCCTCTGCTGTTGGAGATCGCTTTCTAGCTGTTTTTGTTTAATGGAGAGCGATCTCACTGCTTGTTCATATTGTGCCTGTGCCGCAGACACATTGGCTTCTGCCTGTTTCATCTCCTCTTTTATCTGTTCATCGTTTATTTTCAACAAGATTTGACCTTTTTCAACAAAGTCACCATCTTTTACATTAAGCTTTTTGATCTCTCCCTCAACGTTTGATTTTACATCCACAGTTAACAATGATTCCAAGTTCCCAGATGCATTGATCTTGATCACAAAGTCACCACGCCTTACAACTTCCGTTTTTATCGGTGCCACTTTATCATTTTTGTTTCGTGCAGTAGCTAGACCAACTACAAGACCAGCAACTAAAAGGAACACAACAACGCTAACAATAATGATTATCCGCTTCACGAACGGTAACCTCCTTCTATTTCCATAATCGCCTGACTTATATAGCGACGTATCCATTCATTTGTTTCTGCCGATCTCATCTGATTAAGTTTAGTGACCGCCTTTTTAGAACGTAGATTTCCCAACGCTATTATAGCCTGAGTTCGGACGGAATCGTTTTTATCGTCTAACAGCTTTATCAGGTGATCTTCGGCTTTTATATTGCCAAGAAGCCCCAAAGACATAGCAGCAGTTGCTCTTATGTCAGTTTCTTCATCGCTCAATGCATCAATAATTGCATCTATCGCCTTATCGTTTCCCAGATCAGCCAAAGCGGATACTGCAAAACGTCGGATAGTATTATCTTCACTTTTTACTGCATCAAGAATAATCTGCTCTGCAGATTCATCACCGATCTTCCCTAATGCCTGTAATATATAAGCTTGAACGTCCACAGATTTTATCCGAAGTCCAAAGATCAGACATTTTGTCAACAACCTTCGCCAAAAATTTTTGTTTTTCCCTTGAACCTTCTTTATATTTTCATTATTCATCGGTGAAATTATTTGCAAATGTTACAGTTGATATATAAACAGATGAATATTCAACTATATCAGATAAAAATTAATTAAGCAGAAAAATTATGAATTGGTCAAATTATGATAAATCTTATTTAAAACTTGCCTGAAAACGTTAAACTCATCTGGATCAATATCCTTTTGTATCTCAGAGGAAAGATTAACAAATATCTGCATCAGTTTTTCTTGTAAAGCTTTACCCTTGTTAGTAAGATAGATCAGGTTTTGTCGGCGGTCAGTTTTATCTGGCACTCGCATCACTAAATCTCTCTTTTCCAACGAATCAATGATCCTTGTGATACCTGTTTTGTCTGTTCTTACAACATTTGCAAGATTTTGCTGTGTTTGACCGTCATTATGCCAAAGACATCTGATAATTCTCCATTGTTCACCTGTAACATCATATCCAGCTTCAATGAAACTTCGATTCAGTTTTTCTTTAAAAGCCTTTGACGTTTGCTTGAGAAGAAGAAAAATTGACTGTTCTGGGTCGTAATTGTGCATAGGCAGAGTCCTTATGTTAAATGGTAAAATTTGATGATAGATTGTTTTATCCCATTTTAGTTGATATATGATATTGTTGCATAATCAACTGTTGTATAGTATAACAAAAATTTTATACAAAGTCAAGTCATTTTTTTCTGATTTTTTTGGCTAAACTTGGATATTATAAAAGCAAGTGTTTTTGGAATTTTCGTAGTCACAGAGAGGACAAATTATGAGAGTAAAGAAAGTCTTAAAATTATCTGAGTAATTTTTTGGCAAGGCTTTTCTGTATAAATTTAGACTGATTAAAATTCAAGGGCAATGTAGATCGTCAATTTTGTTTTCAACTACATTGCCCTTTTTAAGTTTAATTGGACTTTATGTAAGCCCAAGTAGAGGAAAGTTTGCCTTGTGCCTGAACAAGCATTCCTTTTGATATCCCATTATTCATAATGGTATTGAAATCTTGTTCGGTTAAAGCGGAATTAAACAAGGCAACATCATCTATTGTCCCATTTATCCATTGATAGTTTTCAGGAGTCCCACCGATCCAAATTTCTTTTGGAGTGCCAGGAGTATCACCGGTGTCTATCTTTTGTTCCTGAATCAGAACACCATCAACATAAACCTTGATTGATCCATTCTTCGTATCGACAACTCCGCCTATGAAATACCATTGCTTTGTTTTAAAGATTCTTCCAGTAGAAATTCCCCTGCCCCATGCACCTGCGGTAGTTAGTGTTCCAGCATGGAGTGAATCGTGAGGTGCCCCTGCAGAGCTCCAAGATGAGAAATAGAAATATCTTGCATTTGCTGTGCCAGTGCAACTTATGTATGCAAACTGTTGTTCCGTTGACAGGTTTTCAAAGTTTGCCCATAGGCATTCTGAGAAGTAGGTTTTTCCGACGTTATTTACAGTTGTAGTATTGATGGAATTACCCGATCCACCTAGAAATAGACCTCCACCATTTTTTCCCTTAACCCATTTAGCATTGGCACCTTTGATTATGCCATCGTTTCCATTTCCGCTTACATCTTTAACTTTTTCTCCTGCCCCTTCTTCAAATGTGTATATAAGGAAAGCAGTTTTCATATCTAATGCGCTGGTATACCCAATAAATAATAAGCTAATAATTAATACAAAAGAGAATAACGCAATTCGCATCAATTATCACTCCTTTTTTGAGGCACGGAGAATACGTGCCTCAAAATAATTGACTAACGGACTTTTATTTGTCCCCATTCAGTAGTTATTTTGCCAGCTGAATTAACTGCGGTTATGTTAAGCTCACCAGTGATACCGTTTTTCATAATGTTATTAAGGTCTGCTTCGCTAACTGCGACATTGAAGAAAGCGACGTCATCAGCAATCCCTGCAAGCCAAGCATATCCTTCTGGGCTACCGCCGACCCAAATTTCTTTTGGAGTGCCTGGGACATCGCCTGCATCTATTTTTTGTTCCTGAACCATTTTGCCGTCTACATATACCTTTATAGAGCCAGCAACAGTATCGATAGTTCCAGCAACAAAATACCACTGATCTTTTTTGAATATCCTGCCGGTAGCAATTCCTCTGCCCCATGTCCCTGCGGTAGTTAGTGTTCCAGCATGGATGCAATCATGCGGAGCGCCTGCTGAACTCCAAGTTGAGAAATAGAAATATCTAGCATTAGAAGTTCCGGTACAGCTTATATACCCAAACTTGTTTTCAGGTGTTAGATCACTGAATTTAACCCAAAGGCATTCAGTAAAAGCTTTATTGCCAACGCCTTTGGCTGTTGTAGTTTTTATGGCAGTAGTTTTGCCATCAAACTGCACACCTTTCCCATTTTTTCCATCTACCCATTTTACACCGCCAACAAAAGTTCCGTCATTGCCGTTTCCGCTCAGATCTTTAACGGTTGTTCCTGCTCCTTCGCTGAATGTCCATGCTAGGAAGCATGTTTTTGGATCAACTTTGGCATTGCTATAAACTGCGAACATAAAAGCGAATATACCAACAAAAGCCAAAATTATGAAACCTTTTTTCATTTTTTCCTCCCTAAAATCAATAAAAAGGATTTAGTCTATCGATGGATAGCTCTTTATGCCCAAGAATTTCACTTTTTGTCAACTTGCCCGATGCGACATTTAAAACACTTTCAAATATCCGATTTCCCACCTCCTCCAATGACTCTGTGCCGTCAATTATAGTGCCGGCATTTATGTCCATATTATCAAACATTCTTGAATATAACAATGAATTCGTGGCGATCTTGATCACAGGTGCGATTGGAGACCCTGTTGGAGAGCCACGACCGGTCGTAAAAGTAACTATTTGTGACCCTGCTGCCAACTCCCCTGCCACTGATGAGGTATCTTGTCCCGGAGAGTCCATGATTACAAGACCTTTTTTGGTAGGCTTGCAACCATACTCGATTGCCTCTACAATAGGCATTGTCCCTGCTTTTGCGATCGCTCCAAGAGATTTTTCTTCCAATGTCGTTATTCCGCCGGCGATATTTCCCGGTGCTGGATTAGCAAGACGAATATCAACACCGACAGATTTTGCGCGGTCTTCAACTCTCTTCACAAACCAAAGTATACGTTCTGCGGTTTGTCTGTCAATTGCCCTTTCTGCAAGCAAGTGTTCAGCACCTATCATCTCAGTAGTCTCTGCAAGTATAACAGTTCCCCCTGCTTTGACTATAAGATCACAGGCATATCCAGAGGCGGGATTAGCTGAAATTCCTGATCCAGCGTCAGAACCCCCGCATTGTGTTGCGAGTATTAATGAGTCTAAGCCGACTTCTTCTCTTTTCAGACTAGAGGCATAATCCACCATTTCACGGGCAATCTTTGCCCCTTTGCTTATTGATTCAAGAGTGCCCCCATTGTCTTGAATTATCAATGTTTCAACAGGTTTTTTTGATTTTAATATCTCTTGTGCAATCTCTTCTGATCCGATCGTTTCGCAACCAAGACCAACAACTAGGACAGCACAAACGTTTGGATTTTTTCCTATTCCGACTAATACGCGTTTTGTCTGCTCTTTATCTTCTCCATTTTGCGCACAACCATGTTCATGAACCAAAGCAACCGCCCCCTGCACCTCCTCTGATATTCGTTTTGCTACATGGCTTGCACAAACTACGGAAGATAGTATGAGAACATGATTACGGACGCCTACTGTGTGATCAGCTCTTTTATAACCAAGAAAGGTATTTCTCACTTAGCCATTCCTCTTTCACCCGAAAGGTTATGCGTATGCACTAATTCACCAACCTTGATGTCTTGTGTCGCTATACCAATTCTTTGACCGTATTTTATGACTGGCTCACCTTTGGCTATATCTTTTAAAGCTATTTTATGTCCAAAAGGGATATAACACTTCACCTCAATATTACTTCCTTCGTCGGTTATAAAAGTCAGCCCTTCACTAACTTCAGTTCTGGCAGTAGCAACATTATCTTTTGAGTCTATTACAACAAACTTTTCCTTGATTTTCATAGTGTTTTCCATACTTTCATATTACCAAAGGACATACATTTTGTCAAGTCAATTTTTTTTCAAATCCAGAATATTTGATTGCCTCTACCACCAGCTATCGCGTCAATGACTATCCAGAAACCATTACAAGTGAACTGTCCCAATATAAGCCCCAAAAATAAAGGGCGAAACTTTTGAAATAGCTTTAATCCTCCATATCGGACAATGGCAAACTTTATCAACCAAGCTAAGAAAACTGTAAACCAAATCTGATCCATTATCCATATAGGACCTATGGCGAATCCGATCGGATGGAAGGGCCACCATAGAAACTTTGCTCTCATAAACATAAGCCAAAGCATACCCAATGCACCACCAGCCGTTATATACCAACCAGCCATATTTGGTTCTGACGGATTGATTATCTTACTGACAAAGAAATCAAAGGGCGCTCTTGCACCACCGACGAAAAACCAGTCATTGCAGTTGATACCACCTTTTGTATAAGCTATTTCAAGCAGTAGCCATATCGAGGATACCAAAGTGACAATAATGGATAGCATTATAACCCAAAATAATGGTCTTTTTCGCACATTTTCACCCTCAATTATCCTAAGACTATTGGCAGTGGAAGCCATAACAAATGTCCGCAGATCTGCCGACCAGATGTATGTAAAGCTCATAGCAGTCAATCCGCTAGGTCCCAAAGGGCTTGTGCCAATGCCAGAGACGACAAATGAAGATGATATTGTTGATGCAACAGCTTCAGCCATTCCGCTTTCACACACGACCCTCGTTAATCCGATAAAAAGCACCATTGCACCAAACAAAAACATCAGAGTAGGAAACAATGGTATCCCAGAAAGGTTTAGCCATATAGTCATAATGATCAGACCTATGATCGTCCCAAAAACTGCGACCCTGTATGACATTATTTCGTCAGAATCATCTATGCTTTTGTCACCAATGAAAGCCTTCTTCAACACGTCCTTTAAATGCCTTTTTGCGACCCAGAAACCGGCGATGACAAGCGTTATCATAGCCCCCATACCAAGATGAGCAAATATAGGCGATGGCGTCCCATAGATTCCGAGACTTTCACGCATAGTTATATTGAAAATATTCATCAACCCCCTGACTATAAGGCTAAGCAAATTGAAAAACCAAAGGCTAAATGCCGCGTCAAGATGAACGAGGTAGAAAAATCCTATCATTGGAAAGCTAAGCCGAAAATAGAGCCCTAGCGTATTGCGAAAGATTGACACTCCTTGTGCTAATTCAAGGCTTGGAACCGCTGGAAAATAATGATGAAGCCCTTTCAAACTGCCGAAAAAGAATGGTATCGCAAAACCGATCCACATTATCGGATTCTTAAAAAAAGGTTTCAATATTGATTTTCCATCATCTTTAACCATCTCTAATGGCAATTGTGCTAATGGGAAAGCTAGCCTTTCTCGCTCTATCCATTGCCTTCTGAGTATTACCATTATTGAAATCATAACGAAATAAAGGCTTAACAACAGTATCCCCCAGATCAATAAAGGCTTGATCCAAATATTCCATGGGACACCCCTGTCCCATACAGGGGCACCCTCATAGAAATATCTGATCTTTGTCTGATTTTGTGGGACAAGCCACGATTTTATGTGTGGATGAAGGATCTCTGCCCAACTATTCTCTGGGATCGCATAGTAATAAGGAGCAGTGAGAATTGGAAGTATCTGTGCAGTCAACCCCATCGTTGATATAGCACAGGCAACAGTCATCATAATATACACGGTTTTTAGCTCAGAGGAACTAAGGGCAAGACTCTTGTGAATTCTGTCAAGAACCGTGTTTACTATGGCAACAATAACAAAAAACATAAACACAGCCCCAGCAGTACTGAAATCTATTGACATATAAGAACCATGTATCACCATCAGTCCAAATTGGTCGCCAACACTTATTGCAAGAGTGCCTATAATACCGACAATGAGAGCCCTTGCAGTAAAAGGACTTCTTGTATGAACTTGACTATTCCAAGTCTCTATTTTTTGCATATTTTCAGCTCCGTAAAATTAAGAGAGTTTTGCCTTAAACGTCTTTATCTCAAACGGCTTTATGTAGAATGTAATGTGATGGTCATTGACGGAAACAGGGACGTCATTTTCTTCCATTAAATTACATTCAAAGACCTTTATTGGAACAGAGCTGAAATTCAATGAAACATTGCCTCGTTGTCCATAAGCCTCGTATAGACGAATGATTATATCATCGCTATCTTCTGCTTTTTTGATGGTATCTATTATAACATTAGGGCTATCTACGTTCACAAATGACATAATCTCAGGCATTTCCCCGCTATGTGCATCCGTGATAAACGAGATCAATGGGCAATTCAATTCATAAGCCCTTTGAACCGTTTCACCAGCTCTCCAATCGCCTTTATGAGGATATAACGAGTAAGTAAATTCATGCTTGCCCTCATCCGCATTTGGATCAGGACTTATAGGAGAACGTAATAAAGATAGCCTCAGAACGTTATCGTGTGTATCATAACCATATTTACAATCATTCATCAGACTTACGCCGTATCCGCTTTCTGATAGGTCAACCCATTTTTGCCCTGGGACCTCAAATTTTCCTTTATCCCAACTTGTATTAAAATGAGTTGGACGCTCTATCGCTCCGAACTGTATCTCATAAGTGGCACGTGGCGAAAGGATATCAACGGGGAAAGCGACCTTCAACAAAGTTCTCTTTTCCCACCAATCAACTTTTGTTATGAAGTCAATTCTTGGGACATTGTTATATATACAAATATCCTGAATTATTGTTGATCTTTCGGTCTTTCTTGTCATTCTCAGAGTAGCCCTGACTGGTCCAGATTCTATAACCTCAACGGATTGAAGTTTTGCAGATTCTTCCATCTTTTCGGTATAGTTAAAGTCTATATCCCAAGCGTCGTGGGCATGCGGACGATCTTCAAAAAACTGCAAGACGTTTCCACGACAATTTTCTGCAAGGACTTCTCTATCAGCTGATTTATCATATATTCGGCTTATTGTTCCATCTTTGGCAAACTCAATGCGATAAAAGGCATTCTCTAAAAGGTTATTTTGGGCTTTCAGGTTACTCGTTTGCTTAGATTTGCCAGATCGCTCAGCTATACGGTAAATAACATAGCCCATTGGCGGAACATCCTTTACTTCAAATATAACCTCAATTTCATTATCTTGTGATCCGATAATTTGATATGGTATTTGCCTACCTACATTATCTGTGATCACAAAGTTGTTCTTCGGCTTCTTGAATTTGGCAATAACGATATCATTTCTATACCAAGACAATGTGTTCATAATCACAATAGGAATATTTGTCCCAGATGTGTTGATCTTGTCTTTGAGCAATTCTATCGCACCTGATATCACTTCTTGTCCTGATTTGATAACCTCTGCGTAATGTTTGTCCGCATCTTCATAAACTTCCCCGATGGATGATCCAGGCAAGATATCGTGGAATTGTGAGCAGAGAATAACCTTCCAACCTTCATATAGCTTTTCTTGGGGATAAAAACCGCCTTTAATCATAGCCATTGATGAGAGAAATTCCGCATCTCTATAAAGCAATTCACTCTTTCTATTGTTCCGCTTTGTCCTCGCTTGCGTTGTCTGACAAGCTCGGTGCAATTCAAGGTAAAGCTCTCCATTCCAAACAGGCAATTTTTCTTTATTGACGTTCTTATCAAGCCTGTCAAAATAGTCTTGTATCCTTCCGAAGGAACATTTTGGAATTCCGACCATCTCTTTTAATCTTATGCCAGTTTCAAGCATCTGTTTTGTTGGTCCTCCGCCTCCATCGCCATATCCAAAGCTATATAAGACCTCGTCGCATTGATCTTTCTGTGCGAATTGTTCCCATTGTGCAAGGCAGTCTTTTGGTGATAAGCTTCCGTTATAATTTAATGGCGGCATTATTGAGAGAATTTTGGTCCCATCTATACCTTGCCACATAAACAAGCTATATGGAAATTTACTGTATTGACTCCAATCTATCTTTGTTGTAGCAAAGAAGTCAACGCCTGATTTTTTCATAATTTGTGGCAATGACCAGCAGAAGCCAAAGGCATCTGGAAGCCAACAAGTTCTGGAATGGATACCAAATTCTTTTCTGAAAAACCGATTTCCATATAAGAACTGTCTGACCAATGATTCGCCAGAAGATATATTGCTGTCTTGCTCAACCCATGTAGCTCCGACAGGCTCCCACCTGCCCTCTTTTACTCGCTTTTTTATCTCCTCGTATAAAGCTGGATAATATCTCTTCGTGAACTCATAAAGTTGTGGTTGACTTTGACTGAAATGATATTCAGGATATTCCTGCATATATTTTATGACTGACGAGAATGTCCGCCCGCATTTTCTTTGAGTTTCCCTCAGGGGCCAAAGCCAAGCAGTGTCTATATGGGAATGACCAGCAAGCAGAAGACTACCTAATCCAAAACTATGCTGAAAACTATTCAGCCCGTCTGTTAGAGCCTTTTGTGCCTTATCAATTGAAGTCTTGTATCTTTCATCGCCGATATGGGCAATATCAACCATTTTGACGCATTGATTGAGTAGATCAAGCATTCTCAACTGCGACCCAGACCCCTTTGGAAGGACTTGGAGCACATCAAAAGCCACTTTTGCATCCCAATAAAACTTCTGTATGGCGGGATTTATTACCACAATATCAGCATATTGAAATGTATGTTTCTCGTCAAATCTGGCATTGCTGTAAGACTCCAAAAGTATTTCAAAGGTTTCTCCGCCTTTTGCTTTGTCGGTAAGAACGATCTCATCCCTATTTGAGTCTAACCCTTGACAGGGAATTCCATTCAGATAAACAAGTGATTCTCCACCTGGACGAAGCAGTAGTGCAACCTTATTTCCAGACATACCAGTGGGAACAGAAACTTTGGCTCTGAACCACTTGGTAACATCTTTCCCTCCCCAAATAGAACCGATCTGAAAAGGGACCCAGCCCAATTCTGGCGGATCAGAAGGACCTTGCTTATGTCCAGTCTCTGACGATTCCCAACCTCCAATGGGGGTCCTCTGTGAATATATTGTCCCTCTTATCTCATCAAGCCTTTGACTTATCTGTCTGCTTATGATCTGCCATTCTGTCTCAAAATGTGACATAGTCCTTCCTCCTCATAAGTGAATAAAACGTTTAGATAATGACTTACCGCACTAAAATAAGTTTGCAGAGTTCCATTATGACATAACATCCCTTAATCAATTGCCTTGCAAGTAACATCTTGTCTTATTATGATCTGTTTTTGTTATAAAATATGATGATGGATCCTCAATTTTTGCTATATTTTCCATTCTAATATTTATCTAGACTTGGATTATTTATAAATTATATTAAACGCTTTTTGGCATTTGTTCAATACAAAAAACAGAAGTTTAGGACAAAAGTTTTGACATTGCGAAAGCAAATATTTTTGATGCTTTTCAATTTTTCTAAATCTTCGGAGATGTGAAAACCTGTTGCCAATTAAAAACCTGTTGCCAATTAATATATTGTATGATAAAATTTAGTTACGCAGGTCTAATTTTCTTGCATAATGTTGTATAATCATCGGCTATCATGGAAATGGAGGGAAAGATGAAGAAGGTTATTATCGCATTATCATTACTTTTTGTTATACAAACTATCGCAAATGCGAATTTATTTGACTATGTTGCTAAGCCAGATGAAAGCTATAAATGGGAGAAACTTGAACAGAAAGAACTGCCTTTTGATATGCAAAAATATGATATCAAGCTAATATCTCAGACTTGGAAGGACATAGTTTGGGATCATAGAATGTCAATAATAACGCCGAAAAACATTAAGAATCCAACGTTAGTTTTCTTGATAATAACTGGTAGTTGGAGTAAAAATGATACAGAGGAGATCATGTATGGGACGGCCATAGCCAATAGTATCGGAGCTCCTGTTGCGGTGTTATATGATGTCCCACGTCAGCCATTGTTTTCGGGAAAAAGGGAAGATAGTTTGATTGCCTATACGTTTACAAAAGTTTTGGAAACAGGTGATCCAGAATGGGCTTTATTATTGCCAATGACGAAATCCGCAGTAAGGGCTATGGACACACTGGAACAGGTTATAAAGCAGGAATTGAATTCAGAGGTCGAAGGATTTATAGTCGCTGGCGGGTCTAAGAGAGGATGGACAACTTGGCTTTCATCAGCTGTTGATAAAAGGGTCAAAGGTATATGTCCAATGGTTTATGATAATCTAAATCTTACGAAACAGATGCAACATCATATTGACACTTGGGGGACATATAGCGAACAGATAGATGATTATACTGTCTTGAATTTACCTCAACAGCTATCTGATGAAAAAGGCAGAAAATTGGCAAGTTTAATAGACCCCTATACTTACAGAGATCGGATTGATATACCGAAACTGATAGTTGTAGGAACAAATGACAGATATTGGCCATTGGATGCTATGAATTTGTATTTTGATGATCTGATCGGCGAAAAATATATATTGCGTGTCCCAAATAAAGGTCATGATGTAGGCGATCCGGTAAGGGTAATTAACGATGCAGTGGCGTTTTTCAAAAAAATTAATAAGGAATTGGATTTTCCAAAACTGACTTGGAGTTATAAAAACAAAGAAAATGGACTTGAAATTATGATCATGTCCGATCAAAAACCGAAGAGCGTTTCCGTTTGGACTACGTCTTCTGAAACTAAAGACTTTAGAAAAGCAGTTTGGCAGGAAACAAAGATCGAACCGACTAATTCACACTACATTTTCACGCTAAAAAAGCCAGATAAAGGATATTCAGCAATTTTTGGCGAGACTGTTTATTCATCGGGAGACAAAGACTACTATCTTTCGACAGAGGTCCGTATAATTGGAGCAGAATAAAATTATCTGTTCATAAATCAAGTTTTAAAAGGGGCACGTTTTTCGTGTCCTTTTAATTTTTAACTCAAAAGGGTTTTGTCCAATACATTTACACAATTACAATAGGCATAATTAGTATTGCTGATTTTTAGGAAATATCGACTATGACGTTGGATATAGAAGAACACAATAGCGAATATTGGGGCAAGATATCCGAAATTATCAGACAATTTATAAAAGATAAAACCAGAGAATTCAACAAGGATGGTGCGATAATCGGGCTAAGTGGTGGCATAGATTCTGCGGTCGTTGCAAAATTAGCAGTGGAAAGTTTAGGTCCCAATAAGGTAAAGGCTTTATTGTTGCCCGAAAAGGATAGCAACAGAGAGAATATGAAAGATGCTCTGGATTTTGCAAGGGATTTGAGAATAGACATATTCAAAGTTAAAATTACTGGAATTCTGAGTAAAATAGGCACGTATAAGGTATTTTTTCCTTATAGCCTTCTTCCAAAAATCATAAAAAGAAAATTATCAGATATTCAGCAAAAAAGATTAACAAAAATGGGACTTGAAAGGATATTTTTGGAGATATTGAGAAGTGCGAATAACACTGATATATCAAAAATTCGTGCCTATCTAGGCTCAAAAGTTAGAACAAGGATGGTTGTTACCTATTTTTATGCTGACCTATGGAATTTGATTGTGCTTGGCACTGTAAACAAGAGTGAACTTATGTTAGGATATTTCATCAAATATGGCGATGCAGGAGTTGATATAACTCCTATCGCAAATCTGTATAAGACTGAGGTCTTTGGTCTAGCTAAATTTTTAAAAATTCCTGATAAGATCATCAATAAAGCTCCATCAGCTGATCTTTTCCCAGGGATCACGGATGAAGGTTCTTTGGGGATCAAATACCAAATCGTTGATAAAATACTTTTGGGAATTGAGGAAGGTCTATCTGATGAAGAAATTTCCGATCTTGTCAACGAAAAACAGGAAAATGTCACATATATAAGAAATTTGACAATTTATTCTAAACATATGAGAGAACTACCTTATAGCCCAAGCTTAACATAAATTTTATAGAGATGGAGATGATAAATGAGACCTTTGGAAATTGACGTTGAAATGGTATCCGAAACAATAGAGAGCTTTATCCGTCAAAAAAATGACGAAGCTGGTTTCAACCGAGTAGTTATTGGATTATCCGGCGGGATAGACTCTAGCACAGTTGCTTATATTGCCAAACGTGCCTTAGGTGCAGAAAACGTCTTTGGGATAAATATGCCATACCGAAGTTCCAGTCCCAAAAGTGCTGATGATGCGAAGCTAGTCGCAGAAAGTCTTGGCATCAATTTTAAGACGATTGAGATAACTGACATGGTAGACGCTTATTTCAAGAACTATCCAGATGCGGATATGCTTAGACGCGGAAACTTTATGGCTCGCGAAAGAATGGTAATTCTCTACGATCAATCATCTTTATTGAAAGCTTTGGTTCTAGGTTGTGGAAACAAAACTGAAATATTGCTTGGGTATTGCACTCTTTACGGCGATACTGCATGTGCTATGATACCATTGGGTGATCTATATAAGACACAGGTCAGATCATTGGCGAAATATCTGGGTGTCCCTGAACGGATCATACTCAAAACTCCGACCGCTGACCTATGGCCCGGGCAGTCTGATGAAGGCGAATTAGGATTCACTTATGAAAATGTTGATAAATTGCTATATTTTATGATTGAAAAGAGATATACCTTAGGGGAACTGAAAACATTAGGTTTTGATGAATCCTTTATCAACCAAGTATCTGACAGAATAAAAAAGAACAGATATAAACGATGTTTGCCCCCTATTCCAAAGGTTAATAGCATGTTTTTGCCCAATTGTGTTGAGGGATAAAGCTAGATGAGCGGGATATTGTATATAGTCAGCGTCCCAATTGGCAACCTCGAAGACATCACACTAAGAGCGTTAAGGATATTAAAAGAGGTTGATCTAATAGCTGCTGAAGATACAAGGCATACAAAAAAACTTCTCAACCATTACGGTATTCATAAGCCTATGGTCAGCTACCATGAACATAACGAAACTCAGATGGATAAGTTACTGATAACGAAACTCTCTGAGGGGGCTAATATTGCAATTGTCTCTGACTCAGGCACTCCTGTTATTTCAGACCCGGGCTATACTATCGTAAATGCCTGCATAAAAGAAGGGATAAAAATAGTCCCAATACCAGGTCCGTCGTCTTTATTGGCATCTGTTGTTGTCTCTGGATTTCCTCTCCATAATTTTGTTTATGAGGGATTCTTGCCCCCTAAAAAAATAAGACGTATCAAAAAACTTGTTTCATTGAGCGATGAGAAAAGGACTATGGTCTTTTTTGAAACTCCACACAGATTGGTTAAGTCCCTTAGCGACCTACTAGAAATATTTGGGGATAGGGAGATTGTAATTGCAAATGATCTGACAAAGATGTTTGAGGAAATTTACAGGGGAACAATAAGCAATGCTATACAAAAATATTGTGAATCGAAGCCTAAAGGCGAATTCACATTAGTCGTAAAGGGCAAATCTGGCGATGAATCTCAAGAAGATTAATATTGTTCTCTTAATACTTTCATTTTCAATTCTTCTGTTTCTGATAACTTGGACGGTTATATACAATGTAATATTTCCTGTTCCTGATATGCTTGATCTGATCACGGACGACGCTGTCGCATATCTTGACGTTTATGATTTACATAAGGTTTTATCTAGTTTTCTACGGTCTGAATTTATGAGACGTGTTGTCCAGTCTCCTCTGTGGTCTAATTTTCAGACAACGGAACTGTGGAACGAGATAAATACGGAACTTATTGAATTTAAGCAATTTGGAATAGATCAAGGTCTTATCTTCAGGCTGATCGGAACACATTCAGTAATAGCTTTTTATCTTGATCCAGACAAAGTAAAGGTCAATTATACTTTGATTAGTGAGCTAGACGTCTTTACAAGGTTTACTTTATCACTTGGACAAATAAAGAAATTCATCCCTCCGGAGTATACTGTTATCAAGCTAAAGTATAAAGGCAGGACGATCACAACAATAAAATCCGCCCAAGAAAATTATAGTTATACATTTGTCGGAAGGTTGGGAATTCTTGGAAACGATGAAATTCTTGTCCAAAATATACTTGACTTTTATAAAAATAAGAAAAATGAACTATCAAAAAAAATTGAATTTGTGCAGATCAGCCATAGTTTGCCACTTTCAAATACATCATTTTACTTAAACACTTCAAAACTGGTTGACTCATCAAAAATGCTAGAAAAATACGGATTTAGTTATAGAAATATACCGGTAATAAGTAGATCAAAAATGATTTTGGGTGCTGTATCATCTGGGGCAGGAAAAACTAGTTTAAACGTTTCGATCTTGCATAGACAAGGCGACAAAATCTCTAAAATAAAAGATATTCTCCCGTTTCCAAAGGATTGCTTAGCTCTGACAATTCATAGATCATACGATCCAAATGGTCTTTTTCGGTGGCTAGCGAGAAACGTGAGCCCGACTTTTTCCATTATCGGAGACGAACTACTGCCAACGATTCAAGGAAATATCGCGGAAGCTGTTGTTTCGCCAAGAGATAACGAAAACTTCCCGTCAATACTGTTATATATGCAGGTTAAAAGCAAAACGTTAACAGAAGCCAAACTTCTTGAATTAAAATATTTATTGAAACTCCGTGATGCACAGATCAATTTCACTGAAAAGACCTATAAAAACACTAAGATCACATATTCAAGCTACATAACGGGTGTAAACTTTCCAATGGGTTTTGGGTATATTTTTATCAAGAATAATATTCTGTTATTATCTACCAGTGAGCTTGGTATGCGTGAAGTTGTAGATATCATAAACGGTGATGAGCGTTCTTTTACATATCAGGATCAATATACTAACGCTATGCCAGGGATCAATGGGGTATCAAATGAAGTTGTATTTATGAATTTGCGAGAGATGTCGCCAATATTAGAACAGATCTCGAGGCTTTACTTGTTTCAAGGTATGTTTACAAGAGACCGTCCAGGTGAGAGAATTGCGTCAATGCTTGCAGACAACGCATTTATATTAGGTGCTTGGGACTTTCTCGGGATGGTTTGGAACTCCAAAGATGATGTGACCAATCTAACAATATTTTTGACAAAAAAATAGATGATGAGTCAAGATATTAACACATACAAAAAAGCTGAAACATTTCAAATTTTTAATTGAGAGAGGAGAAAAAATGATAAGGACAAATGTTGAAAAGTTAGTGAAAATGTCAGTTATCGGTGAAATATCCCCGCCATCTGTCTCTGGGTATAGAATAAGTGCAGAAGGTAAACCAATGGTGCTTCCCGGTGTTGGAGGGATAACATATAATATTCGCGTGGGCGATCCTGCCATTGGTTGGGAAGCAGATCATGTTGAACCAGCAGTTAGCATTAAATTCAGTGGGGATCAGAATTCTGGGTTGAATGCATTGGCTTGCGTCGGGGATGAAGCCATCGTCGTCACGGGCGATGCAAAGGGTGAAAAAGGCGTAGTTACAGGTAAACACGGTGGGATTGAACATGTGCTTATTGATTTTCAGCCTTCTGCTATGGAAAAGATGGTCATTGGCGATAAAATTTTGATAAAAGCCTTTGGAGTCGGATTGAAGCTATTGGACTTTCCGGATGTGAAAGTTATGAACATCTCTCCCGATTTCTTGGAGAAAATAGAACTAGATCAGCAAGATGATAAGTTAATTGTCCCAGTTACACATAAAATTCCAGCTTGTGTAATGGGGTCGGGCATAGGAAGCAACAATCCTTATTCTGGCGATTATGATATACAGTTATTTGATAAAGTCATCATTGAAGAGTATGGTCTTGAATCATTAAGATTTGGTGATATTGTCGCGATAATGGATGCAGATAACTCCTTTGGAGCAATTTATAGGACAGGCGCGATAACCATTGGTATAGTGGTTCATAGCAATTGTGTAACCGCAGGACACGGTCCCGGGGTGACTAGGCTTTTTACGTCAAGCAACGGCAAAATTCTCCCGAAAATTGATCCAAGAGCAAATATAGCAGATATATTGAATTTGCGAAATTAATAATATCTGACAAAAATGATCTAGCTTTTGTATAAAAAACTAAAATTTAAAAACAGTTCAGGAAATTTGGTATCCAAATTTGGTATTTTACCAAGCATAATTTCCTTGTTCGGAAATATGCTTAACTTGTATCTTGTTTAACCTAAAACCGGTTCCATCCTTCATTGGATAAAAACATATATACGTTTGGCATTGTCCCATCTCTACTCCTATCAGACCGCGTTCCGACCAGATTATATTCAATACCTATCTGTCACGATCGCGGTTTTCTAGCTTATCACTGTATAAATGCTTTTTTATGGACAAAAACATTATACTTATGATCAAAAAAATAAGCTTGACTTTATAAAATTTTTATTATATAATTATTTATTAAAAGGAAGTAAGTTTCCTATTTCCTACCTTAAATACTTTTAAATGAAACTATTGAATATTGGTAATCAAATAGAATCAGATTAATTTTCCGATAACCTGATCAAATGGTTAAATTAATCATTTTATGAGTAAAACGATTTGTTTCTATTTTTAATCTAAACAGATAAGGAGAGCAAGAATGTCATTTAGTCTTCCAAATGCGAGTTCAGCTACATTAACACGAAACAGGGTAGGGCGTTCTCCAGTTTCGGGCATTTGTGTAACCTGTATAGACGGTTGTCTTGGTCCATGTGAGGTTGGCAGATCAGCATTAAGGGGGAGAGAAATACTCTATCCACAGCCTTATGGCAGAATTACTGCGGGTTCAGAAAAAAGCTATCCAATTGATTTTTCGCATTTCAATATCAGTGGATCATGCATAGGTGCTGTAGGTGTTGAAGCGGATTCAGATAAGGCTGTTTTTCAGAAGGTTAACATTTCAACAAGTGTTGGTGCAGATAAGAAGATTGATCTAGATGTCCCGTTCTTTACAGGTGCAGTCGGATCAACTGATATAGCCCGCATACATTGGGAATCATTAGCGGTTGGAGCGGCTATAAGCGGAACATTAGTCGTGGTAGGCGAAAATGTCTGCGGAATGGACCCTCAGAGCGAGATAAAAAATGGTAAAGTAGTGGAATCTCCAGAAATGCGCAGAAGAGTGGAGATTTACAAAAAATGGTATAACGGTAAAGGCAATATTATTGTCCAATTGAATGTTGAAGATACCAGACTGGGAGTGGCGGAATACGTCATAGATAAATTAGGCGTAGAAGTTATAGAGCTTAAATGGGGGCAAGGGGCAAAGGATATTGGCGGAGAGGTCAAACTGCCTTCGTTAGAGCGTGCAAAACAACTGAAAGATAGGGGCTATATTGTCCATCCAGACCCAGACGACCCCTTTGTTATAGATGACTTCAAAAACGGTGGGTTCAAAGAGTTTGAAAGACATTCAAGATTAGGTATGGTTACCGAAGATGGATTTTATAAAGAGGTAGAACGTCTTAGAAAACTCGGTGCTAAATATGTGACACTTAAAACAGGAGCATATCGTCCAAGAGACCTAGCGCTTGCGGTTAAAGTCGCTTCGAATGCGAAACTTGATATGCTAACAGTTGACGGGGCTGGTGGCGGAACGGGAATGAGCCCATGGCGTATGATGAACGAATGGGGAATACCAACAATAGAGATTGAAAGTCTGCTTTATCAGTATTTGAAGAAACTTGATGAAAAAGGTAAATTCATACCATCTTGTGCTATGGCTGGCGGACTATCTCTTGAAGACCATATATTCAAAGCTATCGCATTGGGAGCTCCCTATATAAAGGCAATTTGTTTAGGTAGATCGACAATGACAGCAGCTATGGTCGCTAACACAATAGGACAAATGGCATTATCAGGAAAATCACTTCCAACAGATATAAGCAAGTATGGCGAAACAATAGATCAGATATTTGTTGGTAGCATTGATCTGAAAGAAAAGCTTGGCAATGATGAATTCAAAAAACTTCCTCCTGGAGCGATCGGAATGTATACATATTATGATCGCATTGGAACAGGGCTAAAACAGTTTATGGCTGGCGTGAGAAAATTCGCCCTTGAATACATATCAAGAGATGATATATTTGCTTTGACTCGCGAAGCAGCTGATGTCTCAGGCATCAAATATATTATGGATGTAGACAAAGAAGAAGCGGAAAAGATACTTGACTTTTAAGGTTACCAATTAAGATTTAAATTTAACGATAATAAAGATAAATTGTAATCAAAGACGGGGGGGCAGACATAAAAACTGCCCTAAATTGAGTACAATTCAAATTTTAGGCAATTCCGAAACGGGATTATTGCTTTTACTTTTTGAGAAGCTAGGATATCGGTGGTCAAAATATTATAATATAGCAAATAGGAATGAGTTTTCACTCATACATATAATCAAAGATGTAATAAGAATTTCTTGGTATAATCTTCTTATTAGTCCTTGATTTACCTTATTTAATAATGACTGACAAACTTTAGACCTTCGCAGATAGCCTTATATAAACTTCGCATAAAACCTTATCTTTTTCAGTGATCGTCTGTGCATCTTTATAGGATATATTTGCCCTTGCCTGTATAGAGAAATTCTTTAAGGCCCGCCAATCTATGTTAACTCCTGTCGTATAAGTCCTTGATCTAAGTTCTTTTATATCCAGTTTTGCGTTGTCAAATGACACAGAAAACATTTGGCTTGCATAAAGCCTTCCGCCATAAGCAAGTTCATTGTTCATATACCTTATTGACAGGCTGGGGATGATAGTTGATCCTGATTCTGTTTTGTCATAATATTTTTCTGTGAAATACTTAAAATACGAATTTCTGATCTTCAAAGTCCATTTTTTTGAAATTCTCGCTTCGCATAATGCAGATGGAAGATATGACACTTTTACTATCTCGCCCTCTGTTTCCTTTTCTTGATCGTATTCCAGTAAAAATCTCAATTTTGGACTTGGATTTAGCTCCATCTCAGCACGATATTTGTTGTTGTATTTCGGTAATTCGCTTTGCAAATCAATCCAACTTTTCAAACCATCATAAGTGCCTACAAACATAACCCAATTGTAAGGCGTAAGGCTTGTTTGAAGCCTCAATGACCTTAACTTAGTATCTTGAGTTTGCGTATCTGAGACTGGTATTGTCTGATCTAATAACGAGTATCTGCTTGAGACAGTGAGCATTCTGAGTTTATTTGACCATAGTCCGGGGACCAAACCTAGACCTGTTGTCAGGTATGTATTATTTATATTATTTTCCTTTTTGTTGATGAGATTGATCTTGTCATAATGTGTATCAAATACCATGCCCTTTATGCTCGCGAGATTTGATCTGATCAAAGACCTTCTGAGTTCGTCATTATCAGTTTTGTTAAACTTGTAAGATGTGCTTATGTCAAAACGTTCAATTGGATTTAGATTTAACTTGATATAAGATGTCTTTACGCCGTTATCATCAACATCATCCCTGTTTAATTGATAATAATAGCAATTGAATTCTGCCCTTTTAATTTTGGCAAATGAGAGCATAAAGTCAGGCAGACTATACTGAATATCTGTCCTGATGCTATTCTCATTAACATCATCTATCCATCTATTTTTGCTAGTTAATGCAAGAACAGGATAGTTAGGTTTTGATAAGACCGCGTTGAACTTTGCTAAATTCTCATTTATTGATGACGATCCTTTTTTGGAATTTTCATTTTGCCAATATAGCTTTATCGGCAACCATTGGAAGATGTCAATTTTTGAATATGTGCCGATGTGTTGTTGAAGATCGCCGAACCTTGTTTTCGGCATACCAAAGGTATGGAAATCGTCGCCAAATCTTGAATAATCGATCTTTAATTGTGTCCTTGGGACAACCGCTGTTATTTCCGCCTTTGATGCGAAATTATCCAAATTAAACGAAGTGTTATCGTCAGAATTTGAACATGCAATCTCAGGTCTTATGTTGATCGATAACATACCAATTTTAACATTCTTGCTTTCACTATTAAGACTAAAAGTATTGAAATCGTCTAAGTGTAATGTATCAAAACCGATATAATGGTCGCTCTTAATGTCAGCCCCAGTAGTGATCATCCCCACAACGTCTTTTTCTGAATCACTGTTTAATTTATATTGATACCTTACCTCTATATATTCGCCATCTTCCAGTAGTTCTTCATTTGGAAACATCAACCATCCATTGGGATAGACTATTATATAGTCGATACCCTTCTGTAACATTTCCATTCCAGCGATCACAGTCTCAGTATCAGGTAGAATGTCTGTTCGGTTTAACTGATATATGGAAGTTCCAACTTTATATTGAAAGAATTCTGATTCGTAGTTTCCAATTGATCTCCCATATCTTGGCTGAAAATTTATCCTTAAATCACTTATTTTTTCCCTAAGATGAAGGTCTCCACCTAATAGATTAACGCTTTCCATTAGTTCAGCATTACGCCAATCCGCTCTTAATTTTCCTGCCCTTCCTCCATATATTATATCCTTTTCGTTACCGCGATATGATAAACCATAGTCAATATTATCATCTCTAAGATCGTTATAAAATCCAGAAATTGACCTGTTATTTGGCATCATCCCTCTGAGGTTAATATCATTTTTGGAATCATAGGTTGAATTATATTTTTTCTTCGGCAAGATTTCTATGGAGTTATAATACTCAAAAGAGCTGATACCAGAAAGCCGAAATTGTGTCCCTTCGGAAATAGAAAAACCAACACCTTTGTCGTCTAATTGGAACCCCTTCTCTTTTTTGCTAGATTGATCTTTGTCTTGGAATTTATAATTATCCCAATCTTGATTAGACTTATCATATATATTTATGCCTTTTTCTGTGACAATAAAAACGTAACCGCTGACAATGATCCCCTGTCCAGAATTATCCAACAAACCGTTATTTGAATTGAAATGTCGCCAGCTTCCGGTTTTATTGTTATAAAGACTTACACCTTCATCAGTTAAAAACCATATATTATTGCCGTCAATTGCTAAGCTTCTGATATTCTTACTTGGCAACAAGTTATGATATAAAGTGCCTTCTGACCATGAGTCAGAAATTGAGTCATAAATGCTTATGCCATTTGGCGTTGCTATCCAGATTTTATTGCCATCTATGATAACATCGTTTATCTCATAACTTATGATGCCACTAGATATGTCATAAGTTTTCCAAGAGTTTAACTTTTTTTCATAACGAACTAAGCCAGAATCAGTAATGAACCATATATGATCGCCGATATTAAATGCCTTTAAGATATTCTTTGATGACAATTTAGTATCTATTTTTGTTATCTTATCATAATTAAAATCGAGTCTAAATATGCCATCAATAGTTGCGATCCAAGCTGTTTCTCCATCGACTATGATATCATTTACAGAAGGAATGTCATAGTTTTTCCATTCCTCCAAAAGCTTATCAAACCTTGATACACCCTTATCAGTTCCAATCCAGACAAAATCCCTGCTGAAAGCGACACAATTTGTGTTGTTTGAAACTAGTTTATCAGGGAAAGATCGCCAGTCGCTAAACCTAATATCACAATTGCTTACCCCTTTATCTGTTGCAACCCAAATTAATCCTTCATCAATCCCTATATCCCTTATTTCATCGCCTGCCAGACCGTTTTTTGACGAGAAAAAGCTCCATTCATTCTGAGCCTTGTTATATTTATAGAGACCATTTTTCGTTGCAAACCATAAAGAAGTATCTGACTGTAATATAGGTAAAATCATTGCAAAAATGCATGGATTTATTAATAATGGTGCTAAAATTAATGAAACTATGACAAACTTTTTCATTATTGATGCGTTTCATCCCTTCACGGGATCGCAGTGGGATAAAAAAGCGTTTCTCCCGCAGGTGACTTAAAATTTTTTATGATCCTTTGCCCTTCAATTGATGTTACCCAGCCGATAAGCGCCATAGCATAAACATATTTCACGTGCCTATGTTTTGCAGGATTTATGGCAATTATGCTGTATGGATTGCTAAGCCTTTCATCTCCTTCGACAAGTATTTTAAGATCGGTCTTATTTTTTATCGCAAGATAGGTGCCTCTATCAGACAATATGTATGCTTGTCTTTCCTTTGCTATTAATAGTGCTGATTCCATCCCTTGTCCAACTTCCATATACCATCTGCCCGATGGTAGAATTTGACATAATTTCCAAAGACTCTTTTCCTTTTGATGTGTGCCTGAATTATCGCCCCTTGATATAAACGGTGATTTTGTTTTTTCAATCCTTCTCATCGCAGAAACCGCATCTTTTAAGCCTTTTATGCCTGCTGGATCACTGACGGGACCAACGATCACAAAATCATTGGACATAAATTCCCTTCTATTTATACCAAACCCATTCTTGATAAACTGTTCTTCTGCTTCTTTTGCATGGACAATGATTACATCAACATCGCCATTTTTGCCTAATTCTAACGCTTTGCCAGTGCCGACTGCTATAATATCAACACGGACGTTAAATATCCTCTCAAAAGGAGGTAACAATTGTCTTAAAAGACCTGTGTTATCTATACTAGTTGTTGTCCCAAGTCTCAATATTGTCTGTGCAGGAACATTAAGACTTGATGTTAAAAATACCAAGGTTAAAAATACCAAAGTCACAAAAGATATTGTTTTCTTCATAATTACAAAAAAAGCCAGCATCCGTGCAGATTAGGTATACTGGCTTTTATCAAACTCTCCTTTCCAAACATGGGAGGTATAATCGTTTCCGATTATGCCCTATCGTCTATTGCTCATAGGTTTTACCGTTAGAAAGCAATAGCTCGGAGAAAATTTAAAAGTTGATAGATTTTCGATTTATAATCGATATTTTGGTCAATTTATATATCAAAAGGTGGTTTTTTTCTTAATTCATTTGCCTTTTCTTCTGCTGCTGAATCGTTTATGAAGTTTCCTGCTCCTGATTCACATCCCGCCAAATATTTAAGTTTGGTTGCGGAACGATGTGGTGGATAAAATTCCACATGGAAGTGATAATAATCATAATCATTGCCGTCAGTAGGCTTTTGATGCATAATCATCATATATTGGAACGAAAAGCCATATAGATTGTCATATTTCATCAAAACGATCTTCAATATTCTAGCGAAATCCATTTGAGTTTTGTCATCAAAATCTGACAAAGATAAAAGGTGCTCGTTGGGGAAAATATGCACTTCATAGGGAAAACGCGCATAAAACGGAATAAAGGCTGTGAAACTGTCATTTTCTGTTATTATTCTTCTTCCATCTTGTTTTTCTTTTTTCAATATCTCACAAAATAAGCATTTATTCTTTTTTTCTTTGTATTTTTTACTTGATTCAAGTTCCTTTTGGATTTTCGGTGGTATAAAGGGGAATGCGTATATTTGACCGTGAGGATGAGACATAGTAACGCCTATTGCCTCGCCTTTGTTTTCAAATATAAAGACATAATCAATAAAATCGTGATTTGCAAGCTCTTCGTATCTATCTTTCCAGACCCTAACAAGGTTGTATATTTGCTGAAGGCTTTGTTCTGCTAGACTTCCTTCGTGTTTGGGACAATATACAATAACTTCGCATATACCTTTTGCTTCTCTGACCTTGTATAATTCGTCATCGTCTATATCAGGTTTGGGCGGATTTCTCTGCAAAGATGGAAATCTGTTTTCAAATGAAACGATCTCAAAATCACCTGGAATTTCAAGGACTCCGGGACAAAGCGGACAAGCCTTTGGATCAGATAACACAATTGGTCGTTCCATTCGGTGTGTCGCGGTTATAACCCATTCTTCCAAAACGGGATTCCAACGTAACTCAGACATATTATATTTATCCTCCTAATCTTAATCAGACCATTCATAATATACTATATAGCGTCCATCTCCCATATCTTTTTTAGTCTTTTTCATCTTACGCTTCTTGATAGGCTCTTTTTTCTCTATTTTGGGACAATCTTCCAATGTCTTATTATCTTTTTCGGTGGTTGATATTTCTGTATTTCCATTTAAAACATCGTTTAACCATTTATGGACATCGTCCAAACAAGAGAATTTATTAAACTCAATCCCATTATTTTCAAGATACTCCATAAGCTCATCCTTTGCAAAAACGACATCAGCGTATCTAGATGCAAATTTGTCAGAAAGCCCATCGCCTATGTAAACGACGGTCTTTCCTTCTTTTTTTAGATTAATTATATGCAAAACCTTGCAATTTCCGCACTTGCCACAACCCTTATCATAGTAAGGAAACGAAAGTTTGACCTTGCGACCATCAAATGATAGATTATTGCAATATATATCTATGTCAGAAATACCATATTTCTCTAATAAAGTTTTTATATAAAAATCAAAACCATCGCTTATTATATAGATAGGAATATCGTTTTCCCTGCAAGTTTTGATCAGGCTAAGAAAACCTGTGTCAATTTCCATATCAGAAATGAACTGTTTGACCTCTTCTTCACTCGCATCTATGAGACTATATTCGCCGATGAGGCATTCCTTTGAAGATATTTCTCCTCTTCTCCATCTTTTGTTTATCTCTTCCCATCGGTCGTCGCCGAAATGTGTATATATACGAAAACCGACATCTCCTTTGGCAATAGTTCCATCAAAGTCACATAACAAGGCTAATTTATGCATCAATTAAAAATTCTCCTAATTGGTTATAAAGTTTCTGAAATCACAGAATTTGACACGAAATATTATAAATTTAAAGATTGCCCTTTGTCAATGCTGTATTCTCTGATGATCGGACATAAGTTCGGACAAATATGCCCTCCTATGATAAAATATTAGAAAATATTAAAAAATCATCACAGGAGGGTATAGTC